>Ga0070665_100000096_pt1 | contig 166864 bp, 119 predicted proteins | sample KBSS13metaG_FD_65862 | JGI IMG/M metagenome (GOLD analysis project Ga0070665, IMG submission 65862) | Switchgrass rhizosphere microbial communities from Kellogg Biological Station, Michigan, USA - KBS S1-3 metaG | ecosystem: Host-associated > Plants > Roots > Rhizosphere > Soil ...
GAAGAACTATTATTATAAAAACACTAAAATTGTAAACCCATTACAGGATTGTAATTCACCTGTAAGTACATAACAGGACTATCTAAAAACTGTAAACTTTTTTTAGGACGATACAGTGTGAAGTGCCACGCAGGGTCCCGTACCGGAGACCCTGCTGAAACGTAGGCGGTGAATTCCACTTAAGCAATATTTTTTTGAAATTTTCTGATGGGATGTAGCACTTGGGTAAGGGCTACCGTAATGTTTTTATGTCAACGCGTGTTGGCACCACGATATTACCTGGAGTAATAAAAACCAGGTAATATCGAAAAGTACTAACTATATATTGCCTTATCTAACTAATACCTGAACCTGTCACATGAACAAAAACTATGTACTAGCACTTGGCCTCTTGGCCTTATGCTCCTGCGTTAAGAAAGATGGTACTTACCCTATTCATCCTACACCACACCCTGTTGAACAAATCGATGGAATTTTAACGCTTGATATCGATCATCCCGGAAATGCTATTTCGCCAAATTTTGAAGGATTAAGTTTTGAGGACTGGATTTTATCCCGCAACCCCGAGTACCTCGACCCTAATAATCAGGTAATGATACAGTTATTCAAAAATCTCGGCCCGGGAGTTATACGTATGGGTGGCAATAGCAGTGATGAGACCGATTGGACAGGCGACGGATTTAATGCCGATACCCATTTTGATGTCCTCACCCCGGCATGTGTTAACAGGTTGGCGGATTTTTCACGCAAAACTAATTGGCAGGTTATTTTCGGGCTTAACCTGGGGCATGATAATATCAACGCGTCTGTAGATGAAACCAAATATCTTTATCAGCAACTTGGGGCCAACCTTTATGCACTACAAATAGGCAATGAGCCCGATTATTTTAAGTTAGGTTACAGGCCCCAAACCTATTCTGAACAAGACTACCAAAATGAATGGAACGCCAACTTTGCACCTATAAAATTGCAAGTACCCCAGGCACAATTCGCCGGGCCTGATGTGAGCGATCACCTGGGCTGGGCGCAAACATTTGCTGAAAACAACTCAAAGAACATAATACTGCTCGATGCACATTATTATAACGATGGCCCTGCTACAGATCCTTCCATAGATTGTCAAACCATACTTTCAACGGATAATACGATGGCCCCTTATCTGCAGGGTTTGGATAACGCTTCAAAGCAGGTGGGTTTGCCTTATCGTATTACCGAGACCAATAGTATTTGGGGCGGTGGTAAGCCGGGGGTTAGTGATGCTTTTGCCGGAACATTATGGGCTCTGGATCTGATGTGGGCAATTGCCGCTAATAATGGTCAGGGAGTCAATTTCCATGGCGGCGAATTGGTGTATTCGCCGATAGCCGTATTGCCAAGTGGGCAATGCACAGCTAATGCGGTATACTATGCGATACTGGCCTTTAAGTACGCCGCTGCCGGTGCAACGATGATTCCTGTTAATATTACCAATAAAAGCTCCAACTACAATGCTTATGCCTGTAGCACAAGTAGTGGAGGTTATACGATGACTATCATCAATAAAGAGCAGAAAAAGAATATTTCGCTGACCGTAAATGCGGGTAAAACCGTTGCCAGTATTAATGTTATGCGCCTGACCGCCCCCGCAGTTAATTCAACAACAGGGATTACTTTTGCCGGAGCCGCAGTGCAAAGCGATGGTAGTTTTTCGCCGGCAATTCAGGAGGGAACACAGATAGGCAAGAGTAGTTTTGTTATAGCTGTGCCCGCTGCAAGCGCAGCAGTTATAGTAATGAAATAATATATTATAAAACCGGACATTACTTCGTCCGGTTTCGTTACACCATTTATTTTGACCTGTTACTAATAATTTGACTGTTAGTATTTTAGTAAATTGGAACAGCGATTGATCTGTTTAATTTACGTGAGTTCATTTATCTTCCATATCAACCTATACGACCTGGTAGCCCTGGGAACTTTGTTCACCGGGCTGACGCTTGCTTTGCTTTTAGGATTCGCTAAAACGATTTGGCCGAAAGGCAACCTGTTTTTAAGTTCAGCATTAGTTGTAGTGGTACTGAAGACGGGCGGACTTATATCGTTTCTTTTACCCGCGCTCGGACCATTGCTTTATTTTTATGTACGACAGCTAACCTCCTCCGACCAGAAGTTCAGCCGGAACGATCTGCTGCATTTTTGCCCTTTACTGGTTTCGTTTTGGATGCCGGTCTGGCTCGTTTTAATTTCGGTTATTATTTATTTATACCTGTCCCATCGCCTGATACAGGACTTCTCTAGCCGATTGCAGCCCGTGCTGATGGACAGGCCGCGTTTTGCTTTCCGTCACCTGGATAAAACTTTGTTTTTGCTTGGTGTGGTATGCGCGTTGTCACTGTTTAATGGTATTTTCTTTTTTGGCATTGCCTTTATATTGATCGGAATGGCAGCGGCAGCAATGCTGAAGCCGCATAAAGATGCCCAACTGACAACGCCAATAACGGATAGGTCGGATGCAAGGGAGAAAGGCCGCAGACTAAAGGAAGCTGTAGCTGCAAACCGTCTTTACGAAGACGCTGAACTGACATTGGCCACACTTGCCGTGAAACTGATGATCCACCCGCATGATCTTTCCCGGATCATGAATATTGGACTTGAAAAGAACTTCAGCGATTTTATAAATGAGTTCCGGGTTCGTGAAATTGCCCGCAAAATGCAGGATCCGGCCTACGACCGGCTCACGTTGCTGGGTATCGCTTACGAGTCGGGATTCAATTCAAAAAGAACTTTCAACAGGGTGTTCAAAGAGATGACAGGTCAGACCCCTGTTGAATATAAAAACAGCCTGAAAAAAGAGGGGCCAATTAATAATTTGGCCCTACAATCGCATAAACGGCCGCTAATATTGCATCGTGATTCCATTCCGCAATGGTCTCCCGTAAAATCAAATCGCAATATTATGCTTAAGAATTATTTTAAAATCTCGTGGCGCAACCTGATGCGCAATAAGAGCTACGCCGCCATCAATATTACCGGTCTGGCTATTGGTATTGCAGCCTGCCTGCTGATATTCCTGATCGTTCAGTTCGAAACCAGTTTTGATAATTTTCATACCAAAAAGGATTCGATCTACCGTGTAGTCACAGCATCAAAAGGCCCGAATGGTATGGAATTCGGTAGCGGCGTGCCGTTTCCTACCTCTGCCGGACTGAGGGTAGATTATCCGCAACTGAAAGGCGTGGCAGCTATCCTGCGATACGGCGGTCAGTACAGCGTAGGCAATGCTAACAGTAAACAAGCGATAAAGAAATTCAAAGAGGATGACGCTTATTATTGCGAGCCTCAATTCTTTGATATTTTTGATTTTGAGTGGCTGGCTGGCGATAAAAAAACAGCATTGTCGGAAGCAAGGACGACAGTACTGACACAGGATGAAGCCGACAGGTTTTTTGGTGACTGGCACAATGCAATAGGTAAGGTAATCCGTTATAACAATCAAACAGATCTGAAGGTCACCGGCGTTTTAAAGAACTTCCCCGACAATACGGATTTCCCGGTTAAGATGCTGGTATCCTACGCCACCATGAGGGAAAAAAACGGCGACTTTAATGGCAACATGAATGATTGGGTGAGCATTTTTGGCTCACATTATGTTTTTGTAGTGTTGCCCTCTAGTCTCTCTGTGCCGCAATTTAACAAGGACCTGGCAGCATTTGTAAAAAAGCACAAACCGGCAGAATATGTTAAGTCGGGCATGCAACTGCAACCGCTGAGCGACATGCATTACAATACCAAAATACACATTTTTGGTACTCATGTGCCTTTCAGCAAGGGCCTGATCAATGCGATCAGCCTGATAGGGGTATTCCTGCTGATAATTGCCTGTGTGAACTTTATTAACCTGGCAACCGCCCAGGCGGTTAACCGCTCCAAAGAAGTTGGGATACGCAAAGTATTGGGCGGTAACCGTAAACAATTGATCCTGCAATTTTTAAGCGAGACTTTTATCATTGCGCTTTTCGCGGTAGCCATCGCCATTGTTATAGCTGCTTTAGTAATACCTCCGCTTAATAAGTTGCTTCAAATATCATTGACCAATGCCATGTTGTATCAACCGGTTGTGATCAGTTTTATTGGCGCAACAATTATAGGTGTTACTTTACTATCCGGGTTTTATCCTGCTATCGTCTTGTCTGGATTCAACCCGATTACTGCGTTAAAGAACAAGATCATCGCGGGACGAGCAAGGGGGATATCATTACGGAGCGCATTAGTTGTGCTTCAGTTCGGTATTGCGCAGGTGCTGGTGATCGGTACACTGGTCATAGTTTACCAGATGAATTATTTCAGGAACAAGTCGTTGGGGTTTGATAAAGACGCAATGATGAATGTTTCTTTCCCGAACGATAGTGCTAATCTCAGAAAATTACCTGCATTGCGCGACCAGCTTATGCAGGTACCGGGAGTAAAAGGTGTAAGTTTCAGTTACGCCAGTCCGTCAGATTACGGTGGCTGGAGCACCGATTTCAAATATGATAATTCCCCGAAGAAGACTGACTTTAATGCTTACATGAAGTGGGCCGATGCCGATTACTTTGACTTGTACAAGCTGAAATTTGTAGCCGGGCAACCCTACAAAAAAAGTGACACGATAAATGGCTATGTGGTAAACGAGACCTTGTTGCACAAATTGGGGGTAAACGATCCAAGACAGGCAATCGGCAAATACATCAATATGTGGGACGACAAAACCAAATATGCACGTATCACAGGAGTTGTAAAAGACTTCAACATCACTTCGTTGAAAGATGCAATACCGGCAGTGATGATGGCATCATGGAGGGATGTTTTCCACACGATCAATATTAAAGTACAACCAGCCGGCATCAGTAGCACACAAGCTTCAATTCAAAAGATATGGGATAAGACATTCCCCGATGGCATCTACGAATACCAGTTCCTGGACGATAAGATCGTGGATTTTTACAAAAAGGATGATCAGTTGTCTATGCTATACAAAATATTTGCTGGCATAGCCATATTCATATCGTGCCTGGGTTTATATGGTCTCGTATCATTCATGGCGGTGCAGCGTACTAAAGAGGTGGGCATCCGCAAAACATTGGGGGCATCGGTTGGTAACATCGTTTACCTGTTTTCGAAAGAATTCACCCTGCTTATCGTCATCGCATTCCTTATATCCGCTCCCATTGGTTATTATTTTATGTATCAATGGCTGCAGGATTACAGTTACAAAATACCGATAGGTCCGGGCATATTCGCTATGGCTATGTTAATATCAATAACCATTGCCTGGGCCAGTGTGGGATATAAAGCGGTTAGAGCAGCGTTGACAAACCCGGTGAAGAGTCTTCGATCGGAGTGATCAGTTAACCAGTGACAGGTTAATCAGTTATCAGGATATTCTCCCTTTGACTTTAAGAGATAATAAATCAAAACCGGACATTAATGCGTCCGGTTTTGTTACAAATGCCTATGCCTGATACTATGTAATTTTTTATCTGTCAATATGTTAGTAATTTGGAACAGCTATTGAGCAGTTTAAATTACTTGAATCCATACGCTTTCTATATCAACTTGTATGACCTGGCTTTCCTGGGGGCAATATTTATTGGGTTGACTTTTGCTTTGCAACTATGGTTCGTCAAAAGTATGAACCGTGCTGCAAATAGGTTTCTGGCGCTGGCTCTGGTGGTGGTAGTATTTCAAACCGCATCGATATTAGCGATTGACATCCGGTTGGAACATTATATTCCTTATTGGCGCTTGTTGCCCTTACAGTTCTTACTAGCCCTTGGTCCGCTCATCTACTTTTATGTGTTTAAAATAACACGACCGGAGTTTAAATTTCGCTATAAAGATTTGTTGCATTTCTCGCCGTTGCTACTTCAACTCGGAGTGCATGTATCAGCTGTTAATGAAGGTATAAAAACGGGAGCTGTTACTTATAATACACTCGCTTTCCAGCAGTTGAATCCTGTTTTGCAATTACTGGTGTTCCTTTCCGTAGTTATTTACCTGTACAAGTCTCACAGGTTGATAGAGCGATTTTATCAAAAGCAAAAATTTAACGGAGGAGACCGCTACAGGCATGAGTTGCGATGGCTGCATAAATTGTTGATTGCGTTTGGGTTGTTATGGCTGATGTGGATACCATTTACAGCCGTAGAATATTTTTACTTCGATCATCAGCTAAACGCACATGCTTACTACCCTTTTTATCTTCTTTTATCGGGTACGATCATTTGGATGGGCGCGAAGGCTTTTTTAAAATCGGGGGAAGGCGCTCCGGCAGATAATGTTATAATACCGAAGCTGATGCCCGCTACAGAATTAAAACAAAAGGGCACCTGGCTGAAGAAAACTATTAAAGACAACCGCTATTACGAAGATCCTGAACTAAGCCTGGGTTCATTGGCTGAAAAGCTTGGCATACATCCACATGAATTATCACGGATCATTAATGTTACGCTCAAGAAAAACTTCAACGACTTTATTAATGAATACCGCGTTCGGGATGTAGTAGCGAAAATGCAGGACCCAGCTTATGCACGAATAACTCTTCTTGGCATGGCATATGACGCAGGCTTTAACTCCAAAGCCACCTTCATCCGTGCTTTCAGGCAACTAACAGGAAAAAATCCCGCAGATTATAAGCGCGAACTCGAAAAAGAGGTTGCAACTTATCATTTGCAACCTCATTCCCGCACTGCCGCCATAATTTCGTATCAACAAACCACCCCGAAGTGGTCTGATAAGAAATTAAATCGCAGCTATATGTTCAAAAATTATTTAAAGATCGCCTGGCGCAGTATCCGTAGAAATAAGGTTTACACCGGCATAAACATTCTTGGATTATCACTTGGTGTTTGCGCCTGTTTAGTTATTTATTTAATAACCAGCTTTGAACTGAGCTATGATACTTTTCATCCGGACGGAGACCGCATATACCGCATAGTAACAGCAATGCAGAACCCACAAGGGAACAGGAATGACGGGGCATCCAGTGTAATTCCGTTGCCGGCAGCGGTGCGAAGTGAAATGAGTGGTTTTGAAGCGGTGACCGGGTTTTATACTTATTTTCCGAAGGTTACTATACCGGGAGCTAATAATACCGCTAAAAAATTTCTTGCTCTAAAAGAAGGAGAACAACCCGCGACCGTCATCGTAGCGGAACCGCAATACTTTCAAATATTCAAATACCAGTGGCTAGAGGGAAACCCATCGACAGCTTTAAATGAACCATTTAAGGTGGTGCTGTCTAAACAGGAAGCGCAGAAATATTTTGGATCTGAATCATTAGGGAATGTTATCGGTAGACAGGTTATTTATAATGACTCTTTGCGGCTCACCGTGTCAGGCATTGTGGAGGACTGGGATAAGCACACCGACTTTGGTTTTAAGGACTTTATTTCGTTTGCCACAGTGCAGCACAGTTTTCTGAAAAAGGATATCGATCTGCAAAACTGGGGCATGTGGGACTCAGACTCACAGGGATATGTAAAATTGGCAAAGGGTGTAACGCCGGCCCAGGTAGAAAAACAGTTCCGGCAATTTGTTAAGGCCCATATCAAAATAGAGCCAGGCTCGAAAGTAGAACTATTGCTGCAACCCTTATCTGACGTTCACTTTAATAATCATTATGAAGATTCTTACTCGCGCCAGGCACATTTACCCATACTTTATGGATTGATGGCAGTTGCGGTTTTCATATTGATCATCGCTGCTATCAACTTCATTAACCTTTCCACGGCACAGTCGTTACGCCGGGCAAAAGAAGTGGGTGTGCGTAAAGTATTGGGCAGCAGTAAAGCAAACTTAACCGTTCAATTTTTGATCGAGACATTTATCGTCACTACTGTAGCTTTAATCATTGCAGTAGCAGTTACTAATCCTATTATTTCGGCTTTTCAATCCTTTATACCGCCGGGTGTCGCATTAAATTTATTTAGCCCGGGTGTGCTTTTATTTTTGCTTTCGACACTTATAGTGACTTCCCTGCTGGCAGGTTTTTATCCCGCCAGGATACTCTCTTCCTATTTGCCCGCCTTAAGTTTAAAGGGGCAGGGCTCTGCGCAACTTAACCGGAAGAGCTATCTCCGGAAAACGCTGATCGTATTCCAGTTCACCGTTTCGCTGATATTTATTATCGGCACATTGGTGGTTGCCAAACAGATTCATTATGTTTTGAATAAGGATATGGGTTTTAATAAAGATGCCATCATCACCATACATACCGACTGGAATACGACGGTAGATCAACGCGCTGCTTTTATAAATAAGATTAAAGAATTACCAAATGTCCAGATGGTGAGCCTGCATCGCGAAACGCCGGCGTCACAAAGACACGGCGGAACCTTTATTGAATACAAGGGCGCAGGCGGAGCTAAAATAGATGCATCATTTGATTTTTGCGACGAAAATTATGTACCCCTATTCGGTCTGAAAATCGTAGCCGGGCGTAATCTTTCGCCTTCCGACACTTTGAAGGAGTACCTTGTAAATGAAACATGTGCCAAAGCGCTTGGCTTTAGGAAGCCGGAAGATGCTATTGGTAAGCTGGTTGAAATAGGTATGTCGGATTCAAAGCGGCAGATTGTTGGTGTGGTAAAGGATTTCAATTCAAAATCATTGCACGAGGTTATCACTCCGTTTTTTATGGCTTCGATCAGAAAGAGTGAAAGGACGATTAGTATAAAATTAGGTAAAGACGTAGGCGCCTTTAAAACAACGATAGCGCAAATGGAAAAGGCCTGGAAAACAGTATATCCAAATGACAAATTTGAATATGCGTTTTTCGATCAGACTATAGCCGGATTTTACGATAAAGAACAGAAAACAGCTCAACTGATGAATACGGCTATGTCGATAGCCATCTTTATCTCCTGCATGGGTTTGTTCGGTCTGGCCACATTTACCGCTCAACAGCGTATTAAAGAGATAGGTATACGCAAAGTATTAGGCGCAAGTGCTGCAAGCATAGTATCCATGCTAAGCAAGGATTTTTTAATGCTGATCCTCATATCACTGGTTATCGCATCGCCAATTGCTTACTATTTAATGCATAAATGGCTGCAGGATTTCGCTTATCGGGTCAACATCAACTTGTGGGTGTTCCTAGTATCCGGCTTAGCCGCAGTCCTGATCGCTTTTGCTACGGTAAGTTTCCAGGCTATTAAAGCAGCTTTGACGAACCCGGTGAAGAGCCTTCGCTCTGAATGAGCTATGGCTCTCGAAAGAGAGATTTAGATATGAATGAGTGGCCCAGAAAAGGACTCGAAAAGCTTCCTTACGGTCCGAAGAACAAACACATTTGTTTGCACCTTCAAAACATATGCTTATTTTGCATTACAATCAAACCATATTCATGGAAACAACTAACATTACCATCGTAACTGCTAATCAGGGTGAACAACTATCTATTGCCGGCGGCAATTACCGCTTCCTGATAACTGGTGAGGAAACCGGTGACCGTTTTGCCGTAATCGAAATGATTGTACCTCCGGGAGCAGGACCGGCACCACACGCCCATCCTGATATACAGGAAACATTTTATGTAGCTGAAGGCGAGGTCGAGTTTCGGACCGAAGCAGGTAAACAAGTTGCGGCAAAAGGTGCCTACATCAATATCCCGCTTAATGGCGGCGTCCATGCTTTTAAAAATATTTCCGGTGTCCCGGCCCGTTTGGTTTGTACAGTAACTCCCGCTGGACTGGAGAGACTGTTCCGCGAAATAAGTGGCCTTCCTCCCGAGGGCGTCCGTGCTGTTGCGGCTAAATACATTCAAAAACTTTACCCGCCCGATTACCTGGACTAGCAGCGACGCCAGGTGTCTTGATATTGTTAGTTATTTTAGGCCTCTTTTGCTTCCGAATATTTAGCGTTAGAATAATTTGCTGAAAACTAGATATTTGTGTAGCATTATTGTTATTGGTCACGTAATAAGTATAAATCACCTAAAAACTTAGTAACTGATCGATTTAAAAAATAATTATGAAAAACCTTGTCCTTATTCTGTCTGCCTGCATCGTTTTGTCGGCAGCCTCCTGCAAAAAAAACAATGAGCTTAAACCTGCAAGCGACGGAACCCCTGTTTCAACTGTAAAGCAAACGTCATCCACTGACAATCACACTGCCACTTTATACTTTACAGGGCTTGATGGCACGACCCCTGTTTATTGGCAAAACGGAGTAGAACATAACCTCTCGGTATCCGATACTGACGGCAATGGTTCCCACTCAGTGCGGGGATATACTTACAATATCGCTGTTGGCGGTACAGACGTTTATATAACCGGTTATAACGGCCTGGACTATGTTTATTGGAAAAACGGGACAGCGAATATCATGCCGTATGCTTTATATGCCCGGGGTATTGCCTTATCAGGAACTGACGTTTATTTTGCCGGTACGTCATTTCAGGATGCACCTCCATATTTATATAGTCTATCGCTTGTAAAAGACGGAAATTATACTGCTGTATCGCGCACCGGTAATTCAGCACACATCCTGGCTACGACTGTAGCAGGCGCGGATGTTTATAATGCCGGCAATGATAATCCCCCAAGTACAACCACCACTACCGTGCCTGTGTATTGGAAGAACGGTGTCGAGCATTTTTTACCGGTTGTATCCAGCCCGGGTTATGGCGCAGTAACCGCTATAGCCGTCTCCGGATCAGACGTATATTTTGCCGGGCAGGATGGACAGGCGGCTGTATATTGGAAAAATGGAGTAGAACATATTCTTCCGATGAATAGCAACGTTGGCGGCGTTACTGCGATGGCGGTATCAGGAACAGATGTTTATTTAGCGGGAACTGATTTGCGCAGTGCAGTGTATTGGAAAAATGGTGTAGAGACTATCCTGCCTTTGTCGAATAGTAACAGTGACAACAGTTTTGTTTACGGAATGGCAGTAGACGGGGCTGATATTTATATTGCAGGCTGGGAAATGAGCGGTGACCCTGTGGCTAATAATAATTACAACACACCTGAATATTGGAAGAATGGAACTGTGCATACACTACCTGTAACCAGCGCAAGCGGGGCGAGTGTTACTGCAATGGCTATTGCCAAATAAATAGTACCCTTTTTTGCTTGATTTTAAATTACAAGTTCAGAATAAAAGTATTTCAAAACCGGACGTTAATGCGTCCGGTTTTGTTACAAGTGATCATATTAAGTTCCGCATAATTTTTTATCTATCAATATGTTAGTAATTTGGAACAACGATTGAGCTGTTTAAATTACTTGAATCCATATACTTTCCATATCAACCTGTATGACTTGGCTTTCCTGGGCGTAATATTCGTCGGGCTTACTTTTGCTCTGCTATTGTGGTTTACCAAAAGCGTCAGCAAGTCTGCAAACCGTTTTCTTGCCATGGCATTGGGAGTTGTTGTATTTCAAATAGCCGGGATATTGGCCGCTGATATCCGCCTGGAGAATTATATTCCTCATTGGAGTGTACTGCCTATGCGATTTTCGCTAGCGCTTGGTCCGCTTATCTTCTTTTATGTGCTTAAAATAACCCGACCGGAATATAAATTCCGATTGAAGGATACGCTGCATTTCATGCTGTTGGCGTTGCAACTAGGTGCTCATGCATTTCAGCAGTTTAATTTAGTATTGCAATTGTTGGTATTTATTTCGGTCGTTATCTATCTGTACAAATCTCACAGGTTGATTGAACAATTTTATCAAAACCTAAAATTTAATGCAGGAGACCGGTACAGATATGAGCTACGATGGCTGTATCGTTTATTAATGGCTTTCGGGCTATTATGGCTGTTGTGGATACCTTTTACAGCTGTAGATTATTTCTATTATCACAATCGCCTGCAGATAAGTGCATATTACCCCTTGTGCCTTTTTTTGTCGGTGATGATCATCTGGATGGGTGTGAGAGCTTTTTTAAGACCCATAACTAGTATACCTGTCGATAGTGCTCCGGTGCTAAAACCATTATTACCTGCCGACCTGAAGCAAAAAGGTAGCTGGCTGAAGAATATAATGAAAGAGAATCGCTATTACCAGGATCCTGAATTGAGCCTGGGGTCTCTTGCTGAAAAATTGAGCATACATACGCACGAATTATCGCGGATCATTAATACCGTCCTCAAAAAAAGCTTTAATGATTTTATCAACGAATACCGCGTGCGGGATGTGGCAGCGAAAATGGCCGACCCTGCTTATAGCCATATTACCTTTCTGGGAATTGCATACGAAGCCGGCTTTAACTCCCAAAGCACCTTCACGCGCATTTTCAAACAGATGACCGGGAAAACCCCGCTGGAGTACAAAAACGAACTTAAAAAAGATTACTCAACTTATAATTCGGGCAGCCTTCGGCCACTTACACCTCTAATATTGCGTCACGGCGCCACTCCTGTGTGGTCTCCGGAAAAATTAAATCGCAATATTATGTTTAAAAGTTATTTGAAGATCGCATGGCGCAGTCTGTGGCTCCATAAAAGGATGACGTTCATTAATATCGCTGGTCTGGGTATTGGCATGGCTGCTGCTATCCTGATCGCAATTTGGGTACAGAACGAACGAAGCTATGACAAGGATCAGCCCAATGCTGAGAATATTTACCGGGTTACATCAGTATGGCCGATATCGTCTACAGAAACCTGGCGATTGAACGCGGCACAGTATGTATTGTCCGATGTCGCCATTAAGGAAATACCAGAAATAGAAGATGCAACTCGCGTACGTCCCCGGGACTATGCTAACCTTAACTTTCATATTGGCCAAAAAATAATCCAGGAAAAAAAGGTTGCGCGTGTAGATGACCATTGGTTCAAGATGTTTCGCTATGATTTTGTGGATGGCTCGGCTACAGCTTTTAATAAAAATTTGTATAGCCTGATATTAACCCAATCGGCTGCGAAAAGATTTTTCGGCAACCAGGAACCTATAGGTAAGATGGTGCGGATCGATAAGGACACCTACCAGGTGGAGGGCATTGTAAAGGACAATCCTGCCAATTCAAGTTTTGATTACGAAGTGTTTATACCGATGGCAGCATTTTTAACTGACCCTGAGGAGCTTAGACAAACAACGGATTGGGGCAATTCAAACTATAATATATTTTTCAAACTCAAAGCCGACGCAAACATTAAAAAGGTAGCTGCGAAGCTTACCGCAATAGAGCATCGTAACCACAAGGATAAGGCATTGAAAGATAAAACCTCTTATGACCTGATCAACATCAGGGACATGCATTTTGAGGAAGGGCTGCTTAGTTACGCTTTTAAGCATGGCAGCAGGATGATGACGAATGTATTCACTTCATTGGCTGTGTTGCTTTTACTTACTGCCTGTATCAACTATGTTAATCTGACCACGGCGCGTGCCAGTGCCCGCTCTAAAGAAGTAAGTGTACGAAAGATAGTTGGGGCGGGACGCTTGCAATTGTTCGGGCAGTTTATGTCCGAATCTTTCCTGGTAAGTCTTATTGCTGTCGCGCTATCTTTTGCATTGGTACAGCTGTGTATGCCCTGGTTTAAAGATTTTACCGGCAAAAATTTTGGTGCGCCAGTCTTGTCATCGCTAGCGTGGCAAATTGTAGGCGTTACTCTTTTTGTATCGTTTATTTTAAATGGATTATACCCGGCATTACTCCTGTCATCTTTCCAGCCGTTACGGGTTTTCCGGGGTAAAACAATGCTCAACTTTAAGGATGCCGGTTTAAGAAAAGCTTTGGTAGTAGTTCAATTTACAATTTCTGTAGTGCTGATCGTCGGGGCGTTGGTTATTTACAAGCAATTAAAGTATGTTGAAAGTACCGATCTGGGTTATGATAGGTCGCATGTATTTATGGTAGATATCCCATATACTGCATTCGGCAATGATTACGATAAAAATGCGCCACCGATACTCCGGGCTATTAAACAGGAGTTGAAGCAAAATGGTGCCATTTCCGATGTCTCATTGGCGAATGTATTCGTTAATGATAATAGCAAGAGCAGCCATGCTTTTGACTGGGACGGACGATCGAAAGATTTCAACCTTACATTTACACCCTTTTCTGCTGACCCTGATTTTCAACGGGTTATGAGACTTAAAATGGCTGATGGTAATTGGTTTTCTAATTCGGCAAACGATAAGCATAATGTTATATTGAATGAAACTGCAGTTCGTTTAACCGGTATTCACAAACCGTATATCGGTCAGCGATTCATCCACCAGGGCGATACCGGGGTAGTTACAGGAGTTGTGAAAGATTTTCATTATGCCAGCCTGCACGATAAGATAGGCCCAATGATCATAACAAGAGGTGAGTTCTGGTTTTCAGCTTATATTAAATCGACTCCGAACAATACCCAGGCAGCCATCCTTGCAGCTCAAAAAGTAATGCAAAAGTTTTTGCCGGATGAGGCCTTTGAATATCACTTTGTGGACGATGATTACAATAAGCTCTACCAATCAGAACAGCAGTCGTCTGTGCTCATCGGTCTGTTTGCTGCTATAGCCGTATTTGTATCGGCCCTTGGATTGATGGGGCTTGCTACCTTTGCCGCTGAGCAAAAAGTAAAAGAGATCGGTATCCGCAAAGTTTTAGGTGCAGGTATGCGGCATATAGTTGGCCTGCTTTCTGTCGATTTTGTGAAGATGGTTGTAATTGCCAGTATTATTGCCTTCCCAATAGCCTGGTGGGCCATGAACAAATGGCTACAAGATTTTGCTTACAGGATTAGCCTATCATGGTGGATTTTCGCAGTATCGGGCGCAACAGCGCTCATCATTGCGCTGATCACGATAAGCTACCAGACTATAAAAGCCGCAATAGCAAACCCTGTAAAGAGTTTAAGGAGTGAATGATATCTTAGTAATTAGATTGTTTAATATAATTTGAATCCATATACTTTCCATATCAACCTGTATGACCTGGGTTTCCTCGGTACCATATTTATTGGGCTGACGATTGCCCTGTTCTTATGGGCCGGCAAAAGTTCAAATCGCCTGGCAAATCGATTTCTTACACTTGCACTTCTTGTTATGGCTTTGTGGATGACTCGAATATTGGGTATGGACATGCGGCTGGCAGAATACATTCCCCTGTGGAGTCGCCTGCCACTGCAGTTTTCGCTCGCGCTTGGCCCGCTTATTTACTTCTATGTACTTAAACTAACCCGGCCGGACTATAAATTCCAGTGGAAGGATTTGCTGCATTTTAGTCCTTTATTATTGGAATTGGGGCCGTCTCAGGAATTGAACCCTGTTTTGCAGCTGTTAGCATTTGTTTCAGTTAGCATCTACCTGTATAAATGTCACAAACTGATACAAGGCTTTTATCAGCAGCAGGATTTTAACAACGGCGACCGGTATAGGCATGAGTTGCGCTGGCTGCGTCGTTTACTGATAGGTTTCGGAGTACTATGGTTGCTGTGGATACCTTTTACAGCTGTAGATTATTTTTATTACAGGCACCAATTAGGCGCGCAGGTTTATTATCCTTTGTATCTGCTTTTAGCGGCTGTTACAATCTGGATTGGGGCAAGGGCGTTTTTAAGATCCGGAATGAACACGCAGTCGGACAGCGTTATAACATTTAAACCACTACTACCCACCGAACTGAAACAAAAAGGCACCTGGCTGAAAAAAATCATCAAAGAAAAGCGCTACTATGAAGACCCGGAATTAAGCCTGACTTCATTGGCCGAACAACTGGATATACAACCGCACGAATTATCGCGCATCGTTAATATAACGCTGAAAAAAAACTTCAATGATTTTATTAATGAATACCGTGTCCGGGATGTAGTAGCCAAAATGCAGGACCCGGCTTATGACCGGATAACGCTGCTGGGTATGGCATACGATGCCGGATTTAATTCAAAAACAACTTTCGCCCGTGCCTTTAAACAATTTACAGGAAAAAGTCCAGCCGCTTACAAAAGCGAACTGGAAAAAGAGGGTCCAAATTATGATTTGACCCCTCGCCACCATACTGCCGTCCTAATTTCGTATCAGCAAACCACCCCGAAGTGGTCTGATAAAAAATTAAACCGCAGTTATATGTTCAGAAATTACTTTAAAACCTCGTGGCGCAACCTGATGCGCAATAAAAGCTATGCCGCTATCAATATTACCGGTCTGGCCATAGGCATTGCTGCCTGCTTGTTGATATTCCTTGTCGTTCAATACGAAACCAGCTTTGACAATTTCCATGTAAATAAAGACCGCATCTACCGGGTGGTTAACGTGTCGCAAGGCCCAGACGGTGTAACCCAGGGAAGCGGAACACCGATGCCCATGGCAGATGGTTTAAGACTTGAATTCCCGCAGCTGCCGAAAGTGAGCTCGATCATGCTGAACGACGGGTCCCTTTTTTCAATCAGCAATAGCGGCGGTAGCACAATAAAGAAATTTAAAGAAGACTCAGCTTACTACGCCGATCCGCAATTCTTCCAAATATTTAATTTTAAATGGATCGCGGGAGACAAAAAAACAGCTTTAGCTGAACCCAATGCCATGGTATTGAGCCGTGGCGAAGCTGATAAATTTTTCGGTGACTGGCGTACGGCTATGGGAAAAACGGTAAAGTATGATAACAAACGCGATTTTAAGATAACAGGTATTATTGAAAACACTCCGGCAAATACTGATTTCCCGATGAGGGTGTTGATGTCATGGGTTACTTTAGTTAATAAAGGCGGTGATCTTAGCGGCAATGCGGAAGATTGGGTAAGCACTTTCACCGACCACAATATCTATGTCGTTCTGCCGGCTGGCATGAGTGAACAAAAGTTCAATGCAGACCTGGCAGCGCTCGCCAAAAAACGAATCCCTGCTCCGTATAACAAAAACAGCTCGTTCCAATTGCAGGCGCTGGGTGATATGCACTATAACACACAGGTAAATGTTTATGGCGGCCACCCTTTCAGTAAAAAGCTACTCGATGTGATCAGTTTAATTGGCTTGTTTTTGCTCATCATAGCTTGTGTAAATTTTATTAACCTGGCCACAGCACAGGCGATAAATCGTTCTAAGGAAGTCGGCATACGGAAAGTTTTGGGCAGCAACCGTTACCAGTTGATCGTCCAATTCATCACCGAAACGCTTATTATCACTTGGTTTGCTGTTGTGCTTGCTTCGGTAATTGCGATGATCACATTGCCGATGTTGAACGGCCTCCTGGAGATTCATTTGAGTGGCGGCTTCCTGCTAAACCCAATGGTCATTCTGTTCCTGACTGGCGTTATTATTGGTGTCACCTTCCTGGCAGGATTTTACCCGGCGCTGGTGTTATCTGGATATAACCCGATTGTGGCGCTAAAAAACAAGATCAAAGCCGGGCATTCCAGCGGTATTTCATTGCGGAGGGTATTGGTAGTCACACAGTTCTGCATAGCACAATTCCTGGTGATAGGCACCCTGGTACTGGTCTACCAAATGAACTATTTCAAAAATAAAGCGCTGGGTTTTAACAAGGATGCAGTAATTACAGTTCCGTTCCCTGGTGACAGCATTGCCAGAACCCGGATAAATGCACTGAAAAACCAGCTCTTACAAACATCCGGAGTTAAAGCTGTCAGCATTAGTCTTTATGGGCCGGCAGATAATAGTAGCTGGCATAGTGACTTTAAATTCGATAATTCTCCTAAGCAGGTCGATTTCGGCGCGAGCCTGAAATGGGCCGATCCTGATTTTTTCAAATTATACGATATCAAATTTGTGGCCGGTGGCCCTTATAAAAATACGGATACTATATCCGGTTATGTGGTTAATGAGACATTGATCCATAAATTGGGTATTACAGATCCAAGACAAGCTATCGGCAAAAACATCATGTTATGGAACGATCCGAAGAAAAAGGCACTGATAACTGGCGTGGTGAAGGATTTCAATGTAGGTACGCTGAAAAAGGCAATCCCACCTGTATTGATGGCCCCGTGGAAAGAATTTTATGGGAAATTGAACATTAAAATTCAGCCTGGTAACGCACATCAGACATTGGCCAATATCGAAAGTCTTTGGAACAAAACTTATCCGGAAGGGATATATGAATACCAGTTCCTGGACAAAACTATTGCTGGCTTTTATAAAAATGAGGATCAATTATCTACCCTATATAAAATATTTGCGGGGATAGCCATATTCATTTCATGCCTGGGCTTGTATGGGCTGGTATCCTTTATGGCTGTGCAACGCATTAAAGAAGTGGGTATTCGTAAAACATTAGGCGCATCGGTAGGGAATATAGTATACCTGTTCTCCAAAGAATTTACGGTGCTTATCGTCATCGCATTTGCGATGTCAGCTCCGGTAGGATATTATTTCATGCATGAGTGGCTGCAGGATTTTAGCTATAGGATCACCATCGGTCCGGATATATTTATCCTGGCTATGATCATGTCCGTTATTATTGCTTGGTTAACCGTAGGATATAAAGCTGTCAAGGCGGCATTGACCAATCCGGTGAAGAGCCTTCGCTCGGAATGAGCTTCGGCTCTCGAAGAGAGCCAATAACTAATCAAAACCGGACGTTAAGGCGTCCGGTTTTGTTACAAATGTACATTGTTTAAATGTTGTAATTTTTTATCTGTCAATAAGTTAGTAATTTGGAACAGCAATTGAGCTGACTGAATTACTTGAATTCGTACACCTTCCATATCAACCTGTATGACCTGGCTTTCCAGGGAGTAATATTTATTGGGCTGACTTTTGCCCTGCTATTGTGGTTTACAAAAAGCGTTAACCGGTCGGCTAACCGTTATCTTGCATTGGCTTTGGCCATAGCCACATTCCATATCGCCTGGATATTAGGTATTGATGTGCGGTTAGAGACTTACATCCCTGATTGGAGCTTGTTTCCGTTGCAATTTTCTTCGGCGCTTGGTCCGCTTATTTTCTTTTATGTACTCAAAATTGCACGGCCGGAGTTTAAATTCAGGCGCGATCACCTGCTGCATTTTTTGCCATTGTTGCTGCAACTAGGGGTGCATCTGCTGGCGGTTAAGGAAAGTGTAAAAGCAGATACAGCCACCTATCATACTTCCATCTTTCACCTGCTGAATCCCGCATTGCAATTATTGACGTTTGTTTCGGTAACTATCTATCTGCACAAATCATACAGGCTGATAGAACAATATTACCAAAGACTGCAATTTAACGGGGTAGACCGCTACCGCATTGAATTGAGATGGCTGCATAGATTACTGACTGCTTTCGGAATATTATGGACTTTGTGGATACCTTTTACCACGGCAGATTATTTTTATTACCATCATCAGTTGAATATACATGCCTACTATCCCGTGTATTTCCTTTTGTCAGCAATGATCATTTGGATGGCGGTGAGGGCATTTTTAAAACCACTGGCAAGCCTGCCGGCAAACAGTGCCCCGGTGCTAAAACCATTATTACCGGCTGATCTAAAACAAAAAGGCATCTGGCTGAAGAACGCCGTTAGGGTTAACCGCTATTACCAGGATCCGGAACTAAGCCTGGGCTCACTCGCCGAGAAATTGGGCATACACACCCACGAGTTATCGAAGATCATCAATACGGTTCTCAAAAAAAGCTTTAATGATTTCATAAACGAATACCGCGTGAGGGATGTGATATGGAAAATGCAGGACCCTGCTTATGATCATATCACCCTGCTTGGTATTGCTTATGAGGCAGGGTTTAATTCCAAAGCTACGTTTAACCGCATATTCAAACAGATGACAGGGGAGAGCCCTATAGAATATAAAGCTAATCTGAAAAAAGAGGACTCATCTTATAACTTGAGGCGCAACGCCCAATTCGCAGCGATAATTTTGAATCAACAAACCACGCCTAAATGGTCTGAAGAGAAATTAAATCGCAGCATTATGTTTAAAAATTACTTGAAGATAGCCTTCCGGAATTTCTGGAAACACAAGGTATTTACCCTGATCAATATTGTCGGACTTTCGATAGGTATCAGCGCCTCGCTGGTTATCTACCTGATCGTGCATTACGATCTCACATTTGATAAGTTCCATAAGGATAGCGACCGGATATACCGCGTGGTGTCAGATTTTAAATTCCAGGGAAATGAGAGCCATAGCTATGGGGTTACTACTCCAATGGCCGCAGGGATAAAGAACAATGTTAGCGGCGTTGAAATAATTGCGCCCCTGTATACATTGGGCCCTGATGTAATGGTTATGGGCAAACATAATGAGCCGGTGAAGTTCAAATTACAAGACCACATCATCCTGGCAGATCAGAATTATTTTAAGCTCATTCATTACACCTGGCTTGCCGGTTCGCCTACGGCGGCATTGAACGACCCTTACCATGTGGTGCTTACTTCTGAGCGCGCAAAGGTCTATTTCCCTTCGCTTACTTACGAACAGATGCTGGGGAAAACTGTTACCTATGATACGCTGAAAACAACAGTAACAGGCATTGTTGAAACCCTAAAAGAAAACACGGATTTCTCCTTTCACGATTTTATCTCTTTCAGCTCCGCTCAACCTAAAACCAGGCTCGGCATGGATCTGCAATTGGATAGCTGGGGAAGCACCAATTCGGCATCAGAGGTTTTTATCAAACTTTATCCCAACGTTTCAGCGGCTAATGTGCAAAAGCAGATAAACGCGATGTATAAAAAGAATAATCCGCGAAGCGCCGACGACCTTAAAAACGAAAGCTCACAGGGCTACACCGTTCAACCGCTAAGCGATATTCATTTTAATCAAACTTACGGCACCTTTGATTTTAGCGGCCCCGCAAGCAAAACCAGGTCGTATATGTTACTGGCAATCGGCGGTTTTCTGTTACTGCTGGGCTGCATCAACTTTATCAACCTCACCACGGCACAAGCTACCCAGAGAGCGAAAGAGATTGGCATACGCAAGACCATGGGCAGTACGCGTACACAATTGATTACCCAGTTTTTAAGCGAAACATTCCTCATCACCCTTTTTGCGGTAATCATTTCGATAGGTTTAACGCCTTTGATCCTAAAGCTATTCGCAGATTTTATAGCCCCGGGTGTTAAGGCCGATTTTCTGCATCATCCCGATATTTTTCTGTTCCTGCTTGGCTTAACTGTAATTGTTAGCGTTCTATCCGGGTTTTATCCTGCGCTCTTGTTGTCAGGTTATAAGCCTGTAGTTGTGCTAAAAAATCAGACTCAGGGTAACAGTAGCAAAACAAGGAACGCCTGGCTGCGTAAATCGCTCACCGTATCGCAGTTTATAATTGCCCAGTTTTTCATCATGGCAACCATGCTGGTGAGTAAGCAAATATATTATGCCCTGCATAAGGATCTTGGGTTCAAAAAGGACGCCATTGTTTATGCCAACACGCCATACAAAACCCGTAAAGCGGCTACTAACCGGGTAATGGCCGACAAGTTGCGTGCACTGCCAGGTGTAGAAATGGTCAGCGTAGGTTTTCCACCCCCTTCTTCCGGAAACACCAATAGTACAACATCCGTCTATAAAGACGGGAAAAAGGAGATAACAACTCCTGTTGAACTGAAATTTGGGGATGAAAACTATGTCAAACTGTATCATATTAAGATACTGGCCGGGCGCAATATAACGCCCGCCGATACATCGACAGGGTTGCTGATAAACGAAAAATATGCAAGAGTATTGGGCTTTACTAACCCCCGCGACGCGGTCGGTAAAATGCTTGGTAAAGGCAAGGACAACAAGCGTATCCTAGGCGTTGTCGGTGATTTTTATTCGCATTCACTCCAATCTCCCATAAGCCCGCTGCTTATACTTGCAGCCGGCAGAAACGATAGCTGGCAGAATGGCCATATTCACATTGCTCTTAAACCTGAAACTACGGAAGGCGACTGGCAAAAAACAATGAAGGCTATGAATAAGATATGGAAGGAAATGTATCCTGACGATGATCCCAATTATCAGTTTTACGACAAATCGATCGAACAATTTTATACCCAGGAAAAGCAAACTTCAACATTGTTGAGCTGGGCCACCGGGCTGTCGATATTGATCAGTTGCCTGGGCTTGCTGGGCCTAGCTATTTACACTACTGGTCAACGTACTAAGGAGATCGGTGTACGCAAAGTGCTCGGCGCATCTGTGGCGCAGATAGTCCGCCTGTTATCTACCGAACTGGTGTTGCTTATCCTGCTGGCATTCCTGATTGTTACGCCGCTGGCATGGTGGGCCATGAACAAATGGATGGAAAGCTATGTAGATAAAACGCCGATCAGCTGGTGGATATTTGCAGCAAGCGGTGCGGGTATGCTGCTGACAGCTTTCATTACATCCTGCTTCCAGACTATAAAAGCAGCTGTTGTGAACCCCGTCAAAAGTTTGCGGAGTGAATGACGCCTTAGCAACGGATAATTTATTACTTGAAACCATATACCTTTCATATCGACCTGTATGACCTCGCTTTCCTGGGATCGATATTTATCGGGCTGAATTTTGCCCTGTTGTTATGGTTTTCAAAAAGCGTCAATAAGTCTGCGAACCGGTTTCTTGCGCTAGCCCTGGCGGTAGTTTCATTGCACATAGCCTGGATATTGGGTATGAACATCCGGTTGGAAGCTTATATTCCTAACTGGAGCTTGCTGCCGCTGCAATTTTCGATGGCGCTTGGTCCGCTTATATTCTTTTACGTTATTAAAATAACGCGACCGGAATATAAATTCAGGTTAAAGGATATGTTGCATTTTTTACCGTTGTTGTTGCAGCTTGGGGCTGGAGTAGCTGCTTACGGCGGCTCAGCGTTTCAACTGTTGACCTTTGTTTCGGTAATAATTTATCTATTTAAATCTCATAGACTAATAGAGCGATATTATCTACGCCTAAAGTTTAATGGTGGAGACAGATACCGGCATGAGTTGCGTTGGCTGCATAAATTTGTGATAGGTTTCGGATTGTTATGGTTGTTGTGGATACCGTTTACTGGCGTGGATTATCTCTATTATAATCATCAGTTAGGCGTACATGTTTATTACCCTTTATATCTCGCCTTAGCAGGAGTGATTATATGGATGGGCGCACGGACTTTTTTAAGACCGGATGCAGTTGCATCTATAAATAATACTCCTGCTGTAAAACCCATGCCACAGGCGCAGTTAAAACAAAAAGGCACCTGGCTCAAGAAAGCTGTAAAAGAAAATTGTTACTACCTGGATCCTGAACTAAGTCTGGCCTCTCTTGCTGAAAAGCTCGACCTGCATACACATGAGTTATCGCGGATATTGAATACCGTACTAAAGAAGAGCTTCAATGATTTCATCAATGAATACCGCGTTGCTGAAGTGATCCGCAAAATGCAGGACCCGGGGAATGACCATATCACCCTGCTGGGTATTGCATTTGAATCCGGTTTCAATTCTAAAACTACTTTTAACCGCACTTTCAGGCAAATGACCGGGAAGGGCCCGGCAGAATATAAAATTGATCTCAAAAAAGAGCGACCATCTTATAACTTGGGGCGTCACCCCCGGTTTGCGGCCATAATTTCGAATCATGAAACCACACCTAAGTGGTCTGACGAGAAACTTAACCGCAACTATATGTTCAAAAATTATTTAAAGATCGCCTGGCGCAATACACTGCATAACAAAGTTTATAGCACGCTTAATATTGCCGGACTGGCTACCGGGATGGCCGTAGCCCTGATTATTGGTTTGTGGATTTACAGTCAATATGCCTATGACCGCTTTTTGCCTGGCTATAACGAACTGTACCAGGTAAAGCTGAATTTTTACCATAGCGGCGAAGTGCACACCCAAAGCGGGTCGTCTCTGCCGCTGGTGGAAGAGTTAAAGAAAAATTACCCCGAAGTAAAATATGCCTCGGAAACAGATTGGGGAGGGCAGCATAGCCTGGTCATAGGCGATAAGAAACTTGATCCTTACGGATTAAGCGTTGGAGTTGATTTTTTAAAGATGTTTCCCTACGCTATGCTGAAAGGAAACATTAACTCGGTTTTTAACGACGCTAATTCCATAGTTTTAACGGAATCAGTTGCCAGGGCCTTGTTTGGCGACCAGGACCCCATCAATAAAACCATCAGGATAGATAACAAGAATAATGTTACCGTTACCGGTGTGATGAAAGACCTGCCGGTTAACTCTACTTTCCAATTCGGTTATCTTTTACCTTATAGCTACCTTGAGCAGACCTATCCCGAAACAAAAAAAGAACGTACTCACTGGCAAAATTATTCGTACCTCGAATACATACAGTTGCAACAGGGCGCCAATGCAGAAGCCTTCCAAAATAAAATAAAGAATATCATCGCAAAACATGTTCCGGATGAGACCACTAAAGTTGAGGTGATCCTGCAGCCGGCAAAAAACTGGCGCCTGCTTACACAGTTTAATAATGGCAAGGCAACTGATGGTATTATCCAATACGTGCGCATGTTTGGTATAATAGGCATGTTGGTATTAGTAATAGCCTGCATCAACTTTGTGAATTTGTCGACCGCCCGGGCCGAAAAGCGTGCTCGTGAAGTAGGTGTGCGTAAATCGATCGGCTCATCGCGAAGAGACTTGATCATCCAGTTTTTGACCGAATCCTTGCTGATCACTTTTGCTGCATTCGCGTTATCCATATTGCTCGTTCAACTGGTTCTCCCTGCCTTTAATACGCTGACATATGGCAGTATCGCTATTCCCTACGGCAGCGGTACTTTTTGGATTGTTATGCTGGCTTACGTGCTGATCACCGGACTATTGGCTGGTAGTCGTCCCGCATTCTATTTATCGTCATTTAAACCGGTGAAAGTATTAAAAGGCACCATTCAGCTTGGGAAACAGGCTGCATTGCCACGTAAAATAATGGTGGTAGTGCAATTTACCTGTTCAATTGCCCTCATTATCAGTACACTGATCATTTACCAGCAAATAAATTATGCAAAGGCCAGGCCAAAGGGTTATAACCCCTATAACCTGATTATGATGAACAGCAGCGACGATCTTAATAAAAACTATGAGGCACTAAAACATGATCTTTTACAAAGCGGCCAGATAGTAAGTGTGACCAAAGCAGCAAGCACTATGAGTTATTTCCCGGCGTCGTTCTCCATAAAGGACTTTCCGGGTAGAAGATTTGGAGAATCACTGGAAATGGCTACTACCGCTGTTTCACCCGATTATTTTAAGACTATAGGTATGAAATTGAAATCGGGCCGCGATTTTACAGGCGATGCAGGGCCCGACACTTTAAATGTTGTTTTAAATGAGGCCGCTGCAGAAAAACTCCGTTTAAAGGAGCCGCTGAACCAGCTGATAACCTTCGACTACCGCAAAAATCCGATGCGTATCATCGGCGTAGTAGAAAACGCGATTGTTGGGTCGCCGTTCTATTCAGCCGGGCCTGCTCTGTATGTTTACAATCCGGGTTGGGCAGGTGCCATTATGTACCGGCTAAATCCTAATGTTGACAGGCAGCAGGCCATAAAAAAGATATCTGCAATATTCAATAAATATAACCCTTCTTTTCCGTTCGATTATCGTTTCGCAGATGAGTCATTTGCCGCGACCTATCAATTAGAAGTATTAGTGGGTACATTGGCAAGCATTTTTGCCGGGCTGGCGATATTTATTTCGTGCCTGGGCTTATTCGGACTTTCAGCTTATATAGCCGAACAGCGGAAGAAAGAAATCGGTATCCGCAAAGTGCTGGGCGCATCGGTGCTACAGGTTTGGAAGCTGCTATCTGCTGATTTTGTATCGCTTGTAGGCATCAGTTGTATAATAGCATCGCCCATTGCATTTTACTTTTTACATGGATGGCTGCAAAAATATGACTATCGCATCACCATAGGCCCGGTTGCATTTTTAATAGCAGCGGCGCTGACCATTTTGATCACGATAGTTACGATAAGCTACCAGGCCATCAGCAGCGCATTAGCCAACCCGGTTAAGAGTCTCCGATCTGAATAAGAGCCAGGAATCAAGAGCCAGGAACCAGGATAATTATTCTCTTGATTCTTGTCTCTTGCCTCTTGATTCTATTCCTGAGGTTTAGTTGAAACACAATTGTGGTGCGTTCCGGGGTGAGAGACGGAACGCATTTTTATATTTCAAAACCGGACGCTATGCTGGCGCAAGCGGGCTGAATATGTTTCATGTCTGTTCTCAAAATCTTTTATCAAATAAAGAATGTAACAACCAACCCGCCACCACGTCTTTGCGAGGAACGAAGCAATCTCCGAACTGTGCAAATCATGGAGCGGAGATTTGTTAATGAACGTTCAGCAAGAAAATCCTGCATCATTGAATGTCCTACGTAGAGATTGCTTCGTTCCTCGCAATGACGCGCGGAGAGTAGGTGCGTGGAGAAAAGCTGTTTCACCCTAGCTGTTTCAAAATAAAGAACGAAACAAAACTCACAATCTGCTATCACAAAACCGGACGCCATGATGTCCGCTTTCATTACAAATTTCGATATCAAATATCTGGTAATTTTTTATCTGTCAACAAGTTAGTAAATTGGAACAGCGATTGCATTGGATGATTTACTTGAATTCCTATACATTCCATATAAACCTGTATGACGTGATCTCCCTGGGAACCTTGTTCTCCGGGATTATGCTTGCATTGCTTTTGGGATTCGCTAAAAGAATTGATCGGAAAGCTAATTTATTTTTGAGTTTGGCCCTGCTCGTGATCGCGTTAACAACAGGTGTTCATACTTCGCTTTTTTTACCAGCACTGGGGCCGCTCTTATATTTTTATGTAAGACAGCTGACATACCCGGAGCAGCAATTTTGTCGGAAAGATATGCTGCATTTTTGTCCTCTGCTTGCAGGATATTGGGCACCACTATGGCTGGTTTTAATTTTGGTGATCGTTTATTTATATCTGTCGCATCGTTTAATACAAAAGTTTTATGATCGGCTGCAACCTGTACTAATGGACCGCCCCCGTTTCGCTTTCCGGCAGATGGAGCGGGTATTAGTAGCGCTCAGCTTACTATGCCTGTTATGGTTGATGAATGACATTTTTTCTTTTGGCTTCGCCTTCTTATTAATCGGGATTGGTGCGCAAGCAATGCTAAAATCTGATACCAGTGCACCACTGTATCTGCCAATGACAGACGCATCGGATGCAAAAGAAAAAGGGCGTAGGTTAAAAGAAGCTGTGGCCGCAGGCCGCCTTTACGAAGATGCTGAACTTACACTAGCTACACTGGCAGTTAAGTTAGGAATTCATCCGCATGATCTGTCCAAAATTATTAACCTGGGACTCAAAAAGAATTTCAGCGATTTTATCAATGAATTCCGTGTGCGGGAAGTTGCCCGGAAAATACAGGACCCCGCTTATGACCATCTGAACATGATGGGCATTGCCTATGAATCGGGGTTTAATTCAAAAACGACCTTTAACCGTGTTTTCCGGGAAATGACCGGCAAAACCCCCATCGAATACAAGAACAGCCTGCGAAAAGACGTACCGATTGATAAGTTGGCACCTCTTGCGCGAATACAGCCGGTAATATTGCGTCGTGAAACCACACCAAAGTGGTCTCCTGAAAAGTTAAATCGCAATCTTATGTTTCGCAATTATTTAAAAATCGCATGGCGCAATACGCTGAACAATAAAGTTTACAGCGCGCTTAATATAGTTGGCCTGGCCACCGGTATGGCTGTGGCATTACTGATCGGCTTGTGGGTGACAGATCAATACTCTTATGATCGTTTCCTGCCCGGTTACCAGCAGGCGTACCAGGTTGAGATGAATCTCACATCGCAGCACACCGGAACTACTACCCAAACCTCGATAGCACTACCACTGACGGAGGTTTTGCGAAAGGAGATCCCTGGAATTAAGTACGTAGCCGAAACTGATGCATTAGGCCTGATGAATCATGGTCTTTTGGTTGGCGATAAAAAATTATACCTGGGCGGAGGAGCTGCGGGAGCAGATTTTTTCAAGATGTTTCAATACCCTTTCATTAAGGGCAATGCCAACTCGGCCCTCAAGGATACGTATTCCCTCGTGCTGACTGAGTCGACCGCCAAAGCTTTATTTGGCGATGCCGATCCGATGGGAAAAATCGTTCGTGTTGATAATTCGCAAAGCCTGAAGGTTACCGGGGTCATTAAGGAAATCCCTAAAAACTCAACCCTTCAATTCCATTATATTATACCATTTGCATTTGGAGAAGCAACCCAGGATTGGATGCGGCTTGGACGTACCAAGTGGACATGGAATTCATTCAATGCTTATGTGGTATTGGAGCCGGGGGCAAGCTCTGCGCAGATTGCGCCCAAGATCAGGGATATCGTTAATAAACGGAGCCCGGAGATGCGGTCGTCAAAACCCGAAGTCTTTTTGCACCCAATGAAGAGCTGGCATTTATATAACGATTTTAAGGATGGAAAGCTGGTTGGTGGTTTTATCGAGTATGTGCGGATGTTTAGCATCATCGGCATATTGGTATTGGCGATAGCCTGTATCAATTTCATGAACCTTTCTACCGCACGTTCTGAAAAACGGGCAAGGGAAGTCGGTGTCCGCAAAGCGATTGGCTCGGCGCGAAGAGATTTGATCTACCAGTTTTTACTGGAGTCGGTTTTGATTACGTTTATATCGTTTCTGTTTGGCGTTCTTTTAGTCCAGCTGGCCTTACCGTCTTTTAACACTTTAACGGGTTCGTACATCCATATTCCATACGGCAATGTGGGTTTTTGGTGCGTCATGATCGCTTTTATATTAATCACCGGTTTGGCTGCCGGAAGCAGGTCGGCGTTTTATTTATCCTCATTCAATCCTGTTAAGGTATTGAAAGGAAGTATCCAGGTCGGCAAGGCTGCAGCCTGGCCCCGGAAAATATTAGTGATGGTGCAGTTTACCTGCTCCGTAGCATTAATCATCAGTACTTTGATCGTTTACAAGCAGATACAATACGTAAAAAATCGTCCGACAGGATATAATGCCGACAGGTTGGTAATGACCGACATGAACGGCGACCTTTACCAGCATTATGATGCATTGAGAAATGAACTGCTTTCAACGGGCCTTGTGGAGAGCGTTGTATCTTCTACATCACCGGCAACGCAGATATACAGTCATTTTTCATTGCAAAAATGGCCGGGTAAAAATGCCGCGGACGAAGAAGCGAATGTTGGCGCTATTTGGGTGTCGAACGGATATTTCCAAACACTTGGGATGACAATGGCTGCCGGGCGGGATTTTTCGGGTGATTTTAAAAGTGATTCGCTGAACGTGATCGTTAATGAGGCTGCCGTGAAGCGTATGGGGCTCAAAGATCCTGTTAATCAAATGATATTATGGAATGGAAGCAACAAGCCAGTGAGGATAATCGGCGTGGTAAAGGATGCCCTGATGGAATCGCCTTATACACCTGTAGCGCCTGCGGTTTTCGGTCATAACCCGTATGGATTCGTCATTACTTACCGCTTGCCTAAAAATGCCAATCCACATACAGCTATAGAAAGGATCGGTAAGGTGTTTGAAAAATATAATCCGACCTATCCTTATCAATATAAATTTATAGACGAGGTGTATGCCAGCAAATTCAGTCTCGAGGTGCTTGTTGGCAAGCTGGCCGGTGTATTTGCTGCACTCGCTATATTCATTTCCTGCCTGGGTCTGTTTGGCCTTGCTGCTTATGTTGCTGAACAACGCACCAAAGAGATTGGCATTCGCAAAGTACTGGGTGCATCTATAGCACAGGTGTGGATGTTATTGTCGCTGGATTTTGTAGTACTGGTGATCATCAGTTGTGTTGTCGCTTCACCTATTGCATTATACTTCCTTAACAATTGGCTCCAGAAATATCAATATCATGTTTCTATAGGCCTGGGCGTATTTATCGCATCAGGAATTATGGCTATCATGATAACCTTAATCACGATCAGCTTCCAGGCGATAAAAGCCGCGCTGGCCAACCCTGTAAAAAGCTTGAGGAGCGAGTAATTTGCAAACTCGTAAAAGAACTTAGGTCTGCAAACATGAGATCTGAGGTTTAGTTGAAACACGCAAGTGGTGCGTTCCGGGGTGAGAGACGGAACGCATTTTTATATATTGCAAAACCGGACGCCCTGATGTTCGGTTTCATTACAAATCTACCTATCAATTATTTCGTAATTTTTTATCTGTCAGTAAGTTAGTAAATTGGAACAGCGATTGATCGGTTTGACTGACTTGAATCCATATACTTTCCATATCAACCTGTATGACCTGGTTTTCCTGGGAGCGATATTTTTTGGGCTGAACTTCGCCCTGTTGCTGTGGTTTGCAAAACGCGTCAATAGAGAGGCTAATCGTTTTCTTGCTCTGGCTTTGGCAGTGGTTATATTGCATCTGACCTGGGTATTGGGCATAGATATCAGGCTGGAAACCTACATGCCCAATTGGAGCCTGCTGCCGTTGCAATTTTCGCTGGCGCTTGGCCCATTGATTTTCTTTTATGTTTTAAAGTTGACCCGGCCCGATTATAAATTTGGATGGAAGAATTTGCTGCATTTTGGCCCATTGCTGTTACAGCTAACGGCTCATGTATTTGAGGTTAGTCAAAGTATTAAAACAGAGGTGACTATTTTTAATACTCGGGTGTTTCAGCAATTGAACCCCGTGGTGTTGGTGTTGGCTTTCATTTCGGTTGCCATCTACTTATATAAGTCTGACAGGCTGATAGAACAATTTTACCAGCGCCTAAAATTTAACGGGGGAGACCGCTATCGCCGTGAATTAAGATGGCTGCATAAATTGCTGACAGCTTTCGGTCTGCTGTGGCTATTGTGGATGCCGCTTACTGCAGCAGATTATTTTTATTACCATCATCAGTTAAGCATACATGCCTATTATCCTTTGTATCTTCTTTTAGCCGGAATGATCATCTGGATGGCGGCCAGGGCATTTTTAAAACAGGAAGCGTTTGTGCCGACAGATAACGCTCCTATGCTGAAACCAATATTGCCGGCTGAACTGAAGCAAAAAGGTGCCTGGCTGAATAAGACAGTAAAAGAAAATCGCTATTATGAGGATCCGGAACTAAGCCTGGGCACACTTGCTGAAAAGCTCAGTATCCATACGCATGAACTGTCGCGGATACTTAATGTGGCACTCAAAAAAAGCTTCAATGATTTCATTAATGAATACCGCGTTCGTGATGTAGCCCGGAAAATGCAGGATCCCAAGCATGATCAGTTTACGCTGATGGGCATTGCGTACGATTCCGGCTTTAACTCCAAAACTACCTTTCATCGCATATTCAAGGAAATGACGGGAAAAAGTCCCGCAGAATATAAATCTGAACTAAAAAAAGAACTCCCAACTTATAACCTGGAACCTCATCCGCGAACCAGACCCCTAATCTTGCATCGAGAAACCACACCAAAGTGGTCTTCTGAAAAATTAAACCGCAATTTTATGTTTCGCAATTATTTTAAAACCGCCTGGAGAAATTTGCTGAAGAATAAATTCTATTCAGCCATTAATATCGCCGGTCTTACACTTGGACTAGCAGTGGGTATCCTTGTGCTGCTATGGGTGCAGGACGAATTGAGTTTTGACAGCTCTTACAAAAAAGCAAAAGACCTTTACCGGGTGGAACTTTGGGGCGGTACGGGCAGCAACAGGCAGATATTTACCATAGGCGTGGCGCCGATAGGGCCTGCTTCTAAACAACAATTGCCCGATATACAAGATTATGTGCGCCTCACAGGAAATTCTGATTATTCACTTTTTAAATACAAGGATAAGGTGTTTGGCGATGAAAATCCGATCTATGCCGACCCATCACTGTTTTCGATGTTTGATCTTGATTTGATAAAAGGCAACAATGCAAAGCCATTTATAGATGATAATTCAGTAGTGATCAGCCAAAGAACTGCCGAGAAATTTTTTGGTACCGAGGATCCGATAGGAAAAGTGATTATAGGCGATAATAAGGTTAACCTTACGGTAAGCGGCGTAATGCCTAACATACCTAAGAGCTCCAGCTTTCAGTATGATATGGTTATGCCGATAAGTTTTCATTTTAAGGAGCAACTAGCACAGAAGAATGACCTGAGCAATAATTATGGTTACCTGAATTATATCACCTTTCTGCAAATTAAGCCCGGCAGTGATTTGAAGAAGCTGGCCAAACAGATAACAGGTGTGCATTTAAAACATAGTCCCGGTGATACAGATGCAGATTACTTGTTGCTGCCGCTCACCAAAATGCATTTGTACAATGCGGATATGACAGACAATGGCATTACAACGGTGCGCATATTTATTGTGATCGCCCTGTTGATACTGGTTATCGCCTGCATCAACTATGTAAACCTGTCTACTGCGCGGTCTATGCTAAGGGCTAAGGAGATCAGTATGCGGAAGATCATCGGCGCAGCCAAAATGCAATTGTTCATGCAGTTTATTATTGAGACAGCTTTATTATTTATGATCGCTGCTCTTTTGGCCATTGGGTTGATCTACCTGCTGATGCCGGTATTCAATAAAGTATCCGGCAAGGATATGGTCTTTAATCTGGGTGATTACCATGTTTGGCTGCTGCTTTTAGCTGCTATTACCGGAACATTGGCAGCGTCGAGTATTTATCCTGCTTTGTTACTGTCGTCTTTTGAGCCATTGAAAGCTTTAAAGGGGAAAATATCAGCAGGTTTGGGCGATGTGCTATTCCGGAAAATACTGGTAGTTACGCAATTTGCATTCTCCATTATCCTGATTATCGGTACCATCGTCATTACCGGGCAGTTGAACTACATCCGCACCACGGGTGTTGGATACGATAAAACACACGTGCTTACCTTCTGGATGCGCGATATGGGTCAGCACTATGATGCCGCCAAGGCTGAATTGTTGAAGCAACCCGGAGTTCTGGCCGTGACCCGTTCTAATCAGAATATCATCCACTTTCAGGGCTTTACTGGGGATGTTGATTGGGATGGGAGGGACCCGAAACAAAATATCATCATGCACCCAATTGTGGTGGACCGTGACCTGGTATCCTTCTTCAAGATGAAACTCGTGGCAGGCACATCCTTTTCAGGTGGAAAAATGGATTCGGCACATTATGTTTTGAACGAGACTGCTATTAAGGAGATGGGTATTAAAAGCCCTATAGGTAAACGCTTCCGGATGGGGCCTACGACGGGTACCATAATTGGCGTGGTAAAGGACTTTCATTATACCTCAATGAAAGAGAAGATAGCGCCGTCGATCTTCTGGTATGCACCGAAGGAGCTAAATAAAATATACATCAAAACTACTGCTGCTGATGCCCCAAAGGTTATTGCCGCTGCAGAGAAGCAATTTAAACAATACAACGGCCAGTACCCATTCGGCTATGCTTTTTTGGATGACATGTTTAATAGCCTATACCAAAGCGAACAGCGCGAAGGAACCCTGTTCACCGACTTTGCAGCCATAGCCATCTTTATATCCTGCCTTGGTCTGCTGGGTTTGGCGGCCTACACGGCGCAAGTGCGTACCCGCGAGATAGGTGTACGCAAAGTATTGGGTGCGAGCGTGAGCGGTATAGTTAGGTTATTGGCTAAAGATTTCATCAAGCTGGTGTTCATTGCTATTGTTATCGCAGCGCCGGTAGCCTGGTTTTTCATGTATAAATGGCTGCAGGATTTTGCTTACAAGATCAATATCAGCTGGTCGGTATTTGCGCTGGCGGGTGGCATGGCTATCGTCATCGCTTTTATCACCATCAGCTTCCAGGCAGTGAAAGCGGCATTAACGAACCCTGTAAAGAGCCTTCGCTCAGAATGAGCTATGGCTCCCGAAGAAAGTTTGAGGAGTGAGTGATGTTTTAAAGACTTGATAATTTGATTCGTGAATCCATATACTATCCATATCAACCTGTATGACCTGGTTTTCCTGGGGGCGATATTTATTGGTTTGACTTTTATCCTGCTGTTATGGTTCACCGATAGAATTATTGACAACACGAAACTGCATCGGGTACTGGCTGCTTTTGGCTTGCTATGGTTATTGTGGATTCCCCTTAAAGTGGCGGATTACTTTTATGATCGTTATCAGTTGGATACCCATGTTTACTATCCGCTATATTTCTTTTTAGCGGCGGTTATTATATGGATAGCTATCGAAGTGGTAAAACCTGCGGCAAAAAAGGATGAATCATCTTCTGTTTCAAATCCATTAGTACCTGCCGAGCTAAGACAAAAAGGTGCCTGGCTTAAGAAAGTTATAAAACAGAAACGCTATTACGAGGATGCAGAATTAGGTTTGGGTTCACTGGCCGAAAAACTTGACCTGCATCCCCATGAATTATCACGCATAATCAATACCGTCCTCAAAAAGAACTTCAACGATTTTATTAATGAATACCGTGTTCGCGACGTGATCCGCAAAATGCAGGATCGGGATTATGACCAATTTACATTGCTGGGTATTGCGTATGATTCCGGGTTCAACTCAAAAAGTACTTTTAACCTCATTTTTAAAAAAATGACGGGCAAAACCCCGGCCGAATATAAAGCCAGGCTGGAAAAAGAGTTCCTATCTTATAATTTAGGACGCCATCCACGCTCTGCAGCGATAATTTCGTATCGTGAAACCACTCCGGAGTGGTCTGATGTGAAAGTAAATCGCACCTATATGCTTAAAAATTATTTAAAGATCGCCTGGAGGAACCTGGTCAGGAACAAAGCTTCTTCCTTCATCAATGTCGGCGGCCTTGCCGTTGGTATGGCTGTAGCTATCCTGATAGGGCTATGGATATGGGACGAATTATCCTTCAATAAATATCACCAGAACTACGACCGCATTGTGCAGTTGCTGCAAAAGGAAAAGGTATACGGTAATACCAATATAACAGACCACATGCCTTACCGGCTGCTTGACGAACTCAAAACAAATTACCATGCCGATTTTAAGCATATCGTAATTGCTACCGAGGCCAGCGACTTCTACCTATCACAGGGTGAAAATAAAATAGCGCAAACAGGGCAATATATTGACGCCGCAGCACCAGAAATGCTGACTTTGAAAATGCTCCGTGGCTCATGGGCCGCGTTGAATGATCCGCATTCCGTTCTCCTTTCGGCATCTACAGCAAAAATGCTTTTTGGCAATGCTGATCCTTTAGATAAAACGGTGAAAGTAAGCGGCACCTATGATGTACATACCACTACAGACGTGAAAGTGACGGGGATATATGAAGACCTGCCGCAAAACACCCAGTTCCATACAACGCAGTTTTTCATGTCCTGGAGCTTATACGCTGCGGCTGATACACGCCTGCCCACAATGGCTTGGGACGATCATCGTTTTTTAATGTATGCTGAAATTCAGCCCGGCGCTGATTTGAATAAAGCATCGGCTAATATCAAAGATGCCGAACTTAAGGTGATCAGGCACATGGATAATATGAAACAGGAAGCAGCCGCAAATCCTGAGATAATGCTCAATCCAATGAAGAACTGGCACTTATATTCAACCTTTAAGGATGGCATTGCAGATAAAGGCCCTGTTCAGTTTGTGTGGATAGTAGGCATTATCGGTGGCTTTGTATTGTTATTGGCCTGCATCAATTTCATGAATCTGAGTACCGCGCGCTCTGAAAAAAGGGCAACCGAGGTAGGCATACGTAAAGCCATAGGATCCGGCAGAAAACAGCTGATCAGCCAGTTTTTTAGCGAATCGTTATTGGTGGCGTTTTTGGCATTTATGATAGCTCTGCTGTTTACCCTCGTTGCTTTGCCGATGTTAAACGATCTGTCAGCAAAGCAGATCACCATCCCTTTCGCCAATATATGGTTTTGGCTTGCCTGTCTTAGTTTTATCTTATTTACAGGGTTACTTGCCGGAATTTACCCGGCTTTATATTTGTCTTCCTTTCAGCCTGTAAAAGTTTTAAAGGGAGCATTCCGTGCAGGTCGCCTGGCTTCGCTTCCGCGCAAAGTATTGGTAGTGGCGCAATTTACGGTTTCTATTGTGCTGATCATTTGTACCATCATCGTATATAATCAGTTAATATTTGCCAAAGACCGCCCTGTGGGATACTCCCGAGATGGATTGATCATTGTACCCATGCAGTCGATAGACTACCAGGGAAAACAGGATGTCCTCCGCAACGAACTAAAAAATACCGGTGCGGTAACTGAGGTCGCCGAATCAGAAAGCCCTGTTACAGGAATATCATCCAACAACGCCGGCTTTACCTGGAAAGGTAAAGATCTCGGTGTAGAAGAAAAATTCGGCACATTAACCGTAACGGCTGAATATGGGAAAACTATTGGCTGGCAGTTTAAAGATGGGCGCGATTTTTTCAAAGGGTCTGCCGCTGACTCATCCGGTTTCGTCATCAACGAGGCTGCTGCAAAATACATGGGCATGCAAAACCCGGTAGGCGAAACCATCCATTGGAAAAGTAAGTGGAACAACGTAGATAAAGACTACAGGATCATCGGCGTAATAAAAGACATGGTGATGGAATCGCCGTATAATGAAATCAGGCCGGTCGTTTTCCGCCTGGGAGAAAATCCCAATTGGATATTCATCAGGATCAATCCGCATGTAAGCGTCAGCAGTGCATTGCCCAAAATAGCTGCAATGTTCAAGAAGATCGTCCCTGCTGTTCCGTTCACCTACAATTTTGCAGATGAAGACTACGCCAAAAAATTTGCAGCAGAAGAACACATTGGCAAACTGACCAGGTTCTTCTCCTGTCTCGCCATTTTGATCAGTTGCCTGGGGCTTTTCGGTATGGCTATGTTCATGGCCGAGCAGCGCACCAAAGAAATTGGCGTACGCAAGGTATTAGGTGCATCGGTATTTACACTATGGCGACTATTATCAAAAGATTTTGTGGCGCTGGTAATTATCTCGGTCATAATTGCAGCGCCAATGGCCTGGTATTTTATGTCGAAGTGGCTGCAGGGCTACCAATACCGCACGCCGATATCCTGGTGGGTGTTTGCTTTGACAGCAACTGGAATGCTATTTATTACCTTGCTGACAGTAAGTTATCAATGTATCAGAGCAGCTTTGGCTAACCCGGTGAAGAGCCTTCGCTCAGAATGAGCTTACGCTTGCGCCGAAGCTTCAGCATAGGAGCACGGCTCTCGAAGAGAGCCTAGAAATATTTCAAAACCGGACGTTAAGACGTCCGGTTTTGTTACAAACGAGCATTCCGGATCTTTGTAATTTTTTATCTATCAATATGTTAGTAAATTGGAACAGCGATTGAGTGGTCCAGTTTACTTGAATACACATACATCCCATATCAACCTGTACAACTTGGTTTTCCAGGCGACCCTGTTTTCGGGGATAACGCTTGCTTTGCTTTTAGCATTCGCCAAAAAAGCCAGTAAGAGCGCCAATTTGTTTTTGAGTTTGGCTTTAGGAGTGATCGTATTAAAGATAAGCGGGTGTACGGCAGCTTTTTTACCGGCGCTGGGGCCATTATTGTTTTTTTATACCAGGAAGCTGATCTCTTCTGATCAGCGGTTTCGACGAAAAGACATGCTGCACTTTTTACCCGTTCTTGCAGGATATTGGATGCCAACCTGGTTAGCTTTATTTGGGGTGATCATCTATCTGTACCTGTCGCACCGTTTGATACAGCATTTTTATGACCGGTTACGCCCGGTACTGATGGACAGGCCGCGCTTTGCTTTCCGGCAATTGGACCGGACATTACTTGTGCTTGGCTTATTCTGTTTGTTATGGATGTTTAATGAACTTTTCTCTTTTGCGGTTGCCTTTGTACTGATCGGAATGGCTGCGGAGGTGATGCTAAAACCGGATAACAATGAAACATTGCATCTGCCGATAGCTGATAAATGGGATGCGAAAGAGAAAGGCCGGAGATTAAAAGAAACCATTGCAACAAATCGCCTCTACGAAGACGCCGAACTTACCCTGGTTACGCTGGCGTTGAAACTGGCAATCCACCCGCATGACCTGTCGCGGATCATTAACCTGGGGCTGGATAAGAACTTTAACGATTTTATCAATGAATTCCGTGTGCGCGACATTGCCCGGAAAATGAAAGACCCGGCATACGACAAACTGACGCTATTAGGCATTGCTTATGAGTCGGGGTTCAATTCCCAGAGCACCTTTCATCGCGTATTTAAAGAATTGACTGGTAAAACGCCTGCGGAATATAAAAAAGAACTATCAAGTTATAAGTTGGGAGCTCGTTCACAACATGCAGCGATAATTTCGAATCAGGAAACCACGCCTGTGTGGTCCCGTGAAAAATTAAATCGCAATGTTATGTTTAGAAATTATTTAAAAATTGCCTGGAGAAATCTTATTGCCAGAAAAGTGTATTCGGGCATAAACGTGCTGGGGCTTGCTGCAGGCATGGCGATTGCCATGCTTATCGGTTTGTGGATTTGGGATGAGGTGTCGTTTGATAAATATCATAAGAATTACGAAACCGTAGGCCAACTAATGACGACGCAAACATCCAACGGTGAAACAGAGACCTTCCCGTCAACTGTTGTTCCGCTAAGTAATGAGTTGCGTTTTAAGTATGCGGCTGAGATTAAACGCATAGCACTTACCTGGGAGGGTACCCACATATTATCCGTTGGGGATACAAAAATATCTCAGACCGGTATGTTTGCCGAACCGGATCTGCCTGCGATTCTTTCCCTGGAAATGATAAAAGGCAGTTACAAAACTTTTAATGACCCGTCATCATTACTCCTGTCAGCTTCTGTAGCTAAGGCTTTATTTGGTAATGACGAGCCAATAAATAAGGTGATCCGTATTGACAACGATAAAACTATGAAGGTAGCCGGTGTTTATGAGGACCTTCCGCACAATACTTCATTCAATCAAATAATGTTTATGCTGCCCTGGAGCAGCCCTGCAAACTGGTGGAATACACAAACGGCGGCATGGAGCAATCATGGATGTCACCTATTTGTTCAATTAAATTCAAGTGCAGGCTTTGATAAACTATCAGCACAGATCAGGAATATCACAAAACCTCATTTCAAGATCAATGACGAGACCATGCAGGTATTCCCGATGCCGAAATGGCACCTGTACAGCGAATTTAAGAATGGGCAATCGGTTGGTGGGCGTATCCAGTTGATTTGGTTGTTTGGTGTTATAGGGGCGTTTGTTTTACTGCTTGCATGTATCAATTTTATGAATTTAAGCACCGCCCGCAGTGAAAAACGGGCCAAAGAAGTAGGTGTTCGTAAAGCCATAGGCTCTGCCCGCAGCCAGCTTGTAAATCAATTTCTAAGCGAATCAATGCTTGTTGTGGCCCTGGCATTGGTATTAACATTTGCTATTGTATTATTGGCGATCCCGTATTTTAATAATATTGCCGATAAACAGGTAAGCATACCCTGGAGCAATCCGTTATTCTGGTTATATACATTAAGTTTTGCATTTTTTACAGGCTTATTGTCAGGAAGTTACCCGGCGTTTTATTTGTCGAGTTTTAAACCGGTAAAGGTGTTAAAGGGAAGTTTTAAAGTTGGGCGTCTAGCTTCAATGCCACGTAAAATATTGGTTGTTCTCCAGTTTACAGTCTCCATCGTTTTAATCATAGGCACCATTGTCGTGTTCAGGCAAATACAATTTGCCAGCAGTCGCCCGGTAGGATATACCCGTGAAGGCTTGATCACTGTTCAGATGAATACGCCGCAAATTTTCGGTCATTATGATGCGCTGAGAAATAGCCTGATACAAACCGGCGCTGTACAAGATATGGCTGAATCGAACAGCGCGACAACCCAGGTTTGGTCGAACAACGCCGGTTTTAATTGGGAAGGACAAACGCCTGGTTACAATCCGACATTTGGCACAATCGCTGTAACTACTGATTTCGGAAATACCATAGGTTGGAAAATTATAGAAGGGCGCGATTTTTCAAGAAGCCATACTGCAGATACCGGTGCGTTTATTTTGAACGAATCGGCGGTAAAGCTTAGCGGTATAAAAAGCCCTATCGGAAAAGTAATGCGCTGGCTAGGAAAGGATCATGTAATTACCGGCGTTGTGAAAGATATGGTGATGGAATCGCCCTATAAACCGACGATAGCTACTGTTTTTCATATGCAGCCAGATTGGGTGAATCTAATCACTATTCGCATCAATCCAAAAATATCGGCGCAAGCGGCATTAAGCAAAATTGAATCGGTATTTAAAATTTACAACCCCGGCAGCCCATTCAGCTACAAATTTATAAATGATGAATACGCTAAAAAATTCTCGGACGAACAACGAATAGGGCAATTGGCAACGGTGTTTGCTATGCTGGCTATTTTCATCTCATGCCTTGGGTTATTTGGCATGGCCTCTTTTGTAGCCGAGCAGCGGGTAAAAGAGATCGGAGTCCGGAAAGTGCTGGGTGCATCAACATACAGGTTATGGCAAATGCTTTCGAAAGAGTTTGCATTACTGGTGATTATTTCATGTTTTGTTGCCATACCATTGGCCTGGTATTATTCACACATTTGGCTGAAGCAGTATGCTTATAAAACTCCTTTGTCGGTATGGATATTTATTGCATCAGGTGTGGGTGCATTGGCAATAACATTAATTACTGTGAGTTTTCAATCAGTAAAAGCAGCCTTGGCTAACCCGGTAAAGAGCCTTCGCTCAGAATGAGCTACGGCTCTCGAAGAGAGCCGCGAAATATAATAAAACCGGATGTCTTGACGTCCGGTTTTGTTACAAACGAGCATTCCGGGTCTTCATATTTTTTATCTATCTCAAAAAAGAAGTACCGATTGATAAGTTGGCACTCCTCTCGCCATTACAGCCGCTAATATTGCGTCGTGAAATCACCGCGGTAACCCAATAAAAAATAATTCTTATGAAAAGAATCGCCTACCTTATTTTGTTGTTGTTCAATGTTCATTGTTCACAGGCGCAGGACGTAAACGCTTATGCGAAAGCATTATTTATAACAGGGCATGATACTTTACCTTACAGGATATTATATCCTCCAGACTATAAGCCCGGAAAGTCATATCCTTTGGTCGTATTCCTACATGGAGCAGGAGAAAGGGGAAACGATAATGAGAAACAGCTTTGGCATGGCGCCGATTTATTTTTGAAGAACTCTGTAAGGGAAAAATTCCCGGCTGTAATAGTTTTTCCGCAGTGCCCTATAGATAGTACGTGGAGCAGGTTTACAAAAATGACAGATACAACAACTCCTGAGGTACGGAACCGCGCCTTAAATACTTATGCCCTCACCACCCCCGAACGTTTGGTGAAATTATTGATAAACGACCTGGTACAGCGTAAAGTTGCTGATAAGAATAGAATTTATCTCGGTGGACTCTCACTGGGTGGTTTTGGAGTATATGATCTGATAATTCATTATCCAAAATATTTTGCAGCAGCATTTACCATCAGCGCCCAGGCCAATGTAAAACTGTATACAGAAAAAGCTCCCTACTTTCCAATATGGATTTTTCACGGTGACTCAGATAATACCATTTCCGTGCAACCTGATAGGGATCTATACAAAGCCTTGCAATCGATCGGTGCAAAAAATGTGAAATACACAGAATATCCCGGCGTGCAACACAATAGCTGGGATAACGCTTTCGCAGAACCGGACCTGCTTCCGTGGCTATTTTCTTTCAAAAGGTAATTAATGAGAATCCCAATTCTATAAACAACTGGTAACCTTATCACAATTCAAAACCGGACGCCATAACGTCCGGTTTTGTTACAAGCGCTCTTTTCAAATCCAGTACAATTTTTTATCTGTCAATATGTTAGTAAATTGGAACAGCGATTGTGCTAATTGATTGACGTGAGACCCTATACATTCCATATCACCCTTTATGATCTGTTTTTCTTCGGAATGATATTCATCGGGCTGAATTTTGTACTCTTGCTATCTTTTGTAAAAAGCGCCAACCGAACCGCAAACCGGTTTCTTGCAATGGCCCTGTTGGTGATGATCTTATGGATGATCAGGATATTGGCTATCGATATCCGGCTGGAAACTTACCTGCCTCATTGGGACCGGCTGCCAATGCAGTTTTTACTGGCGCTGGGACCGCTGATCTATTTTTACGTATTAAAACTGACACGACCGGAATATAAATTCAGTTGGAAAGATTTGCTGCATTTCAGTCCCCTATTGCTGGAACAAGGCGCTTTGGTATTGGAGATCAGGGAAAGCATCAGGACAGGCGCTGCTACGAATGCCACATCGATATTTCAGGAATTGAGCCCGGTATTACAGTTGCTTATATTTATTTCGATCATAACCTACCTGTATCAGTCTTATAAGCTCATTCAGAATTTTTATCGACGGTTACAACCAATATTGATGGACCGGTCGCGTCTTGAATTCCGGTGGCTACGCCGTTTGCTGGCGGCTACCGCGTTGCTATGGGTATTATGGATAACTTATGCCGCTGTTGATTATTGGGGTTACCGAAACCAGTTGGGAATACATGTTTATTATCCCTTCTATATCTTCTTTGTAGTGATCATTATATGGACAGCAACCGCGGCTTTCCTGAGGCCGCAAGCTGGGATGATGGCGCAGTCGCCCCAAAACATTAAACCATTGCCTGCGGCTGAGTTAAGAGGGAAGGGTACCTGGTTAAAGAAGGCCATGGAAAGCAATTTATATTACCAGGACCCGGAGCTAAGTATAAATTCTTTAGCCGAAAAGCTGGGTCTGCCTTCCCGCGAATTGTCCCAGGTCATCAATAATGTGCTCAAAAAAAACTTTAACGATTTTGTCAATGAATACCGCGTTGGCGATGTGGCCCGGAAAATGCAGGACCCGGCATACGACCGGATAACGCTGCTTGGCATTGCCTGGGAAGCGGGATTTAATTCCAAAAGCACCTTCAACCGGATTTTCAAACAAATGACAGGGAAAAGCCCTGTAGAATATAAGCAGGCTCTAAAAAAAGAGTTCCCATCTCGCGATTTGGGACGTCAACATCGATTTACTGCGATAATTTCGAACCAGGAAACCACGCCGAAGTGGTCCGGCAATAAATTAAACCGCAGTTATATGTTTAGGAATTATTTAAAGATCGCCTGGCGCAACCTGGTACGTCAAAAGCTTTTCAGTCTCATCAATATATCCGGCCTGGCGGTCGGGTTATCTGTTTGTATGCTGATCATGATCTACGTAGCGCATGAGCATAGCTACGATCGCTTCCACAAAAATGCCGACAGGATAGTGAAACCCTACGGCCAGATAAAAGTGAACAGTAATACATTTGGCATCGACCAGATGAGCTACGCATCCGGCCCAATAATAAAACAATCACTGCCGGTAGTGGAAGATTATATGCGCGTTACACGTTACTTCACATCAACTACCCTTGTGAGTAACCCATCGCAACCCGACCAGAAATTTGCGGAAGATAAATTGCTGTTTGCTGATGCGGGCTTTTTCAAGTTCTTTTCTTTCAAATTGTTATCTGGCCAGCCTGCACAGGTGTTATCTAAACCATTTTCTGTGGTGATATCGCAGGATATGGCCAAAAAATTCTTCGGTGATGAAAATCCGGTAGGAAAGACACTAACTATCAGAACCGATAGCGCCTATACCTACCAGGTAACCGGGGTTGCTGAAAATTGTCCATCCAACTCGTCTATTGAATATAATTTTGTTGCATCCAATTCCGGTTTTGTAACAACCAAAGCTGCCAAAGAATATCTTGGCGGACAAGAAGTAGGTAATGGTACTTTTGATCTTTATCTGTTGTTGCGGCATCGTTCCGATACTACTGCATTAACGAAAGGCCTCCGGACGCTTGTTGCCAGTAAAGACCATAAGATGCAGGTTGTTTTTTCTACTTTACCTATAGTAGATCAACATTTGAAAAGATCGCGGGATGATTCTAATATCAAATACCTTGCTATTTTCCCTCTGGTTGCTTTATTGATCTTGCTGCTCGCCTTGGTTAATTATATGAGCTTGTCTACTGCCAGGGCTACGTTGCGGGCAAAAGAGATTGGTGTGCGTAAAATATCCGGTGCAAGCCGTAAAAGTGTCGCGCTGCAATTCTATATCGAATCTGCTGTTTTTGCAACTATATCTTTCGTGTTAGGATATGCCCTTTGTTATTTCTTTAAACCAGTATTTTTTAATGTCCTTCAACTGAAAATAGACGACTCATTCCTTTTTAGCCCGCTGATCCTGTCCCTGCTGGCCGGATTATTATTGGTTATTATAGTGATCTCGGGCAGTTATCCTTCATTGGTGCTGTCGGCCTTTAAACCTGTTGTTACACTTAAAGGAAGAATGGGTAGGCAATCAGGCGGAGTTATGATCCGGAAGATATTTACGACGCTGCAATTCTCTATATCGGTTGCGCTGATCATTTGCGGAATCGTAATCGACCGGCAGTTGTATTTCTTCAGGCATACGGATACAGGTGTCGATCGTGATAATGTGATCATGATACCGGTTGGAGCTAATTTTAAAAATTATCCCGCCTTTAACCACGATATACGGACACTGGCGGGTGTGAGCGATGTGTCGACATCACGATACGGCATGTTTAGCTACTATGATATGATAGGAATGGAGGGTAAAACCAAGAATGAAACTATTTTGCTTCCATCGCTCAATGTCGACCAGGATTTCTTTAAGCTGGTCGGATTAAAGTGGAAATATCCGCCATTGCCTCATGAAAATCTGAACGCCGGCAGTAAGGTTGTGATCAATGAATTGGCGGTTGAGAAACTGCATTTGCCCTCAAATCCTGTTGGTAGCGCTGTTAGTCAGGGTTCAAAGACTATAGTGGCCGGTGTTGTTAAAAATTTCACCTTTGGTTCACTGGAAGATGCAGTTCAACCACTGGGCCTTTGGGTGCTTCCTGATACCGCCAGGTTTTGGAAAACCCAGGGAGGGTGTTACCTTTTTGCCAAAATAAAACCACATACCAATCTGCCAACACTGCTCGGGGCAATGCAAAAAACATTTAAAAAATATGACAGTGATACGCCATTCGATTACACATTTATGGATGATGCATTTAATGCCCGGTACAAAGCTGAAGACAGACTAGCCTCTATATTCAGCATATTTACCGTCATCACTATCGTACTGGCAGGTATGGGGTTATTCGGATTGGCAGCGTTTACTATAGAGCAACGTACCAAGGAGATCGGCATAAGAAAAGTGCTCGGGGCAAGTATATCGTCTATCAACAAACTGCTTTCAAAAGATTTTCTGAAGCTGGTATTGCTTTCCATTCTTATTGCCTCGCCAATAGCCTGGTACGTGATGCATAACTGGCTGCAGGGATTTGCCAACCGCATCCATATACAATGGTGGATGTTTGCAGGTGCAGGATTGCTTGCTGTCATTGTCGCGATAATTACGATTAGCTACCATTCAATAAAAGCAGCAATATTGAACCCGGTTGAGAGCCTTCGTTCGGAATGAGTTATTGAGTATAGAGCCAGGAAGATAGAATCAAGAACCAAGAATCAAGAGCCAGAACAACTTTTTTTACATCTTGATTCCTGGCTCTTGACTCTTGATTCTGGCAAAGCCGGTTATTTTAACTTATCATTAACATTCTGCCTGATAATATTTTATTAATTTGGAACAGCGATTGCGCCAAATTTAAAGCTTGAGATCCTATACATTCCATATAACCCTTTATGATGCCGCGTTCTTCGGGATGCTATTTATCGGCTTCACTTTTATCCTGCTTTTGTGGTTCACCAGGAAAGCAAACCGCCCCGCGAATCGTTCTTTGGCCATAGCACTGGCTGCTGCTGCTTTATGGATAGCCCGGATAGTTGCGATTGATATTCGCTTAACAGACTATGCACCGTTTTGGAGCCGTCTGCCGATGCAATTTTCCCTCGCACTTGGTCCGCTTATTTATTTTTATGTGCTTAAGATAACCAAGCCGGAACACAAATTTCAGCGGAGGGATATGCTGCATTTCAGTCCTTTAATATTGGAGTTGGGCGCTTACGGTTTAGAAGTCACACAAAGCATAAATACAGGTGTGGCGACATATGATACGCCGATATTTCAGTCCCTGAACCCGGTTTTACAGCTGTTAGCATTCGTGTCTGTCATCATCTACTTATATAAATGTCATACACTGATAGAGGGCTTTTACAAGCAACAGAAATTTAATGGCGGCGACCGTTACCGTCATGAGCTGCGGTGGCTGCATCGCTTACTGATTGGTTTCGGAATGTTATGGCTGTTGTGGACGCCCTTTATAGCAATTGATTATTTCTTTTACAACTACCAATTAGGCGCTGAGGCTTATTATCCCTTGTATTTCCTTTTGGTGGTGATGATCGTCTGGATAGCGGCGAGGGCTTTCCTCAGACCGGAAATCGGTACGCAACCCGATGAGTCGGTGCCAATCTTTAAACCATTGCTCCCCGCTGAGCTAAAGCAGAAGGGCACATGGCTGAAGAAAATGGTAAAAGAAAACCGCTATTACCAGGACCCGGAATTAAGCCTGGGCTCACTGGCTGAGAAGCTTGATCTGACCACTCACGAATTATCGCGCATCATCAATACCGTACTCAAAAAAAGCTTTAATGATTTTATAAATGAATACCGTGTTCAGGACGCCGCGCGGAAAATGCAAGACCCCGCTTTTGATCACCTTACCCTGCTGGGCATTGCATTTGAATCCGGCTTTAACGCTCAAAGCAGTTTTAACCGCATTTTTAAGCAGGTTACCGGAAAAAGCCCCGTAGAATATAAAAATGAACTTAAAAAAGAGTTCCCATCTTATAATTTGAGAAGTCAGGGACAAATTGCGACAGTAAATTCGTCTTCAGAAACCACCCCGAAGTGGTCTCAGGGAAAAATTAATCGCAATTCTATGTTCAAAAATTATTTCAAAATAGCGCGGCGTAACCTGATGCGTAATAAGAGCTACGCCGCCATCAACATAACCGGTCTGGCAGTGGGCATTGCCGTTTGCATGACGATATTTATCATTATCCAGTTTCAAACGGGCTTTGATGATTTTCACACAAAGAAAGACCGCATCTATCGGGTATTAACCGAGTATCATCACGAAGGCTCTGCAGATGTTTCTTATGGCAGGGACCTTCCTTTTCCAATTCCGCTTGGATTAAAAACGGCGTTCCCTCAATTGGAAGTGGCACCGATTTTTGCCAGCCAGAATGACCAGATGCTGATCGTCGATAATAAAGGGAATACCGAAAAAGCATTTAAAGAGTCGCGGGGATTGTTCTTTACCTCGCCTGCATTCTTCAAAATATTTGACTTCCCGCTTATTGCAGGTACGTATGAATCATTAAAAAATCCGAACAATGTATTGCTGACCAAAGAGGTTGCTGACAGATATTTCGGCGACTGGAAGCTGGCCATGGGCAGAACAATTAAACTACAGGTAGGCGGCTTTATGTTTGAGCATGGTACTGATGTCGTGACGGTTTCGGGTATTTTGCAAACCATACCTGCAAATTCCGACTTCCAGCTCAAAGCCGTCGTTGCCTACGGCACAGGTTTTACCGGTGACTATTTATCGAGCTCAACCGATTGGAATACAACAGTGTCTGATTATGGCTGCTACATTTTGCTGCCGCAGGGTATGACTGCCGAGAATTTTAATCAGCAATTACGCGATTACTCACGCAAGGTGGAATCTCCAACCAATCACGATAGCCATATCGCACAGCCATTAAGTGCCGTGCATTATGATGCCGCAGTAGGTAATTACAACAGCAAAACCATCAGTCATCAACTGCTTAATGTATTATGGCTTATTGCAGCATTCATTCTACTGATTGCCTGCGTGAACTTTATCAACCTGTCCACTGCGCAGGCCGTTAATCGTGCGAAAGAGGTTGGCGTGCGGAAAGTTTTAGGGAGTAACAAATCCCAGTTGCAGACCCAGTTCCTGGTCGAAACGTTTTTGATCGTTATCGTAGCTGTACTGCTTGCGGCAGGTATTACCATGGCGGCATTGCCTTCTGTAGGCAACCTTTTAGAGCTTTCGCTTTCGTTCAACATATTCGCCAATCCTGCAATTGTTCTGTTCCTGTTGTTAGTAACAATTGTGGTAACCGCGCTCGCGGGCCTTTATCCGTCCATAGTCTTATCAAGGTTCAACCCGGTTAATGCTTTAAAGAGTAAGCTCACAGCAAATGCAAACGGGATCTCATTGCGTAGGGGGCTGGTAGTGTTCCAGTTCATTATTGCGCAGGTACTCATTATCGGCACGCTCATCATCGTGAAGCAGATGAACTATTTTATGGATCAACCGCTGGGCTTTGATAAGGATGCCGTAATCAATGTGCCATTCCGTATTGATACTACGTTGACAAGCAAGCTGGGCTATCTGAAAAATCAGTTATTATCAGTGAATGGTGTGCAAACGGTAAGCCTGAGCGACCATACCCCGGTTGAAAATGGTAACGATTTGTGGAGCGCCATAAAATATGACCACGCGGTAAAAGAGTCTGATTTTAAGGCGATCACCAAATTTTCCGACGAGGAATATGTGCCCACTTATAAGTTGCCGCTTATCGCCGGAAGAAATGTGCACCCATCCCAGATGACAAGGGAGTTTTTAGTAAACGAATCGCTGGTAAAAGCTTTGGGACTAAAGCGGCCGGAAGACATATTGGGCAAGGAAATAGCGATATGGAACAACCAGATAACATGCACGGTTGTAGGGGTATTGAAAGACTTTAACGACCGTTCCTTCCGTAATGAGGTTGCGCCACTGCTTATTACCACAGACGAGGCGATGTATAACCAGCTTGCTATAAAGCTCACTACTGCTAACATGTCGTCCACATTGCAATCTATCAAGAAGATATTTGATCAAACCTATCCTAACTTTGTTTATCAATACAAGTTCCTGGACGAAAAGATCGCTGGCTTTTACAAACAGGAGAACCAGCTATCGCAGCTGTACAAAATATTTGCAGCCATCGCGATATTCCTGAGTTGTTTGGGTTTATATGGCCTGGCTTCGTTCATGGCCGTGCAGCGGATAAAGGAAGTAGGCATCCGCAAGGTATTGGGTGCAAGTGCAGGCAATATCGTTTACTTGTTCTCTAAAGAATTTGTGGTACTCATCGCCATAGCCTTTGCCATAGCCACGCCCATAGCCTGGTACTACATGCACCAATGGCTGCAGGATTACGTTTACCGCATCCATATCAGCTGGTGGTTATTCGCCGCAGGCGGATTAGCCTCGGTCATCATCGCGCTTGCCACCATCAGTTTCCAGGCAATAAAAGCAGCGTTAGCAAATCCGGTGAAGAGTTTACGGAACGAGTGACGTTAGTTGTATTGGTTTGATTGGTTGTATTAGTTGAAGTAGTTAAAAGCCCAAACGACTACTTCAACAAATACAACAGCTACAACCATTTCAACCAAAATGAAACACGCAAGTGGTGCGTTCCGGGGTGAGAGACGGAACGCATTTTTTTGTATTAGTCCCAAAATCAAATAGAGGTGTTACACAAACAGAACATTAATCGTAATACTAAAAAAACATGCGTATGAAAACCTTCATCTTAAGCGTTTTAGTAATATTTATTGCGTTTACAACTGGTTGCAGCAAAAACAATAATCCTTCGCCCAACATAATGGGCAATTACAGTGGCCGGATTGTAGCCGCTAATACTTCTACCCTTGTTAACGTTCAATTGACAGATAAGACCTATAAGGCCAGTATTATCGAGTCGCAATTCGTTATAGGCAATGGAAATTACATAGTCAGCAACAGCCATATTACTTTCACTGACACAGTCGCCCATACTGCTTTGCTGCCCTCTGTGGCATATTTAAACGGAACTTATGGGCTGACGTTAAAAGGGGATAGCCTGATCTTTGGAAATGACAATGGATACAGTTATCGGTTGAAGAAGCAATGAAATGCAGTATAAGGGCCGGATTTACACCTGCTGTTCGTAGACTCTGTCTGCGAATGAAATATGCCTGTAGTCTTAGACTACAGGCATAATAACCGAAGTTATAAACCTCGAACAGCATTCTATAGTCTCAATTTAATGCCTCCATTCATCACAAACCCATCCAGCGGAGCATAGATATCCTTGAACTGCGGATCGGTGATGCTGCCGGTATAGATCGGTCCGAATTTGGTTTGGCGGGTATCGGTCAGGTTCTCGAAATTAATAAAGAGCGAGAATCGTTTCCAGGTTTTCTCGGCCATTAGTCCAGTAGTCCAGTAACCCCGCCCGGTGGTGCCGTCATTCAGTTTTTGCGGGCTAAAGTAATAGGCTTCCAGTCCGATCTTAAAATCATCTTCCTTTTCGTAAACCAATACATTGTTCAGCCGGTTTTTGGAAACCAGCGGGTAAGCGCTAAATACGCCGCCAATGTGCTGCTTTACATCCGAATAAGTATACCCCAGGAACAGCTTAAAGTTGCCATAAGTTAACTTAACATTGGTTTCGGTGCCCTGGGTGTGCAGATCACCGCCAGGTTGCTGGTACTGGTAGGTGCCATTTGTAAGCGGCACAAACAAAATTGGATCGGCTATGCGTGTATAAAAGAAAAGCTGGTTAATGCTCAAACTCACCTGGTTGTCAAACAACCCAGTCCGGTAGTTCAGGTCATAGTTTGCGCCATAAGAGCGCTCGGCTTTGGTGTTAGCCACATCGATGGGCAATACGTTCCGGAAATCTATACGTTCAGCATCTTCGGTGAAAACGGTCGGCGATTTATAGCCCAACCCACCGCCCATGCGACTGGACAGATGTTCGTTGAAGTTAAATAGCGCAGATACCCTCGGCAGCAGAAAAAGGCCGTATGTATTATGATAGTCGCCGCGTAATCCTGTTTCGATGGTAATTAATTTACTTGCATCCCAGGTGTTTTGTACAAAGCCCCCGATGGTGGTATAATTATAATTGCGCAATAGGAAGGTGCTGTTGCGGTCTTCAGTAAAATTATCAGTTAAAAAATTCAAGCCGGCTACCCAATCAGCATGCGCGCCTTTTTTACTATAGTTGGCCTCACTGTAAGATGATACCTGGGTGCCGGAAAACAAATAATCTGGTAACGCAATACTGCGGTCGAAATAGCTGACACTATTTTTGACTGTCCATTTTTCATTGGCATTGATGGTATGATCCAATTCCACCTGCGAACTGTAGCGACCGGTTTTATTGCTTTCAAAATAGCTGTGTTCGGGGCTGCCCTTCCCATCCAGGTATTGCATATCGCCGCCGATGCGGTTTTCGATGGTCGCATTGATGCCGGTTATCAGGGTCGTCCTATCGTTTAAATAGAAAAAAAGTTTGGGGTTGAGTGTATACCGGTTAAACCGGGGTATGGCGGATAAGCCAATGTTTGCCGGGTCGTAAGGGGTACCGTGGTTATAGGCGGCGTAGATGGTTGTGCCGATCTTGTCGAATTTCTGACCGTAAAACAGACTGGCATCTAAACCCCTGGCAGAGGTACCATTGAGCAGCATGTTTAATTGCCGGTTTTTAGTAGGCGTTTTGGAAACAAGGTTGACGAGGCCCGCAATGGCATCGCCGCCATATAAGGTAGATGACGAGCCTTTGATCACTTCCACCTGTTTGAGATCGAGCGGCGCGACCTGCAATAGTCCCAATCCACCCGAAAAGCCGGAATACAAAGGGAAGCCATCGCGTATGATCTGGGTGTAACGTCCATCAAGCCCTTGTATGCGTATGCTGGAGTTGCCGCTTGTTGCAGACGTTTGCTGGGTCTGGATGCCTGTGCTTTCAGCCAGCATCATACGAATGTCTCCGGGTTTCATATTGCCCTTTTCATCCAATTCATCACCAGATATCACTTCTACACGGGTTGGAATAGTGGCGATAGTCCTACTGGTGCGGGTTGCACCAATCACGACGGCTTCCAATTCCTGCCCTTCGCCCTTGCCAGTTGGCATCAGAAGAATAACCAGCGGCTGATTCTGTAAAAGCGGAAAATTTAAAGTGTCCAATCGAGGTTCATAACCCACATAGCTGAATTTGATGACCTGTGTACCGTTAGGGATATTGCTCAATATCACCGTTCCGCTGGTATCGGAAACAGCTCCTTGTGTGGTAGAGATGATCGAGGCAGTTGCGCCGATAAGCGGTTCCTGGATTTTAGCGTCTTTAATAACAGCCCTAAACGTGTTTTGGGCGTGGGATATAATAGTAAACAGTAGTGCTATGAAAAGCACAAAATATTTTTTCATTTTAAATATGAATTAAGTTGATACGAATTGTTAAGCGACCGAAAAGATGTAAATCAACTTAATTTAGGTGGTTGCCAGATAGAGGAGGTGATCTGCTTCAGAATAGGGGAGCGATAGCAAGCAGTGTGCTTCAATACAGGTTCTGTTAGCGATAAAAGATTGAATGAATCAGAGTTACTTAACACAAACCCGGTGCTGGAGCCACAGATAAAAAACGGTGAGCAGTCTGTGCATCCGTTTTCTTTAACAGGTATTTTGGATGTGGACGTTTGGGGGCTGACCGAACTACCTTTGCAGTCGTTATCAGTACAGCAAGGCTTAGCCGATAGCAACATAATATAAACCGAAAGAAACAGGCACAGTAGTCTCACAAAAGCAAAGGTAACAAATTACTTTAAGCCACGAACATTCACCTATCCTTCAACCTCAAACCTATACCCTTTACCGTGGATGTTAACGATCCGGATGCCGGTATCATTTTCCAGCTTTTTGCGCAACCTGGATATCATTACATCGAGGCTTCGGCCGACGATTACGCCTTCATCTTCCCATATTTCTTTTTGCAGTCTTGCACGTTCTACCACAACATTGGGCGATAGGGCGAATATGAGCAGCACCTGGGTTTCTTTAAATGTAAGTTCTGTAACGGCTTCGGCAAAAACGAGTGTCTGCTTATGGGCGGCAAACAAGGTATTGCTTAGTTTATAAACGGTTTCAACGGTTTCTCCTGTGCCGGACTTTTTGTGTTCCGTTTTGTTTGACCGCACAAATAATAAACCCACAAAAGCCAGCAAAGAAAGGCTACCTATCAAATAACTTTTCTTTGCGGTGGTTAAACCGGCGCTTTTAAATTTAATATCTATGATATAACAGCTTTTAGGTTGCTTCCTTCCTGAGCAGGGTATAATATCATCCTTCTTTTTTCTGGATATGGCATAACCGAATATCACATCTTTGCCGGAGCAGTTTAATACACTGACCACGTAATCCCGGGACATATCATTTTTCGACAGGGTGTGCTGTATGATCTTTACCAAAGAATCCGTTTCAAAAGTGAATTCATTCTCGAAGGTTAGCTGAAACTCATCTTTATTGATCTTCTGAACTGGCAACACCCTCGAAGTGCCATCCCCGGAATATAAAAGCACCTCGTGACCTATTTCGCGAAGCATAATTTCCTGTTTAGCCAGGTCGTAATCAGTATTGTCAGAAAAGCTGAAAGCGCATAATAAACTGCACAGGAAAATGAATGTTCCCCCTAACAGGTATTTGGCTATGGTTTTAAAGGTCATTTTCCAAAGCTTATGTAAATGAGCTATCGAATTTACAAAATTTAGATCTCTTTTTACAAAGTAGCCTATTTAGATGTGCCCCTGGAACAAAAGAAGCCTCAAAAACTGAGGCCTCTTTTTTCTTAACTGATCTTTTTGGTATAGGTCTTTCAATTTTTTTGATCGCCTGTGGTTGCAGGGGGCGGAAACTTTACAGTTGGGGCAACAAACGGCGACTTTATATCAGAAATAGCCAGTTCGCCAACGTATCCGTCTTTTTTAATATCATTTCCAATTGCCGGACGGTATTTCTTTTCGGCCACGCAAAATAGCAGGGCTATACTGTGCTTGCCGGCATTGTCTTTAATGGCAAATTTATACGATTGCAGGGCACTTACTGCGGCTTCATCAAATCCATTTCCGGCACTTTTTGCAACGCTAACGTCGCTTATCATACCGCTGTTATCCAGGTTGAAATTTAAAACGACAACCCCGCCCTTAAGCGATTTTTTTGCCTGTTGGGGATATTCGATAGTATTTGCAATATGATAATAAAAATGATTAGCGTATGGTGCATCAAGGTAAGAGTTGGCATCAAAAATATAGGCCAAGCGGCTTTTAGGGACATTCTTAGGCTTGATGAATTGTATCGCCATAGCAGATGCTGACGGGAAAGTATAGCCGTATTTGTCTTTTAATGATTTCAATTCAGCCGGGGTCATTTTGTTTTCAAAATACCAGGTGCCCTCGCCATTTTTGTCGTAGATCACCACCTTGGCATTTGACATATTGGTATCGTCACCGGGGAAAGCAACCCCGCTTTCGTCATATTCGTACCCCTTACTGGTTATGCTTATCGGATACTTATAATCGGTTATAATCAGCTCTCCCGCAAATTCGGGATCCTTGCCAAGCGAATCGGTTTTAAATATGGAATAATCATCTGTAAAGAAATAGACGCCTATTTTTAAGTTTTTTCCGGGATCGTCGTTTACAATTCCTTTATAGGCATTAAACCCGTTCAGCGCCAGGGCATCCAGTCTTGGCCCCCCGCTTTTTACAACTTTTGCATTGGTAATATGACGGTCGTTATCCAGTGAAAAGCCTACTTCTACCAGTCCGCCTTTATCGCCTTTCGCGGAAGTGTAATGTATGTTTTTATGTAGAAAATGGTCCATCAGGTAATATCCATCAACGTTTACCACGGGTAACATCAACTTCCCGTCTTTGGTGGTAAACAGCGTGCTGTCTTCAATCACCTCTACTTTGATGTTATGTTTTTTGAGCAATTGCGATTTATCATTACTGGTAATCGTATTAGCTGTATAAACTTTTTTCGTGCTTTTTTGACTCACTGAAAACTGATCAGTTATCGTAGTTATCCCGTTTTGGGTGACTTTTAAACGTTTGTGCTTAATGAGGTGATTGTTATTAGCTATAGCATATCCAGTTGCCGGCCTGACATTAACCGGGTCAAGATCGACCAACGCATAGGTTTTGCTGAATACCAGAGTTGATGCGCATAGGAGTGCCGCGCAGATAGGAATTGTTACCAGGTACTTCAGCCTTGCTAAATTACCCGAACGCTGTTGATTTAACATGATGATTCTCTTTTTTAACAGGTTATAATTGAAAAATGAGTGCGTGACAGATGATCCGCCTGTACCGTAAGCATTGTTAAGCAGAAAAGAAGAATAGGCTAAGGCATCCATCCCCGAAGTTGTGGTTTGCTCGTCGGCAATATATTCGTGAACGCTTTTTAAGCTGTTCTGCAGCAGGTATACAAAAGGGTTAAACCAGTTGATGATCTTTAACAGCTCCAGGAATAAAATATCGGCCGAGTGTTTTTGCCGTATGTGCACCAGTTCATGCCTGATCATAGTATTAGCTTCCTGTGCGCCATCGCCAATAAAAAGGTAATTGAAAAAGGAAAAAGCGATGTCGGTGCCTGGCAAACAGATCAGCCGGTGATAGCGTTCTTTAACGCTTTTGTTACGTGTCAGTTTTAACAGGGTGAATAGCTTAACAAGGAGTATTATAAATGAAGCAGACAGGCCAATAAGATAAGCATACCACAAACCATCTTGCAGGGTAAAGTGATGGGTTGCTGCCGGCACCACGGTATTTGCAACAGCAAGCGGTGCCTGTTCAACTGCGGTTACTGCCCGGGGCATCGTGTAAACAATACGGGTTATGGGTTGGGTATGCTTAACAGGCCTTAGCACGCCTATTTGCAAAACCGGTAGTATGAACGAAACCATACAGCTAAATATCAAATAAAAGCGGTTTAGCTGATAATGTGTATCCCGGTTTAAAAATATGCAGTAAGTGAGATAGAATACGACGAGGTATAGATTGGCCTCTGCGAGATAGTGCAACCAGTTCATTTCTTTTTGCTTTTAAGGTCCTCTATTAATTTGGTTAGTTCATCCAGTTGCCTGATGTCCAGTTTTTTTTCGTTGGCGATGAAAGACACCAGGCTCTCGTAGGAGTTACTGAAATAATTACTCATCATCTTGTCGAACGTGAATTTCCTGTATTGTGCTTCGCTGATCAGCGGGAAATACACATGTGAATTGCCATAGGCTTTGTGGTCGATAAAGCCTTTACCTTCTAAAACCCGCACCACTGTTGATACGGTATTGTAAGCAGGCTTGGGATCGGGCATACGTTCAATGATGTCCTTTACTATGGCTTCTTTTAATTGCCATAATAACTGCATTACCTGCTCTTCTGCTTTGGTGAGTTCCTTGATATTCATAGCAAACTATTTTTATAGTTAACCAAAGGTAAAACTATTTTTATAGTTTACAAACTATTTTTGTAGTTTTATTTTGAGCGGTAGATAATGCTAGAATGATAGTAGCGCTTGGGAAATTGAAAGTAATGATGGCCGGGAAAATTGATGATCGCGATACCACCAATTTTAAACAAGATGTGATCGCAAAACATTAAAAGCAATTAGTCAGGCAGAAGTCATTACGGTGCAGCTGACTTTGTTTTAAATACAACAGTTACTTTCTTGATGTATTCCATTAGCTTTTGCCTTACCTTATATTTGCTGTATATGGCAAACATAAATACAGAGGCAGATGAGCTGATTACAAAATATGTCGAAAATTATCCCGATGATTTCTATGAGCGGTTGTTGCTGGGGCCAATGAGCAATATCTATTCTGCAAGATTACAGACAATCTATAGCGACTGGATGGTTTATTCCAATCTGCTGGTCGATAAGTTTGCGATACATTCCTTGTCATTTTTTCATTTATCGCAGGGTATTGTTGAAAGGAGAAATGACAATACCATTAAAAAAAGCAAGGGCTATGATGTGTTTAGCGTGAACGCAACAACGCTAAAAATTGAAGCCCAAAAGAAGCAGTTATTGCATGAGAAATTCGAATTAATAGTCAACGGCAATCAAGCTAAAATATTTAGTAACTTAGGCGTGTGAATTTTAAAAAATGATTACCACGCCTTACCCGCTATCGCGGTGTAGGTAAAAGATAAGGGTTGATCCGGGCTAGCGCGGCGTAATTTGGCTCATCGCTCCGTGAAGCGCCCCTCGACCCGGGGGCGCCTTGCCATTATTGGCCCATGCTTATTTACTTTGCTGCGAGAACAGTTCCCTGTCTCTGATCTTCATAGGCACCGTATAGTCTTCCGCCCACCAGGTTTTGCCGCCTGGCACAGCAGGGGGCAGCTTGAGTTCCAGCTTTACATGTTTTGCATTAGCCTTACTCAACGCGTCACGCCATTCATAGTGGTCGAACAGCGCCACCGCTTCGATCATATACGATACGGCGATCTTCCTGTCCCTGAATCGCCACAGGTTCTCGCCGTTCTGCATATCCGCAGGGTGCGAAAAATTATAAGAGCCAACGAAGGTTTGCGCGGTCGGTTTGTCAAAATCGATCACAATAAACTTATGGTGCATCCGTATACCGCTTCCAATAGACTCTTCATCTTCAAAGCCTTCTACTGCGCCTTTCTCTAACGGCTTTGGAAACGCTATCGTTGCATTGCCATCAGGCATCTGCAGGTCTAGTCCCTCGACATTTTTATCCGATATCCCATACACAAAAATAGAATTGTCGTTGGTCACCTTTTTGATATTCTCCAGTATCGGCCCCGGGGTTTGGAACAAAAAGGCCAGCGAATACATAACGCTCGATGTCGCCGCACCCACCAGACCGGCGATTTCGGCAAGCTTTGCATTACTGTCGCCATGCGGCGAAAAGGTAACCGCCGCATCGACCCCCGGAAAATTCAGGTTGTTCCATTCTGCGGAGACGGTGGTTTCAAACATTCCCATGTCATCATGGTGCCCGTCCGCCCCTTTATTATCCCACAGGTTTTGGAAGGCGGTAAAGAACAGGTCGATTTGCTGTTCGCCATGGACCAGGATCGCATTATTGTTCTGAACAAAAAAGCCGCGCCACGAAAAGTTCGTCGAACCGCCGATAGCTTGCTGCACTTTGCCGCGTACAGCGATGTATTTGTTATGCTGCAGACTGCCTACCTTCTGCCGTTGCACCTCTGCCCCCGCGTCTTCCAGCTGTTTTGCAGCTGTGGTTTCGTACGAGCCCGGCAAACCATGCTTGTCCGAATTATCGATGATGATCCGTAGCTTGGATTTGAGCATTAGCAAACGGTCCACGACTTCTTTCTCGTCCAGGTCATATGCCGTAACTACCACTTTCGCGGTTTCGTCGGCGATCGCCGCATCTAGCAGGTTTAAAATAACTTGTCGTGCCTCAAGTCCCATCCAGTCGTAGGCCTTCGCAGCCTGAGGGTTTTCAGACACAAAAGTCAAATGATCATCGGCCTTCTTCGTTGGGAGTAGCCGGTGTTCTTTGTTCCCGTCGGCAAACCTATCCTCAAAGGCCTGCGAAGTGACAAACCCGCGAGTGAAGGCGATGTTGATCGCCCCCGGGTAAGTCTCATTCTCCAGCTGGATGTCCGCCTGCTGGTGGTCGCCATAGCTCAGCACTTGCTGAGCATTCATAAATACCGGTGTTACCCGGTAGGTATAGCTGCCTTTAAGTCCCGGATGATAGGGGAAATGTATCCACCTGAACTTTTGAATAGGATTGAGCCGGGTGGATCTCAGATTGGGATTGGCATTTATATCCGTCCCGGGGAAATATACTTTATTAGTCAAGGCATAGAACTGCGTTCCATTGGGTTCCTGGTACTCAATCGCAAAGCCGACAAAGTTTGACGGCGGTGGTCCGCTTTTCCAGTTCATGCCCAGCAGCGCCATACCCTCGCCGCGGAAAATTTTAAGATCAAACAGCGCGGCAGGATTGCTGCCGTAAACTTCAAAATCAAGTGGTGTTGCCATAAGGATTTAGTGTTTTAAAAGGTTAATGAGATCGAATGGATGAATAGACGCTAGTCTACCGGCGTCCCCTTAAACCGCTCTGTTATAGCTCTTATAGTTATTTTCTACAGCAGAGAAAATCGATAGACCCTATCAAAGCTAAGTATAGCTTAACAAAAAAACACCCCGTGAAAACACCCTATTTTTTGGTGATTATAACACATCGCAAAAGCGGTGATATGGCGATATATGCCTGGCTTTTTAAACCTGAATCCGCAATCGGTAGTCCCGCAAAAAAATGCACCGTGAAAACACGGGGTAAATTACCGTTAAATTACCCTTAGTATGCTGAAAGTCATATGATTAACTTAGTTATGTAAACCTTAAACAATATGAAAAAACTTTACAAGCTCCGTTTGATCATACTTTTACTGCTTTCCCCGCTCTGCCTGCGGGCGCAAAACACACCGAAAACCATCCTGGGTTCCTTTATTTATAAGGACAAGGTTTATAATTACGACTTTACTCAGCAGAATCCAAACAGCAACAGGCTCGACATTAGTGGCTTCCCAAGCACCGCCCAGGCATCACAGGCGAAAGACACCAGTTCATCGCCCGCCTCGACAAGCACCACCACACCTGCTGCAGGCAACACCACCCCGGCAACACCTGCTGCTACCGATTCCTCACAGGCGCAAAAGGATGCCGCCGTGATACAAAAGGCCGCTATAACAACCGGCACATCCACTGACACCGCCACCCAAAAGCCCTACATTTTCTCCGAATTCAGCCAAAAGATATTCCAGGCTAAATTCGTAACTGAAATGAAAGAAAAATTTCAGGCCAACGAGAACGACGAGGAGCTGAAAAACCAGGGTGTCGCCCTCTTTGCTACGATTCAGGCCAACATCAAGTTTCAGGATGATGAACCCGTTACTGCCTACTTCCGCCTCAAGTCGGACCAGGTGGTGAGCATACTCAAAGCAAACGCTTCTCCTTACTATCGCGCGGCATTGAGCCAGGTTACTGTTAAAAATAAGATAGACCACGTGGACATTGAAACTCAGGATGGCGCCATCAAAAATATCCAGGTGTTCCTCGTATACGACCCGAAGGCCACTAAAGACAAACAGGCCGACCCAACCCGGGGCCCTATATTCAAAAACCAGTTCCCCATCAGCATATCCAGTAAATTCGACCCCGACCGCTTTGCCGATGTAAACCTTTATAGCTTTAATTGTAATGGCGTAACCGGCCTCACCCGCTACATTAAATTGTCAGACGTCCTCGAAATGCGCCTTGTCCTTCAAAATAATAAAGAAGACTACAGTCCATCCGAACGCGTTGTTAGTCTATCCCTAACACAGCCTACAGTAGAGCTTAAAAAAGAGAAACGTTCCCGCATCATCGAGATCAACGCCTTCACCGATTTTGTAGGCCTTGACCAGGAACAGCCCAATGGCCTTATCCAGATCGAAGCTAAGCGAAAGATCAACCTATTCACGCACTCATGGCCGTTCTTTAAAGTGAATGATGGCAAAGATATCGCCCTGAAATACAATCTGAGCGACTATAAAATTACAACCGGAAGAAGCAATGATGGAAAGATCACCAATTATACCCTTGAACCTAAAGACTCGATAAAGAAAAATAGCTATACTGGTGAAAACGACACCTTGAGAACGATCCATCAATCTGTCAAAAATGGTCATCTAACTTCTGCGTATTTAAGCATATTCACGTATATCGAACCCAGGCTGTTATTCTCCAAGCTCGACGGTAACAACCGGAACTACCTGCTTGACTCCGCCACATTCGCCGGCAAGAAACTGGTGCCTATAAAGAATTACCAGTATCAGCTGGCCTCTTTCGGGTTTAACTTGAATCTCGTTAAGTTTAGCTTCCCGGACCTGAAATTCAGCTGGAACGTCGTCGACGCAGGCGCTTATTGGTATCGCAGCAGGGTACAGGCCGCCGCCGACACCGACAGCAAACATTCCACCCCGCTTAACAACGGCATACTTAACTTGTCCACGCGCATCGACTTCCACACCGACAGCCGCTGGGGCGCAGGCTTTATGTTCGGCTACATCTGGCAGCACTTGTGGAACAATGATTACAAGTTGCCCGTGCAGGCGGGCCTGCTGCAGGCTGGATTCGACGCCTTTATGGTCACCAATGATGCCGATGCCTCGAAGCTGTTCTTCCGCTTCCGCTGGACAGGCGACTCCCACCATTTCAGTAATAACTTTACCCAGATCCAGCTTGGCTATTCCATGAATATCTTCGCTGGCTCCAATCAAGCCAATAAATAGGGGCAGGAGATACCGACCAGAAACAGTTTGAACGTATTGCAAAGGGCGACGAGCGCGCGATTACGATCTTTTAATCAGTTCCACCGAAAGATGTTTGTTCGACTGAATATCCCGCTGCCTGAAATGAGCTGTTGGAATAAAGTCAAAGTGAATCGAGCCTTATTGTTAATGAATACATTTATCAAGATCATGAAGAAACGGGAGCACCATTTCGAATTAACAGATCGTAAAGCCGTGTAGTCAAATTCGGGAGTAAATATGCCATTACACTGTGGCAAGATACAATCACAATACCTGATAAAGATTTATGGATTTAGGCCAGCATTTATCCTGCTGGAATCTTTACAATCGAGTTTGATCATTTGAGCAAAATGATAATGAAAGATGCTCAAAAACTGGTTGAACAGCATTGGCAAAACTGATTGGCAAACTGGAGATAAAAGTAATAGAAAGCTGCGTTGGAGAGAAGAAGGTGATCGACAGCAAGCAACAAGGCCGGAGGAAGAACGGCAGCAAAAATTGATTGTTGAAAGTGGAAAGAGTGAACTATGATCTTTTAAAAGTATTATTAAAAATGCAACGGTGAAGGCTACTGAAAATAAAAAAGAATGTATAGATGCGGGAGACCGAGACGCATTTTAAAGACGATGACAGAACAGCTAACAGCTTGGTTAAGTTGAGTGCAAGGAAAGAATAATTTCTCTATGATATAGGCTGGTGATGAGTGGTTATCTGGAATTGATCGGGATAGTTAATCGTCCCCTAATGACCCGAACAAACGTCTGCATTTTGATCGATTATGATTTAACGATGATCAACCAAGAGAGAGTGGTCATTATTATTGTGTTAGTTAAAAAAATACTCTTGTCCAAAAACCGTTAATCTATTTTCGAACTATTTCCTGAATGGGCGTAAAACTTGTTTAACATACTATTCTATTTTGTTGGTTAAGTAGTGTTTTGTTTTGAGTCCAGCCAGAAACCTCATAATGGTCTCTAAGTTTCATTTAAGTAGTCTTAAAACCGCTTAAAAATTTGAGCTGCTCAAGTATTTGATTCGAATTAGGCTCAGTTTGGGTTGGAGCGTATGTAGCACTAATAAAACTGAAAAACTGTTGAATAATCCGAAATTTCGCGTTTTCTTGCCTATGGAAACAGAAGATAGCCGAAAAGAAATGTTGTACCTACGTTGTACCTGCCCCAAAAAAGAAGGCTTTTAGATTAGTTCTAAAAGCCTTGTAAGTTACTGAAAATCAGCTTTGTGGAGAATATCGGAGTCGAACCGATGACCTCTTGCATGCCATGCAAGCGCTCTAGCCAGCTGAGCTAATCCCCCTTTTCTTGAGTTTGCAGTGGGTGGTTTGCAATTTGCAGCATTTATAGCTAACTGCTCACCCGAAGAGTGGCAAAAGTAACAAAAACTTATACAAACGCAAATTTGGCGTGAATTTATAGAATCTGTGTTAAGCAAGTAGATAATTGGAGTGATTTTTTGTTATAAACCTTAGCTCTGTAAAACCGCTTAAAAACAGTAAAGCCCCTGATGGGCAGGGGCCTTTACTAACCAATTATAAACCTAAATTATGAGAAGACTTTTTTAATATTTAATGGTGTAAAAGTAACACTAATATTTGAAATGTACTATACACATTTGTAATTTTTTTGTCACTAATTCAATTAACTTCTGTTAACATTAAATTTACAATAATTAAACAACTGAAACTATGTAAAATATATAAGTTATTGTAGCTGTTTTGTGCTTTTATTTAAATCAACGATGTAAAATTAGATAAATAATTTATAAAAGCAATAATTTTTTTAATAAAATCATCAAAAACATAAAAATTGTATCAGTAAATCTCTTAAAAATTGAATAATTAATTTACTTTAATCGATTTATACCTTATTTTAATCGATTTTTAATCTAAAATTTCACTTTTAATCTTATTTTTATCTAAATTTTACTAGTAGGTGTAAATTTTGCGATCTTTTTTTGTTGAAAATGTCTCAAAAAGTTAAAAATTGTTAAAATGCTGCTTCGGTTTCTGAACTTTCCATTGAAGCATCCTCTGCATATAGGACTTTCGCCACTTAATTCAATCTATAACGCAAAATTTTGAGAATATTACTTAACGGCAACATCTTTCTTCGGATACTTTACCACTTTTGCGCGAAATCTGTTTGCCTGCATGACTAACGCTAAAAAACTCACCCATCCCGAACTTACTCCCTCTCTTTTATGGGTAATGGCAATTGCCACCGGACTTATCGTCGCCAACCTTTATTATAATCAGCCTTTGCTGGATGATATGGCGCGCACTTTTCATGTGGGAAGCGGTAAAGCAGGGCAGGTGGGAGGATTGACACAATTGGGTTATGCAACAGGGATGCTTTTTATAGCACCGCTTGCTGATATGATCCGCCGTAAACGATTGATCATGGTATGCCTGGCTTTGGCTACGGTGGCATTAATATTAGTTGGAATGGCTACGGGAATTAATCTGCTGATAGCTGCCAGTTATTTTGTAGGTATATTCTCACTGATTCCGCAATTGCTGGTCCCGATGACAGCTCATCTGGCTAAACCCGAAGAACGCGGTGCCAAAATTGGCTTCGTGATGAGTGGTTTATTATTAGGTATACTATTGTCAAGAACGATCAGCGGATTTGTTGGTGCACATTTAGGCTGGCGGGCAATGTTTTATATAGCGGCAGGGATCATGGTGGTCATTTGGCTGCTGCTGTTTTTCGTGTTGCCTGAAGTGGAACCTGAATATATCGGAACATATGGCGCGCTGATGAAATCGCTGCTTACTTTAATCAAAGAAGAACCGGCATTGCGCGTTGCTGCTATCCGCGGAGCTTTATGTTTTGCCTGCTTCAGCGCTTTTTGGGTGACACTTACTTTTTTGCTGCGCGAAAATTTTGATAAAGGAAGCGATGTGGCAGGCTTATTTGGTTTGGTGGGTGCATTTGGCGCACTTGCTGCAGGGCTGATGGGTAAACTAAGCGATAAGATGGATGCCTATAAATTATCGGCATCTACTTTATTGCTCATTGTGGTGTCGTTTGTCGTGTTCTACTTTTCCGCTCACAGCTTCATCGGGTTAATCATAGGCGTAATTGTGATGGACATGGGCGTACAGGCGACTCATATTTCCAATCAATCATTAATATTCGCTCTGCGGCCCGAGGCACGCAACCGTATCAATACCATATATATGGTAACGTATTTTATTGGTGGTGGCTTTGGCACCTACCTGGCGGCACAGGCATGGGCGCATTATAAGTGGGACGGCGTTTGCATTTTGGGGATAGCTGTGTCTGTTATCGCAGTCGTTGTTCATTTGCTAAGCCACCGGATTGTACAAAAAATCAGGCGCGGTGTATAGTTAAACGGCTAATCAGGGGGCGATATTTCGTTATCATTCACATCAAAACTCCTCCAATACTATTTTTAACATCGGTATAAAAGATAGTTTCTCTCTTTATTATAGAGTGATTTACAACCTGTATTTCTCTTTTATTGTTTTTTAGAACAATTGTGGCACAAAATTGGGATTACAGCAATCATAATTTGAGATATGAACGATCCAAAGAACAAAATACCTGGCAGCGAAGAACAGGAGTGGGAAAATCCGCAGGAGCCTGGATTGTCTTCTGACGAGCGCGACAAGGAACAAATTATAAGACAGTACAAAGAAGCGAAGAGACGTAAAGACAATCTGACTGAAAAAGATCACATTGATAAAGAACCAAAAGACGAGTGAACTCGTATAATAAGTAGCAACCCTAATTAGACGATTATGAAGAATCATAAAAAAACTAACGCCAGTAAACTATTGACCCGTTTTGATAACGAGCTGAAGACGATTTTGATGAGTGATCTGAATAATAATAAGAGCCTTAAACAGCCATTATTATATGGGAACCAGCAGGTAAGGTTACAAGTTCGTTAATACGAACAGCCTACCAGGTTAAAGACATTGATAGCGACCAATATTGCATTGGCCGCTATTTTTTTGCCATATATTTTATAATAAGCCCGGCAGTTTTTTCGGAGGCGCCAGGTTTGCCCATCTTTTCGTGAAGTATTTTATAGTTGCTGAACATGTTATCGCGATAAGTCTTATCATCTAAAATCAAGCTCATCTCTTCATTGATTCTTTCAGGGTTACAGTCCTGCTGGATCAATTCTTTCACCACCAGGTTATCCATAATCAAATTAACAAGCGAAATATATTTTACCCGGATCACCATCCGGCCTATAGTAATACTGATGGTACTGCTTTTGTATACCACAACTTGCGGCACATCAAATAAGGCAGTCTCTAAAGTTGCCGTACCTGAAGCTACGATGGCAGCATGGGCAATATTCAGCAGATCATAGGTTGAATTGAAGAGCACTTTGATTTGGCTGCCCTGCAAATATTGATCGTAATAAGCCTGGTTAAATGACGGTGCTCCGGCAATTACAAATTCATATTCCGGCCATTTTTGAGCTGCCGCGATCATGTCAGGTAATAAACGGCTTATCTCTTGCTTTCTGCTGCCAGGCAATAATGCGATGATCTTTTTATCAGAAAGCTGATTTTTGCTTCGGAAATCAGGATCAGCTTTAAATGCGGAAATGGCATCCAATATAGGATTACCTACATAGTCCACTTCCATACCCCAGTCTTTATAAAAATCAACCTCAAAGGGAAGGATGCAAAAAAGGTGGTCCACAATGCGTTTAATTCTTAAAACCCGCTTTTGGTTCCATGCCCAAACTTTTGGAGAGATATAATAGCATACCAGGATATTATGAGCCTTGGCAAACTCGGCAATTTTCAGATTGAAGCCCGGGAAATCGATCAGTACCAAAACATCCGGTTGCCATGCAGCGATGTCGTTCTTGCATGCTTTAAGGTTTTTGAAAATAGTCCTGACGTTCGCTGCTACCTCAACAAAGCCCATATAGGCCATATCGGCATAATGTTTTACCAGTTCGCCGCCTTCGGCCAGCATCAGGTCGCCCCCGAAGAATCGAAATTCAGCTTCCGGATCTTTTTCTTTCAGCGCTTTCATCAGGTTGGCCCCGTGCAGATCGCCGGAGGCCTCACCGGCTACCAGGTAATGTCTCATAGCCGTCAGATATTGAATTTCCAGTTGTTAATTAAAGGAATGGCATGATGTGCCGTCATATCAAACTGAACCGGAACCACGGATACATAATTATTATCCAAAGCCCATACATCAGTCTCTTCGCCGGTATCATTTAGCTGGAAAACACCCGTCAGCCAGTAATAAGGACGTTTGTGCGGATCCATGCGCTCATCAAATTCCTCGGCCCATTTGGCATTGGCCTGGCGACATATTTTAACTCCCTTAATACCTGCTCCGTTTGGAAAATTGACATTAAGCAAGGTTGCAGCGGGTAAACCATTTTGTAAAACCTGTAACGCTATTTCCTTCACATATTTAATGCAGTGACTAAAGTCAGCTTGCAGTGTATAATCGTCCAATGAAAACCCTATAGAAGGGATGCTTTCAATCGCCCCTTCAACTGCGGCTGACATGGTGCCTGAGTACAATATATTGATAGAGTTATTCAGCCCATGATTGATGCCTGAAACACACAGATCAGGCTTTTTGCCTTTGAAGATTTTGTTTACAGCCAGCTTCACGCAATCAACAGGCGTGCCCGAACAGCTATAACTTTCAACATCTTCATAAATATCTACCTTATCCAATCTTAGCGGATTGCCAATAGTGATGGCATGACCCATTCCAGATTGCGGGCTATCTGGTGCGACAACCACTACATTACCGATTTCTTTCATAGCATCCATTAAGGCTTTTATGCCAGGTGCTGTAATTCCGTCGTCATTAACAACCAGGATGTTGGGTCTATTGGCTTTCATTTGGCCAAAATTAGTTATATTTGGTTATGCTTACTGCTGAAAAGAAGAAATATACGGTTGAAGACTATAAGATGTTGGAGGAGGGATCACCTTTTCAGTTAATTAACTATGACCTTATCATGTCTCCATCACCTACACCTATTCACCAGGCTATTTCTTTGAGAATTACGAATGCTCTATTTAATTTTTTGGAAAGCAAGGGTAATAAAGGTTTTTTGGTAAGTGCACCTATGGATGTAAAGTTTGATGAAGGCAATGTGCTGCAACCTGACGTACTTTATATATCAGAGCAAAGAAAAGCTGAACTTGTTAAGGATATAATAGAAGGCGCACCTGACCTTGTTGTAGAAATACTTTCTCCTTCAAATGCCTATTATGACCTCCGCCAGAAAAAAGATATTTATCAAAAATACGGCGTGAAGGAATATATTATTGTAGACCCGATTGCTTTTAACTGCGAGTTGTATGTGTTGAAAGGTGGGGTTTATCACTTGCATCAAAAAGCAGAAAAAACAGAACTGCTGAATTCTGTTTTATTATCTGGGCTAACGTTTGACCTGAATAAAATATTTGATTTTTAATACTTTAATCGGATAAACATAAACTAACAAAGCCTCATAAAAATGAGGCTTTGTTAGTTTATAAGCTGTTGATCCATTTGACCAGTTCGTCGCGGCCTTTGCCGGTTTTCTGCTGTAGTTTTCCCAGCATTTCTTCGTCTTTACCTTCCTCGCGTACCAGGTCGTCATCGGTCAGGTCGCCGTAGGCCTGTTTTATTTTCCCTTTAAGCTCATTCCAGCCGCCTTTGATTTGTAGTTTGTCCATGATATTTTTAGTTAGATGTATTATGTATTATGTTAACAATGTCTTGCCATATTCTGTTTGTAACGTTTAAGCGGGTAATTGAGCCGCTGGCCAAATAAACTTGAGCTCCTGGCCAAAGTGCTCAGTGTAATTTTGAATGACCTTTGTTATGAAAATAATGAAGATCAAATCATGAAAAAAGTAGTTTTAATAACCGGCGCTTCTGCCGGTATAGGCATGGAAACAGCTAAGTTTCTACAACAAAACGGGTATATTGTATATGGGGCTGCCCGCCGCATAGATAGGTTAAGAGAGTTGGAGCAACCCGGTATAAAAACCCTGATGATCGATGTGACAAAAGATGAGTCGATGATAAAAGGTGTGCAACAGATCATAGATGCCGAAGGACGGATCGATGTGCTGGTGAATAACGCAGGCTTTGGCTCATATGGCGCTGTAGAAGATGTAACGATGGATGATGCTCGCTATCAATTAGAAGTAAACGTAATTGGCGCCATGCGGATGACCCAATTGGTATTACCTTATATGCGCAAGCAGCATTATGGTAAAATAATCAATGTTTCCTCTATCGGAGGTAAGATCGCTACGCCTTTTGGCGGATGGTACCATGCAAGTAAGTTTGCCATTGAAGGACTGAGCGACAGCCTGCGTAACGAGGTTCGCCCTTTTGGGATTGATGTGATTGTGATCGAACCGGGCGGCATTAAGTCTGAATGGGGTGGCATAGCTATGGATAGCCTGGCAAAAGTATCGGGTGATACAGCCTATAAGGATACTGTGGCGAGAATGGGTAAATCATTCAGGGAGGTCGACGAAAAGATGCCCGGCCCTGAGATAATTGCCAAATTGATCAAAAAAAGCATTGAAGCAGAAAAGCCGGAAACAAGATATTCAGCAGGCTATATGGCAAAACCGGCGTTGTTTTTCCGCAGAATATTGTCAGACCGGTTGATGGATAAAATGATGGAGTCGCAGATGAAATAACGTAAATTCGTATGATGACGATCAATAATAAACTTGGTTTTTCTCCTTCGGTAGATGAGGCTTCGCCGCTGAAATGGCTTGGCGGCGAGCATTTGCAGCATAATATCCTTTACTCCTGCACCACGAATAATAAGCGGGGACATGAGCACTTGGTGATGGAGCATTCTTTAGGTTACTTGTTGGCGGGCGAGATCCAGTTTCATAATAACGATGGGATGCAAGTGATAAAGGAAGGTTCCATAGGTATCATCCGGAAAAATGAGTTGACCAAGACCGTAAAAATTCCTCCGCAGGGTGGGGGTATATTTAAGGCTATAAATATCCTGATCGATCAGCAGCATTTGCGGCAATATGGTTCTGAAAATAATGTGCAAGCCGACGGGCCTTACCGGGGGGCACCCTTGCTTGATCTTTCCGGCGACGCCTTTCTGAAGGGATATTTCGACTCACTAAGTCCATATTTTGATCAGCCTGATCAGCTAACCAAAGAGATGACCGACCTGAAAACCAATGAGGCCATTAAGCTGCTGCTGCGCAAACCGGGATTGAAGGATTTCCTGTTCGATTTTACTGAGCCTTTTAAAATAGACATCAAGGCCTTCATGAACAGTAATTTTAAATACAATATATCTATTAGCCAGTTTGCCAAATTAACCGGGCGCAGCCTGGCTACCTTTAAGCGTGACTTTGCCAAGACTTTCTCTGCGCCACCTGAGCGCTGGCTGCACCAGAAACGGTTAGAGATGGCGCATTACCTTATATCCCAAAGACATCAAAACCCCACCGAGGTTTACCTTGAAGTGGGGTTTGAAAATATCTCGCATTTCTCGGCCTCATTTAAAAAGCACTTCGGGTATAATGCGTCGAGTATCTGAGTTTAGATAGAACCAGGGGCCAAGAATCAAGAGCCAAGACTCAGTTTTTCTATCTTGATTCTTGACTCTCAAAGAGCCCCTGCCTTTATCTCTTCCACCACAGCCGGATCGAGCAACGTAGTGGTATCACCTAAGTTCGACGTATCGCCTTCGGCTATTTTGCGCAGAATACGGCGCATAATCTTTCCTGAACGCGTTTTAGGCAAGCCGCTTACAAACTGAATTTTATCTGGTTTGGCTATGGCGCCTATGATACGGGTAACGGTCATGATAATATCCTTGCGGGTAAGCTCTTCGTCGCCATGCATGCCGGGGCTTACCACGAATGCATACACGCCTTGCCCTTTAATATCATGCGGGTAGCCTACAACTGCAGATTCCACTACGGTAGCGTGCATATTGATGGCATTTTCCACTTCGGCAGTACCTATACGGTGACCAGATACGTTCAATACATCATCTACACGGCCGGTAATGCGGTAGTACCCATCTTCATCGCGTAAGCAACCGTCGCCGGTAAAATATTTGCCGGGATAGGATGAGAAATAGGTCTGACGGCAACGTTCGTGATCGCCATATGTGGTGCGTAGCATGCCCGGCCATGGGAAATTAATACATAAAAACCCGCTCACGCCGTTGCCATGAACTTCCTGTCCATGCTCATCAACCAATACAGGCTGAACGCCCGGAAGTGGCAGGGTAGCATACGTGGGTTTGGTTTTAGTTACCCCCGCGATTGGCGATATCATGATGCCCCCGGTTTCGGTTTGCCACCAGGTGTCTACAATAGGGCAGTTTTTGTGGCCAACGTTTTCATCAAACCAGTGCCATGCCTCTTCGTTGATCGGTTCACCAACTGAGCCTAATTTTTTTAAAGAACTTAAGTCTTTATTCTTAACCACATCGGTACCGAAGCTCATCAGCGAGCGGATAGCCGTAGGTGCGGTATATAATATGTTGACTTTATATTTTTCTACGATCTCCCAGAAACGGCCTGGGCTTGGGTATGTCGGGATACCTTCAAACATAAAGGTAGTAGCGCCTTGTGAAAGCGGCCCGTAGACAATATACGAGTGGCCGGTGATCCAGCCGATATCTGCAGTACAGAAAAAGATCTCGCCTGGATTATATTGAAATACGTTTGCAAAAGTATAACCGGTATAAACCATATAACCGCCGCAGGTATGCACCACGCCTTTTGGTTTGCCTGTAGAGCCCGAAGTGTACAAGATGAACAGCATATCTTCGGCATCCATTTCTTCAGCCTCGCAGTTAATGTTACCCTGGGTTTCTACTTTTTTAATCTCATCTTCCCACCATACATCGCGGCCTTTTATCATGGAGATCGGCGTACGGCTGCGGGTTAATACGATCACTTTCTTAACTGACGGGCATTGCACCAGGGCGTCATCTATAATAGATTTTAACGGAATTTCTTTTGTTCCCCTGTAGCCGCCATCCGCGGTGATCACCAGGTTGCAGGTGGCATCCTTAATACGGTCGGCAATAGACTGCGCCGAAAAACCACCAAACACAACGGAGTGAATAGCACCTATACGGGCACAAGCCAAAACAGCGATGGCCAGCTCGGGCACCATCGGCATGTAGATACAAATACGATCGCCTTTTTTGGCGCCGTTATTTTTAAGCACGTTGGCAAACTGGCAAACTTTATCGTACAACTGGCGATAGGTTAGCACACGGTGATCCTCATTCGGATCGTTAGGCTCCCACATAATGGCGGGTTTATCACCAAGCTTTGCGAGGTGACGATCGAGGCAGTTTTCGGTAATGTTCAGTTTGGCACCCCTGAACCACTTGATGTTAGGTTCAGTAAAGTTCCATTCCAGCACCTTTAGCCACGGTTTGCGCCACTGGAAATTCCCGGCAATATCGGCCCAGAATTCTTCGGGTTGTTCAACGCTTTTTTGGTAGGCTTGTTGGTACTCTTCAAAAGAAGTGATCTTCATGGTTGTGTATTTTGATAATTGGTGATGTTACATAGTGAACTTTGTTCACTACGCACAGCGGAATATCAAATAGTAAAATTGGTGAGCGAAAATTAGCAATTTTATTGGGAAAGGAGTGGATTTGGTGAGATAAATTAATAATTTTATAACATACTCAACTTAAGCCATTATTCATGAATAAATTGTTATTGCTGCTTGGATTATCTATACTCCTCTCTTTTCAAACAGACAATTATCTTACGACTACAATTATTTACGGTAATAATTTGGAAAGGATGAATGGTAGAGTAAAACAGCTAATTAACATAGGGGATTTTTATTTTTCTCATATACATAGGGATCCAATTATACACCGAGATACAATTAATTTTGATCGAAAGGGTGATATAATTGATATAAGATCAGGAAATTTAGGAGACAAAACTTACCATATCATATATTCATACAAATGTGATCGCGATGGCAAACCAGTTGAGACCATCGCCAACACTATAGGTTATGGAAGTGGAAAATATGTCTATGGAAAAGAGAGGCGGATAATTGAAGAATTAGAGTACGACGAAAAAGGAGTTTTATGGGGAACGGGGTCATACAAATATGATACTTTAGGTAACGTGGTCGAATATGAGTATCGGTATATTAAAGACAAATCCATTCAAATTCACGAATATAAATATGGTAAAAAATACATATCAGAAGAGATTCGTTCCGAATTTGGACGCACCCATAATATAGTTTATCAATACAAGGCATTCGATTCTGAGAATAATTGGACACAATTAATTAAAGTTACCCCTGACCCAAGTGGTATAAGTGGCTTTACACACAGGGATACAATATATCGTCAAATTACCTATTATTAACCCCAATATTTGCGTTAGCGGTAGTGGATACAGGCCATGCGCCTAAGGCCTGCAGGCGTATGAACGTACAGCGCGGCCCGCTTCTATCAGCGGGAAACGCCCTGATTCCAGTCAGCAGTTATTAGTTTGCAGTTAGCACCGCACTTTGCTAATCGTGGCGCAGAAACACACCCCTGCCACTACATATTCCCATCGCGCCCCCTCTCAAGAGGGGAATTTATATATTCACTCTAAATCATGAAATCCTTTAATCAAGCGCATCATGGTTCAGACAAACGCCGCGCGCCAACCACCTCGCACCCCCTCAAAAATATTTTTAAATTCCCTATTGAATATTTGATTCAAAATCCTGATATTTGCAAACTCTTTTAAGAAAAGGGATTGAATTAAATCGATTGTCATGTCAAGAATTTGTGATTTAACAGGAAAAGGTTCACTGGTTGGTAACAACGTTTCTAACTCAAATGTTAAGACCAAACGCAGGTTTCACCCTAATTTAAAGCTGAAGAAGTTTTATATTCCTGAAGAAGATAAGTGGATCACTTTGAAAGTATCTACTTCGGCTGTTAAAACCATCAGCAAGAATGGTATAACTGCCTGTATCAATAAATACGTTAAAAAAGGATACATTTAATAGAGTTGATTGTGTTGAATGGTTGATTAAGTTCAATCGCTAATTCACTCATTCACTAACTCAATAATTAAAAATACGATGGCAAAAAAAGGTAACAGGGTTCAGGTAATACTAGAGTGTACCGAGCATAAAGAAAGCGGACTGCCAGGCATGTCTCGTTATATCACTACCAAGAACAAGAAAAATACTACTGAAAGACTGGAATTGAAAAAATTCAACCCGGTATTGAGGAAAGTAACCGTTCACAAAGAAATTAAATAATTGGTTGACTAAGTTGATTGGTTGATTAAGTTAAATCTTGACAATCACTAATTCACTCATTCACTAAATCAATAATTAAAAAGAGATGGCAAAGAAAGTAGTTGCAACCCTTAAAACAGGAAAAGGCAAAGAATATTCAAAAGTGATCACCATGACTAAGTCGCCTAAAACTGGCGCTTATTCATTTAAAACTGTAATCGTACATAACGACCACGTTAAAGATGCGATCAACGCTGGTAAAGGTCACTAATCAGATCTGAAAAATATATAAAAGCCGTCTTGTGTTTACGAGAGGGCTTTTTTTATTGGATATGCAGATGTGCAAATTTGCGGATGTGCAGATGAAAAATAATAATCGTATATGTATAGCATCTGCACATTCGCAAATTTGCATATCTGCACATTAAAACAATCTGCATATTTGCACATCCGCACATCTGCAAATTAAGACCATGGGATTATTCGATTTTTTTAAGAAGAAAGAAAGCACGCCGCAGGAACAGCAGGCGCTGGATACCGGTTTGGAAAAAACCAAGGATAGCTTTTTTTCAAAGATCACTAAGGTAGTTGCAGGCAAATCGACCGTTGATGATGACGTGCTCGACGACCTGGAAGAAGTGCTGGTAACCTCGGACGTCGGCGTAAGCACCACGCTGAAGATCATCAAACGTATACAGGACCGCGTGGCCCGCGATAAATACGTGGGGACTTCGGAACTGAACAACCTGCTCCGCGAGGAGATACAGCATTTATTGGCCGAAAATAACAGTAACGATTTTACCAATTTTGAATATGGAAACCACAAACCCTATGTGATCATGGTGGTGGGTGTGAACGGTGTTGGCAAAACGACTACCATCGGCAAACTGGCTCATAAACTAAAACAGGCTGGAAACAAAGTGGTGATAGGTGCTGCGGATACTTTCCGGGCTGCTGCTGTAGAGCAGATCCAACTTTGGGGGGAACGTATTGGTGTAAAAGTAGTGGCACAAGCCATGGGATCAGACCCTGCATCGGTGGCTTATGATACTTTGCGCTCGGCGGTAGCCAATGGCGACGATGTGGCAATTATAGATACCGCCGGTCGTTTGCATAATAAGGTTGGTTTGATGAATGAGCTGACCAAGATCAAAAACGTAATGCAAAAAGTGGTTCCGGGCGCACCGCATGAGATATTGCTGGTGCTGGATGCCTCAACCGGGCAAAATGCTATCGAACAATGTAAACAATTCACTGAAGCAACAGCCGTAAATGCCCTGGCATTAACCAAACTGGATGGCACAGCCAAAGGCGGTGTAGTGATCGGTATATCGGATCAATTTAAGATCCCGGTAAAATATATAGGTGTGGGCGAAGGAGTGGAGCATTTGCAATTGTTTGATAGAAAGGCATTTGTAGATAGTTTATTTAAACAATAGAAAACGGGTGTCACACTGAGGCACTCGAAGTGCGAGCGTAAAGGCCTTGCCCGCCATGCTTCGAGTGCCTCAGCATGACACCCATCCGCAGATGGATACAGTGTGATATGAAAACAAAAGAAATTAATCAGCCTCAAAAAATAGAAAAACCCAGAGTTAACGTTGTCACGTTGGGTTGCTCTAAGAATATCCATGACTCCGAAGTTCTGATGGGCCAGCTTAAAGGCAACCATTTTGACGTAGTGCACGAGGCTGAAAAGGTAAGCAGTGATGATATTATCGTGATCAATACCTGCGGATTTATTGATAATGCCAAGCAGGAATCGATCGATACCATTCTGCAATATAGCGAGCTGAAGGAGCAGGGGAAAGTAGGGAAGGTGATTGTTACCGGTTGCTTGTCTGAACGCTATAAACCGGAACTCGAGGCTGAAATATCTAATGTGGATTCCTGGTTTGGTACCAATGATCTGCAAAACCTGCTGGGTAGTTTAGGCGCTAATTACCGTCATGAATTGATAGGGGAGCGTTTGTTAACCACACCATCTCACTTTGCATATTTCAAAATCGCCGAAGGGTGTAACCGTCCATGCTCATTCTGCGCTATTCCTTTGATGCGCGGCAAACACGTATCAAAACCGATCGAAGATCTGGTGAAGGAAGCACAGCACCTGGCTAAGAACGGTACAAAAGAACTGATACTAATCGCTCAGGACCTGACTTATTACGGTCTTGACCTTTACAATAAACGCAACCTGGATGAACTGCTTCGCCATTTGTCGGATGTAAATGGTATCGAGTGGATTCGTTTGCAATATGCTTACCCTTCCGGTTTCCCGATGGAGATTCTGGATGTGATGAACGAACGCGAAAATATTTGTAATTATCTTGATATGCCGCTACAGCACATCAGCGATAATATACTGAAATCCATGCGCCGCGGAACTACCAAACAAAAAACTATCGACCTGGTAAATGCCATTCGCGATAAGGTGCCAAATATTGCCATGCGTACCACCCTGATCACAGGTTACCCTGGCGAAACCCAGCAGGATTTTGAGGAAATGCAGCAGTGGGTTGAAGAAACCCGTTTTGACCGTTTGGGATGCTTTACCTATTCCCACGAAGAAAAGACTCATGCTTATTCTTTAGTGGATGATGTTCCGGAAGAAGTAAAGCAGGAGCGCGCCGATGCTATTATGGAGATACAACAAAGTATTTCGTACGAAAAGAACCAGGAAAAAGTAGGTGAAACCTATAAAGTGCTGATCGACAAAAAAGATGGCGGCTATTTTGTTGGCCGTACGGAATTTGATTCACCTGAGGTTGATAACGAGGTGTTGATCGATGCTAAAAAGCATTATGCAACAGTCGGCAGCTTTGTTAACGTGACGATCGACAGCGCGGAAGACTTCGATCTTTATGGACAAATTGTAAAATAACCGGATTTTAAGCAGGCGGTTATTGTTTTCAGATTTTAAAATCTAATTTCGGGATTAAATCAAATTATTTTGTGATGATCGACGCGTCATCGAATTCCGAAATCAAAAGCATGGATGCAGCCTGTATAAGCTACAAAGAGACCGGATATTTCTCGCAAACGGTTAATGAATACCTGGAAGATAAGCCTGAATTACGTCCGTTTTATGGTTATCGCCCCGATTTTGACGGATTCACCCAATTTTTAAAAGCTAAAAAAGTTGTTGCTGACAGGGACCTGTTGACCCGGGTGTTGACAGAACAATATCAAGCTATTTCACCACTCACTGCTCACCACTCACCACCGGTACAGGCCAATATCGATCTTCTCAAATCAGAAAATACTTATACTATTACTACCGGTCACCAGCTGAATATTTTCGCCGGGCCGCTTTATTTTATCTATAAGATCGTCACTGCAATCAAGCTGGCGCGACAATTAAAGGAGAAATTTCCGGATAAGAACTTTGTGCCCGTTTACTGGATGGCGTCCGAAGATCATGATTTTGCAGAGATCAATTATACCAATATTGGTGGCAAAAAAGTGCATTGGTGGCACGAAGCCTCGGGGGCAACCGGGCGTATTGATCCGGTCACTATGCGCCAGGCTTTAAATCAATACAAAGGGGTTTTAGGATTGGATCATCATGCTGAAGAACTGGCTGAGATTGTCGAAAACGCCTATACCAAATTTGATAAGCTGGCTGATGCGACACGTTACCTGGTAAATGCCTTATTTGGGCAATATGGCCTGGTGATCATCGATGCTGACGATCATGACCTGAAAAAGCAATTTGCCCACATCATTGAAGAAGATATTCTTGAGCAGCATAGCTCAAAAAATATCGAGACCACTAACGAGCAGCTGAAAAAGCTGCATGTACATATACAGGTAAATCCGCGCGAGATCAACTTTTTCTATCTGAGTGATGGCTTGCGTGAACGTATAGTATTCGAGGATGGCGTTTACAAAGTATTAAATACCGAGATCAGCTTTACTCAAGAGGAATTGAAGAAAAAGATTCAGGATACTCCTGAGCACTTTAGTCCTAATGTGGTGATGCGACCACTTTATCAGGAATATATTCTGCCAAACATAGCTTATGTAGGTGGTGGCGCCGAGGTAGTGTATTGGCTCGAGTTGAAATCGAACTTTGAATATTATAAGGTTGATTTTCCAATACTGATACTGCGTAATTCAGGCTTGGTTATTCCGAAACAATCAGCATCCAAAGTTGCCCGGATGGAATTGCCGTTAGGTGAACTATTCCAAAGCACAGATGCCATCAAAACCAACTGGATAAAGCAGCACAGCGATCATGAGCTTTCCCTAAAAGAGGAGTGGACTGAACTGCAACAAACCCTTGAAAAAATAAAAATCCGTTCATCCAAGATCGACCCGACTCTGGCTCAATCCACAGACGCCATACGGGCAAGATTAGAGCATGTGATAGATCGTTTAGAAAAGAAACTGATCCGGGCCGAAAAGAAAAACTACCATACCCGCCTGGAGCAAATAGATCATATCAAGGCTGAACTTTTCCCTAAAGACAGTCTGCAGGAGCGTACCGAAAACTTTGGCCTGTTTTATGTAAAATGGGGCCAGCAATTTATCGACGAACTCATCCACAATTTTGAACCGCTGGATTTCAAATTCACCGTACTGACTGAAAAATAATGCAATTCCAATCTACCATTCTAACCCTTCCCGGTATTGGCGGCTCGGGGCCGCAGCATTGGCAATCTTTATGGGAAAAAGAATATGGCTTTACCCGCATAGAACAGCAGGAATGGGAAACGCCTTTCAGGGATGAGTGGGTGGCAAACATTCAGAAAGCGGTGTCGAAACACGATCCTAAAAAAGTGATACTGGTCGGCCACAGTGCTGTATGTTCAGCGGTAGCTAAATGGGCCGAGCGATATAAAACTAAAATTAAGGCTGCTTTGCTGGTAGCGCCAGCTGACCCCGAAGCGAAAAGTTTTCCGGAGGGAGCAATTGGGTTTGCACCGATGCCTTTGCATAAATTACCATTCCCGTCTATTGTGGTTGCAAGTACCAACGATTTCTTTGCAACTATTGAAAGGACTAAACAATTTGCGGATGCCTGGGGCAGCGAATTTATTAATATCGGCGAAGCCGGGCATATCAATGTGGGCTCAGGATATGGCCAGTGGGATGCGGGGTTGGAGATATTACAAAGACTTGATAGTTGATTTAGTTTTATACGGAAAACCAAATTAACCGCATCAATTCTTTCTAACTTAATCAACCCAAATATTATCTTTGGTTGACGCGTGTGAACATCCCACCCGCGGTCAACGTACAAATACCAGTTTATTTATCATCATTGAGATATTTACCTCGTTTCAGGAGATTATTACCTGCCGCAAGCATTTTGTTTGTGGTAGCTATAATTGCGTCGTGTACTAAAACCGACGTTAAAATAATTCCGGGTAAATACGATCCAACTCCTTATAATACCGGAGCTACTGGTCCCACTGGTATCACAGGTGTTACCGGGGGAACTGGCCCAACTGATTCAACAACGGTAATACCCGCTCTTTTTTCGTCTCCTGCAGATGTTGCTGTAGATGCAGCAGGAAATATTTATGTAGCAGATTATTGGTACAACAGGATACAAAAAATATCAAGCAATGGTACGGTGTCGACCCTGGCAGGTACAGGAAATGTTGGAGCTATAAATGGTATAGGCAAATTGGCATCATTTAATAAGCCATCCGGTTTAACAGTGGACGGTGCGGGCAACGTATATGTTGCTGATGCCGGAAATAACCTGATCCGAAAGATCACGCCCGATGGAACAGTAAGTACACTTGCAGGTACAGTAGTAGCCGTGGATACAAGTAATACTGTAACGGAGCAGCCACTTTTTTCGGGTCCAAGCGGCGTAGCAGTTGATGCATCCGGCAACGTGTATGTGGCTGATGCCGGCAATAACAGGATTTGCGTGGTAAACCCGTCAGGTAATACAAGAACGCTTTCAGGCAGTGGTGGTGTAGGGGCAAACAATGGCGCAGGAAAGAACGCCACTTTTAATAACCCAACCGGGGTAGCAGTAGATGCTGCAGGAAATGTATATGTAGCAGATATGCTGAATAATCTAATCCGCAAAGTGGCCCCTGACGGCACTACCAGTTCACTTGCCGGAAATGGCGATATCGGTTCAAAAGACGGTTTAGATACCGCAGCAAGGTTTTATTTCCCCAACAGCTTAACAGTTGATGCATCTGGAAATGTGTATGTGACCGACGATATCAATAACCTGATTCGTGCTGTAACCCCAGCAGGCGCAGTTACCACCTTGGCAGGCAACGGACAGGCAGGCTCGCAAAACGGTTTAGGTACTCAAGCCTCTTTCAATGACCCTGCCGGGATCAGTGTAGATGCATTAGGGAATTTATATGTAGCTGACGCCAATAATAACCTCATCCGGAAAATTACATCCGCCGGCATTGTGACAACGGTGGCAGGAATATTGCCAAAGACTGCCTTAGGGCGTGTTGTGCAAAAAATCTACTATCATACAGGAAAAGCTTTAAATAATCGTTCCATCTTGACAAACAGACTTCATTAATTCAAAGCCGAAGATGTTTAAACTGATAGCATAAGGTTGTTATATTTGCCCATGCTCGTCTCCGAATCTAACCTCCGCAGTTTTACAGAAGAAATTTTCAAAGCAATGGGCTGCAGTGCCGAACATGCGCGCCTGGCTGCTGACGTATTGATCAAATCCGATATGCGGGGAATCGACTCACATGGTGTAGCAAGGCTGCAGGGTTATGTTCGCCTGTGGGAGAAGAAACGGATAAACACTAATCCTGACATCAAAGTGGTATATGAAACAGCAACTACTGCAACGGTAGATGGTGACGCTGGGCTGGGATTAGTTGTAGCACCGTTTGCTATGCAGGTAGCTATTGAGAAAGCAGAGAAATATGGCTCAGGTTGGGTATCAGTACGCAATTCAAACCACTTTGGAATAGCGGGGTATCATGCAATGGAAGCGGTAGAAAAAGATATGATCGGTTTTGCGATGACCAATGCCAGTCCGCTGGTATCTCCTACTTTTTCGAGTGAACGTCTATTAGGTACTAACCCGATGTGTTATGCATTCCCTGCGGGGAAATACCCGCCGGTGATTGTTGATATGGCGACATCTGCTGCTGCTAATGGCAAGCTGGAAATCGCACAACGGGCAGGTGAACAAGTTCCGGAAGGCTGGATACAAAATAAGCAAGGAGACCCGACCACGGATCCACATGCATTAAAATCGGGCGGAGCTTTATTGCCATTGGGCAGCGACCGTGATCATGGCAGTCATAAAGGATTTGGATTGAGCGCCACCGTCGATATACTTTCAGCCGTGTTATCGGGCGCCAATTATGGTCCTTGGGTGCCACCGTTTGTGGCTTTTCTCGATCCGCCGAACGACCCGGTGGGTACGGGTATCGGGCATTTTGTTGGAGCTATGCGCGTAGATGGCTTCCGCCCGATTGATGAGTTTAAACAACACATGGATAACTGGATCAGTCGCTTTAAATCGTCCGCTACCATCGACCCAAATCAAAGAGTAATTATCCCCGGCGAACCTGAATTAGACGCAGAAGCTGACCGGAAAATCAACGGAATACCTTTAGTTGATGCTGTTGTAAAGGATTTGAATGAGATAGCGGAAAGGTTTGGGGTGGCCCGGTTAAATAGCTAACTTTTACGCTATGTCATTGCGAACGCAGTGCGGCAATCGCGAACTATACAGAGTCGCTATACATTTTCGCCCTGTAAAGTATGCGATTGCTTCTTCACAGCACAGGCCGTTCATCGCAATGACATCCTTTTAATTGAATTCCGAAATCAAACTTCCGAAATCCGCAATCTCTTAATGTATTCCCTTAAATATCCTGCTCCAGCGGATGGAATTGAAGAATGAACCTGCCGAGTCGGTACTCATCCAGATAAATAAAGCCTTACCTACAATGTGATCTTCAGGCACAAATCCCCAGAAGCGGGAATCTTCCGAATTATGTCGGTTATCACCCATCATCCAGTAATAATTTTGCTTGAAGGTATAGGTGCTGGTTTTCTTGCCGTTTATTATGAAATCGTTGTCCCTAATTTCCAGCTTGTTTTTCTCGTAAACCTCAATAACGCGTCTGTAAACAGGGAAGGTGAGGCTATCTAACTTGATTGTCATGCCAACTTTTGGAATAATGATTGGCCCGTAATTATCCACGTTCCATTTCAGATGCGGATCGTGTGGAAATTCTTCAGGATTGAAAGTGTTTTTTGGCTGAATAGATTCCGTTATTGACTTAATATTTGAATATCCTTTCAAAGTGGCGGCAGCCTGGCGTGTCATTAACCATTCATTGCCCATTCCCTGCTCTATATGAAGATCTGTCAGAATCTGCGGGTTGATCTGAGTACCATCGGTTGTTACGATATATGAAGGCTGGCTTTGCGGCGGATTAGGATTTGGTTTACTATTCACAAACACCTGCGCATCTACAATAGAAAGTGTGTCACCAGGTGTACCCTGGCAGCGTTTAATGTAGTTGTCTTCCTTATCAATCGGCCTGTAAAAAGGTGAGTCTGACTGCATCGGGAAGTTAAACACCACCACATCGCCCTTTTTAATGTCGCTAAATCCAGGCAGACGATAATAAGGTAATTTAATAATATCAGAGTATGATTTGGTATTGATCAGTGGCATTGTGTTTTGTGCAAAAGGGAATGACAGTGGTGTCATTGGCAAACGTGCACCGTAATTCATTTTGCTTACAAACAAATAATCGCCTACCAACAAGGTGCTTTCCATCGATCCGCTGGGGATCACATAAGCTTCAATAAAAAACGTGCGGATTATAGTTGCTGCCAGCACAGCAAAAACGATGGCTTCGGTCCATTCGCGTGTTGCTGATTTCTTAAGTTGCTTGCTATGTTTTTCCTTAAACTCAGGTGTTTGGGAAGGGCCCAGGTATTTGGTTGTCTTATCATTGCCCCATTTTATCAGGTAGATAAATGGTAACACAACCCCGGCAAACCATTCGCGTAAGGAGAATTTGCCGAATGACTTTAGCAGATCGACGGTAAGTCCGATAATTGCCAGTAAATTAATACCAGGAATCAGCATTAAAATGATCCACCATTTTGGCTTGCCTGTAAGCTCAATTATAACATACGAATTGTAAATGGGGATATATCCCTGCCAGCCGGGGCGGCCTGCTTTTTCAAACAATTTTGCAAAGCCAACAAAAGGCAATACGATGTATAATACAATAAAAATGATAAGCTCTATAGTACCCACGCTTCTATTTTTTTAATGACGATTATCTTAAATATCAAAATTGAACATCTCCTGAACAGAGAAAAAGCCCTTTTTATTATGAACCCATTCGGCTGCCAGCACAGCGCCCAGAGCAAATCCGTTGCGGTTATGTGCCGTATGTTTAAACTCAATGGTATCTACTTCTGAATCATAGATTACGGTATGGGTTCCTGGTACGCTATCTATACGGAATGACTCGATCAGCACCTGCTCATTTTTCAGGCTGCTGTCGTCGGCATCGTTACCCTCTGCCGTTAACACATTCATCCACTCTTTTTTACGGTCAAGGTTATCAATTATTCCTTCGGCAATAGTAATTGCAGTACCGCTTGGCGAGTCCAGCTTTTGCGTGTGATGAATTTCTTCTACCTGCACATCATAGTACGGATAGTTATTCATCAGTTTTGCCAACTTTCTATTGATATGGAAAAAGATGTTTACGCCAACGCTAAAGTTTGATGCATACAAAAGAGTACTGCCACTATCATTGCAATTTTGCTTTACCTGAGCAAGATGTTCGTACCAGCCAGTTGTGCCTACAACTACAGGAACCCCAGCGTCAAAGCAATGTTGTATGTTGCTCAGAACGGATGCAGGCATGGTAAACTCAATCACAACGTCCGCCTTTTTCAGGTTTTCAGCGGTAAGTTCATGTTGATTATCGTGATCGATTTTTAATATGATATTATGTTTACGGTCGGTAGCGATCTTCTCAATGATCTTGCCCATTTTTCCGTATCCTAATAATGCAATGTTCATTACTTGTAATTCTTCGTTAACAGCAGGCGTAAATATATATTTTATTCTTTTTAAGTCTTGGTTGTGAAAGGATATTTAGCGACTTATTTAAGTGTAAAGGTAATTTTTACAGCCGGAATAAATGTAGCGTTGCCACTAAAGGCATATACTGGCTGACCTATTGTGCCGGGACTTATTTTAAAGGATAAATTATTATCCATGGTATAACTATGCATAAATTTGGCGTCGATGTAGGCATCTACCATTTGTATACCCCAGCCGCCTAAAAAGCCCAGTATGCCCAGGTCACGGTTACGCCTATACAGGTTAGTATAGGTTACCACGTCATCATTTGAAACATTAACGAGGAGTGAATTATTTTGGGCGGTACCAACAATACCCTTTTCGCGAAGCAACGCCTCTCTCAAAAAAATCTTATAATATTTCTGGTTAAACACCACCACATCGCCCAATAAACCCAGACCGCCATAGATAAGCGGCACCTTCCACCAGCGATGATTGTAAATTTGACCCCAGCCTGGTACCATCAGCGAGCGCATCACTGCTTTATGCGGATCGTGCAAACTATCAGGGTGATAGGTTTTCTCTTTTGTTATCTTAGGATAGTAACGTTTTGAGGAAACCGAGTCTTTCACGCGTTGCAAGCTGTCTTTTTTATTTTTCACAGCAACGGTATCTGGTTGTTGAGCTTTTGCAGCAACAGCCAATCCCAACAGTAACCAAAAAATGAAAAAACATTTATACATGCTTACCAATCCAGCATTTCGAGGATGCGGCTAAGATCATCCTCAGATAAGAAAGGAATCTCGATACTTCCCTTTCCCTGGCTGTTTAATTTTAGTTTAACATTTGTGCTGAATTTCGATGCAAGATCGTCCTGTATTTTTTGTACCTGGAAAGACAGCGGTTCAGGTTGTTTGCCTTCCTTCTTTACAGGGGCTTTTTGCATTTCGCGCACCATTTCTTCCACCTTGCGGACAGACAGCTCCTGTTGTATGATCTGCTGATGAATATATAATTGCTTTGCAGGATCAGCTACCGATATCAACGCTTTAGCATGACCCATACTGATCTGATTGTCTCGGATAGAAGCCTGGATAGTTGGCGGTAATTTTAGCAGGCGCAGGTAGTTGGTCACTGTCGAACGGTTTTTGCTTACCCGTTCACCCAATTCTTCCTGCTTCAGGCTGCATTCGTCTATCATCCGCTGAAAACTTAAGGCAACTTCTATTGCATTCAGATTTTCGCGCTGAATATTTTCAATCAAAGCCATTTCCAGCATTTGCTGGTCGTTGGCTGTGCGTACATAAGCAGGTATTTGTGTTAATCCGGCTAATTTTGAGGCACGTAAACGGCGCTCGCCTGATATCAGCTGAAATTTATGGGTATTTACCTTTCTTACAGTAATAGGCTGAATTAAGCCCTGCAGTTTTATGGAATCGGCCAGTTCAGCCAATGCATCCTGATCAAAATCGGTACGCGGCTGAAAAGGGTTAACTTCTATTTCGGCAATTTTTATTTCGTTGACAGAGCCCATCCCATTGACATCAGCGCTCGTTCCAATCTCATTCTTATTCGGAAGTACGCTTACAGAATCATTCAACAGGGCGCTTAATCCCTTCCCCAAAGCATTTCTCTTCTCTGCACTCATTTATTTATATAGTTTCTGTTGTGGCTATGGTTTCGCCTTTTAACATTCCGTTTTTTCGTACTATTTCGCGGGCCAGGTTAAGGTAATTGATGGCCCCTTTGCTATTGGCGTCGTGCATTATGACCGACATTCCAAAGCTGGGTGCTTCGCTTAAACGTGTATTGCGTTGAATAATTGTTTCAAAAACCATGTCCTCGAAATGATTTTTTACTTCTTCAACCACCTGGTTTGAGAGGCGCAGCCTAACATCATACATGGTTAGCAATATCCCTTCAATTTCAAGCGCAGTATTTAAACGGGTTTGAACGATCTTTATCGTATTCAGGAGTTTACCTAATCCTTCCAAAGCGAAATATTCGCATTGAACCGGGATGATCACTGAGTCAGCGGCCGTTAAGGAATTGATCGTTATCAAACCTAATGATGGAGAGCAATCAATAATGATGAAATCATACTCGCTGCGTATGCTGTCGAGCACCGCTTTCATTTTATATTCACGATCAACCAGGTTGATCATTTCTATCTCGGCACCTACCAGGTCGATATGAGCGGGCAGCAGATCGAGATTAGGGGTTTCTGTTTTCTGAATAGCTTCATGCGGATCAATATCATTGATGATGCATTCATAAATGCTATTTTTAATTGTGCGGGGATCAAAGCCTATACCTGATGTTGAATTAGCCTGAGGATCGGCATCAACCAGTAGTGTTTTGTATTCCAGAACTGCCAAACTTGCAGCCAGGTTTATGGAGGATGTAGTTTTCCCTACGCCGCCTTTTTGGTTGGCTAAAGCAATAATTTTACTCATTCGTATGTTCCAATTTTTTTACAGGTGTAGGTTTTATACCAACGCAAAATGAAAGCAGAAATTTCTACCTTCGCAAAGGTAATATACCGGGCTAAAGATACATATTTTAACTATACAGAAATCCACAGCTTATGGCAAATTACAAACAAAACAGTTAGTGAATTAGTGAAGGAGTGAATTAGCGAATGGTTTGAATTGTGATCAATACGTTGCTTCAAACTCTAATAATTTAGGCCAATACACATATTAACTCACTCATTCACTAACTCACACATTCACTAATTAAACAATGATCACCATTATATCATCTACCAATCGTCCAGGAAGTTCAACGCTTAAGGTCGCTCAATATTACCACCGGAAATTAATTGAAAAAGGAGCAGAGGCCGAATTATTTTCATTAGCACAGTTGCCCCCCAATATTATTGAAACTGACCTTTATGGCAAGCGGAGCAAAGAGTTTGAACCTATACAGGATATCATTACCAGGACAGATAAATTTCTGTTCATTATCCCCGAATATAACGGAAGTTTCCCAGGAGTGCTCAAAGTATTTATCGATGCCTGTTCCTTTCCCGAGAGCTTTTATGAAAAGAAAGCCGCGCTGGTAGGCGTATCATCCGGAAGATACGGCAATATCCGGGGAGTCGACCATTTTACAGGCATCTGCAACTACATTCATCTGCATGTTATGCCTTTAAAAATCCATATCCCATCCGTTCATAAAGAACTGGATCCGGAAGGCAATTTCTTTAAAGAAGATACCCTGAAGTTTACCCATGAGCAGATTGATAAGTTTATTAGGTTTTAGTTGTAATTGTTGGAGTGGTTGTAAAGGTTGTAGTGGTTAATTTAGCACTATGATTTATAAAAACGTTTCTAACCATTTTAACTAATTTTAGTTGTAAAAGTTGAAGTGGTTGTAAAGGTTGTAGTGGTTAATTTACCACTATGATTTACAAAAAAACGTTTCCACCCATTACAACTACTACAACCATTTCAACCTCTACAACCCTAACCCCCATTAATCAGCTTAGCCATTCCAAATGCCGCGGCAGCCGCAAGTGCGCCAATGATCAGCACCTTAAATGCACCAGATAATGGCGGTTGCCCGATTACTTTGCTTTTGAAATAGCCAAATACAAACAGGCAGATAGAGGTGATGGCGCAAGAGTAATACAATGCCTGTTGCGAATCGTGAATAAAAAAGTAGGGCGATAATGGTATGATGCCGCCAACTATATATGAAAGTCCGATAGTTATGGCGCTTTGTCTTGCACGGTTTGCTTCAGGTTTTTCGAGGCCGAGTTCATAACGCATCATAAAATCAACCCAGGCATCTTTGTCTTTGGCCATTTCGTTGGCTATTTCGTGCTGTAGTTTTTCTGATATACCAAAACCGGCAAACACTTCGCGCACTTCCATTTTTTCCTGATCGGGAACTCTTTCTACTTCTTCATATTCTCTTTTTAGTTCAGAATTGTAGTGGTCGGCCTCCGTTTTCCCGGCCAGGAAGCCACCCAGCCCCATGGCAATTGATCCGGCTACTATTTCGGCTATGCCGGCCGTCACTACTATACCCGACGAGGTAATGGCCCCACTTAACCCGGCGGCGAGTGCAAACGGAACAGTTAAACCATCAGACATACCTATAACAATGTCTTTTATCGTATCTGAGCTTTTTAAATGATGTTCGTGATGCATGTGATAAAAGTACAAGTATGATCATCGTTTTGATTATCAATTTGTTATTTGTGATTAGTCTGAATTAGTTTTTTTTATGAAAATTATTATTTTTACGAAATAAATTTTTACCAATTTCAACCTTTACCACTTATTACATGAAATTTTTTTATAGGGCACTCCTCAGTGTCGTTTTATTACCAACCTTATCATATGCACAAAGCAATTACAAACCCGGTTATGTTATCAATATTAAGGGCGACACTCTGAAAGGATTTATCAATTATCAGGAGTGGGGTACAAATCCCGATGCCATAGAGTTTAAAAGCTCGTTAGCAGCCAAAGATTCGAAAACATTTACGCCGACAGACATTCCTTATTTCAATATCACCGGTTTAGATGCATATCAGCGCTACAGTGGTCTTATCAGTATGGATGTAACAGATAAGGATCACATTGGAAATTTTAGGGATACTGCCTATAAGAATACTACGGTCTATATCCGGATATTACAAAAAGGTAAAAACCTGTCATTGTACTCATATACTGATAATCTCAAGACACGTTTCTTTATTGGTGAAGCTCCGGATTTTGTGCCGGCAGAACTTGGATACCGCCTATACTACAATTACAGCGGCGCACCTGTAAAAGGGCAAAATGGAGTGACCGTAAATGAAAATACCTATCAGCAGCAATTATTTACCCTGGCCAATAAATATGGTGTATTAGATGACGGCTTGCAAAGAGATATTGAGCGTACGGATTATACGGAAGATAATATTGGCAGTATTGTAGGCAAGATAAATAAGATATCGAAGGAAGAATATGCTAAAATCAATAAGATTAAAGGATCAGTATTTAACGTATTTGTTGGCGCCGGTATCAATATCGAAAACCTGGCTACAGTTGCAGGCAGTCCTTATGAAGCGGGTGGCGGCAAATCATACACTTCTACAGGGGGTATGATAACAGGTGGCATAAATTTCTTTCTTAATCCTGTTGTACGAAGGTTTCAGTTAAGAATAGAAGCTGGTGTTGGAAAGAGCCAATTCCAATCTTTATACGACCTTAAGGTATCCCCTTATATTCCATTTAAAGCTTCTTTTGATGAAATATCTGTAAATGTGGCACCGCAAGTACTTTATAATTTTTATAATGCTGAAAACTTTAAAGTTTATGCCAGCGTAGGATTTTTGTTACGGTATTTTAAATTTTCAAATTCTTATTTTGGTTCCCAAAGCCAACCAAATTCCGCAACAGATATAGAAAAAAACGACCCTTATTTGTTTGTTTCATCTCAAAATTCTGTCATGTTTAAAGTGGGAGTGCAGATTCATAAAAACTGGGGTCTATTTGCCCAGTATTACGCCAGTGAGCCAATAACCGAAGATACCTATTGGTCTTTAAGCTCAAAATGTACGCAGTTTGGCATAAACTACTACTTCTGGTAAAATCTAACAACTTAATTTATTAATATCTAATCTAAAATTGAACGATCAATGAAATCGATCTATATCTTTTTATTTGCTGTTTTTTTAATTCCTTCATTAGGCTATTCTCAAAGTAATTATAAAGCCGGGTACATTATCACCTTAAAAGGGGATACCACGCATGGGTACATTAATTACAAAGAATGGGATAACAACCCGCTGACTGTCACTTTTAAGAAAGAGACGCAATCACCACCGGAGACTTTTGCTGTCAAAGATATTTCAGCATTCGGTGTTACAGGGCAACTATATTATCAGCGATATATTGTTTCTGTGAGTCAGGACCAGGTGGAAATGACTAATATGAATACACGCCTCGATACAACCACCCGGGTGGATACGGTATTCTTACGGCTACTGAACAGGGGCCGTTATCTGACTTTGTACTTTTTTAAGGATAAATTAAAGTCACGGTATTATGCATTAGAGAGTGGACAAAATGAACCTTATGAGCTGATTTACCACGCTTATTCGGACTTTAATAAGGACGAGTCAACAGCTATCCAATATATCAGGAGATATCGTACGCAATTGCAAAATATATTGCAGAAAAATAATATTGATAATAACAGCATCAGTGTCGAAATAGCGCAAAGCGATTATCTTGAAAGTGATTTGAGCAGAGTTGCAAAAGATATTAATGGCAAATCTTCTGACGGGTTTACGACACCAAATATATTTGGTATAAGATTTTTTGCAGGAGCAGGAGTAAGTTACGCACAGTCGAAATTTACAGGGAATACAGCCTTTGCAAGTTCACCTGCAAGCAGCAGTACATCACCGGTTATAAATGCGGGCATGGATTTTTTCGTAAATAAAAATATTCAAAAGTTTTTTTTCCGGGCCGAGTTATCTTTTTCAATTAATGGGCAATATAAGTTTGTAAATACAGACGTTGGTGCTGCCTCGGGAACTGCGACCCTGAAGTTTAAACAATACAATACATCGATTGCTCCACAAGTGGTGTATAACTTATATAATGAGGATAAGTTGAAGATATTTATTGATGCTGGTATTGCAATCAACCTGGCTAATTATGGAGATTACAAAACTGTAACTGTGTATGACTCATTCCCTAGTACCGTTCAGGACAAGTCACCGGAATTTGAAAAAACCTATTTCTCATTCCCGTTAAAGGCTGGAGTTATTGCAAACAAAAGAGTAGAAATATACTTCGGCTATATTCCAGCTACAGCGATTACAGATTTTGCCAATACGAAAAATGCTATTACAACATATCAGGCAGGAATAAATTATTTATTTAACTAGCTCACCGTATAATTACCACCCAGCCGGATAATTTAGGTGTATTGTTTTTCAGATCGATCACATAATAATACGTCCCCGTTGGTAATGGCGAGCCGCCATGTGTTCCATCCCATGGTTTGGGGTAGCCAATGCTTTGATATACTTTTTGTCCGTTACGGTCAAAAACGGTTACGAGGCACGATGGGTAAGTGATCAGGGCGTCAATGTTCCACAAGTCATTGATGCCATCACTGTTGGGTGTGAATGCATTGGGAATAGTGATCTTTTTATACACCTTCACAAACACATTGCTTGACGCTGTGCCGCATGTTTGCGATATTACGGTTAACGTATAGGTAATATCATCTTTAGGACTTGCATTAGGTGTGATAGAATTTGGATTATCCAATCCGGTTGTTGGTGTCCAATAATAATTGGTGATATTATCACCACCTACAACACCGTTTAACTGCACCGACTGACCTTCAAAAATAACTTTATCGCCACCGCCATTAGCTGTTGGAATTTTGTTTACAGTGACGGTGACAGACTTTGTATCATCGTAACAACCATCATTGCTAACCTTAACGGTATAAATTGTTGTTTGCGCCGGACTAGCAATCGGATTAGCAATATCGTCGCGATCTAGTCCGTCGGATGGCGTCCATTTATAATATAATCCACCCGATGCAGATAAGCGGGTTGTTTCGCCTGCGCATATAATTGGATTATTACCCACGGCTGCTACTACTTTGGGGACAATCTTCACCATTGTTTGTACAGGGGCGCTGTTACAACCACTCGCTGATGTAGCTACAACAGTATATGCCCCGGCGTTCGCATTCGTGACATTACTGATCACCAATGGGTTTTGATTACTCGAGGTAATGTTTGGCCCCGACCAGGTGTAACTCGCTCCGCCGCTAGCGATGAGTGTTAATACATCGCTTTCACAAACCGTTTGTGTTGCGGGTGCTTGTGCTACAGGTAATGGCTTTACCATGACGGTAAGCGGCTCTGAACTCACATAGCAGGACGGCGACGATATGTTTTGGCCTTCACCTACAGCAAGCCTGTATTGATAAGTGCCGGCTTTTGCGTTGACGATTTGCAAATTGAAGGCGGTGCTGGTTTGTCCTGCAATGTTTGTCCAACCTGTATTGTTTTGATTAACCTGCCATTGCAGAAATGGGTTATTATATCCTGCGCCCACGCTGGCCTGCAAAGTATAATTTGCGCTGCCTCCCTCACATATGTTTTGAGCATCAGTAGTGGTAAGACTGCCAAATCCTGTCTGTACAATTGGTCCGCAGGCTCTGAAAGCAATATCATCCAAAACCAGGTCATTGCCATTGCCTCCGGGCGCGTTGTTGGTCATTTTTACTACCACGTCCGTTACCCCGGCAGGAGTGACAAAGTAAGTGCCGTATTTATTCCATTCCGGCTGCGCTGTAAATGGGATGTCACCGGTATTATAAGTCTTCAGTACCTGGCCCGAACTGGTTTCAACGGAGAATGTAATATTGGGTTTAATTACAGTCGGATCGCTTGCCGCAAGAGTGACCAGGTTTAGAATATAAGCCGAGAACTCATAGGTAGTATTGGGGCATAAGCCGTTAGCAGTTTGTGTAAAAAAAATACTTGGCTGATAACTGGCATTAACAATCATCATATAGCCGTTAGGGTTGCCGGTATGGTCACGTGTTACGTTGTGCCAGGTGCCATAACAACTGCTGGTTAAGCTATTTGCTATGGTGTAATAGCCGTCATTAGGGCAACTATTTGAGGTGTAACTCATATTGGTGATACTCCCAGATAGTGCGGCACCCGGATTGGAGCCAGTGCCAAAAGTTTGATTAATAACCGGATCACCAAGACTGCCTGAACAGGTTTGGGCAACCGACCCTGATGCGGAAATAATTAACAGAAGAAATAAAAACAGATTAAAGCTTCTCGGTCGCATTAAATTGGCCGGACAAAATGCCGCAACCTCAAAAATAGCATTTTGAGCGATGTATTTGTTTGTGTATCAAATTCTTTTCCGTTAGCGGGTTTTGCAGGATAAACGGTTACATTTGTTGTAGCACCCAGTTGATGCTTATGACGAAAATCTACCCTTTAATTTACCTTTTTATCGCCGTTCCCCTTATTAGTTTTTCTCAAAACAGAGCCGATTCATTAAAAAAGGATACAACCAGGCATTTAACCGAACTGACCGTAAAAGGCTACCTCATCGAGCAACCTGTTTTGAGTGTTCCCGCTTCTGTAGCCGTATTAAGTCCGTCGCAATTAAGTTTACAACCCGAAAATTCACTGGTATCAGCAATGAATACTGTACCGGGTGTGCGGATGGAAGAACGTTCGCCGGGAAGTTATCGTTTGTCTATCCGTGGAAGTCTGCTGCGTTCGCCATTTGGGGTGCGGGATGTGAAGATCTACTATGATGAAATCCCTTTAACTGACGGCGGAGGCAATACTTATCTGAATGCCATTGACGTAAATAGTGTTCAAGGCATCGAAATATTAAAAGGGCCTGATGGTAGCTTATTTGGGGCTAATTCAGGAGGCGTTGTGCTGATCAGTCCTGTTAACAGGTATAATAATGGCAATTATTTATCTGCTGAATTGAATAGCGGCTTGTATGGGCTTTTTCATGAGAATGTAGCGCTACAAAACGTATCGGGAAATAACCAGTTGAACATCAGCCAGGCTTATGAAACCTATGGTGGCTATCGCCAGCACAGCTATATGGATCGTAATTATATCCAGGCAGTAGATAAAGTGACCTTCTCCAAAGCCGATCAACTTAAATTCCTGGGTTTTTATTCCGATCTGGGCTATCAAACGCCGGGAGGATTAACGCTGGCACAATTCCAGGCTGATCCAACGCAGGCGCGACTTCCCACTAAAACCTTGCCCGGATCCATTCAGGCGAAAGCAGCTATTTACCAGAAAATGTGGATAGGTGGCTTGGCGAATGAGTGGCATATCAGCGATAAACTAAAAAATGTGACTTCCGTTTTTGGTAGTTATGTAGATTTCAAAAATCCATTTATTACCAATTATGAGCAGCGGTATGAAGGCACTTATGGTCTGAGAAGTTATTTTGAATTGAGCGGCAAACCGGATTCTGTTATCAACTGGAAAGCGAACCTGGGCGTGGAATGGCAGCAAACCAATTCGGATATCAATAATTACGGGAATGTGGCAGGTGCAAGAGATACAGCCCAGACGCTTGATAAGATCAATACTGATCAGCATTTCTTTTTTGCGCGATACCTGGCGGATATCAACCGGAAACTGCACATAGAGGCTGCACTGAGTTTAAACTTTTATGATTACAAATTCAGGAATGTATACCCTAATGAAGAGGCCGACTTTACCAACCGTCATTTCACTCCACAACTGATGCCGCGTCTGGCTGCTTCTTACCAGCTGACTAATAATTTCATCTGGCGGGCTTCCGTGAGCCGTGGTTACTCAACACCAACTACTGCCGAAATACGGCCGACAGATAATATCATTAACACTAGTTTACAGGCTGAAGATGGCTGGAACTATGAAACAGGCTTCCGCCTGCGTAATGCTGATGAAAGTGCCTTCCTGGATGCTTCAGTATTCTATTACCGCCTTAACAATGCCATCGTACAACAAGAAAATTCGGATGGTACGCAGTATTATATCAACGAGGGGGGGACTAACCAACCGGGACTCGAAATCTACCTGAGCGACTGGATCATCCGTCAAAACAATGTGAGCTTTATTCGTGGATTACAGCTAAACGAATCAATTACCCTAGACAGGTTTTCATTCAGGGGTACCGGCAAGCAATTAACCGGTGTACCTAACCAGGTTTTTATTACTAATATGCAGTTGAAATTCCCTGAGCGGATATACGTATTTGTTCAGCATAACTATACAGCACGCATGCCTTTAAATGATGCGAATACAGCTTATGCTGGACATTATAACTTGGTGGAAGCGAAAGTGGGATGGGAGCCGCTAACGCATAACAAAACAAGGCTATCCATTTATGCCGGGGTTGATAATCTACTCAATCAAAAATACAGTTTGGGGAATGATCTGAATGCAGTGGGAAACCGTTATTATAACGCCGCAGCGCCAAGAAATTATTACGTGGGAGTGAAGCTGGCGCTTTAGCTTGTTGAGCACTAAAAGTCCCCATTTGCAGCGGGGACTTTTAGTGCTTCTGTTGCGCTTATTGTTTCGCTATCTCAGTAACGTTACTACCCCGGCCTTTGTTGTTAAACGCCCTGAATTTTATTATAGAATTTCCGATTGTAACACCATCTTTATAAACGGAGCTTTTTGCGTCCGGATCTTTGCCGTTTGTTGTGTAGCGGATGGTCAATCCCGGGAACTGTTCGTTGGCTACTAATTGGCCGTTTTGTTCTATAACCCCCGGTTTCGGAATGCGGTATCCATAGCCGCCATTTAAGTAATCTAAACGAGGCAGCTCACGCTTGCCTAAAACATTCAGGAAGCTTGACCATGCCTGCGCGTAAAGCTGCTGGCTTTTAGTCGTGTCATTGGTAGTTGCCCATTCCGGGTCCTGCGACCATGCGCGTTCTGCAAAGCCCAGCAAGCGCGGCAATAACATGTATTCCTCACGCTCTACAGTTTTAACAGTTTCGCCCCACAATGCGCATTGAAGTCCCACGATGTTGCTTTTGCCGTAATCAGTCAGGCGTTGCTTGCCGACGAAAATATTGCGGTTGATCGGCAGCCCATTCTTATCCACCTTGGTATTTTTAAAATAGTCGAATGGAATAAAAGAGAACGGCTTATCGATGTCAGAAAATGCGCCCCAATAGTAGCCCGGTTCATCAAATGACTTGTAGTTAGCCATGTCAAAATACAGGTTGGTAACGCATGACAGTACTGTTTTATATCCCGAATTAGCCAGCTTATAGGCAAGGTCTTCGTTGCCGTCACCTATTGAATTGTTCCAGACATCTACCTGCAAGTGCTCAGGCATAAAATCAGGGTTGGGTACATAAACCGGGACGCCATCCAGTTTGGTTTTGCGCAGGGCCATTTCTTCCCAGCCAGCCAGGCTAAGCCCCTTGGCTTTTACCATTTGGTTTACTTTGCCATAGAAATAATACCACAGGTCACCGGTGTTTTGTATTTCCGGGTGACTGGCCTGCAGTGCAACAAATGCAGGTGATTTTTCCCAAACATGTGCAGGAACCTCATCACCACCAAAATGAATCATCTTCAATGGTGCGCCGGCCTCTTTATACATCGTGATGATATCATTGATTACTGTGCCGATAAAGTTATAGGTTGATGGCAACGACACATCCATAATATTGTCGTTCCAAAACTGGTTCGAACTATATTGAGATTGGTCATTCAGGTCATAAAGCAGGTATTTCTCAGCCTCCGCCTTTTTGCCTTGAGCCATCAGTTTGGCATAGCGTGCATTCATGGCTTTGATAGCTGCACGGGCATGGCCCGGTGTTTCAATTTCCGTGATTACCGTTATGTGCCTTTCAGTTGCATATTTCAATATCTCGATGTAATCCGCTTTGGTATAAAAACCGCTTCCGGCAAGCTTGCCGGTTTCCGGTCCCGAGCCGTGACAAGCGGGTAAAAACTTTTTACTATCCAAAGTATGGCCGCGCTGAGAACCCACTTCGGTTAATTCAGGTAATGATGGTATTTCCAATCTCCAGCCTTCATCTTCTGTTAAATGGAAGTGAAAAGTGTTGATCTTGTATAAGGCAAGTAAGTCAAGCAATCGTTCAACCTGTTTTTTAGTCTGAAAATTACGGCCTACATCCAGCATAAATGCCCGGTAGCCAAAGCGCGGAGCATCCTGTATTTCTACACATTGTATTTTGATCTCGCTTTGTGGTTTAGCGTATGCAGACGGCGGGATAAGTGATAATAAAGACTGTATGCCATAAAAAATTCCTGTGGGAGTAGAAGCAACAATGATGATTGCCTTAGGCTTTACTTCCATAGCATAGCCTTCTGGGTTCATGCCTTCCTTGTAAACAAACTTAATGGTGTTTTCACTCACAGCACTGCCAGCTTCAAGCATTGCTCTGAACTTATCAGTCAGTAAGTTTGCTTCTTTTTCAAAACGGCTATCGTTTACGATCTGTACGCCCGAGTTTAGTTTGAAAACGCCTTTGATCTCTGAATAGCTCGATGGGGTAGGGAATACCTTGGTCAATTGTTTTTCAGGAACGTCGGTGATGCTTGCGTTTTGATTATAAATCATATCTGGCGTTATCAGGCCTTTGGAAGTCGCTTTGAAAGGCGTTATGCTAACCCCGCCGAAAGAATATCCTTTATCAGTCTGTGCATCCCAAACAATATAAAAGCCTTCAGGAGCATCAGTAAAGTTGACGATGTTGTCTGTGTCTATAAACTCTATGCGAACTGAAGCGCCGGGTTTTAATTCGGTAAATGAGCTCAGCGGGGTAAAGCTGAACAAGTCGCCATTCAAATGATCTACCTTAACATTATTGGTTGGACTTGCCGGTAAAAAATCATGCGGTGAGTTAAAGTATATCTTCCAGCCGTTTGCCGGGAAAGTATTTTTCCCGGTATTGGTAATGGTTATAGCATTGAGTGATTGCGCCTTACCCTGATAATCATCCTGAACAGCTTCCCATTTTATCTGCAGATCGCCTGCATTAAAAGGTGGGGAGTCTATTTTCGAGGCATTCGCCTTTGTGCCGACGATGAGGATCAGCATTGCAATAAGTAACTGGCGCATAGTTTAGTATTAGGTTTTAATGAACCGTAAATATAAACTTATTTATAAATTTTAAGAAGTTTGACACCTGCTATAAAGAGAAATAGCATTAAAAGGCACACGTATAAATTTAGGCTAAAGCCATTGCTTGTTTATTGACTTCAAACCGTCGGCTAAAGCCAGACGGCAATGAACTAAAAACCCAAATTACATTAGCTATTTCATTGTCGTCCCATTTATGGGGCGGATAATAGACAACAATTAAATGGCTTTAGCCAAAATCGGCGCCAGGTATTAAGGCTGATAACTTGCTATAAAGAGAACTTTATCCAGCCATTTCCCTCATATCCAAAGATGAACTGCTTTGGATAGATGATCTCTGCTAATATCTCAATAGAATCCACTATGCGCGGACCGGGACGGTTAAAATATTGATTACCATCAGCGATGTAAAGCCGATCGTTTTTTACAGCTTTTATATCTGTAAATCCGGGCAGTTGAAGCAAGAGGTCAACCTCTTTCATTGTGCGTTCAATCGAGAAACCACAGGGCATTACTATGATCACATCCGGGTCTTGCTGTTGAATCTCTTCCCATTTCACATAAGGAGAATGTTTGCCATTTTCAGCCAAAACTGTTATCCCACCGGCAATGCTCACCAACTCCGGAACCCAATTGCCTGATACCATCATCGGCTCCAGCCACTCAATACAAGCTACGGTAGGTTTATTTTCCATAAACTTTAGCTTGTGGCGGATGATGCTTACCCGTTCCTGTAAATCGTCTATTAACTGCTCGCCGCGATCGGTAACATCCAATACCGCGGCTACTTCGCGAATATTATTAAATATTGAATCCAAACTGTCGGGTTGCAAGGAAATGATGGTTGATTCTTTGTCCAGATAATCCTCCAGCGCCTCTTCAACTTCTTTCAGTGATACCGCACACACCTCACACTGCGCCTGAGTGATCACCACATCAGGCGATAATTGCTTGATCACTTCACGCTTTACGGTATAAACGGAAAGGGCATCAGTCAGTAGCTCTTTAACTTTGATATCAATTGCCGCGCTGCTTAGATTATCCTGGATATTTGCCTCTGAACATATTGGCAACTGTTTTACTGATACCGGAAAATCACATTCATGTGAGCAACCTACGAGGTTTTCTTCCAATCCTAAGGCGCAAACAATTTCAGTAGCAGCAGGCAGCAGCGAGACGATCTTTTTGGATGACATGCTGCAAAGGTACTGTTAACAGCTGAAAATGTTAAGCCGATTGCATGATCAGCATCGATTCTTCAAACCTTGGAGATTGAAGATTTTGTTTGAGCTGATCCATGTGCACTAACGCGTACAATCGCCGGTTGTCCATATTGGCCAAACTGATCTCACCAGACCAAATTCCTTGATGAAAGTCGCGATAGCTTGACCTTGCTTCATCTATATCGATTGACGCAGGCGGATTGCTTAAAAGGAGAAAGCAAGTGAAGTAAAATGTATGAACGATCTGGCGCATCAGGAAGAACCTGGCGAGGTGATATTCTGTAATTTCCTCCTCAAAGTAATTTTGAAGATATTCCTTTTCATCGTTATCATTAAAGATCAGAAAATTCCCTGCTATGGCCAGGTCTACATAGCGGTCGTTTAAAAAAGCAGCTTCCCAATCCACCAGCCACAACCGTTCGCCATCATAAAGTGTATTTTCCGGTTTTAGATCGGTATGACTGGATACCATGTCTTGCGGATTGCGTGGGTAGATGTTGTTGATCCTGTCAAACTGCCGGAATATTTCATTGGTAGCTTCTTCGGGCATGAGCGCCGATGCTTTAAATTTTTGGTTGAACCGTTCAGCAGCTTCGATATATTGAAAAGTAGGAAATGGCGGAAGCGAATGCAGTTTCTTTAAAACTTTGGGCATTTTCAATCTTGCTTCATTAATGGGGAAGGGTTTAGCATCGATGAAATCTGTAATGGCAACCTTGTCCTCAACACTGGTATACCAAACTTTTGGCGCAACGCCAATTTCAACACCTGCTTTCATGCAATTATACTCACGTTCAGCATTGACAAACTCATCTGTGCGCATGATGATACGAAGTAAATATGGTTTACCTTTTACCACAATGCGGTAGACCAAAGCAGAGGAAAGTCCGGCTGTAAGCTGGCGAATTTCTTCAATTTCAGTGGTGCCGAATGCGGTGTGTAAGGCCTTGTTAACCGCGTCTTTTTTGTTTTCGGGGATCATAAAATATTGGCTTAGTGATTGGTAATGAGCCAAATGTATTTATGCTTTTTAACTTTTTTTAGCTTTTTGGATTAAATTTTTTCCGGCAAACTTTAATTAGAAAATTGGCGTTATCCCTATGGAAACCTTCTGAATTCAGGCTATAAAAAACTCAAAAAACCGGGCATAAATTCTGTTGCATATCCGCAAATCAACAATAAAGCCTAATTTAGTCCCCCAATGATCTTCTTAACCTTTTTCATTGGCCTTATCGCCAACTTTATCGGGTATATACCGCCGGGAAATATTAACCTTGCGTTGGTGCAGATCACCATTAACCGGGGCTTGAAGCAGGCGCTTCAGTTTATTACTGCCTTTTCGTGTGTCGAATTCTTCTTTACTTATTTTATAATGAATGCAGCCGACTGGCTGTCGACCCAAGTACACCTGGATATGGCTATCGATTGGGTAATGGTTGTGTTATTTGGAACAATGGGTGTGATTACCTGGATGCATCGCAAGAAGCCACCTAAAGAGTCAAAAAACTCAAGCCGGGACAGTATTACTTACGGTATTTTATTAGGTTTCCTGAACCCGGTTCAGATACCTTTCTGGATGATAACAGGGACTTACCTGATCACACATGAATGGATAGAAACAGGCAAACTGGCATTAGGTATATTTAGCGTGGGCTCTGCCGCAGGTGCATTTTTATGCCTGTTTATTTACGCGAAATCTGCAAGATACGTGCGGGATAAACTTGACTTGAGCAACAAGACCATTAATACAGGTATTGCTATTCTATTCTTTGCGTTTTCGGCCTATCATATTGTAAAGCAATTGTACCTGCATGTGTTCAGACATTGAGTTAGTTGTCTATGTCTGAATCACTGATTAAGCTGATTAATAGATTCCACTGAATTTATAAACAGTCTACCTGTGTAATCAGGGTAATCCCATTAAATCCGTGATTCAGACATTAACTCAGCAACCCCAATACCGCTTCCTTATCCCTCCCTAATTGCGTAGTTAAGTCTTCCAACGAGGTAAACTTGATATCTCCTCGTACAAAATGCAGAAACTCCATGCGGATAGATTGGGTGTAGATATCCTGGTTAAAGTCGAATATGTTCACTTCGATATTTCGGGTAATACCGTTGATGGTAGGCCGGTGACCGATGTAGCCCATGCCTTTATACTTCTGATCGCCCAGCCAAACGTTAACAGCAAAAATACCATCACCGGGAATCAGTTTATAAGTTTCTTCGATCAGGATATTGGCAGTGGGGTAACCGATAGTTCGTCCGATCTGGTCGCCACGGTTTACTTTGCCGCTGATGAAAAATGGATAACCCAAAAACTCGTTAGCAAGCTCTATCTGATCACCTAATAAAGCATTGCGTATACGCGTCGAGCTTACCGCCACATCATGAATATCCTGTTCAGGAATCTCGATCACGTTAAAACTATAAGTTGGTGCTAATCGTTGCAGATCAGCCAAACTACCCTGGCGGTCTTTGCCGAACCGATGATCATAACCGATCACTATGGTCTTGGTGCCTATTTTATTTACCAGTACCTCGCGGATGTACTCCTCGGCAGGCTGATTCGAAAAATCTCTTGAAAAAGGTGTAATAATGAGGTGATCGATGCCCAATTGTTCCAGCAAGTGCGCTTTTTCTTCCATGGTGTTGATCATCTTCAAGTCTTGTTCCTCAGGATGGATGATCATACGGGGATGAGGGAAGAAGGTCAATATCACCGTCTCACCACCCGATTCTTTAGCAATCTGTTTTAACCGCTCAATGATCTTGCGATGCCCCAGGTGCACGCCATCAAAAGTGCCGATAGTAACCACTGCATTTTTAACAGGAACGAATTCATCAATATGATGGTAGATCTTCATTGGACACGATTATATGATTATTTATGATTACCCTGATTGGAAATAAAGGTTGCCTTGTCATTCAAAAATTACTCAACTGTTACCTTCAGCTCCCTGACTGTATTGACCAACTCCATCACCTCCCATGCGTCACCAATTACAAAGCTGCCGCTCCGGGTACGTCTCAATCTTGATAAATATGCCCCGTTATTTAAAGCTTTTCCAAAATCATTCACCAACGAACGGATGTAAGTTCCCTTGCTGCAAACTACTCTGAAATCAATTTCAGGTAATTCAATGCGGGTTATTTCAAATTCGGTAATTGTCACATTGCGTAACCGGAGTTCTACTTCTTCACCGCGACGCGCTTTTTCGTAAAGACGTTCACCATCTATTTTTATAGCCGAATGCGCCGGGGGATATTGTTGGATATCGCCGATAAATTGCTGACAAGCTGTGTGTATTTGTTCCGATGTAATGTGATCGGTGCTATATAACTGTTCAGGCTCGCTCTCCAGATCGTAAGTCGGAGTAACAGAGCCGAGTACCATTGTACCTGTATATTCCTTTTCTTCAGCCTGGAAATTGTCGATCTGCTTGGTCATTTTCCCGGTACAGATAATGAGTAAACCGGTAGCCAGCGGATCCAATGTGCCGGCATGACCAACTTTCAGTTTGAGTGGTTTAAAAGCATTACGTAGTTTGCCCACTACATCAAAGCTGGTCCATTTGTAGGGTTTGTTTACCAATAATAATTGCCCTTCAGCAAATTCTCCTATGTTGGTGAAAGTCCGTTTCAAGTCTAAATTTTGCGCAAAGGTAGGATTATTGTCTGAATCACTGATTAAACAGATTACCCGATTCCGCTGATGATCTGCGAAATCATTTAATCATTCAAATCAACGGTTCAGATAGTATGCAACGCATTCCCCGTAAAATACAGGATAATGATCACAATACCTGCCAGTATACGGTACCAGCCAAATACTTTGAAGCCGCGCTTCTCTAAAAAAGTAATGAAAGTTTTGATAGCCAGCATGGCAACAATGAATGCTATCACACTACCGATGATTAAGAATTTAATGTCCTGGTGAAAATTCGGCGCGTTGAAATAACCGTTCTTTTTATAGTCCCACAGGTCCTTTACCGTGGCACCGAACATGGTTGGAACTGCGAGGAAGAATGAGAATTCCGCAGCAGCAGTACGGGTCAGCTTTTGCGACATACCACCCACAATGGAAGCAGCAGAACGTGAAACGCCGGGAATCATTGCCAGACATTGGAAGAAACCAATTTTAAGAGCGGTAATGTGGGTGATCTTCTTTTCTTCATCGATCTGTGGTTTGTTGAACCACTCGTCCACAAATAATAGAATAATACCGCCAACCACAAAAGATACAGCTACGATCAGCGGGTTCTCCAGCCATTTGTCAATATGCTTTTTCAATAGCAGACCGAGGATCACGGCAGGAATAACACCTATAACGAGCTTGATATAAAAATCTACAGAACGCACAAAACGTTTAAAGTAAAGGATCACCACAGCCAGGATTGCGCCTAACTGGATAACCACTTCAAAAAGCTTTACAAATTCGTCTTTATTGATGCCCATTAATGAGCTGGCAACTACCATGTGCCCGGTAGACGATACCGGCAAAAATTCAGTCAATCCTTCAATAATAGCGAGGATGATAACGTGGATGATGTTCATTGGTGGGGTAAATGTATTAAGTTAGATTGAGTTAAGTGGTTGATTAAGTTAAGTGGTTGATCAGGTTTAACTTAGTCAACTCAATCCAACTTAATCAACCCAATCAACTAAACGTTAGCAGAAGGCTTCTTTAATATGGCATAAAAGCCTATCGCGAAACCTGCAAGAACTACAACAGGTGCTACAACTATTTTAGTAGTGCTGTAAATATCAGTAGTGCCCGACATCAGTATAAAACCGAAAACAACTACTGCGATAGCAATAATGAACCAGCGATAATTGCTTTTATCAAAAACGAATTTTACCGGAACATGTCCTGTTTCTTTTGACGATGTTTTGATGGTGCTTGTTGGCTTTGTTTGAACTTGTGCCATGTATGTTTTAATTATTGAATTAGCGATTGAGTGAATTATTGATTTGTTTAAATCTTAAAATATAAAGGTCAATGGTATTTCTGATTTTATTTAGGATTTTTACCTTTTACCTTTTAGCTTTCGCCTTTCACCTCTACCTATATAAGTTATAAATTTTTAAACGTAAATATTTATTTACCGCCAGGAATGTGCTGAATCCTGAAATGAAAATGCCCAGGCCTATCACTATGGCGAATACGATACCAAACTCGGTATAATTTTGTAAGATAACCAGGTCGGGTATTTGTTTTTCGGCCAGGTAAAGACCACCCATTAGTATGATGATAGCGATCAGTGCGCCTAAAATGCCATGCCAGATGCCGTACAATATAAACGGACGGCGGATGAAATTCTTGGTAGCGCCTACCAACTGCATCGACTTGATCAGGAAACGCTGTGAGTAAATGGCCAGTCTGATGGTATTATTGATCAGCGCGACTGACAGCAGCACAAATATCGCCGCAAAACCCAAAATGATCAGGCTGATGGATGTCAGGTTCTGGTTCATGGAGTCCACAAGCGATTGCTGGTATTTTACTTCCTTGATGACCGGATTTTTCATCAACTCAGTTTTAAATTTTTCAATGTCCGTATTATTGGCGTACTGCGCTTTCAGGTACACATCAAGCGACCCCGAAAGTGGGTTATATCCAAGAAATTTTACAAAATCCTCGCCCAGGTCTTTTTGCAGGTTGCGTGCAGCAAGCTCCTTGTTTACATACTGGGTTTGCTTCACCATTGGGTTGGCGTCCAGTTGTTTCTGCAGCTGCAACACGTCGGTTTCGTGCGCACTTTCGTCTACATAGATGTTCAGCACGATGTTTTCTTTCACATAACGCGAAAGATTGTTGGCGTCAACCAGTAAAAGACCCAGCAAACCGATCATCAGCAATACCATTGCAATACCAAAAACGGTTGATATATAAATCGTTTTAGTCTTTTTAGCTGACCCGCTTGCTTCAAATTCTTCCATATAGCTTAGATATGAGATGTTAGATTTGAGATATGAGACAAATCCCAATGTCGCGAAAATAACAATCCTGCAACTAAAGGTAAAACTTTATCTGTTATTATTATTTGCGACCGTGTGCCTTTAACACATTTTAACAATACACGATTTAAGGATTTGAGGGATTTTGGTGGATAAGGTTTGTCAACAAAAGAGGGTCTGACTTTGTTACCTATGAAAATAACCACCATGACAAAGCCTGCAAACTCCACCAATAAACCATCGCCATCCGATACCCCAACTCATCGCCCGCATGATGAAGGTAATAAAGCCAAACGGCATCTAAGCGATACACAATACCACGCCGATAAACCCCATGGCGGCGATATTGCCAAAAAGCATGAGAAAGAAGAACAACCAGTAGGCCCTATTAAAAATCCGCCAAAAGAAAAGGGGATGGAGAAGGGGAAAGTGCAACCTTAGGTGTGAGTTGTGAGCGGTCAGTAGTGAGTTTCAGATGAAGAATATATACTTGTAACTAAAAACTCAAGATTTTACAATCCCTGCCGAGTTGAATTGCAGATCGTAAAGCTTGCGGTAATAGCCATGTTCAATTTTAAGCAGCTCCTGGTGGGTGCCCATTTCTTTTATTTCACCATGATCCAGTACGATGATTTTATCAGCATTTTGAATGGTGGACAAGCGATGAGCGATCACAATGGCGGTACGTCCCTGCATTAATTTATTAATAGCATTCTGAATCAACAGTTCAGTTTCTGTGTCAACAGACGAAGTGGCCTCGTCCAAAACAAGTATAGCGGGATTGTACACCAAAGCCCGTATAAAGGAAATCAATTGCGCCTGACCGGATGATAGAGTAGAGCCACGTTCCATTACATTATAGTCGTAGCCGCCGGGTAAGCGTTCAATAAAATCATGAGCGCCTACATCTTTTGCTGCCGCGATGATCTGCTCGCGGGTAATGGTTGGGTTGTTCAGGCTGATATTATTGGCGATAGTGTCCGAGAACAGGAAAACGTCCTGTATAACTGTAGCGATCTGCGAACGCAAATAAGCTACGTCATATTCCCTTATATCAACACCGTCAACCTTTGCTGCACCCTGCCCAATCTCATAAAAGCGGTTCAGGATATTAATGGTAGATGATTTCCCTGCACCAGTAGCACCTACCAAAGCCAGCGTCTCACCGGGGTTGACATGGAAATTAATATTCTTGAGTACCCAGTTCTCGTCGTTATAGGCAAACCAAACATTTTCAAAATCGATGGCACCGCGCAGACTTACAGGTTTTAGCGTGCCTGTATTAACAGCTACTTCGTCAGTATCGAGCACTTTAAAAATACGGTCGGCGCCAACCATACCCATTTGCAGCGTGTTGAATTTATCAGCCAGCTGCCTTATCGGACGGAATAAAAGATTCAGCAATACAATAAACTTCAGGATCATACCTGCAGTTACCCGATTGTCATTTGTTCCAAGATTAGCCAGTTGTTGATCAGTCAGAATTCTTTTACAACCATACCAAACAAGTAACGCCAAACCTACAGCAAACAATATTTCGACAACGGGGAAGAAAATAGAATAGTACCAGTTTGAGCGGATATTGGCATCGCGGTATTTCATATTCACCGCCTTGAACTTGCGCATCTCCTGGTCCTCGCGTGAGAAGTATTGGATGATACTGATCCCCGAAATATGCTCGGCCAAAAAAGTGTTCAATTGCGCCACCTGTGTACGCACTTCCTGGAACGATGATTTGATCGCCTCTTTGAAAACGTAAGTTGACAAGATCAGGAAAGGCATCGGTATCAACGTAATAAGTGCGAGTTTCCAGTCGCTGAGCATCATAGCAACAATAATGGCTATTACCAATAGTAAGTCGCCTACTATTGAGATCAGCCCTTCTGAAAAAATATCAGCGATAGTTTCCAGGTCGGATACGGTACGGGTAATGAGCATCCCTATTGGTGTACGATCAAAATATTTCAACCGTAAACTCATAATGTGATTGAACACATCCTTGCGCAAGTCGCGTATTACCGATTGACCTAACGCGTTGGTAGAATAGGTTTGATAATATTGCACCGCGGTTTGTATAGCCAGTTGTGCTATCATCAGCACAACCATCAATACTAAACCGTTATAGTTATTAGCCAGGATATATTTATCCAGCGTCAGCTGCATCAGGATAGGCTGTACCAAAGCGCTTCCCGCTAAAAAGATAGTCAGAAAGGCAGCAATGACGAATGTACTCCTGTAAGGTTTTACATACTTCATCACCCGCCCCAGCAGGTTCCAATCAAGCGCTTTCCCGGTTACGTTAGACATTTTTAATGACTGAATTAGTGAATTAGCGAATTAGTGATTTCAAAATCCTTTCACCTTTTCCCTTTTTAGCTTTCGCCTCAAAAGTATGGATATTTTATCTCCGTTAAATATAATCCGCAAGCCGGTACTGATGTACCTGCATTGCTGCGGTTTTTGCTTTCGATGATCACCCTTACATCTTCCGGCTCTATCTCTTTACGGCCAACAAGCATTAAAGTTCCTACTATAGCTCTTACCATATTACGCAGAAAACGATCAGCAGTGATATGGAATACAAGGCAATGCTCGCTGTAAATCCATTCTGCCCGTGTTATTTTACAGTTGTTGGTAAACGTTTGTGTGTTTGATTTGCTGAAGCAACTGAAATCGGTATGCTCCATAATAATGCGCGCCGCGGCATTCATCAGGGCAATATCCGGTTTATCACGCAACTGCCACGAATGATTGATCTTGAACGGATCTTTATTAAAATGCACATGATATTCATATGATCGCGAAGTTGCATCAAAGCGGGCATGCGCTTCGGGCTGAACTAAGATGATACGTTTTACAGCTATTGTATAAGGTAATATAGCATTTACACTTTCGACAACCTTCACCAATGACTGCTGACCACTGACCAATGACCGACTGTCGAAATGCGCATAGAAATCCCGTGCATGCACCCCGGTATCCGTCCGTCCGCAGCCTACGGTTTCAATAGGTTCACGCAAAACGATGGTTAGGGCATCATCCAGCAACTCCTGAACGGTAGTAGCATTAGGTTGTGTTTGCCAGCCGTGAAAATCGGTACCATCGTAAGCGAGTTGAATAAAATAGCGTTGTTTTTCGGACACGTGGCAAAGGTAATTTTTGATTTACGAATTTAGATGTACGATTTACGATTTGAAAGTCATGTTTTTAACCCTATTTCAGGATTTTGGTTCAAACAATTTTATCTTTGCGCTACAGAGTGTTGAATTGGTTGTAAATGTTGTATTGGTTGAAAAAGTTGCAATAGCTAAAAGCATTTCTGTTTGCAAAAACTACAACCAACCATTATAACCAATACAACCACTACAACTAATACAACTAAAACATGATCCAACGTATACAAAGCGTTTACTTATTACTTGCCAGCCTGGTTATTTTCGCACTCTTTTTATTCCCATTGGTGCATAATGTGTATGTCGCCGGGGTGCCATCCACAATTAAAGTAACCGGTATTTTTCAGGACGTAAACGGAGCACAAGCGCATACTGAGAGTTTTATAGCACTAATAGCTGCCACTGTTGTGGTTGCCATTTTGCCGCTTATTCTCATATTCCTGTACAAAAACCGGAAGCAACAGGCGATGTGGTGTTATGGTTATATTGTAGCGATATGCGGATACAGCTTTTGGATGGCGGAAACCGTAAAATCTTATACAGGCGGAGTTAGTCTGAATACCAATAATTTTGGAATCGGTGCGTTATTAAGCTCAATTAGTATCGTTTTGGTTTTATTGGCAGCAAAAGCTATACAGCGAGATGATAAGTTGGTAAAATCGGCAGACAGGTTAAGATAAGACACGATTAAAGGATTTAAAGGATGAAGAATTGGATTAAGGTAGCATTGTTTTGTCTTATATCGGTGCTGTTTATCGGGTGCGACAGGATCACCAAAAACCTGGCGAAAGAGCACCTGATGTATCATGAACCTCTTTCTTATTTACACAATACAGTACGCCTGGAGTATGTAGAGAATACAGGCGCTGCCCTAAGTCTTGGCGATCAGCTTTCAAAACCGGTTAGTTTTTGGCTACTTAGCGTTATTCCATTGATATGTTTGCTGGCACTTGCAGCATATGTGTTGACCAAGATCAATGAATATAACCGCCTCAAACTATTCTCGTTTGCACTTATTATCTCAGGAGGTTTGGGTAATATCATCGATCGTCTGATGTTCGATCGTCACGTAACCGACTTCATGAACGTAGGCATCAGCAATTTCCGCACAGGTATTTTCAATGTAGCGGATATGTGCGTTACGGCTGGGGTGATTGGGTTGTTGTTTTCGCTGAGGGAGAAGAAAAACATCGAGCCGGAGACAGAGCCGAATTTATAAGCATTTTGTCATCTTTCTCATTTCTTTCTTCAGTATTTGAATTGCAAAAAATAATTCCTACCTTTGCGCCCGATTTGGCGATGTAGCCAGATACGTTATTTAAATTCATGAACCCATTTATTCAACTGGGAATCCGTCATGATATTGTTAATGCCATCTCTGAGTTAGGGTTTGAAAACCCAACTCCAATCCAGGAACAGTCGATTCCGGTATTGCTTACAGGCAGCAACGATTTTGTCGGATTGGCCCAAACCGGGACCGGCAAAACTGCTGCTTTTGGACTTCCATTACTGGAACTTATCGATTTCGAAGAAAATCATCCGCAGGCGCTTGTACTATGCCCAACTCGCGAACTTTGTTTGCAGATCACTAATGATCTGAAAAATTATGCTAAAAACATGCGCAACGTACATGTTGTGGCTGTTTATGGCGGCGCAAGCATTTCTGATCAGTTGCACCAGATTCGTCGTGGTGTACAGATCGTTGTGGCTACGCCAGGCCGTATGCTGGATATCATTAACCGTAAGGCTATTGATTTCAGCGGTGTAAACTATGTAGTATTGGATGAGGCTGATGAGATGCTCAATATGGGCTTCCAGGAAGACATAGACAATATCCTGTCAACCACACCGGATGACAAAAAAACATGGCTGTTCTCAGCCACCATGCCTTCAGAAGTAAGAAGGATCGCCAAAAAATACATGACCGATCCGTATGAGCTTACAATGGGCACCAAAAATACCGGTAACGAAAATATCGAGCACGAATACTATGTAGTACGTGCCCGTGATAAATATGCTGCCTTCAAGCGCATTGTAGATTTCAATCCTGAGATCTTCGGTATAGTATTTTGCCGTACCAAGATCGAAACCCAGGAAATTGCTGAAGCGTTAATTAAAGATGGTTACAATGCCGATTCACTGCATGGTGACCTGTCTCAGCAACAGCGCGACAAGGTGATGAAACGTTACCGCGATCGCACCTTACAATTACTGATCGCAACTGACGTAGCTGCACGTGGTATCGACGTAAACGATGTTACCCATGTGATCAACTACTCTTTGCCTGATGAGATCGAGAACTATACCCACCGTAGCGGTCGTACCGCACGTGCAGGTAAAACCGGGGTGTCTATCGCTATCATCAATGCAAAGGAGACAGGTAAGATCCGCCAGATCGAAAAGGTAATTGGTAAACGCTTTATTAAAGCAGAGATACCTACAGGTTTCGACGTGGTTGAAAAGCAACTGTTCGCGCTTGTTCATAAAGTACACAATGTAGAAGTGAACGAACAGCAGATAGAGCAATACATTCCGCGTATCATGGACGAGTTTAAGGACATGAGCAAGGAAGATATCATCAAACGTTTCGCATCACTGGAGTTTAACCGCTTCCTTGATTATTATAAGAACGCACCTGATCTGAACGCTCCGGTTGACGAGAGCCGTCGTGCCGATGGTGCAGGTGACCGCTTTAACCGTACCGGTATGCGCTCAGACTTTACCCGTCTGTTTATCAACCTGGGTTCTGTTGACGGTTTTGGTCGTGGTGATTTGTTGGGTTACATCTGTAACACGGCGAAGATCAGCGGAAAAACTGTAGGCAAGATTGATGTGAAAGGTGTTTATTCATTCTTCGAAGTACCAAATGAGGATACAGACAAGGTGATGAACGGCTTTAAAGGTGCCGATTTCCAGGGACGCGAGGTAAGAATAGAAATTTCTGGTGATTCGCGTAACGAAAGTCGCGGTGGTGCGTCTAACTATAAAAGACGTGAAGGCGGCGACAGGAGAGAAGGTGGTTTCCGCAGAAATGGTTACAGCCACGAGGGCGGTAACAACAGGGAAAGAGCTGGAGCACCAAACGGAAACGGTGGCGGCTTCCGCGATTTCTCAGGTAAGCGCCGCGAAGACCGTTCGGGTAACAACAACGGCGAGCGTCGCAGGAGATTTTAACTAGTTGATTAGTGATTAGAGAATAGAGATTAGGTATTTAAAAAAAGAACTAATCTCCAATTAACTAATCTCTGATCTCTCAAGAAATAAGTTTTAGGTTTAGTTTAGTTTGCAAGGCCTCTCATCGTCCGGTGAGGGGCTTTTGCTTTTTACTTGGTAAACTCCATAATAGTGGAGTCGGGGGAGAGTAATTTCAGATTGTGGTCATCCAGTTTTTGTATCACAAATTTACTGTACGGCTGATTGCCCTGGAAGGACGAGTAAATAGTATCACCTTTTACAAAGTAATCCTCGGCATATTGCAAGTCGCTATCCATCGCAAACTTTTTCTTGGTGATCTTTAGTTTGGTATCACCATCTTTTAACTTCCAATCGCCTTGTAACCTCCCATCGCCAGAGCCACCGCCAGTGTTAGGGTTTGAGCAGGCCGATAGCAAAAGCAGAACCCATACAAGGTTCAGCCCTATGCTTTGGCAGGACAGTTTAAAAACAGATGATCGCATAATATTTAAATAGGGAAGCATCCCGTCAGGGTCCGGGATGCTTCAGTTTTGTAATATAAAATTACATTTTTTTGTCCTTCAATTCTGACTCTTTCAGGTAAACTTTATGTCCTTTTTTATCAACATAATAGTATTGCGAATGACTGTTGATATAAATGGTTTCACCATTTGGCCCGCACTTTTCTTTGTATTGTTTGTCTACCACTGCAGAAGCGCCTTTTACAGCCAGTTCTGATGTTTTATGGCCAATTTTTGTGGCTGCATCGCCAACCTGTTTAGTTGTTTTGTGCACTTTGGTTTTAAAGCTTGTGGTGTCCTTGCTTTGCGCTTTTACCTGACCGGCTACAAATAATGCCGCAGCAAACAGTGCGGCTCCTATTACCTTTTTCATGGGGTTGTATATAAATTAATTAAGCAATTAACTAAGTTGAGCGGCCAAATGTTTCATTTCCATGGCCGGGTTGCGTTTCTCGTACAAAATACTGTAAACAGCACTACAAATAGGCATAAAAACTTTGTATTGTTTGTTTACCTGGTGTAAACAATTTACAGCATAATATCCTTCAGCTATCATGTTCATTTCCAGTTGGGCCGAGGTTACCGTGTAGCCTTTGCCTATCATATTTCCAAACGTACGGTTACGGCTGAACTGGGAATAGGCAGTCACCAGCAAATCGCCCAGGTAAGCTGATTCTTTGATGTCACGGTCGATAGGATGGACAGCCTTTACAAAACGCTCTAATTCACGAATAGCGTTCGAAATTAAAACTGATTGAAAGTTGTCACCATAACCGACGCCATGGCAAATGCCGCTAGCGATCGCGTACACATTCTTTAACACTGCTGCGTATTCGGTACCATAGATATCATCGGATACTATGGTGCTGATGTAACGTGTGCTCAGCATTCCTGCAAAGGTGGCAGCCAGCTCCGTATCACCTGACGCTATGGTAAGGTAGGATAGTTTTTCCAATGCCACTTCCTCCGCATGACAAGGTCCGCTGATCACCATAAAATTGTCGAAGGATATATTGTAGCGTTGATTCAGGAATTCACCTATGATCTGGTTTTCATCCGGAACGATGCCTTTTATAGCCGATACCACTTTCTTGCCTGCAAAGTCTTCCGGAGTGATGCCTTCCAATGCTTCTTTCAGAAATGCCGCGGGGACATTCAGCAAAATAATATCTGCCTTTCCAATCAATGATTTTAGATCGGTAGAAATATTTTGAGCCGGAACTTTTATCTCGACAGAACTCAGGTAGTTCGGATTATGCCTGAACTGGCGGATATGTTCGGCTGCCTTTTCGCTACGCATCCACCAAAAAATCTCCTTCTCTACGGGATTATCGCTTAACATTTTAATATTAGCTGTTGCCCAGCTTCCCCCGCCGACTATGAGTATTTTATTATGCATTGAGTTGATGTGCGAATATGTAGATGTGCAAATGTGCGGATAGATGTGCAAATGTGCAAATATGCGGATGTGCAAATGCCACCAAATAAAAAGGCCTATGTTATTACATAGACCTCATCGTATTTAAACAATCAAAATAATCTAATCATTATAAATTTAAATCATCTGCACATCCACGCATTTGCACATCAGCACATTATTTTCCCTGGTCGCCGCTGAATAGCTTGGATTTATCTACTTTCTCCACTTCCATCTTATCATTCAATGTTTTGGAGATGGCGGCATAAGGTGCTGATACTACTTCGTCGCCTGCTTTTAGCCCAGACAATATCTGGATGTAAGAATCATCCTGGATACCGGTAGTAACTGTCACTTGTTTAACCTTGCCTGCGCTGTAAACAAATACATATTCTTTAGCAGCAGTAGTGATTTTGGCTTTATTGTCGCTATTGTCATCAGGTTTGTTACCATCACTATTAGAAGTAATTGCGGTTTTAGTGTCCTGGCGTGTGGTAACCGATTGTATTGGCACCGCGAGGGTCTTAGCGTGATTAGTCTGAATCTCAACAGTTGCAGTCAATCCCGGGCGGAAAGGCGAAGGATTAGAAGCAGTTTTATTCAGCAAAGCAACGTATGATTTTGGATCGATCCGCACCTTTACGGTAAAGTTAGTCACCTGGTCGGCTGTGGTGCCTACCACATTGGCTGCGCTGCCTATCTCGGTTACCGTCCCGGTAAATAATTTACTCTGGAAAGCATCTACCTGTATTTTTGACGAATCGCCCAGGGTAATGCGGTTGATGTCATTTTCATTCACATCTACATTAACATCTAGCTGGTTCAGGTCGGATATAGTCATGATCTCGGTACCGGCAAACTGTTGGGTTCCCAATACACGTTCGCCTTTTTGGATAGATAATTTCGATATCACGCCATCTACCGGAGAATAAATAGTGGTTTTATTCAAATTAGCTTGCGATTCTTTAACCGAAGCGGCTGATTGTGCGAGGCCATAGTTTGATCCTGCTACGTTTTGCTTAGCAGCTTCCAATTGTGCTTTAGCACCTTCATAGCTGGCTTTTGCAGCATCAAACTCTGCCGCAGTTAATACTTTATTATCGTATAATACCTTGTCGCGTTTGTAAATGGCCGCCTGGTTCTCATAAGTAGCTTCTGCCTGTTTCAGCAATTGGGTAGTATTTCCCACGCTTGCTTTTTGCGAGTTATAGGCAGCAACTGAACGGTCATAGTCCGATTGCAAAATATCAGGACGGATGCGGCAGATCAACTGGCCTTTTTTCACCACGTCGCCTTCTTTTACCGGCAACTCAACCACTTCGCCCGATACCTCCGGACTGATCTTTACTTCCACATGGGCCTTAATTTTACCACTGGCAGATACCGACTCGTTAATAAAGCGTGTGTCGGCCTTTTCCGTAGCAACCTGTGTTTTTGGTGGTTTGCCCCAAATGCCGGCCGCTTTACCAGCAATATAAATGACAACCAAAGACCCGAGGCCTATTAAAACATATTTAGTAGTTTTTCCCATTTTTATAAATTCTAAATACTAATATCTAAATGCTAAATTTTTAAAACCTAATCTCTAGTCAACTACAACTCTATCTTATTGCCCAGATAATAATCAATTACCTTGCTTCTAAAGATCATAGAATATTGGGCATTGATCATATCGTTCTGCGCCTTATTGTAGTTCGTAACTGCTGTATTATAATCAAGCGTGTTTACAAAACCGGCATCATAACGTTGTTTGGTTACGTTCAAAGCTTCTTTGCTGGATTCATAAGTATGTGACGCCGATTGATAGTTTTTCACTGCTGCCTGCAAGTCGAGCACAGCCTGGATAATAGTTTTGCTTAAAGTATTCTTGGCAAGTTGTGTGCTAACCTGGGCATACTCATAGTTTAACTTCGCTTTACGTACAGAAGTTCGCGCAGTGAACCGGTTAAATATGGGTATCTGCATACTGATACCAAAGGACTCGTTAAGGTTATTGCTCAATTGGCTGCCAAATGGATATTTACTGGCATAAACGGGCGATTGAAATTCACCCGTTACCGGTGTATTACCGGCGTCATTTACCGTGCCTATCTGAGTTTGCACCGTAGAAGTCCCTATAAGATTTTGGGATATGCTGGAATAATTAGAGCCTAAACCACCGAACAGGGATATAGTAGGATAATAATTTCCTTTAGCAACTTTAATAGCCTGCGCATAACCCTGTTGCTGTAATTCGGCCAGCTTTATATCCGGATTTACGCTAATGGCCGTTTTGATTACCTCGCCTGCATCATAAATGGTTTTTACATCGGCAAGTTTACTGATATCCGGTTTTTCGACAGTGATATCTGTATTCGGATCCATCTCCATGTATTGTTTTAGGATCAGGATAGCCAGATCAACTTGATTTTGCGCTGTAGTTAAGTTAAACTCAGCAGTTGACACCTGGGCCTGCGCTTGTGCCAGATCGGCGCGGGTAGCATTGCCCTGGTCGAAGTTTTTCTGAGCCCTGTCTAAAGTTATTTTCGCCAGATCGATCTGCTGTTTTGCAGCTACAACCAAATCCTGGTCGGTTAATATCGTCAGATAATCCGTAACAACATTCAGTAATAGGTCGTTTTTTACTTTTGCGGTCGTTGTTTGATCAACATCAAGAGTGATTCTATTTTGTAGAATTTGGTTACGCAATTGTCCGCCCTGGAAAAGTGTAAGCGATAAAGAAGCCTGGCCATTCACATACAAGAATGACTGGCTGGTATAAGAATAAGTGGTAAGATTTGGGCTGCGGCCAAAATTGTATGATCCCTGCGGATTAACCGACAAAGATGGCAACTGGTTATATTTTGATTGTTTATAATCTTCAGTAGCAATAGAGGTAGTGATCTGCGATTGCTTTATCGACAGGTTATTGGCCATTGCCAGGTCAATCGCTTTTTGCAGACTGATAACCTGCTGCGCGTTGACTGTTGTAAAGCTGAAAGCTGAAAGGCCTGGTATAAAAGCTATTAAAAGTCTTTTTTTAAACCTGGATATAAATTTTGCCATAAGGTTATATGCTCAATATTTTGAGATATGAGATTTGAGATGTTAGATTTGAGAACTATTAATCTTTAATAAAAATTACCTGTCTCAAATCTCAAATCTAGCATCTCACGTCTCTATAAATGTATCTGGTTAAAACGCCCTGGTTGCTTAAACAGTTCTATTCCAATATGATATGGAATAAGAGCCGCAAGCGCCGTTGCATTTATGTGACTTTTGACGACGGCCCTATACCGATTGTTACACCGTATGTTTTAAATATTTTAAAGCAATATAATGCAAAGGCTACATTTTTTTGCATTGGCGATAATGTAAGGAAACATCCGGATGTATTTGAACAGGTAAAAAATGCAGGCCATAGTATCGGTAATCACACATTTAACCATCTTAAAGGCTGGAAAACAGACAACAAAACTTACCTGGATAATTTTTTAAAAGCGGATGAATTGCTTCATGCTGATCTGTTCCGTCCGCCTTATGGCCGTATTAAAAAGTCACAGGCTAAGCTTATCCAAAAAGCAAAGCCAGAAACGAAGATAATTATGTGGGATGTATTAAGCGGCGACTTCGATACCGAACTAAAACCCGAAACCTGTTTGCAGCATGTATTGCGTTATACAAGGAATGGCTCGATCATCGTATTCCATGACAGCCTGAAAGCTTATGACCGACTGGAGTATGTGCTGCCAAGAGTAATGGAGGAATGGAGTAAAATGGGGTATGAATTTCTCGGTCTAAATCAGTATTAACAGAATTTCCTTCTATAAAATAAAAAGGCTTTAGCCGTGTGATTGACTAAAGCCTGTAACTTTTATCGGAGTAAATTGAAATTATAACGCTACTGACGGATTGTTTTCGGCAGTATAAGGCTCAGCAACTACTTTCTTAACTATGTGCCCGCTATTCAAATTGCTGACATTCAGAAAAGCTGAATAATCACAATTCAGGTTAGCTTCGGCGCTGGTGCCTTCCAAATCAGCTTTGGCGCGATCGTTTACTTTCACATTCACTGCATAAGCATCTACACTTAATTGTGCTGAAGCATTGTTGTACAAATTCACGCTAAGCTCAAGTGCAGAAAGTTTGCCAAAGGATTTTACCTGTGCATTGTCATAAACTGACAGATTGAACAAGTTATTTACTGTAACCCATACTACCAGTTTTTCGGCTTTGTAAGATGATATGGTCAGTACTCCGTTTTTATTTTGTACCAAAGCATTTTCTGAATAATACTTGTTATAAACTTTTACCTGGTCGGTGGTGCCGTCTGATAAGTAAAGTTCCACGTTGCCGTGTACTTCGATCTTATTGATGTTGCTGATCTCGGTTAAAACGGTAACGGCTTCACGTTCTTTGTTACCGGCAAATGCTGACTGGCTTACGCCCAGTACAGTTACTATTGCTATTGCGAGGGTTAAAATTGACTTTTTCATTTTATTGATATTTAATGTTGTATTAATTGTTGTTCTTTTTTGACAGGGGTATGCCAAAATAGATGCCCATTAATTAACTATCTGATTATCAGTAAAATAATTTTTTATAAAGTTTACAGATGTCCGCTATCGTACAGTTTTCGTACGCAAGCGGACGATTTTTTAGAGATTAGTTGATTGGTGATTAGAGATTAGGTGTTTATGCGACGTCCAACTAATCTCTAATCTTTAACCTCTAATCTCTCACGCCTAATTTAGAACATCTCCAAATTACATTTAAACAAAATACTGACACCATTTAGCTGCAATTTTTATAAATTCGCTGCTCGACTGAATAGAGTAGGTCCGTTTGTTCCGAATTCGTTTACTATTTACCAAAAAATCAATACAATGGCTTTTGATTTAGATATGATCAAAAAGGTTTATGATCGCTACAGCACCCGTGTGGCTGCTGCCCGCAAAGCGACCGGTAAACCGCTTACCCTGACTGAAAAAATTTTATACGCCCACTTATCTGAAGGCGATGCTCAAAAAGCGTTCACCCGCGGAGTGGATTATGTTGATTTTGCTCCTGACCGTGTGGCGATGCAGGATGCTACTGCACAAATGGCCCTGTTGCAATTTATGCAGGCCGGCCGCCCTAAGGTTGCCGTGCCGTCTACCGTGCACTGCGACCACTTGATCCAGGCTAAAATTGGCGCTGAGGTCGACTTAAATACTGCAAAAGACACTAACAAGGAAGTTTATGATTTCCTGGCATCGGTATCAGACAAATATGGTATTGGTTTCTGGAAACCGGGTGCAGGCATCATTCACCAGGTAGTGTTAGAGAACTACGCTTTCCCGGGTGGTATGATGATCGGTACAGACTCACACACACCTAACGCAGGTGGTTTGGGTATGATCGCTATTGGCGTCGGTGGAGCTGATGCTTGCGACGTAATGGCTGGCTTGCCATGGGAGCTAAAATTTCCTAAGCTGATCGGTGTAAAACTAACCGGCAAATTATCAGGCTGGAGCTCAGCTAAAGACGTGATCCTGAAAGTGGCCGGTATCCTTACCGTAAAGGGCGGAACTGGGGCTATTGTTGAATACTTTGGCGAAGGTGCACGTTCATTATCGGCAACCGGTAAAGGTACTATCTGTAACATGGGGGCTGAGATTGGCGCTACTACCTCGGTATTCGGTTACGACGAAAAAGCTGCTATCTACCTGAGAGGAACAAAACGCGAAGAAATTGCTGCACTGGCAGATGCTATAAAAGAACATTTAACCGGCGACGCTGAAGTTTATGCAAACCCTGAGCAGTATTTTGACCAGGTGATAGAGATCAACCTAAGCGAACTGGAACCACATGTAAATGGTCCGTTCACTCCGGATCTGGCATGGCCTATCTCAAAATTTGCTGCTGCCGTGAAAGAGAATAACTGGCCTGCAACTTTAGAGGTTGGTTTGATTGGTTCTTGCACTAACTCATCTTACGAGGATATCACCCGTGCAGCGTCTATCGCTCAACAGGCGGTTGACAAGCACCTGAAAACTAAAGCTGAGTTTACCATCACCCCGGGATCAGAACAGGTACGTTATACTGTTGATCGCGATGGTTACTTAGGTACATTTGCTGAAATGGGTGGCGTGGTATTGGCTAATGCCTGCGGACCTTGTATTGGTCAATGGGCTCGTCATACTGATGACCCTACACGCAAAAACTCTATCATCACATCGTTTAACCGTAACTTCGCTAAACGCCAGGATGGTAACCCTAATACCCACGCTTTCGTGGCGTCACCAGAGATCGTAACAGCATTTGCTATTGCAGGTGACCTTACTTTTAATCCGCTGACTGATACATTAACCAACGAACAAGGTCAACAGGTAAAACTTGACGAACCACAAGGTCTTGAAATGCCAATAAAAGGCTATGCTGTAGAAGATGCAGGCTACCAGGCACCAGCTGAAGACGGCAGCAAAGTAGAAGTGAAGGTTGATCCTAAATCAGCACGTTTGCAATTATTGGATCCGTTTGCAGCATGGGAAGGTACTGACCTTAGCGGTTTGAAACTGCTGATCAAAGCAAAAGGAAAATGTACTACCGACCATATTTCTATGGCTGGTCCATGGTTAAAGTTCCGTGGGCATTTGGATAACATTTCAAACAACATGCTGATCGGTGCTATCAACTTCGCTAATAACACCGCTGACAGCGTTAAAAATCAGCTGACAGGCGAGTACGGCCCTGTTCCTGCTACCCAACGCGATTATAAAGCACACGGTATAGGTACAATCGTAGTGGGCGACGAAAACTATGGCGAAGGTTCATCACGTGAGCATGCCGCTATGGAGCCGCGTCACTTGGGTGTACGTGCCATATTGGTAAAGTCATTTGCACGTATCCACGAAACCAACCTGAAGAAACAAGGTATGCTGGGTATCACTTTTGCTGATCCTGCTGACTATGACAAAGTTCAGGAAGACGATACTATCGATATCCAGGGATTAACCAGCTTTGCTCCTGGCAAGCAGTTAACCGTTGTGCTGCACCACAAAGATGGTTCTTCGGATTCATTCGCTGTAAACCATACTTACAATGCGCAGCAGATAGAATGGTTCAAAGCAGGCGGTGCATTGAATATTATCCGTAAACAAATGGCTAATTAAGCTGAAAGCTTAAAGCAAGAATATACAAGCCTCTCCCGAATGGGAGGGGTTTTTTGTTACCTGAATCTTCGAATCCTGATAATCCTATCAATCCATTAATCGTGTCGTTAATTATCCTTAACGTATGTTAAACGCCAAAATATTGGCAGACCTAACCCGTTCATACAACTCAACTAAAAACACAAAAACACAATGAGAAAAGCACTTTTTTTAATCGCAGTACTACTTTTGACAGCACTTATTTCGCATGCCCAAACTGAAAAGGGTAGCCAGACGCTTGGCGCTGATTTAGGATTTACCTATCTTAAGAGCAGTGGCACAACTATTGATCCTTATGGTAATTCAACTTATAATTCGGGCAGTAAGTCAACAAAGTTTAATATAGGACCATCTTATAGTTATTTCATTGGGGATAAACTGGATTTGGGGACATCGCTAACTTATAGTCAAAACACATACAGCTATCCGGCAGGCAATAATTTAGAGAAACAATCAGAACGCGAGTTCGGTGGAGCAATTTATTTAAGAAAATATTTTATGTTCCAGGAAAAGATAGGTCTGCGTGCGGGACCACGCATTGGCTATTATCGAGACATCAATAAAATAACCTATGAACCAGCCAATGATATTTACAACCAGGATGCTAAAACCGATAATTTTGTTGGCGGCCTTAATCTCGACCTGGTATACTACCCATCAAAACATCTCGGCTTTACAGCGTCACTGGCAAATCTGTACTACACACATTTTAAGTCAGGCTTAGGTACACAGGGTAATGCCAAAGGAGATAATTTTAACGCCTCGTTTATAAATGACGGATTATCACTGTCCGTATTTTATGCTTTTGGTAAATAGAGGCATGATTTTGGGATTTGCTGGATTCTTCATGATTAAAATCTATCACAATCCGGTAAATCCCAAAATCGTGTAATAATATTATTACCTTATTATTCCCTAAACCTTATCATTATAAGCCAATCATAGCTTTATAAAAACATTCAACCATGAAAAACTTATTGCTTTTTGCCAGTATTGTACTCTTAACAGCTTGTGCGGTAATACAACCATCCTATTTCGGTGACAAGTTACCACCAACTACTTCTGTTGACCTGTTTTACTCGGCTCACGATGTTAAACAGCCTTACAAAGTGATCGGTCATTTAACAATACCCAACGTGATGAAACAAGATAGCATTAAATCCAGGCTCACGGCTTACGCTAAAACGATTGGTGCGGATGCCATTGTTATTACCGGGAATACAGTTAATAATGGTGGGAAGTCTGCATCGGATGTTGTGAATGCAGACGCCCTGAAATACGAAAAGTAGAAGATTTTTTCGTCAGATACGCGCCGGGTCGTCCAAAATGGATGGCCTTTTTTATTTCCGGACAGTATACCGGATATTAATAGGCAGTTATATTTTTTATCAGAATGCAACTTTTTTACCTAGCATAATTTCCCGCTGTTTTAAGTGTTAAAACACACATAAACAGCGGGTTAAATCAATAGAAATATTGACGAAAAATGCACTTTAGGTAGTGCTTGTAACTTATTAATCCTTAACCAGTAATTACTGAATTTCTGCTAAAAAAATTTTCTTAAACTATTGTGTAATTCAGATTGTTCTTTACTATATTTATGCGTCAACCTTATTAATATGTTTAACCGAACTTTGTTACTCATTTTGCTCGTTTTGAGCAGTACTGCAAGTTTTAGCCAGGTTAAGGAAATTGTGGAGCGGGATGTACGGCATATCAAGTATTTGCCTTATGGGCAATTTGGCTCTGGCCAATGGCAAAAAGAAGAACGTATCAACGCCAGGTACCGGAAAGAGAACCCTGCTTATCATGAAATTTTAGCATTAGACACAGCAGCTATCCCTTACCTGATCGACATGATCAGCGACAGCACTGAAGCCAATATACGTGTACCTTGCGCAGCTCATAATCTGAAAGTAGGCGACGTAGCCTTTGCTTTATTGAATGATATTATCGTGGTGCCATGGCATACTGTAACAGGCGAAGACTGGAACTCGTACAGTTGCGATGCTCTTCCCGATGGTGGCTGGGGATACCTGTATTATGAGCGGGTAAAGTTTAAGAATCAATTGAAGATGTTTTTTGGCAGCCAGCAGGGAAGGATGTGGCTGACCATGTTTAAAGATAAAACCCTGGATAAAGAAACAAAAGCCCGGATGGCTAAACGTTTCAAGAGTCTTACAACTGCTCCGTTGGAGGTGGCGTCCACAACGGGGGAATAAGAGATATTTCTTTCAAGCGTCATTGCGAGGAACGAAGCAATCTCTTTGCTATGCAGATCAGGGAGAAGGCTTTTCTTAAGGAACGTTCAATTAAAATTATTGTGCTCCATGACTTGTACAGTTCGGGGATTGCTTCGTTCCTCGCAATGACGCTTGCATATATTATGTAACTTATCCTTTCCTCAATCTTTTCAACACCAATAAATTCAAAGCATTCTTACTATACCCGGTAATATTCTTCTGGTACAAATTCACGAATTTATCATAATATAATATCACTACCGGTGACTGTTCCATTACCAAATTATCCATTTCCTGGTACAGTGCATAACGCTTTGTTTTATCAGGTTCGTGGTATGATTCTTCAAATAATTGGTCGAATTTCTTATTGTTAAAGCCCGTATAATTTGGCCCCCAGGGTATTTTGTTTTTGGAGTAGAAGACAGAAAGGTAATTCTCTCCATCCGGGTAATCAGCTATCCATGATCCATAGAAAAAGTTGACACCATTTTTCGACACCAGTTCGCGTAAGCTTGCTCCCTGGGTAATCTCTACTCGGGTATGTATTCCTACCTGGTCCAGTTGCCCCTGTACGTATTCTATCAGGTCGCGATAGCCTACGGTGGTGGTAAGCAATATATCAGGTAGGTTTTTGCCATTGGGGAAGCCCGCCTCCGCCAGTAGTTCGCGAGACTTTTCAGGATTGTAGGTGTAACCTTTTACTTTTTGCGCATCAAAGCCCGGCATACCAGCCGGAATAAAACCCGCGCTGCCCTGTGTGGCCATGTTATTACGCAGGTATTTGATCATCTTTTGCTTGTCGATAGCATAATTGATCGCCTGTCGTATCTTCAAAATCTTCAACGGACTACCTTTAACTATTGGCAAGGTAGTATCAACCAGCATCCCCATATACATCGTATTGAGGTATGGGCCCGAATTGAGGATGAACTTGCCTTTATATTTTTGCGTTACCAGCCCTGATTTGGTAAGGATATCATCTCGATAGCTGCCGTCAATATCATTCAGGAAATCGATCTTGCCGGTAACAAATTCCATAAAAGCAGTTTGTTTATCACCAATAAATGTGGCGCGAATAGCATCCAGGTGCGGTAGTGCGCTTCCGTCTTTATCCTTTTCCCAATACTTCTCATTTTTCAGGAATACCATCACCTCACCCTCTTTCCAGTATTTGAATTTAAAAGGGCCAGTACCAACAGGGTGGTTCCGGAAATCTTTGCCATAATGGTCCACGACTTCATGCGGAACAACGTCGGCATATTGGGCAGTAAGCAGGCTCAGCAATGGCGGAAATGGTTGCTTTAGTTTGATGACAAATGTGCTGTCATTTGGCGCTGTGAACGATTGTTTCCCTTCAACCTTATCGCTGAATATCCATGAACCTGACGAAGCCACTTTTGGATCGATCAATCGTCCGAAGCTGTAAACGAAGTCAGATGCCAATGCTTTGCGCCCTTTTCCATCCTTAAATAATGGATCGTCATGAAAATAAACGTCGTTGCGCAGGTGGAATGTGTAGGTCAGTCCATCTTGCGAAACCTGCCAGCTTTTAGCCACGCAGGGTTGAATATTCAGACTGTCGTCTACCTGTACCAACCCATTATAAAGCTGGTTATCCATCCATGTGGTGTTCTGATTACGACAAAAGGCAGGGTCAAGCGAGGTTAAGCCTTCATCCAGGTTGATGTTAAAAACTGTTTTTCCTTTAGATGGATCCTTGCTCTGGCATGAAAATAATAAAAGGAGAAAGGTGAAAGGTAAAAGGTGAAAGGCAAGAAAAACTCGTTGCGCCGACCTTTCTCTTTTTCGCTCAACACCGAAGATCAGTTTATTCATCAGGACTAAGATAGATTTTTGAGGCAAAAGCTGAAAGGAGAAAGGTAAAAGGTTGCCTTTGGATGAGAAGACCTTTCGCCCTTCACCTTTTCCCTTTCACCTTAAACTACAAAACTTTACATTTGATGCACGCGTTTAAATGCCCCAATGATAAGATCTTCACTAAAACTGCTTGTAGCGTTTCTATGTATCGCTTTTGTAAGCGGCATGTATGGCTGTAAGCATGAACTTTTGTCGCCCAGTAGCGTGAAAGATAGCACGGTGGTGGCAGGCAGCGATACCGCAGGCTTGGTTAATGGCATAGGTAAATCAGTGAAGTTCAATCATCCCTTTGGCTTAACTGTTGATGCCAATGGCAATCTTTACATTGCTGACCTGGGCAATAATGTTATCCGGAAAATGGATACAACCGGGCTGGTAAGCACCTTCGCCGGGGTAGGCGGTGCAAAAGGAAATCTTAACGCGGTAGATAGCCTCTCGACCTTTAATAAGCCATTTGGTGTTGCTGCTGATCCTGCCGGAAATATCTATGTCGCTGATGCAGGTAACAACCAGATCAGGATGATAGGCGCGACCACTGGTATGGTAAGCACTTTTGCAGGAACCGGTGTAGTAGGAGCTTCTAATGTTGCGGATTCGGTTTCTTTCAATTCACCTTTAGGTGTAGCTGTCGATGGCAGCGGAAATGTTTATGTAGCCGATTATGAAAATAACCTGATACGTAAGGTGACACCAGCAGGCGTAGTAAGTACATTGGCAGGTTCAGGAGCCAAAGGCGCTGATGATGGACTGGATACAGCAGCCACCTTTAATTTACCGGAAGCATTAGCTGTTGATGCTACGGGTAATGTATATGTGGTTGATAACGGCAATGATCTGATAAGAAAAGTTACTCCGTCAGGGCAGGTAACCACGTTTGCCGGCAGCGGTCAGCCCGGGAGGAATGATGGTATGGGAACCGCCGCAAGCTTTAACTCGCCATTTGGAATAGCTATTGACGCTAATGGCAACCTGTATGTAGCTGATTCCGGTAATAACCTGATCCGTAAAATAACACCCGGTGGCGCTGTCACCACAATAGTGGGCAGCGGTTCACGAGGGGCAAACGACGGAACCGGCAACGCAGCTAGTTTCAATACTCCCTCGGGAATCGCCGTGGATAAATCCGGAAATATTTATGTAGCTGATGAAAATAATAATCTTATCAGGAAAATCACACAGGCAGGTGCGGTGACAACCATCTCGAAAGTGCACATTAACAGCCCGTTAAAAGCCGTAATCCGGTCTAAAAAAATCAGATAAATATCTGAGTTCTCCCATTGCTTTATTTCCTCAAAGTATCCATTTATTTCATTATGGTTAATGAAAGTTGAAAACTCTATCGAAATTATAGATTAAATTAGGAAAATTAGAGTGTAAATTTTACATTTGATATAACACCGACAATTATAAACTAAATCGCCTGATTTTCAATGGTTTCAAAAGATGAATTAAAGGGCATTTACGCCATGCTTCCAACTGAGAAGCTCATGGAAATTATTGATAATAAGTTCGGTTACACCGAGTTAGCAGTTTCTGTCGCTTTTGAGGAACTGGCCGGCAGGAGCATATCAGAAGAAGAGATCAAGAAGTATAAATTTAAGCAATTAGAAAAGCTTAATAACTATATCAAAAATAACATCTCGCACGATTTGGCATTCGCCGAAAAAAACCTGTTCTATTTTCTTTTCGTTCCATTATTTACTTTTCCTTTTAAGCATGGCTTTAAAGAAAAAGGCTATCAGTTAAAGATCAGGCAGGCCAATTACTATACAATTTTCGGATTTCTTTTTTTTGTTGCGGCATCATGGTTCCTGTACCGTGGCATGTCTAATCTATTTGTGATGGCTTTCTGGCTGGGGGGATTCATTCCGGCTTACCTGATGGACGAGTTCTTTAACCGTCAACGCCAGATACGCAAGCTTCAAAAGCTGTTCGGTTCGCTTCAACCCGAAGAGTCACGCGGAGAGCAGGACGCATAATCTTTTTCATTTCAAAATAAAAACGTCGTGTCATTTCGACGAACGCAAGGGCTGAGTTTAAGGGTGAGGAGAAATCTTCTGCGCCATGCAAAGCGAAGATGCATATCGTATAAGATTTCTCCTCACCCCACTTCTTTATCCCTACGCTGTTTGTCGAAATGACATTAGCTGATTAAAACGGTTTTATTCCTGATAATTCCCCCTGAACGGGGGATTAGCGGGCCGTTTAGCTGCGGTATCTTTGATGAGGCTAATGTAGATGCATGATAATAAGATCAGTTAATTTACTTGTCTTTACATTGATCTTCAGTGGAGCTGTCGCGCAGGTGTCGTACCCTGGCGGCAAGCTTCCGACTGATACCCCTCAACTTTTCGCAAAAGGTATTCTGTCTGATGGGCTTAGCAACCGTGATTTCACCATATCACCCAAAGGCGACGAGATATTTTTTACCCTGCAACAGACCCGTTTTGCCAGTAGCACTATTCTGCATATGGTATTGAAAAACGGGGAATGGAGCAAGCCAGAAGTAGCGCCGTTTTCCGGTCGCTATCGAGACCTTGAAGCTGCCTTTTCCCCGGATGGAAAAACCATTTATTTTTCGTCCAATAGACCATTAAACGACGATAAAGCCAAGGATTTCGATATCTGGAAGGTGAAAAAGCTGTCCAACGGGCAATGGGATAAGCCCGAAAACTTAGGTGCCACAGTCAACTCAGCTAAAAATGAGTTTTATCCATCTATTACCAAAAACGGCAACCTGTATTTTACAGTTGAAGCAGATTATGGCAAGGGCAGTGAGGATATCGTGATTTGCAAATGGAACGGGTCAGAATACAGCAAACCGGAAAGTCTGCCCGAAGATATCAATACCAAATACGATGAGTTTAATGCATTTGTCGACCCGGACGAACAGTTTATAATTTTCTCATCCTATGGCAGGCCAGACGATATGGGCGGCGGCGATTTGTACATCAGCCATAAAGATAACGGAGGAAACTGGACACCTGTAAAACATTTGCCATCGCCCATTAATTCAACTTCGCTGGATTATTGCCCGTTTGTGACCTGGGATAAAAAATATCTTGTGTTTACAAGCAATAGGTTGAGCAGCTTATTCAAAGATGGATCGACCAAAAACTATCAGCAATTAAAAGATATGCTAACTAGTCCCGGTAATGGTTGGGACGATATTTATTGGGTGAAAATTGACACGATTTTAGGATTAAAATAGATCATATATGAAAACGCTTGTCACAATGCTATTGATCGCCGTAAGCATGCACACGTTTGCACAGCAGCCAAAGCCATGCTCCGAAGAACCTCGCTCGCATGATTTTGACTTCTGGATCGGAGAATGGGAGGTATATCAAACTGGCACAAAAACTGTAGTTGGGCATAGCATTATACAAAGCATTTCGGGCGGTTGCGGCATATTAGAAAATTGGACGGATTTAAACGGCGGTTCGGGCAAAAGCGTCAATTATTACAATACGGCAACCGGCAAATGGGAGCAGGACTGGATAGGTTCCGGAGGCACAGCACAGCGATATTTGAATGGTGTTTATAAGGACAGCGCGATGCAATTTACATACGAAAGCACGCAAAACAAAAAACCAATAACAGGCAACTTTAAATTCTATAACATCGACAAAAATACCGTCCGCCAATACCAGGACGTAAATAACGATGATGGCAAGACGGTTACTGTATCATATGATTTAACCTACATACGTCAGAACCGTTGATTTGAATGATTTGAGGATTATCATGATTTTTAATCAACGAAATCAATTAATCATTCAAATCAGCGGTCAGAATTGGAAATATATAAACGCCTTGCTTGTCCCCTGGCTTAATACGATCAATACTATCATTCCTGCCCATACAACGCTCACTGCCCACCACGGCATTTTTCCCATAGTTTTCAGGAAAGTTGTATTACGCATAGACCAGTGAACGATCAGCATGAGGCCGATCACTACAAATACCTTAATGATATCTACCGTTGCCAATAAAGGTGGTCCGACAGGGGCCAGTCGACCAGACATGGAAGCTAGCAGCAACCCGGCGCCACTGAATGTTGTGGAGCGGAAGAATACCCAGGTAATGCAGATCAATAGAAAAGTCAGTAATGCATAAACAAAGGTGGCTGATTTCTTGCCGATCAGCGGAGGCCCGAATGAGGCGGTAACAATAACCGGCTTGGGTACTTCTTCGGACGGCGCGTTTGAAATTTTGGAACGACTATCACGGATAGCTTTCTCAATCCATAAGTATACCCCGTGTAAGCCACCCCAGGCCACAAATGTCCAGTTAGCGCCGTGCCATAAACCACCGATGAGCATAGTGATCATCAGGTTGATGTAGGTACGGAATTTCCCTTTGCGATTGCCCCCAAGTGGGATATATAGATAATCGCGCAGCCAGGAAGAAAGGGTAATATGCCATCTGCGCCAGAAATCAGAGAAACCGACAGCGCCATACGGACACAAGAAGTTTTGCGGCAGGATGAAACCTAAGCACAGGGCAACACCTATAGCCGACGTTGAATAACCCGCAAAGTCAAAGAAGATTTGTCCCGAAAAAGCGAGCACCCCTGCCCAGGCATCAAGCGGTCCCATCGGTATTCCCGCGCCATATACCGTATCGGCAGTGGCGGATAGCAGTGTATCGGCACATACTACCTTCATAAATAAGCCAAGTGTTAAAAGCATCAGGCCATCCAATAACTGTTGCCTGCTTACCTTGCGTGGCGTTTCAAATTGCGGCACCAGTTGCGGCGGGCGAACAATTGGCCCTGCCACCAGGTGCGGGAAGAACGTAACAAACAAGGAAAAATCAAGCAATGACTTTACAGGCTTGCTTTCTTTCCTATACATATCTATAGTATAACACAAAGTAGTGAACGTATAAAATGATATACCTGCCGGAAGGATGATGCTAGGTTTAGCCGGATGATAATCTATACCTAAAAGGTTGGTCAGGTGAACAAAGTTTTCCAGTATAAAGCCACCATATTTAAAGAAACACAACATGCCCAGGTTACCTATCAGGCTGATCACTAATAGCAATCGCCGTTTATGAATATTGGGTTGGGTATACAAGGCCCGGCCAACAAAGAAATCGACAACGGTAGACAGCCACAACAGCAGTATGAACGGCGGGTTCCAGGCCGCGTAGAAAATATAACTGGCTATCAATAGGTTTATCTTTTTTGCCTTCCATGAAATAGGAAGATTATGCAATAGCAGCATAATGGCAAAAAAGGCGATGAAAGTGTAAGAGTTAAAAACCATGGCGCGATAAGTTTTTATTAGTCAGGTTATAAACTGTTTTGGCAGGCTGGTTAAAACTCCAGCCTTTTTCTTTTTCGAGTACGTTAACAAGGGTTGTGGTGTAGATCACAGCACTGGCCTGGCTTAGGTGTGAAAGCTCGGGGCAATCTAGTTTAGCCATATCAGGATAATCTGTAAAAAAGATCCCTTTGCAGCCTGTTTCAGCGAGTAGCCTGTCCCAATATAATTTGCGCGGGAACAAATGTTGCTCGGCACCCCAAAAAAAGCCAGTTGAAGGTGTTCGTACAAAAATTACCTCGCCGCCTCTTGCCCGTATCTTGTTTACATCATTCTTTACTGATAGCATTGTAGAGTCAAGGTCTTTGCCGCTCATAGGTGGTGTAGGGTCGCCCTTTAGAAGTCCCCAAATGGCTTTTACCTGGTTGTGCTGATTGGTGTCGGCAACAAACTCTGGCGTCATAATGCATTGCCTGTTATATACTGTCCGATCAAAGCCAGAAGGAAAGTCCAGGAATGGATAAACTCCCGGACGGTCCTGCACATGCAATCGGCCTAGTAGCGCATTTATTGCATAATGACCTTCATTCAGAAATACCAGGTGAGCTTCCAGCGGCTTGTCCAATACAAAACTTGCTTTTTGAGCAGGTGTACGTTTATGATAGTACGATACAAATTGCTCGGGATAGGTGGTGCCACGATGACTAAAGAATAGCACTTCAGTCACATCCACGATCAGCTTACCTTTAAACTTAGGGTCATTGGCCAGGTCGGTTAGGAAAAGTCGTGGTGACGAGGCTACCATTGCCAGCTGTACAGCATGAGTACCGGTCAACTTTTCCCAGGTCGGGATGTCGAGGTCATACTTAATGCGCGAGGAGCCGGTAAAGACTACTGTTTTGTCCGATGGTTCATAAACCATATCGCGGCTATGTGCCCATAACTCAGGGCCATCGTCATAACCTACAAAGCCGCCTGCTTTTCTCAGGTAAATTTCGAGGGAAATAAAAAAAGCGAGCGCAATAACCACAGCCACAACGGCTGTTTTAACAGATATTTGGGTTTGCATAGCAGAAAAATTTAAAGTCCAGAAAATACCAGTAACAATAAAAATTCCATCACATGCTATTGCATCAATAGCATTAAATCAATCAGGGGTAATAACAGTGTTAGCTTTATATCAGATATAATAAGGTTCTCTAAATTAGATATTTAAATGTGAAAACCAAATATTTTTTATTCCAATAATATTTATGATTTATTTATGAGCCCGGATTTTGTCTTTTAATGCTGGCGGTCTGTAAAAAAAATATCTTTACCTTGGTTTTCATAAAACCTATCACAATGAAAAGAATATTATTCATAGCTGCTGTTTTGATTTGTTCCTGCAGCAGTTTCGATCATCGATCCAACCAGCAGAAAGCGGAAGACTTAGCCAGGCATTATCTCGATTCAGCATTAAAGGATAAGGGTAATTTTGGAGCGATCAAATTCGGTAAGGTAGATTCGCTTTTAGAAGCTAACTCAAAAAGCAAGCGGCAAATAGGCTGGTCATTATATGCATCGTATCAAGGTAATGATGCTTATGGCGCGTATGAAGTGCATAGGGTGGTTCTGAAGATTGATTCGGGGCTTTCCAAGGTACTAACGGTTAGCGAATACCGGCCTTTCCCTAAATAGTCTATGTAATTTGTAGCTTGGGACAATTTATGGCTCAGTTATTGGAAGATAGCATAGTTGCCCGTGTGTGGCCTTTTATTACATTTAGAAATAAATTAGTTTTTGCGTTATGCCAAAATTTGTACTTGCGTTGTCTTTAGTTATACTACTATTAATGGAGGTTTCATGCAGTAAAACTTCCGTTAAGCCCAATAATACGTCTTCTACAACAAAAGACACTATCAAAACCAAAACGGATACCACCAAGCCGATAGTTACATTGCCGGCAGGGGTTGCTACAACATTTGCAGGCGACGCAACTTCGTGGCTGGCAGCAATGCATAGTGAACAGGTGAGCCTGGATGAGGAAGCTTCTTCTCAAAATTCCATGGCGATAGACGCAACCGGCAATATTTATATATTATTTAACTACTATGGTACATTGGATATTGATCCCGGGACCGGTATAGTTCCCGCAGGTGGAACGGGATTGCGTAAAGCCACTTTAGCTAAATATGACCCATCTGGTAAATTGCTATGGTCAAAGTTATTTGATACAAATGGCTCATCATATGCAATTAAATTAAAAGTAGACCCTTCAGGAAATATTTACTGCCTGCTTTCCTGCAAGAACAATGCTACCTATCTGAAGATTGATCAAAATACATATAATTTGAAGTATCCTGGCGTTCCGGATATATTCATTAAGTTCAATGCTTCCGGTTCCGTGCAATGGGAAAATGAAATAGGAAACCAATCAGTTGGATATCCTTCAGGCCTTCTGGTCAGCGATATTGATACCGATCTGCAGGGAAACGTTTATACAGCCGGATCATTTATGGGAGAATTAATTTTTGGTGACCCTGCCAATACTGTTACAGCATCCTCCAATGTTCCTTATTATTTCCTGGCTAAATATAGTTCAGATGGAAAATATGTTTTAGGTAAATCTATGTTTAGGGCATTGACCGATGCCAGCGATCTGAACCCGGTCAGCATAGCGATAGATCCAGCACAAAATGTTTATTTATCCGGGTCAAATGGAGAGTTAACGATAACAGGCCCTACTCAAATTGGGAATGTGGAATATGGCGAAAATGTTATTGCGAAATTTGATAGTAACTGGAATTGGTTGTGGGTGCGGCCTGATCAATATAACGTTTATTTAATTTTAAAGACTGATGCATACGGCAATTTATACTCTTTGGGTTCGTACCCTAACAACACAATTATAAATAAAATAAGCTCAGACGGAACTTTGTTATGGAATAAAAATATCCTTACCAATATTGTTCCCGGCCCGCTACCCACAGAAAAGGATCCGGAAAGTTTAAGCATTAATAGTAATAATGAAATCCTGGTCACAACCGATTACAATTTGTCGATTACCTTATCAAATCATGGTATCAGTGTAAATAAGTATAATTCTGCGGGAACGTTACTTTATAAAAAACAATTTGCAGGATACAGTACGCTTGACGAGGCATCAATTTATAAAGCAATGTTTGATAATAACGGGAATATTGATATGATGGGCTTTTTTACTGATTCTTTTAAATTCTTCGGGAATAGCAGTGATCCCAAATACTCCAATACCGATTTTAAAACATCGTTCTTTTTAGCCCATTTCCCCGATAAGCCTTAATTTTATTGGAAATAAAATCAGAAAACTTGCAATTATATAAGTACTTATATAAATTGCACAATGAATTTCTATGAGAGTCTTGGTTACCTGGTTTTGGGTAGCCGGTTAAGGCGTTTGAGCGAATCCTTTTTATCTGAAATAAACAAAACTTACCAGGCCGCAGGTATTGAATTTGACGCCAGTTGGTTCCCGGTGTTCTACCTGTTGCTGAATAACGGTACTTTGTCTATTAAAGAATTAAGTGACACGATAGGGGTGTCTCATCCGGCTGCAAGTCAGTTAGTTGCCAATCTAAAGAATAGAAAACTTATAAAAACTACAACCGCCGCTGATGATGGTCGCAGGCAATTGGTACAGTTGACAAAAGCCGGTCATGCTTTACTGGACCGGATCCTGCCCATTTGGGAAGCAATGAGCCAGGCTATGGAAGAGCTGACCGAAAGCGAACCCGAATGCCAGCATCTGCTGCCTGCTATAACTGCATTGGAAAATAAATTCCGCTCAGTAAGCCTGTCAGAAAAAATAAGCAAAAAATTGTCTACCCTAAAGCCTGCCGATCATGGGAAAGTCCTTTAATTATGGCACCGGGCACTTAACCATTGGTGCTTGTCTCGACATTGCTTCTGGTAGGGTGAAGGGGATCATTGGCCCCGCCGCTCATGCAAATATCCGTGCATCTTGGTTGGAGGTGGGGAAGATCGTCGAAAGAGAAATTCCCGTTTATGGCATCAACACAGGGTTTGGTCCGCTGTGTAACACTCATATTCCTGAAGAAGATACCTGCACGCTTCAATATAATCTGCTCAAAAGTCATAGTGTAGGTGTAGGGAAACCTATCCCGACTGAGATTGCCAAGCTGATGCTGATCACCAAAGTTCATGCATTGGCGCAAGGCTATTCCGGTATTTCGATGCCAACTATTGAACGTATTATCTGGCATATTGATAATGATATTATACCCGTTGTTCCTGAAAAAGGCTCAGTAGGCGCATCAGGCGATTTGGCTCCATTAGCTCATCTGTTTTTGCCGTTGATTGGCATGGGTGAGGTAGAAGAAAAAGGCAAGATACTACCGGCAGGAGAGATGCTGAAAAGACATGGCCTTGAACCCATAAAGCTTGGCCCGAAGGAAGGTCTTGCATTGATAAATGGCACTCAATTCATACTTTCATTTGCAGTAAAAGCCGTTCAGCGTCTGCACCAGGTTTTGCAGACTGCCGATATTATAGGAGCGATGTCATTGGAAGGATTGATGGGTTCTTCGCGGCCATTTGACCCTCGCCTGCACAATATTCGTCCTTTTAAAGGAACGCGCTTTGTAGCACATCGCTTATTTACTTTACTGGAGCATTCTGAGATACTAAATTCCCATGTCGATTGCGACCGTGTGCAGGATCCGTATTCGTTACGCTGCATACCACAGGTGCATGGCGCTTCAAGAAATGCCTGGCTGCATCTGAAAGAGTTGACGGAGATCGAACTAAACTCCGTAACCGATAACCCGATCATTTTTAATGCCGACGATACCATCAGCGGCGGAAACTTCCATGGTCAGCCGTTGGCACTGCCTTTGGATTACGCGACCGTAGCCGTCGCAGAAATAGGCAATATAGCCGATCGACGTTGCTACCTGATGAGCGAAGGGCGATATGGACTGCCAAAACTATTGGTGCCGGATGCAGGTTTGAATTCCGGATTAATGATCCCTCAATATACAACCGCAGCATTGGTGACCGAGAATAAGACCTTATGCTTCCCGGCAAGCGCGGATAGTGTGCCTACTTCATTAGGCCAGGAAGACCACGTTTCAATGGGCTCCATAAGCGGGCGAAAACTGAACCAGGTGCTGGATAATGTTGAATACATTCAAGCTATTGAATTGCTATACTCGGCACAGGCTATGGATTTTCGTAGACCGATGAAATCGACCCCGGTATTGGAAGCATGCCACAACTACGTTCGGGAGTATGTGCCTTTTATTAACGACGACCGCATTTTTGCCGACGACATCAAACAATTACATAAAATTATCTGCGAGGGCTCATTGTTAAAGATAGTGAATAGCATAGCAGAGAAAAACGACATAAAACTGGATAATGATGACGAGTTCAGAATTTATTAAAACCTACGCCAACCACCCGGTTTACAAGGCACCAAGGGGAATGCAGTTGCATGCCAAAAGCTGGCAAACAGAAGCACCTTTGCGGATGTTGCTGAACAACCTTGATGGTCAGGTGGCCGAAAATCCTGATGAACTGGTAGTGTATGGCGGCATCGGTCAGGCTGCACGCAACCAGGAGTCGTTACGGAAGATCATCGAGCTGTTGCTTGAGTTGGATGAAGATCATTCATTACTGATCCAATCCGGTAAGCCGGTGGGTATTATACGCAGTCACCCTGAAGCGCCACGTGTGCTTATTGCAAATAGCAACCTAGTGCCTGCATGGGCCACATGGGAGCATTTTAACGAACTGCGCGCCAAAGGCCTGATGATGTATGGCCAGATGACCGCCGGTAGCTGGATATACATTGGGACGCAAGGCATTTTGCAGGGTACTTATGAGACCTTTGTAGAATGCGGTCGACAACATTTTAATAATGATCTGAAAGGTAAGTTGATCGTCAGTGCTGGTTTAGGCGGCATGGGTGGCGCTCAGCCACTCGCTGCAACTATGGCCGGGGCAGTATTCTTGGGTGCTGATGTAGATGAATCGCGTATTCAAAAACGCGTCGACACCAAATACATCGACAGGATGACACACTCTTACGACGAAGCTATCGAATGGGTAAAAGATGCAATGGAATTAGGTGAGGAATTATCTGTAGGACTGGTAAGCGATGCCGGTGATCTGCTGTCGCGCCTGATAAAAGATAATATTGTACCTCACATGCTCACCGACCAAACCTCGGCCCACGATCCGCTGAATGGTTATGTGCCCAATGGTTTGTCACTAACACTGGCAGCGGTACTGCGTAAAAGTGATCCCGAAGAGTACAAACGCCTGTCGCTCAAAAGTATGGCACGTCACGTAAGCTTTATGCTCGATCTACAGGCCATGGGCGCGATAACATTTGATTATGGCAATAACTTGCGCGAGTTTGCCCGCCAGGGTGGCGAACTTGCCGCATTTGATTTTCCAGGCTTCACACCTGCTTATATTCGACCATTGTTTTGCGAAGGAAAAGGGCCTTTCCGGTGGGTAGCATTATCCGGTGATCCAGAAGATATTTATACAACCGACAAGGCATTAATGGAAGCATTCCCTGAAAATAAGCACTTAATTAATTGGCTTAAAAAAGCACAAGAGAGGATTGCCTTTCAGGGTCTGCCTGCCCGTATCTGCTGGCTTGGGATGGGCGAACGCGAAAAAGCAGGATTATTATTTAACGAACTGGTAGCAAGTGGCAAAGTAAAAGGCCCGATCGTAATCGGTCGCGACCATTTGGATTGCGGCTCGGTAGCGTCGCCCAACCGTGAAACCGAAGCCATGAAAGACGGCTCGGACGCCGTATCCGACTGGCCATTGCTCAACCTGATGTCAAACGCATCTGGTGGGGCAACATGGGTGTCGTTCCATCATGGTGGTGGGGTAGGCATGGGGTATTCACAACATGCAGGTATGGTAGTAGTTGCAGATGGCACAGAACGGGCTGCTAGTTGTTTGAAACGTGTATTATATAATGATCCGGCAATGGGCATTTTCAGGCACGTTGATGCCGGGTATGAGCAGGCAGAAGTTACCGCAGAGAAGTTTAATTTAAAAATATAAACTATTAATAGAACGTCATTGCGAGGAACGAAGCAATCTCTACATAGGCAGGTCAATGCGCACGGATACCTTTCTGTCCGCTCTGTATAGTTCGGAGATTGCTTCGTCGCTCACTCCTCGCAATGACGCGATGGAATATGAAAAAACTCATCGGTCCATTTACGCAACTTCTTCCTTTATCGGGATTGCCGGTGAAAGGCCCTATTGCGGATGACGCTTTGCAGATCATCCCGCAGGGAGGCGTATTGGCTGAAAATGGATTGATAGCAGAAGTTGGAGATTTTGAAACGCTAAGAAAATCAAATCCTGACGCTGAAATAGAAGAAATACAAAACGACCATGTTTTACTCCCTGGCTTTGTAGACTGCCATACTCACCTATGTTTTGCAGGCAGCCGTGCAAAGGATTATGCCCTGCGCATTGCCGGTAAAAGCTACTTCGAAATTGCCAAATCAGGAGGCGGTATTTGGGATTCGGTAACTCAAACCCGGAAGGCAAGCAAAAATGAATTAGTTGATTTGTTGCTGCAACGGGTAGATCAACACACAAAAAATGGTGTTACCACCATCGAAGTAAAAAGCGGTTACGGACTGAAGGTTGAGGAAGAATTAAAACAACTCCAAGCCATAAAAGAAGCATGTGCAAAAAGTAATGCTGACTTAATTGCCACCTGCCTTGCTACCCACATTTTACCAAAGGATTTTAGCGGCCCTGTGGAAGAGTATCTGGAGCTGATATTGAACAAACTCCTCCCTAAAATAAAACAAGAGAACCTGGCTAACCGGATGGATATATTTATTGAAGACGGCGCTTTCAGTCCATCTGATGCTGCCTGCTATTTAGAGGTGGCAAAGAAAATGGGCTTCGATATCACTGTTCATGCCGACCAGTTTAGCACTGGCGGTAGTGAGGTAGCGGTGACCGTCGGCGCTGTATCTGCCGATCACCTCGAGGCCAGCGGAGAAGAAGAAATTAAACGAATAGCTGCTTCCGAAACGGTTGCAGTTGCATTGCCGGGCGCTTCCTTAGGTTTGGGTATGGGTTTTGCCCCTGCGCGAAAATTATTAAACGCAGGGGCGTGCCTGGCCATTGCCAGCGACTGGAACCCCGGCTCGGCCCCAATGGGAGACTTGCTGTTGCAGGCATCGGTACTCAGCGCCCACGAAAAACTAACCACCGCCGAAACTTTTGCCGCCCTAACGTTCCGCGCCGCCAAAGCACTAAATTTGTACGACCGCGGCGTGTTAGAAAAAGGCAAACTAGCGGATATGCAGGCTTATGCCTGCAACGATTACCGGGAGATACTGTATCATCAGGGAAAACTGAAACCGGGGAAGGTTTGGAAGGAAGGAAATTGTCTGAACCAGAATTTATAGAATTAAAGAATTGGTAGAATTATAAATAATATAAACAGAATATAAATAAGACCGTCATTGCGAGGAACGAAGCAATCTCTACATAGGACAATCAACGGAGTATGAATTTCAAAACTGGACGTTCCTTAAGAAATTCACCCTCCCTGAGCTGCATAGCAAAGAGATTGCTTCATCCTCGCAATGACGTGATGAAAAAACTAGACTCTGATTAACTAATCTTCTAAAAATGCAACTCATAGAATGTGTTCCAAACTTTTCCGAAGGCCGCGACCCGAATATCATCAAACAGATCACCGATGCGGTTGAAGCTGTGGAGGGTGTGCGATTGCTGAATGTTGATCCCGGTAAGGCCACCAACCGCACGGTGGTAACCTTTGTAGGCGAACCTGAGCGGGTAATTGAAGCGGCTTATCAGGCTATAAAAAAGGCGGGTGAAGTGATCGACATGAGCAAACACACCGGCGAGCATCCCCGCATGGGAGCTACTGACGTTTGCCCGCTCATTCCCATCAGCAATATCAGCATGGAGGAGACGGCGGAGTATGCAAGACGGTTGGCGGAACGTGTAGGAACAGAATTAGAGTTACCTGTTTACCTGTATGAGTACGCTCAGGAAGATAAGGGCAGAAGCAACCTGTCGGTTATCCGTGCAGGAGAGTATGAAGGATTTTTTAAGAAGATAAAACAACCGAAGTGGAAGCCCGACTTCGGTCCGGCAGAGTTTGATGCCAGGCGTGGTGCAACGGTTATCGGTGCACGTGATTTCCTGATCGCTTATAATGTCAACCTGAATACCACTTCAGTACGTCGTGCCAATTCTATTGCATTTGACGTGCGCGAAGCAGGGCGTGTAATGCGCGAGGGCGACCCCGTCAGCGGCAAGATCATTACCGATGCAGATGGCAAACCGCGCACCATTCCCGGTTCGCTCAAATCGGTAAAGGCCATTGGCTGGTATATCGAGGAATATGGCGTCGCGCAGATATCCATGAACCTCACCAACATCGAAGTAACGCCTGTTCACAAGGCCTTCGACGAGGTGTGCAACAAGGCCAACGAGCGTGGCATACGCGTAACAGGTAGTGAACTGGTGGGCCTCATCCCCCTCAAATCCATGATGGATGCCGGTAAGTATTTCCTGGCAAAGCAGGAGCGGTCGACCGGGGTGAGCGAGAAGGAACTCATCCGCATCGCCATAAAATCAATGGGACTGGATGAATTATCACCTTTTAAACCTGAAGAAAGAATAATAGAATACCTTTTAAAAGACAAGGCTGACAGCAAACTCATTAGCATGAGCCTCGCCGGCTTTGCCGACGAAACGGCCAGCGAAAGCCCTGCGCCGGGTGGTGGTTCCATATCGGCTTATGTGGGTGCGCTTGGCGCATCACTGGCTTCAATGGTAGCCAACCTGTCGTCGCATAAACGCGGTTGGGATGATCGCTGGGCTGAGTTCAGTGGCTGGGCCGAGCGCGGTCAGCATTATAAAAATGAGCTTGTTCTTTTGGTAGACCAGGACACCATCGCCTTTAACCAGATCATGACGGCATTTGCCCTGCCCAAAGCCACCCAGGAGGAGAAAGCCATGCGCACCGAAGCCATACAGCAGGCCACTAAACTGGCCATCGAGGTACCGTTCCAGGTGATGAAGGCCGCATACCAAAGCATGGAAGTGATCAAAGCGATGGCCGAAAAAGGCAATCCTAATTCTGTAACTGATGCCGGTGTGGCAGCTCTATGCGCCCGCACAGCGGTATTAGGCGCATTTATGAATGTAAAAGTAAACGCCGGCGGCTACGATGATAAAACCTATGTTCAGGAAATACTCAACGAAGGCGAAGCCCTCCAGCAAATGGCTATGGACCGTGAGATCGAGATTATTGAGATTGTGAATGGGAAGATTAAATAGGCGGGGCAAAGAAATGTACGTTGTAGAGACGCGATGCATCGCGTCTCTACGTGCTGCTAACTAAAATTCTTCCTCCTCCTCCAATTGAAACAACTCCTCCACGGTAGTACCAAACACCTTCGCCATGCGCAAGGCAAGCATGGTGGACGGGATAAATTTCCCGGTTTCGATAGAATTTAGCCCCTGCCGCGATATGCCGATATGTTTGGCAAGGTCGGCCTGGGTCCAGTTTTTTTTTGCGCGTTCAACCTTTATGGTGTTTTTCATACGCCGTATTTCCTTTTCGAAATTATCCAACCAATAAAATAAAACAGCCAGCAATAACACACCAGGTAAGCATAGCCAAAAAAGAGGGTGTTTGATATGCCGCACAGACCCAGCAAAAACAGCACCATCAGCAGCATGGCCGTCAGTGCAAAACCGATCACTACAGCTTCAAATTGCACGCGTTGCTTCACCTCGTCCATTGCCCCAACGGCTTTGATGTATTTATAAATAAAAATGGCGAAAGTGATAACCGGCACTATCGCGATAATTACCGAAACAGGCTGCCCGACTAATTGATGTTTTAATAACCAGGCAGCGGGCAAATAAGTGGCCCCATAAATAAGCGCGTAAATGATAGACTGTTGGTTCAGGGATTTTTTAGATTGTTCCATGATCTTCAATTGTTTAATTATTAACAAAGATAAGTAAACATTTCATAATGTCAAGTATAGTAGACAAAAAGTCTATAATTGTAGATAATTTAACGATAGAGGTCGTACGTTTTACGTAGTAAGTTATACGATTAAAAGTACGTTGTAGAGAGGCGTGGCGATTCTCAATTATACAGAGCGGCTATGTAGATTCTACGTCACATATCCTAAAAGTGTTCACGTTCACAACGCCGTGAACGCTTGTGAGCACTTTCCAGTAAAATACTCTCATTTTAATAAAGCCCTATCAAAATGATAGGGCTTTCCTGTTTGCACTCTCCTGTAATTTATCGCAGTTTGTTTTTAATCAATTGATTTATAGTGCCTTGATTTATTTGTGACTGTTGCTGGCATCGTCTTGGCGAATAGGGAAGAAAATCAACCCGAAGCGCAACACCAGCAGCAATGAAACGAGAACAAGTAAAATACTCCCCTAAAGAACTTCTGATAATGGTCTTTTTCTGCCTTTTCGTTTTGGCGTTGAGTTATTTCGTCTATCTCAAAATTAAACTTCTGCAATAATTAACTAAACGCTATGCAACAAAATCCCACTAAAAATTAAAACTATGCTCACCATTTATCTCTTCGTTGCCATCATCGTAATGTGCTGGCTGTCATTTAAAGCAATCGACTGGTTCGAAAAAATCTAAAAATCATGATCGCATTATTCATTACCTCAATTGCGGTTTTCATCTACATGGTATATGTACTGCTAAAACCCGAGAAATTTTAATCTGAAACAATGAACACTGAATTAACCGGAATAATAGTAACATTCATCATTACACTTGCCATAGCCATTATGCTTGGTAAATACATGGCCAAAATGTATGCAGGCGAGAAAGTTTGGACCGACTTTCTGAAGCCGCTCGAAAAATGGATGTTCAAGCTGGGCGGCATCAACCCCAAAGAACATATGAACTGGAAACAGTTCCTGAAAGCCATGCTCACCATCAATATTTTATGGGTATTGTATGGCTTTTTTGTGCTGATATACCAGGATAAGCTGCCGCTGAACCCGGACGGCAACCCTGGCATGACGCCCGATTTATCATTTAATACCATCATTAGCTTTTTGGCCAACTGTAACCTGCAGGACTATTCGGGAGAGACCGGGGCAACCTATCTTACCCAACACTTCATATTCATGTTCCTGCAGTTTACCAGCGCCGCGACAGGTATGGCTGCCGCAATCGCTGTTTTTAAAGCATTCAGGGACAAGACGACAACTGATCTGGGCAACTTCTGGGACTTCTTTGTGAAATCGATCACCCGCGTATTACTGCCAATTTCTATAGTGATTGCGCTGGTATTAACTTTCAATGGTACACCAAGCAGCTACGCCGCTAAAGATAAATTCATCTCGCTGCAAGGCGATACAGTTACCTTATCACGCGGCCCGGCCGCGCAAATGATCGCCATTAAGCACCTGGGCACTAACGGCGGTGGATATTTCGGCGCAAATTCGGCGCATCCGTTCGAAAACCCGAACTATTTAACCAATATGGTGGAGGTCGCCTCCCAATTTATTATCCCTGTTGGTATGATCATAGCCCTCGGCTTTTTCATCCGCAGGAAAAAACTAAGCTGGATCATATTCGGGGTGATGCTGGTGGGTACGCTCATGCTCATGATTCCTTCAATAGTTAGTGAAGTAGGTGGCAACCCGGAAATAGCGAAAATGGGCATAACCCAGGCTACGGGCTCGATGGAAGGTAAGGAGGTACGGTTCGGTCCCGCTGCAACTGCTTACTGGAGTACGTTGACAACGGTGACATCCACTGGCTCGGTAAATGGTATGCACGATAGTATGATGCCTTTGACCGGCTGCTGGGAATTACTGGCCATGATGATCAATGGTTTCTTTGGTGGTGATGGCGTAGGCTTCCTCAACTATTATATCTATCTCATCATAGCTGTATTTATATCCGGCTTGATGGTTGGCCGTACGCCCGAATTTTTAGGCCATAAAGTAGAGGCGCGGGAAATAAAGATCGCCGCAATTATCACCCTGCTCAGTCCATTGTTAATTAAAGGCGGCACCGCATTGGCTTGTTACATATTCTATACCCATCCTAATGCGGATTGGGCGGTAAAGCCATCGGCTTGGCTCAATAATCCAGGCTATCACGGCTTCTCCGAGATGCTGTACCAATACGTATCCTGCAATGCGAACAATGGTTCAGGCTTTGAAGGGCTGGGAGACAACAACATCTTCTGGAACGTCAGCGCCGGTGTGGTGATCTTCTTCGGAAGGTTCCTGCCGATCATAGGGCCGATAGCAATCTCTGGTCTGCTGGCGCAAAAGAAGTTCATACCTGAATCGGCCGGTACATTACACATCGATACGGTGACTTTCGGTATAATGACTTTCGCCGTGATCCTGATACTGAATGCCTTGTCATACTTCCCTGCACTGGCATTGGGCCCGCTGGCAGAATATTTTTCAATGCTTAAGCACTAATTAGAAATGAAAAACCAATCAAATAAATTATTTGAGCCTGCCCTTGTGCGGACGGCCCTCAAAGAATCATTCATAAAACTCGATCCCCGGGTAATGATACACAACCCGGTGATGTTTACCGTCGAGATCGGTACGCTGGTGATGCTGTTCGTGAGTTATTACTCCTTTTCGCATACCGACCAGGGCTCGTTTGGGTACAACGTAAGTATATTCATTATACTGCTGTTAACGGTACTGTTTGCCAATTTTGCTGAGGCTATTGCCGAAGCGCGCGGTAAAGCGCAGGCTGACAGTCTACGTAAAACACGCGAAGAAACACCTGCAAAAGTATTGCTTGACAATGGTACTATCGTTACTAAATCATCCAACGAACTGCGCAAAGGCGATGTGTTTGTTTGCGCTACGGGCGATACCATTCCAACAGATGGCGAGATCATTGAAGGTATTGCTACTATTGACGAATCGGCTATTACCGGTGAATCCGCTCCCGTGATCCGCGAATCAGGGGGCGATAAATCTTCTGTTACAGGTGGTACAAAAGTGCTATCCGATAATATTAAAGTACTGGTAACTACTCAACCGGGCGAAAGCTTTTTGGATAAGATGATCGCATTGGTAGAAGGAGCATCACGCCAGAAAACTCCCAACGAAATTGCGCTTACTATCCTGCTGGCAAGCTTTACGCTGATATTCATCATCGTGTGCGTTACGCTACAGCCTTTTGCAAAATATGCCAATACCCCTATTACTATTGCCGCATTGATATCGCTCTTTGTGTGCCTAATTCCAACTACCATCGGCGGATTGCTTTCGGCCATCGGTATTGCGGGTATGGACCGTGCGTTGCGTGCCAACGTGATCACCAAATCAGGTAAAGCGGTAGAAACTGCGGGCGACATCGACACACTATTGTTAGACAAAACCGGGACAATAACAATCGGTAACCGTAAAGCCACACACTTTTGGCCCGTTGACGGCGTAAGCGAAGGCGAATTTGTAAAAGCATGTGTGTTAAGCTCGCTGGCCGACGAGACTCCGGAAGGTAAATCGATAGTGGAACTGGCTGAACAAGGCGCAAGCCGGCTTACCGTAAAAGTGCCGGATGGTGCAACGTTCATCAAATTTACTGCCGAAACCCGCTCAAGTGGTTTGGATACGGCTGACGGTTTGCGTGTGCGCAAAGGTGCTTTTGACTCCATCAGGAATATGGTATTAAAAGCCGGCAATCCATTGCCAAATGGAGTTGAAGACCGCGTAAAAGTCATAGCCTCAAATGGTGGAACACCACTGGTCGTATCTCAGAACGAGAAAGTTTTGGGCGTTATCGAGTTACAGGACATCATCAAAACCGGTATTTCAGAGCGTTTCGACCGCCTGCGCAAAATGGGTGTAAAAACGGTGATGGTAACTGGTGATAATCCCTTAACTGCCAAATTCATCGCTGAGAAAGCGGGTGTGGATGATTTTATCGCGGAAGCAAAACCCGAGGATAAGATGAACTACATCAAACACGAGCAGAATGGAGGTAAACTGGTAGCCATGATGGGTGACGGTACTAACGATGCCCCGGCACTGGCCCAAGCCGACGTAGGTGTAGCCATGAACAGTGGTACACAGGCAGCTAAGGAAGCAGGCAATATGGTCGACCTGGATAACGACCCCACCAAGCTGATCGAGATCGTTGAAATCGGTAAGCAGTTGCTCATCACCCGCGGTACGCTGACCACCTTTTCTATCGCGAATGACGTCGCTAAGTATTTTGCTATCGTACCGGCATTGTTTATCACCTCTATACCTGCCTTGCAAAGCCTGAATATTATGGCTTTGCACAGCCCTCAATCGGCCATATTATCAGCGGTTATTTTCAATGCTATTATTATACCGATGTTGATACCGCTGGCCTTAAGAGGTGTTGAATATAAGCCGATTGGCGCAAGTGCCTTGCTGCGCCGGAATCTGTTGATCTATGGCTTTGGCGGTGTTATCGCGCCATTCATAGGTATAAAACTGATCGACCTGGTTGTTTCACTAGTAGTTTAAAAAATCATGAAAAAGTACATTATTCCATCAATAAGAATAACACTGGTGCTCATCGTAGTGCTGTGTGTGATATACCCACTGTTTATCGCTGCTGTCGGTAAGTTAGCCAAAGGGAAAGGTGATGGCGAATCCATCGTTGTAAATGGCAAAGTAATTGGTTATGCGCTTGTAGGGCAGAACTTTTCCAAGCCCCAATATTTTTGGGGACGTCCGTCAGCCGTAGCATACAATGCCAATGGCTCAGCCGGATCAAACAAAGGTCCAACCAATCCAGACTATCTGAAGGATGTTCAAAAACGCATCGATACACTGTTAAAATATCACCCTTATCTGAAACGCAGCGACATTCCTGCCGATATGGTAACAGCCTCAGGCAGCGGTCTTGATCCCGATATATCCGTAGATGCTGCCAAAATTCAGATCAAACGTGTGGCCCAATACCGCAAACTGGACGAGCAGAAATTAGCCGAGCTGGTAAACAACCATATCGAGCACCCGTTGTTGGGCTTGCTTGGCCCCGAAAAAATAAACGTGCTGAAGCTGAATGTGGCTTTGGATGAACTAAAATAATATACGCCCCTATTTCTATATAAAATAACTTCTTATAACAATGAAAAAACAACTACTGATAGTTGCCCTGGCAGCTATTGCCCTGGGTGTAAATGCCCAGACTAACACTACTAAAACCAAAACTGATACTGTTGCACGTTCGCTGTCATCACCGCTACCCTCGCCACCGTTCCCAACATCCGACTGGGATGGAGCACCACTGGTTGGCTCTGATGCGACAGCACCGATATACCCTTTGCAGAAAGCGTTAGGGTGGACCAAAACTCATTTCAGAATTTATGGCTGGGTTGACCCGGGAGGTAATATCAGCTCATCAAAGCACTCCAATGCTCCTACCTCATATGATATTATACCGAATAATGTAGTATTGGATCAGGCTGGTCTGAAATTCGATTGGCAGCCCAATACGGTACAGACAGATCATATTTCGACTGGCTTTTTGGTGACAACTATTTTTGGAACGGATTATAGGTACACAACAGGTAAGGGATATTTCAGTAATCAATTATTGGGTCAAAATAGTAAGTATGGATTTGACCCGGCCGAAATGTATGGATTGATTTATTTCCCAAAGATTGCTGATGGAATGATCCTGAAACTGGGACGTTTTATATCTCCCGCAGATATCGAAGCGCAGTGGGCAACGGACAACTACCTCTATTCGCACTCACTCATGTTTACTGTCGACCCATATACCTTTACAGGTGCACAGGCAACATTTAAGTTAGGATCGTACTGGCAACTGGAAGTAGGTGTACACGCAGGTAACGACATGGCACCGTGGAGCCATTCAGCGCAGATCAATGGTTTGTTAATGGCCCGCTGGGTATCAAAAGATAACAATAACTCGCTTTATGGCGGTATTAACTCTTTGGGCAATGGTGATTACACCCAACAGCACGACAATCTGCAGATGCTTGTTATGACATGGGGCCACAAGTTTAATGAAACATTTCACATGATGACTGAAGCATATTATATGTGGCAATATCACGCGCTTACGGGCGGTACAGTGATTAATGGCCCTGCACAACCGTTTTTGACTGGTGTTGGTCCAGGCATGCTTATCCCCGGAACAGAACGTGCAATTGGAGCTGTGAATTATCTTCAGATACTGGTTTCAAAAAAGAATTATTTCTCTATCCGCACCGATTTTTTGGATGACCCACAGGCCGGAAGAACGGGTTATGCAACATGGTATTCGAGCCATACCCTGGGCTTTGTACATTACTTTAATGATTATATCCGCATTCGTCCTGAGATAAGATATGAAAGAGCTTATGCTGACGGAATTACACCATATGATAACGGAACCAAAAAGGATCAATATACTGCTGCAATGGACCTTATTATACGTTTTTAAGATGATTGTTTAATACTTAACCAAATGAAAAAGTTAACATTACCCCTGATCATCCTGATCGTGTTAACCGGGATGAATCAACTGGCGGGTGCACAAACACCCAATCAAATACGTGGCTTATATCTCACCTATGATGATTATGTACATCATAAATTGAGCTATAGCGGCGATAAAGTTAACCTGCACGAATTTCTGGGGCAGGGCAGCATTGTCATAGTCAGCAATGGTAAAAAGACGATTCTGTCAAAGCAGCAGGTATATGGTTATCACAATAATGGTGCAGACTACCGATATTTTAATAAGGTTGCTTACCAGGTATTGGATACCCGTGGATTTTACCTGTATAGTCTTGATAAGCTTACCCAGGTGGGTAAAGGTCCAAAACCCGTACAGGCGCTTTATTTTAGCACTAAAGCAGATGCAACTATACTGGCTCTGACCGAAACTTCACTGGAAAGAGTCTTTGCAACTAATCAAAAATTCAGGTACCTGGTAGAGGCACAGTTCAAATCGGATGATGATTTGGCAACATACGATAATACACTGAATGAATATAAAGTAAAGGAGCTTTACCAGGAGAGTTTAAAGTAATAATACCGGGTAATTCCGGTAAAGATCAGCATGAGGTTTTTTATATTTATAACTAATGTTTGGGTTATAAATAAGTTTGATTGATTGACTCGTGCTAAAAAGGGGATGCCTGGAGAGCATCCCCTTACCAATTGAAAACCAATTATGGACGGAGAAAATAAAGAGCAATCTGTAGAACATTTCCTGGAGCTGATAAAACGCTCCCGGCGGGGTAAATTTAAGATCTATATCGGCATGAGTGCGGGTGTAGGTAAAACCTACCGTATGCTGATGGAGGCACATGCCTTAATGCGTAGCGGCATTGATGTAAAGATCGGCTATATCGAAACGCACAAACGTAAAGAGACTGAGGCGCTGATAGATGGCCTGCCTCTGATACCACGCCGTAAATTATTTTACAAAGGCAAAGAGCTGGAAGAGATGGATCTGAACGCCATCATCAGTTTACGGCCTGAAGTAGTTATTGTAGACGAACTGGCGCATACCAATATCGAAGGCAGCCAGAACGAAAAGCGATGGCAGGATGTGCGGGATATCCTGAATGCTGGGATCAATGTGATCAGCGCGGTAAATATTCAGCATCTTGAAAGCATTAACGAAGAGGTGGAACGTATTACCGGGGCAAGTATAAAAGAGCGTATCCCTGATAAAGTATTGCAACTGGCGGATGAAGTTGTGAATATCGACCTTACCGCTGATGAGTTGATTGAAAGGCTGAAACAAGGGAAGATCTATGATGAGAAAAAGATCCCGCTTGCGCTGAATAACTTTTTTCAATCTGAACGGATTTTGCAATTACGTGAATTGGCATTGAAAGAAGTGGCTCACCAATTGGAGCGGAAGATCGATACGGAGATACCTAAAAATATAAAGCTGCGTGCCGAATTGTTCCTGGCCTGTATCAGTACCAATGATGAATCGGCAAAGATCATTATTCGTAAAACAGCGCGTTTAGCATCTTATTACCGCTCTAAATGGTATGTGCTTTATGTACAAACTGCTAATGAGAGCAGCGACAAGATTAACCTGGCTGCGCAGCGCCACCTGATCAACAATATGAAAACGGCAACGCAACTAGGTGGTGAGGTGCTGAAGATAAAAAGTGATAATATTGCCAAGACAATTTGGGAGGCGGCTGAAAAATATGAGATCACAACCATTTGCATTGGTAAGCCGCACTTTAAGTTTTACCAGCTGGTAATGAAGACCGCCGTATTCACCCAACTTTTGAAGAAAATGTCCAAAACTGATATCGATTTAGTAATACTGTCATGACTATAAAAAATAAACTCAGGGCCGGTTTTGGCTTCCTTTTTTTGCTGGCGCTCATTTGCTGCGGCCTGGCTATCTGGTTCCTGAACAGGCTATCGGCTGACTCCAGCGTGATATTGAAGGATAATTATGAGAGCCTTCAGTTTGTAAAGAATATTGGCAATGCGCTTGAAGAAAATGAGTCATCACTCAATGCACAGCAGATACAAACTGTCGAGAAGAACCTGGTAGGAGAGGAGCACAACATTACCGAGCCCGGTGAACAGACCGCAACGGATTCCCTGCGTTCTAAATATGAACAGTTAAAACTTCAGGGTAATAACATCCAAAAGCAAACAGAACTAAGGTTGCAAATACGCAAACTGCTTTATAACATCATGCAGGTGAATATGGAGGCCATCCAACATAAAAATGCGACGGCTAAAGAAACAGCCAGCAATGCTACTATGATCGTCGCTTTAATAGGGGGATTCCTGTTCCTGATCGCGTTTAGCTTCATTATCAATTTTCCGGGCTATATTGCCAACCCAATTCGCGAGCTAACAGAGCGTATCAAAGAGATCGCCAAGCGTAACTATCATCAGCAACTCAGTTTTAAATCGAATGATGAATTTGGCGAACTGGCACAGGCATTTAACGCCATGACCTTTAAGCTGGCTGAATATGAAAACAGCAACCTGGCCAGTATATTATTTGAAAAGAAACGGATTGAGACCATTATCAATTCCATGCACGATGGCATCATCGGCCTGGATGAGAAATCAAATATCATATTCGCCAATGAGGTGGCCTGCACACTTATTGGTATTACGGAAGCAAGTCTTATAGCCAGGTACGCACCTGATGTAGCTGTTGAGAACGACCTTTTAAGGAACCTGCTGCAAACTAATCAGACCAGGATTAAGATATTCGCTGATAATCGTGAAAGCTATTACTCAAAAGAAATGCTGTCCGTCATCAACAAGGATAAATCTATCGGGAACGTGATCATCCTTAAAAATATCACCGAGTTTCAGCAGTTGGATGAAGCGAAGACAAACTTCATAGCTACGATATCGCATGAACTAAAAACACCGATAGCATCGATCAAAATGAGTTTGAAGTTGCTGGAAGATCAAAGAATAGGAGATATTAACGACGAACAAAAGCAGCTAATTGGTAATATTGAAGACGACACCCGCCGTTTGCTGCAGATCACCGGCGAACTGTTGGATATGGCGCAAGTGGAAACGGGTAAACTGAACCTGAACTTTGGTAGCACGCATCCGCAGAATATTGTTGATTATGCGCTGAAAGCCATCAAGTTTACAGCCGACCAGAAGCAGGTTGCGATAGATGTGCACTACGATGAAAAGTTACCCGAAGTTCGGGCCGACCTGGATAAAACCACTTGGGTGTTGATCAACCTGTTATCGAATGCCGTGAAATACAGTCATCAAAAATCAATAATCAACCTGAATGTGAAGAAGCTGAAAGGAGACGATATCGAGTTTTCGGTTCAGGATCATGGGCAAGGGATTGAAAGCAAATACCTGCCGCGCATATTTGAGCGATACTTTAAAGTCCCTGGCGCGACGGTAGAGCAAACCGGTACAGGCTTGGGCCTGGCCATTGCAAAAGACTTTATCGAAGCCCAATCAGGAAAAATTGGTGTGCAAAGTGAGTTGGGAGAGGGTAGTAGGTTTTATTTTACACTGAAGAAAGTTGGTTAATATTCCTCATTTGTAAAGTCGGGGAAAGTTTCCGAAATTGTTGATATGAAACCTTTTCTTATCGCAATTATTATCCTGATTCCCTGTCTTTGCTTCGGCCAAAAGAATACCTCTGATTATGATATTTATTCTGAGTACTTCCGGGTTTTTCAAAAACAGCATGGGGGAGAATACAATTTCGTAATTAAGGTAAAACCAGGATACAACCCGACTGAGGAAGATACAGGCATCTCATCCTTTCTTTATGATGTCAGAGGGGATATCAAAGAAGGTAAAATACCTGGTTCATTTGTTTTGAATTGTCCGCAACTGATCGATACATTAAAAAAAGATACTTCATGGCTCTTATTAATTGATCAATTGAATAAGGGACTCAAGAAACAGCATACTATCCGAAATGCCTTTTCAAAAGATATTCGTGTCTCTATGTTCACTTATGGCCAATATGCCGAATATTTTGAAAATAAAGAGATAAATGAAGGATGGGCCAATTTTCATGATGATTACCCCGGGCATTCCGTATTAACCACCGTCTCAGATATAGCCAGTGATGGCAGGCGCGCTGTATTTTACTTTTCCTGGCGATGTGGCGGTTTATGTGGTGATGGCTCGTTGGTGATGTTTTATAAAGACGCATCCGGATGGAAATATCTTTGTTCAATTACACTCTGGCAAACATAAATATAGTTTCTAATTAGCCGATTGCTATTAGAAATCTGTCCTCAATTTATAATTCTTTAATTAAAGAGTCCACCGGTAATTTTAAAAAATCGCTGAACTTTCGGATCATAGTTAATGAAAGTGCTTGTTTATAGTTTAGCACTTTGCTGATTGTGCCCTTGTCGCCATAAACTTTTGCTAAATCAGAAGGTTTATATCCAAAGTCATCAAGCCTTATTTTAATTAATTCAACGGGGTCAACTTCCGGCAAATCCAAAATCGATTTTTCATATTCGGCAATAAGATGAACGAGGAGCATTTTTTCTTTATGGTCCTCTGTATCTTTTCCTGCATATTTAACCTGCTCATAGCGGTTAACTGCAGCACTGTATTCTTCTTCAGAATCGATTAAAAACCATTGTGCTTTTGTGCTCATTGTTCTTGTTATTAATGATTATAGTATAAATTCTGGATAAGAAATCACCTCAAGTAGCTTGACCCATAGGGTCTACCGCTTTGTAGCAAAAAACCGATAACAAGAATTTTTGCCTCGTAGAGGCTACCCTTAAGCAGGTATAATCAACGCCTTGCCAGCACTGGGTAGCCTCTACGAGGCAATATATCGATCTTTTAAATTTCTACAAAGCGGTAGACCCTACGGTTCAATGGTTTCCCATCTAATTGGTGTCCTTGCTATCAGTTGTCGTCAACATAAATATTTTGTAGACAATTCGTCAGTGTGAAAATGAAAATTATTTATCTATGAAATATTAGCGAATAATTAACATTTTTGGAGTGAAATGTAATTCCTATGCTAAAACGGCTACTTTTCACTTTGCTATATCTGCTGTTTTTTGCGTCTGTCTTTGCCCAAACGCGTGAGGATAGTGTGAAAAACAATCCTGCTGTTGATACTACCGTAAAGCATACAAATGTTGATACTATTGTAAAAAAGCAAGCTGATACTATCAAACATGCAGCGGTAGATAGTGTCGCTAAAGTACATCCCGTTGATAGTGTTGTGAAACCTATTGTGGTTGACAGTGCTTCCAGTCATCATAAACCAGCAGTAAAAACGGTGAAAAAAGCACCCGTTAAAACGGTGGTCAAGCCGCCGTTAGTTGTCGATACAGAACCTAAGCATTCAACAGTTAAAACAATAAATGATTTAAGATATAATGCCTACCTGAAAGGCGATGACCTGGATAAAATGTCATTAGCGGGTGATCTGAATCATTTCCCATCGCCGGATAGTGTACTAAAATATAAAAAGGAGCTTGACATAAGTCCGATACAGATAGGACAATTAACCAAACTTTCTACCGAGTTGCACCGAAAAAAAGTAGAAATGGGCGATAACATCATCCGTAATGAAAAGATGCTGGATAGCCTTTTTCACTCCCACCAGGTAGATGAAGGATCTTTGATTTTTTACACCAATCGCTCCGGATTGTATTACGGAGAAATGAAAGGCGCCATATTAATGGCCTGCTATAAAACCGAAAAGCTGCTGACCCCCGCGCAGATCAAAAAACTGGAAACTTTGGAGAAAACAAGTGAGTTGGTTAAATAGTTGATTAAGTTGAAGTAGTTATACTGGTTGGAGTAGCTGTATTGGTTAAAAAGCTTTTCCCCAACTAATTTAATCAACCATTACAACCCTTACAACAATTACAACGACTACAACCAATTTACCATTTCATTTAATTAACTTTGCCACCCTCAATAAAGCATATGAAAATATCTTTTGATTTTGAAAAGCCCCTTGCTGATCTGCAGCAACAGATTGATAAAGTGAAGCAGGTTGAAGAGAAAACCAAGGTGGACATGTCGGCAACTGTTAATGAGTTGCAGGAAAAATTCGAAACTACCAAAAACCAGATATATACTCAATTAAACGGCTGGCAACGGGTTCAAATATCCCGTCATCCGGAAAGGCCTTATACTTTACAGTATTTGGAACTGATGTGCGATGATTTTATCGAATTGCACGGCGACCGTACCGTAGGTGATGACAAGGCGATCATTGGCGGGTTTGGGACCATAGGTGGTCAGACCGCCATGTTTATCGGTCACCAAAAAGGACGCAATACCAAAGAACGCCAGTACCGTAACTTCGGTATGGCAAATCCTGAAGGTTATCGTAAAGCATTGCGTTTGATGAAGCTTGCCGAGAAATTCAATAAGCCTGTCATCACTTTGATCGATACTCCGGGAGCATTCCCAGGCCTTGAGGCTGAGGAACGCGGACAAGGGGAAGCGATCGCCCGCAACCTGCTGGAAATGTCTGTCTTGAAAGTGCCTGTGATTTGTGTCATCATTGGCGAAGGCGCTTCTGGTGGTGCTTTGGGTTTGGCTATTGGTGATAAAGTATTCATGTTAGAAAACTCATGGTATTCGGTTATCTCTCCTGAAAACTGCTCTACCATTCTCTGGAAAACCTGGGAAAATAAAGAACGTGCTGCGGAAGTTTTGAAGCTATCGTCTACTGAAATGTTTAAGAATAAACTGATCGACGGCGTGATAAAAGAGCCTATCGGCGGTGCACACCAGGATCCGGTTGCTATGGCGACCACACTGAAAAAGCATCTTCTAAAAGACCTTAAAGAGCTGCAAAGCAAGAATATTGACGAACTGGTAACAGAAAGAATCGACAAATTCTGTTCGATGGGCGTAGTGGTTGAAGAGTAATTTTTTGACCATAAAGTTCAGGCAGACTTTTTTTAAAATAGCTTTTGAACTTAAAAAAATCGTCTTATATTTGCATTCCTTTTCGGAATGGCAACATGACGAGTGGAGATTGCCTGATAGTATAATGGTAGTACGACGGTTTTTGGTACCGTTTGTCTAGGTTCGAATCCTGGTCGGGCAACAAGAGAATTTCGGATTTCGGATTTTCAATGTCGGATTTATCCGGTTGATAATTTGAAATCCGAATTGCTTTTTAAACAGGTGCAAAATAATTCCGAAATCGTAATTCCGAAATCCGAAATAAAAAACGATGCCTTTACAGTTTAATCCAATCAAACTATTTGCCGGTTCGGGGACAACCGAGCTAGCAGCAAAAATTGCAAAAGCTTATGGTAAGGAATTGGGGGAAGTTGCGGTATCCCGCTTTAGTGATGGCGAATTTCAGCCGCACTTCAACGAGACGGTGCGTGGTTGCGATGTGTTTTTGATTCAATCAACATGTCCGCCTACTGATAACCTGATGGAGTTACTGATGATGATCGATGCCGCTCGCCGTGCATCTGCGCATTATGTAACGGCTGTTATCCCGTATTTCGGTTTGGCCCGCCAGGACAGGAAAGATAAACCCCGCGTGGCGATAGGCTCAAAACTGGTGGCTAACCTGTTGGTAGCAGCCGGTATTAACCGTATTATGACGATGGACCTGCACGCAGCGCAGATACAGGGCTTTTTTGATATCCCTGTGGATCACCTGGATGCATCCATCATTTTTGTGCCTTATATCAAAAGCCTGGGATTGGAAAGCTTAACTATCGCTTCTCCGGACATGGGCGGATCATACAGGGCGCGCACTTTTGCAAAATTTTTCAATGCAGAGGTGGTGATTTGCGACAAGCGTCGTAAACGTGCTAATGAGATCGAATCGATGACCCTGATAGGTGATGTAACCGACCAGGACATTGTGCTGATAGATGATATTTGTGATACTGCCGGTACTTTGGCAAAAGCTGCGGGTTTGATCATGGAGCGCGGTGCACGCAGCGTAAGAGCTGTTTGTACGCACCCTGTATTATCCGGTAATGCTTATGAAACGATCGAGAAGTCGGCACTGACCGAACTGATCGTGACAGATACAATACCGCTGAAATATCCAAGCAACAAAATTAAAGTACTGTCGACTGCCGACCTGTTCGCTAAGGCTATCCTGAACGTAAACGAGCACGGATCGATCAGTCAGTTATTTAAGGTGGACTAATAGCCTCACCTAAATCCTCTCCGAGGGAGAGGACTTAAAAAGGCATGAATTTGAATTAATAATTTCTCATTAAAGCCCATCTCCTTTGGAGAGGGGTTGGGGTGAGGCTAACAAATAAAATAAAAACAAATGAAATCATTCGCTATTAGCGGTTCTCCAAGAGAGAACGTAGGGAAACGCGACGCCAAAGAGCTGCGTTACCAGGGTTTAATACCAGCAGTACTTTATGGTGGTAAAACTCAAACTCACTTTGCAGTGCCTGCAGCTGAGTTGAAACCGATAATTTACACTCCGGTTGTTCACTTTATCGACATCACAGTTGGTAATGTAAAATCAACAGCTATCATCCAGGACATTCAATTCCACCCGTTAACAGAGCAGATCCTGCATGTTGACTTTTTGGAACTTGACGAGAAAAAGCCGATCGCTATTGAAATTCCTATCAGCTTAACCGGTACTTCTCCAGGTGTTAAAATGGGTGGTAAATTGGTTCAGAAATTACGTAAACTGCGTATCAAAGCTTTACCTAAAGATCACCTGGATACTATCGACGTAAGCATCGAAGGTCTTGACGTAGGTAAATCAGTACGTGTTGGCGATCTGAAATTAGACAAATTGACCATCACCAATGCAAAAGAAGATACTATCGTATCTGTAACTACTTCACGTGCATTGCGCCAGGCTGAGCAGGAAGCTGGTAAAAAATAATTGACACGATTACACCGATTAGGGTGTGATTGCACTGATAAAATAGCGATGGGTTTTGTGCCCGTCGCTATTTTTGTTTGAAAAGAATATCTTCGCACATTTAATTTGAAGAACAAAGCCTTTTTACGCCTTTGGCAAAAGCCGGTAGTTATGAAGTATCTGATAGTAGGTTTAGGAAACATAGGGCAGGAGTATGCGGATACCCGGCATAACATCGGCTTTATGGTGCTGGATGAAATGGCTAAGCAGGAAAATGCCAAGTTCTATAACATGCGTCTGGGATATTATACCGAAGTATCCCATAAAGGCCGGATGCTGTACCTCATCAAGCCGACTACCTACATGAACCTCAGTGGCAAATCTCTCAATTATTGGATGAAGGAATTGAAGATACCCGTGGACAATGTTCTGGTGATTGTAGATGATATTGCTTTACCATTGGGCACGCTTCGCCTGAAACCCAAAGGTAGCGCCGCCGGCCATAACGGCTTAAAAAATATTGAGGCTGTTTTAGGTCATAATAACTATGCCCGCCTTAGATTCGGGGTGAGCGATAATTTCCCCAAAGGCAAACAGGTAGATTACGTCCTCAGCGGCTTTGATGACGACGAGCAACCTGAACTCCCCGCCTTAATTGATCGCTCTATTGAGATGATCAAAAGCTTTGCAACCATTGGTGCAGAGCTGACCATGACGCGCTTTAATAAATAATTAGTGATTGAGTGAGTTAGTGAATGAGTGATTTTAGATAGAAATCATGTAATCATTTAATTCTATGAATCATGGTTCAGACAATTGAATGCCTCCTGATATTGGCAGTTTTAAACTGCCCTGATCCGTGGTTTCAGTTTTAAACTAAAACCAGTTTGTATTTCTTTTTTTGTCAGTTTCATCTAAACATAAGAAATTTTTCTTATTTTATTTATTTGATTTTTAATTAGTTATAAAATAGTTGGATGGAAATATTTGGAACGTAAGAATTTTTTCTTAGGTTTGAGTATGAGATCATCAAAGAAGGATAAAAGCATATCGTCAGAACCTACCAAATCAGAACTCGAGATACTGCAGGTATTATGGCAGTACGGGCCCTCTACAGTTCGGTTTGTAAATGATAAGCTGAACGAGCAGAAACGCGAAGTGAATTATATGTCGACACAAAAGCTGATGCTGATCATGCTCGACAAGGGATTTGTGACCAAGGATGCCAGCCAGATGACGCACGTTTACCAGGCGGCAGTGGAGGAAGGCAAAACCAAAGGCTTCATACTCGACCGTGTGGTTGACAACCTGTTCAACGGTTCGGCAAGCAGCCTTATGATGCAACTACTCGGTAATAAAAAAATGTCTCCCGAGGAGATGGAAGAGTTTAAAGAACTGATTAAAAAGATCGACGAAAAATCATAAGATTATGAAAAGCTCATTCTGGACACCGTACATATCGGATCACACCATCCATGCCATTTGCTGGACCCTGATCCACTCGCTTTGGATAGGGTTAGTTATTGCATTACTTGCAGGTTTGGTGATCACTATCACCCGGAAGTCGGACGCCGCTTTCCGTTATAATTTGCTTTGCGGCACACTCATATTGTTTACGGTATCGGCATGTGTCACATTCTTCATTGAAATATGGACGCCGGCGGTTGAGCAGGGAACTTTCCATACAACACAGACTATATATGCACCAAGTGGGCTCAATGTTGTTGTTCCGGCTGCCACACAACACATCAGCTTTGTTAGCAGAATAGTAATGATCCTGAATGCGTACTCGAATATCATATTTATGGTGTGGCTGCTACTTTTCGTACTGAAAAGCATGAAAATGGCAGGAGGACTATTATATATCCAGCGGATCAGAAATTACAGGGTTCATGAGGTATCCGAAGAGTTTAAACATAAGATTGAGATGTTTGCCGGTCAGATAGGCATCAGGCAGGCTGTCCGCCTGGTGCAATCTGAGCTGGTTAAAGTGCCGGTTGCCGTGGGCTGGCTAAAACCGATGATCTTGTTGCCAATGGGCATCCTGTTGCAACTATCGCCCGAACAATTGGAAAGCATTTTATGGCACGAACTGGCCCACATCCGCCGCCGCGATTATTTGGTAAATATTTTACAGGGGATAGTTGAAACAGTATTCTTCTTCAATCCGGGGTTATTGTGGCTATCATCTTTGATCCGTGCAGAACGTGAGGCATGCTGCGACGACATTGTACTGAGCCGTACCAATCGTAAGGCCAATTACCTGGAGGCATTATTATCATTCGGTTATGAAGATAACAGCCGGACAACCTTAGCCATGAGCATTGGAAGCGGTAACCAATTGCGGGATCGCTTGAAACGTATGGTGAGCCAGGAAAATAAAAGGTTAAGCATCGCCGAAAAGGTTGTTTTAGCCGCGGGCTTGGTGCTGCTATCTGCTTTCACGACTATATCAAAAGATAACCCGGTTATAAAGAACCTGGTAGTAAAGTTCACCAATAAAACGGGTAAAGTTGTTACTAAAACAATGCCGGTATCGATGCACCGCTTGCCCGAACGTCAGCGTGTTAATGATAGCAAGCCCGGAGCACGTGCAAAAGATACAATCACCGTAGCCGATACCGCTATAAGGTTTACCAGCGTGCTCTTCAAAAACAGCGACGCCGACCCAACCAATAATGACATTAGTGCGATGGATGACAAAGGCAATGAATACCATTTTATAGTGGTTAATAATGCAATTGCCTCCATGGAGATCAATAGCGAAAAGGTGGCCGATAATAAGCTGCCGGGATACAATTATATGCTCCGTAATATAGAAGGTGAATTGGCCGAGAAAAAGCGTATCCGCGATGGCGACGTTGCTTGGCGAAAGGAATTGAAAAGCAAATATGACGTTAACGCAAAGCGCGCCCGTTTCTCTAAGGATAGTTTAAAATCTAAAGACAAGGCATTTCGTAAAGTTCCGCCTCCTGGATATCTCAAAAATAGCTCGCCTGAACCTTATGCAGCTAAACTGGCTAATATGCAACAACGGTTCCGGGACGATAGCCTTAATTTCACATCGCAACGTGATAGGGCATATAATGTGATTGCCGACCTGGTAGATGATAAGGTGGTGCCGGGGCCGGCTAACGTAAAATGGTTTGGGTTGAGCAGTACTGAGCTCATCGTTAATGGAATGAAGCAATCGTCTGAATTGCAGCAGAAATACATGGCTAAGTATGGCATACGCCCGGACTATGGTCTTTATTACGGTCCGGTGCAAATGCATGGAACAGGCGTATTTATCGATGAGGCTGACGGCAGACCGCCGCTGCCACCCGGCAAACCGCGTCAACCTAAACTGCGCGAACAAAAATCCGGGTATATGCAACATAAATATATTGATACCGGAGGACTATTGAGGGAATCACAACTTATGCGGCGCCAACAGGCTTTTGCCGCTGACCGTGACAGGAAATTCCTGCAAATAATGGCAGATAAAAAACGTTTCTCAATAGATCAGAACCGGCAACAGTTATTAGGAGAACAAAAGCGTCTGTTATCCGGGGCGGAGTGGAAGATGCAGCAAAAATGGTTAAAGGCCGATCGGAAGCTTAAGCATGATCCTGATATTCAGTCTGCAATTAATGGTATTGTAGCCGAGCTAATGAACGCAAATGTGCTGACAGATAAAAGCGACCTGGTTAAATTTAATCTCACCAATTCGGCACTCATGGTAAATGGCAAAAAACAGCCGGAGGAGCTGCATCAGAAGCTGAAAGCTAAGTACCTGCTACAACCAAATTACAAGTTAAATTCTGACGTGACTGCAGAACCCAATTTTGGCTTGCATTTTAATGCACGAAATGGTGCTATGGGTATGGGCGTTACTGATGGGCCAGATGGTCCCTAAGCTATTATTCGATCCCACAAACTTGTCTGATAAAAATTGCCGGGCGATAATTACTCCATCCCCCGGATGGGGTGATTTTGCACTTAAAAGAGTTAAATAATTGTTAAAACCTCATTTTTGCTGTAACGCTTTAATGAATCAAACGTCACTTAGCGAAAAACCTCCTTTCATGAAAATCTTTTTACTAGCCTTATTCTTCAGTTTATCTACAGTATTTGCTTTTGCCCAAACCGGAGGTTCAGCACCAGCCCCAACCGTTACCATTACAGGAACTATAATTGATTCGGCCAATAATAAGCCAATGGGTTATGTAACTGTGGCCATTCAGGATTCAAAAACACACGAAGGAATAAAAAGCGGACTGACCAAAGATGATGGCACTTTCTCATTAAAAGCCCCTGCCGGAAAGACTTATGAAGCTGTTTTAGTATTTGTGGGTTATCGCAATAAAACAGTAGCAATAAATGGGAATGGGGCCGATGCCAGTATTGGTAAGGTATTGCTTGCTGCATCTGCAAGTCAATTAAAGGAGGTTTCAGTAACTGCAGCCCGGCCGCTGATGAAACAGGAGGTCGACCGGATTAGCTACGATATTCAGGCCGACCCGGACAACAAAGCATTATCTGTACTTGACATGATGCGCAAAGTGCCTTTGCTGACAGTGGACGGAAACGACAATATTCAGCTTAAAGGAAGCGGTAATTATAAAATATTGATCAACGGTAAAGAATCGGCACTGGTGGCTAAGAATCCGTCGGATATTTTAAAATCGATGCCTGCTACCAATATTGAAAAGATCGAGGTGATCACCACTCCTCCTGCAAAATATGATGCAGAAGGTTTGGCAGGTATAATCAATATAGTTACCAAGCGAAATGCTGACCAGGGATATAATATCGGATTCAATAGTCGCTTTAATACTGTTTTTGGAGCAGGATACAATATCAACGGAACTGTTAAGCAAGGTAAGTTCGGTGCATCATTTTTTGGTGGATTTGGCAGCAACGGCGACCTGACAACTGGCTCAGGAAATGTTGAGAATATATTCGATCCGGTTACAAAGGCGGTGACCACCACAATAGATCAGAATGGAACGACGAGGCAAAAAGGCAGGTTCCACTATGGGGGAGGAGAGTTTAGCTTTGAGATAGATACACTCAACCTTTTGACCGCATCAATCGATCTTTTTTGGAATGACCAACATCAATATACCAACCAACTTTCCAATACTAATACCTTGGGGGACCCGGTACAGGGTTTTAGCCTGAATAATACTAATCATGGCACTTTTACCGGGTTTGATGCTTCATTCAATTATCAGATAGGCTTTAAGAAATCAAAAGATGAGCTGTTAACCATCTCCTACAAATACAGCTATTCGCCTAACAAGCAGCAGAATAATAACATTTTTGATGACAGGTTTATGTATCCGTATTCGTCATATCCTGACTACCAGCAGTACAATGATGCAGGAGACAGAGATCATACTATACAGATAGATTATGCCAACCCGCTGAGCAAAAAGGTATCGATAGAGGCAGGTGCAAAAGCTATACTTCGTAACAATTACAGCTATTATCATGTAGATGACCGCTACAACGTGAACGATCCTTATGCTACCAACGATACGCTAACTAACAATTTTACCTATCACCAAAATATTATAAGCCTGTATAACTCGTATCAATTGAAACTGGAGAAATGGACAGGTAAGGCCGGTTTGCGTTTAGAACATACCTCTATCAATGCAGATTTTACATCGGCCGGTGTTACTACGGCACCAAGCTACAATAACCTGATCCCTTCTGTATCTATTCAGCGCAGTTTTAAAAGCAGCAGCTTAAATTTTGGATTTACACAGCGCATCCAGCGGCCTGGTATATTCCAGTTGAATCCATTTGTTGACAAATCGAATCCAACATTTATAAGTACAGGTAACCCAACTTTAAAGCCAGAGCTGGATAATACATTTGAACTGACCTACAGCAACTTTACCAAAAACTCGATCAACGTAGGCTTGAGCTATGCATTCTCAAACAATTCTATCCAAAACGTTTCGAGCTTGCGCCAGGTGCCTGTTACCGGCTTCCCGGATAGTACTACCACGGCAACTTACACCACCTTCGAAAACCTGGGCACTAATAAGACGCTTGGACTTAATGTGCATACCAATATGAACCTTACCAAGCAATTTACGCTGGGTTTGAACGGACAGGTAAACCATGTATGGCTTAGCGGTAATTTCAATGGCGGCATGTATCACAACGATGGCTTTACCGGAAATGCGTTTGCCAATATGCGGTACAGGTTCGATAATGGATTTGCTGTTTCCTTTAATGCGGGCTTTTTCAGTGGTAACGTAAACCTGCAGGGTAAGTCAAGCGATTTTGTTTTTAACCAGTACCTGCTGTCTAAAGACTTCTTCAAAAGAAAGCTGACACTGGTTTTAGTGGCTAATAACCCTTACAGTAAATACAATACTTTCCGTAATACTATCAACTCAACTTACTTTTACCAACAGTCCTATAATCAAAATTATTACCGATCATTCGCTTTCAGGGTCAACTTCAAGTTCGGCAAGTTCAATGGCAATATCAAAAAGAACGAACACGGTATTAATAACGATGATACCAAGGGTGGGAACAAAGGCTCCGGTGGAGGCGGGAATTAAGATACAAGAGCCAAGATACAAGAACTAAGAATCAGGATGTAACCAAATGTAATTTTTTCTCCTGGCTCTTGATTCTTGACTCTTGCTTCTCTTAAATTCGCGGCATGAAGATTTACGGTATTCCCAATTGCGATACAGTTAAGAAAACGTTAGACTGGTTTAAAGCGAATAAAATAAATTACGAGTTCCACGATTTTAAAAAGCTTGGCATAGCTCCTGAGAAACTACAGGAATGGAATGATAAAGCAGGTTATGAAGTGTTCCTGAACAAAAAGAGCACCACCTGGAAAGACCTGGAGCCTGAAGTAAAGGAAAGTGTAAAAGCCTTTACTGATGCTCTGCCCATATTCCAGGAAAAGACCAGCATGATCAAGAGACCGGTGATTGAAGACGGAAATTTTCTTTACTTCGGCTTTGATGCAGAGGTTTATAAAAAGCACTTTTTGAAATAGTTGATTGAGTTAAGTGGTTGATTGTGTTAAGTAGTTGATAACCCATACAGCCTCAATACAACCTAATCAACCACTTAACCAATCAACTCAATCAACTAAACAATCAATCAACCTTATATCTGAATACCTGTCGCCCGATATTTCCTTTTTCGTCTATCCCTTCAATTACAACCCGGTAGGTGCCTATGCCATCCGCATTATAAAAGTCAAATGATGCGTTGCCATCTTTATCGGTGGTCAATTCAGGCTTCCAATAAATGGTGCTTCGCAGGTCGGGGTGATTGTAGGCAATGTTGCTTTCGTACTTAGGTGAGTAAAACTCCCGTATTTTTTGGTAGCCTTGTATTGTGATAGGCAGTATGCCCGTTGATGCGACTTCCGTGCTTACTAGTGTCCGCGATTTTGTTGTTATCGAAATAACGCCATCCATGCCATCCTGGCCATAGACAAAAGAATTTGGCGGAAGAAGTACCTCGATCAATTCTACCTGATCTGTTGCAACCCAGTCTATTTCTCCCTGCACACCATTGATCAGAACCATCATTGGTCGTCCGGTCATGTTAATATTGGCCATAGGGGCCAGACCATTAGTATAATGTACACCGTGCAACATTCCAACTAACCTTACAGAAAGCTGGCCACCGTATTTAATTTGATCTCCACGGATTACCTGGTCTGCTGCCCAGGTTGGTACATAAGTTTCCGTTTTATAGTTGTATGGTTTAATTGCTTTTATTTTTACCTCTCTAAGTGTTTTGCCTCTGCCGAGGCCTTGTTTACTCAACTCTTCCTGCTGTCTTTCATTATTAGCTAAGTAAGCAGGGGAGATAATGGTATCTAAATTGATTTGCTGCATCGAAGGAATTACCGACACAACCTTGTCATTATTATAACTCAGTTTAGTATATATTTTACCCTTAGCATTTGTTGCCTGTAATATAAACTTAGTGCTATCCCAAAAGGCCATATCCCGGAAGGTAAAGTTGCCTTTATCATCAGCAATGGTGGTAAACACTTGCTTACTTTGAGTCGGCAACAACGATACATTGGCCTTTGCCAGGGAAGCGCCTAATAAGTTTTTAGCCTGCCCTGTTATTTCCAGGCTCTTTTCAGGCTGATAAGCTAAAGGCTGAGCTTTGTTGTTTAGTACCTGTTCCCACTCGAACCTGCGGTAGCCATGTGTCAGCATTACCAGGTCGAGTTCTTTCAGCTTTTCGTCGGTTATGTTTGTGAAATAATAATTGGGCTGTTCAACAGTTCCCTTCAGATCTGAAGTGAGCAGCAGATTACTCAGAATAGTATTCTCCTTATCCTCGATAAACTCCACCTTACTTTCATCAATCACCGAAACAGAGAAATGCCCCAGACTAGCTGAATCGGCCCTTGTTTTTGCATTGAGTTTGATGTTGACCTTTTCTCTCGTCGCATAACTGTTCTTATCGGAAGAAAGACTCAAGTTAAGTTTATCATAGTTCTGCACAAAGATGAGCCGCTCGCATAAAGGTTCATTGGCATTCGAAAACAAGGTGATGGTTGCTACGCCTGTATGCAAGCGTCGCTTCAGGATATCCAAGCTAATCACGGAGCTATCCAGTTTGATCGGAACAGTCGTAGCAGATCCACCGGAATATATCAGCAGTGTATAATCTTTCCCTTTATTGTCAGCATAATAGGCTGCATTTGAAAGTATTTTGACCTCTGCTTTTGGAAGAGAATCATTATTTACCGACAATGCAATTCCGTTACTAATTGTAGCAGGCAGGTCAAGACTACTTCGACTGCCATCAGCAAACATCACATTAGCTTTGTAGGATTTTCCGGTTTCGGAGGTAAAACTAAAAGAACCCATGCCCAAATGAGACGATTCCAATTGACACACAGTCCTGCCTGAATTATCAATAACAGAACCCTTAATACTCATACCCAATCCGCTCGTTCCAATGGCTTTGAAGGCTACTTTTGCCGGCAAACCTGCTATCAGCTGACCGCTTTCGGGAAAGAACTGCAGATCTGGTTTGGCGATAACTGCTTTAGCTGTACTATTCTCAGGCACCTTTTGAGTGTGAACTGATCCTACGGGAATACTTTGTTCAAAGAGATTTCCATCATTTAACATCCATCGGGTATAAGCCCTGATACGATAATTGCCAGGTGCTAACGTATCAGGCAGAACAAAGTCACCCCAACCCAATCCGTTTACAATTGGCAGTTTTATACCTTGTTCTATCTTGTTATCCGGATTAATCAGGTCAACATGCAGTACACCGCTCAGACCGGAAAGCTCATGTCTCTCACCTAAAGTAACATAGGCTTTAAAATAGATGGTATCGCCTGTAGCATAATAAGGTTTGTCAAAATGCAGGTAGGCTTTTTCGGAGGCATGATTGGATGTATAGCTTTTTAATTTCAAAACCACAGGCGATTGCCCGTAAGCAATAAAGCAATATAAAAATAACAGAAAAAACAGGGGTGATTTTTTCATGGTGGTTTATTGTACTTTATAGGTGAATGTCTGTCTTCCTAAATTTCCTTTCTCATCAATGCCTTCAACTACTACCCGGTAGTTACCTGTGCCATCGGCATTATAAAAATCAAATGATGTATTGCCCTCTTTATCAGTTGTCAACTCTGGTTTCCAGTAGATAGTGCTCCGCAAGTCAGGATGGTTATTGGTAATACCGCTTTCGTATTTTGGTGAATAAAACTCACATACTTTTTGATAGCCTTGTACGGTGATTGGGAGCACGCCGACGGAAGCAACGTCAGCCGCTGTTGTACTGTGGCCTTTTTTGGTTGTTATGACCAATACTCCGTTGCCACCCTGCATCCCATAGATACTGGCACTGGCGTATTTTAATACTTCTACTGTTTCTACATCAGTAGGGTTGATTATGTCTACCCCATTCATACTTTTTCCACCATCAGAAGACTGTGACAGTTGGACACCATCAATTACAATTAACATCGGGCGGAGATACGCCCCCATTCCTCGTACGTACGGCGTTCCACTAGCAAATCCTATTCCGTGTAATTTCCCGTCAAGAATTTGCGAAAGCGACGGCCCATACCCAATATCTTTACTATGTAGCACCTGGTCTGCATGTCCGGCACCTGCAAAGCTTTGTGTTTCATATTGGTCATCCGGCTTAAAACCTTTTATCTTCACCTCTTTAAGCATTTTGCCTTTACCAAGCCCCAGTTTACTTAATTCCTCCTGTTGCCTTTCATTATTGGCTAAGTAAGCTGGGGCGATAGTTGTATTCACGCTTTCATTAACCGGAATAATCGGTACAGTTTTATCGCTGTTGTAAGTCAGCTTCGTATACATCTTCCCTTTCGCATTAGTAGCCTGCAAAACAAACTTTGTGCTATCCCAAAAGGTCATATCATGGAAAGCGAAATAACCTTTGTCATCTGCTTTGGTGCTAAACAGCTGCTTGCTTTGAGTCGGCAACAACGATACATTGGCTTTTGCCAGGGAAGCGCCTAATAAGTTTTTAGCCTGCCCTGTTATTTCCAGGCTCTTTTCAGGCTGATAAGCTAAAGGCTGAGCTTTGTTGTTTAGTACCTGTTCCCACTCAAACCCGCGGTAGCCATGGGTCAGCATTACCAGGTCGAGTTCTTTCAGCTTTTCGTCGGTTATGTTTGTGAAATAGTAATTGGGCTGTTCTACTGTTCCTTTCAGATCTGAAGTGAGCAGCAGATTACTCAGAATAGTATTCTCCTTATCCTCATTAACCTCCACCTTGTTTTCATCAATCACCGAAACAGAAAAATGCCCCATGCTAACAGAATCTGCCCGTGTTTTTGCATTGAGTTTTATGCTGACTTTTTCACGAGTGGCATAACTGCTCTTATCGGCAGAAAGGCTTAGGTTGAGCTTATCATAGTTTTGCACAAAGATCAGGCGTTCGCACAAAGGCTCATTTGTATTTGAAAACAAGGTGATGGTTGCTACGCCCGTATGCAAGCGTCGTTTCAGGATATCCAGGCTAATTACAGAACTATCTAATTTGATCGGAACAGTAGTGGCCGCTCCCCCGGAATAGATCAATAAGGTATAATCTTTCCCCTTATTCTCAGCATAATAAGCATTATTAGAAAGTATTTTTACCCCAGCTTTTGGAAGGGAATCATTATTGACCGACAATGCAATTCCGTTACTAATTGTAGCAGGCAGGTCAAGACTACTTCGACTGCCATCAGCAAAAATCACATTAGCTTTGTAGGATTTTCCCGCTTCAGGTATAAAACTATAAGAGCCCATGCCCAAATGAGATGACTCCAATTGACAGATCATCTTACCTGAATTATCAGTAACAGACCCTTTAACACCCATCCCCAATCCATTAGTGCCAATGGCTTTGAATGCTACTTTTGCCGGCAAACCTGCAATCAGCTGGCCGCTTTCAGGGAAGAATTGCAGATCAGGTTTAGCGATAACTGCTTTGGCTGTACTATTCTCAGGCACCTTTTGAGTGTGAAC
>Ga0070665_100000098_pt1 | contig 164407 bp, 147 predicted proteins | sample KBSS13metaG_FD_65862 | JGI IMG/M metagenome (GOLD analysis project Ga0070665, IMG submission 65862) | Switchgrass rhizosphere microbial communities from Kellogg Biological Station, Michigan, USA - KBS S1-3 metaG | ecosystem: Host-associated > Plants > Roots > Rhizosphere > Soil ...
GGCGCCGCTCGGAGCGATGGCCACGTCCCCGAAGCTGCAGTTCGTCGTGCCGGGAATCGTCTGCATCGGATTGAACGCGCCGACGGTCCCCAGACCGGTGACGGCGGCCCCGCGCGCCACCATTTGATTGCCCTGGTTCCAGACGATCCAGACCGCTCCCGCGTTCGCCACGACCGTGGGCTGGTCGACGTTGGCGATCGGACCAAAGGAGGCCAGGGTCGTGAACGTCAATCCGCTGTCCGTGCTGAGGAGGGTCACGATGCTGGTCGGACCGCTGTCGATGTAGGTCAGGAAGAGATTCCCGAACTCATCCCAGGCCAGCGTGGGATCGCAGCAGGCCGCCGGGCCTTGTCCGGGGTTGCCGTCGGCGATCGTCTTGTCGCTGGGGTCCGGGTAGGTCCACGTCACGCCGAGATCGTTGCTGCGCGCGGCGAAGAGCCCGGCGACCGCCGTATTGCAGGAGGCGAAGAGCTCCATCTTGTTGGTCGGGTTCTTGGCGATGGCGCACTCGCTGTCGTTCCCGCTCTTCTTCGAGGTGTTGACGTCGGTCTGGCCGAGGACCTGGGCCTGGGCCGCGGGGCCCGCGAGAAGCAGGGCCGCGGACAGGACGGCGGCCGAAAGAGGGAACGAAAAGAGGGCTCTTCTGCTCATCGGGGGCTCCAAAGGCCGCGCTTCTGCTCCCGGGCCTCGTTCTCGGCTGCGGACAGCTCGCCGTATTTGTAATCGAAGTCCTGCTGGCGCTGGGCCAGGCCGGCCCTCACCAGCTCCAGGCCGACGTCCTTGATCGCCAGGGCGGGATCGTTGGTGAACAGGCGTGACAGCATCTGGTCCTTCGCGCCCCGGCCCTCGAAACGGATGTGGACGCTCTTGCCGAGCACGAGCCCGGCCACGAGCTTCCTCGCCTCCTCGGCGAGCGGCCCCGTCGTGGGCGCGTCGATCCCGATCAGGCGGATCTCGTACTGTCCATCGCCATAGTCCAGAGTGACGACGTCCGCGCTCTTCACCGCCGTCACCGTGCCGTAGAGAGAGTCCCCCGCAAAAGCCGGGACTCCCCAGAGCAGGAGGCTTGTGAAAACTACGATTCCCCACAGTTTTCTCATGCTGCACTCCTTGTAAAGAGTTGTAAATTTTTAAAACACTCTCTACAGGAGAAGGGTGTGGTGGCGGGAAAAACCGAGCCGTGGCGCGAGATCTGGCTCCAGGGAAAACGGCTCGGGGCCGCCGAGCCGTTCCCGCCCTGCCCGCATTACAACGAGCTGAGGAAGAGGGAGAGCTGGTTCCGCTGAATCTGGCTGAGGCTCCTGTAAGCCTGGATCACCGGGCCCGCTTCCCGCGCGTGGCGCAGGATGGCCTGGGGGTAGGTGACGCTGGCCAGGTCGTGCATGAGCCGCGGCCGCATGCGCAGGCCCCAGAGCGGCGCGGTCCGCAGCTTGTGCGCGGTGCCCGGTCCGCCGTTCTGCACGATGCCGTCCCCGGTGCCGACGTCGTGCAGCAGGAAGTCGCTGTAGGGATGGATGATCTTGTCGCCGAGCGCCGGCGGCACGGGCCGGTCCCGGTTCATGCCAGGGGCGACCGACCCGGCCGGAGCGGTCTGGAGGCTCGCGGTGTGGCAGATGTCGCAGCCGATCCGGTGGAACAGCGCCGCGCCGGCTCGAGCGTCCGGCATCGCCGCCACCGCCAGGTCGCGGGGTGGGACCTTCGTGGAGCGCATGAAGCGGGCGAAGGCCTCGACGTCGGTGCCCATGGGCGCCGCGGGCATCGCCTCGTCCTCGGGGTCGGCGACCGTGTCGAAGTCCGCCACCGATTTGCCCTTCGAGCTGTTCTCGCCGGGCAGCAGCGGACTGGTGATCCCGATCTCGTTGAGATAGGCGTCGGCCGCGAAGGAGATGAGGCTGGCGTGCTGATCCTTCCAGCCGAAGCGGCCGATCCGCGTGACGCCGGGCATCTCCAGCACCGGAACCCTGACGATGGTCCCTTTCATCGCCGGCGGCTGCGCCGCCTGGATCTGGAGGAACGCGCTGTCGGGAAGCACCTCCACATAGCCGTCGCCCAGGATGCCGAGCGAGGAGCGGAGGGCCATCACGTTGTCCCGGTTGGAGGCGTGCTCCTGGAGCGAGGAATCGATCGCCCGGTCGTTGATCAGCGAGCCGCTCACCGGCTCGGTGTAGTTTCCGGCCTCGTCCATCTGGCCGACCCGCAGCTCCGTGATCTGGCTGGCCGCTCCGGTCACCGGGCTCTGGTGGCACTCGGCGCAGGACTGCGCGTTGTAGACCGGGCCCAGGCCGTCGGCGATGTTGTCCCGCTCCTCGAAGACGGCGCGGTCGAGGTCGAATTGCGTCTGGGTCTCGAAGCCGTTGGTCAGGTTGTCGAATCCGGCCGGAGCCTCCATCGCGACGACCGCGTAGGCCACGGGCGCCGCCAGGAGCAGAAGGAGGAGAATAAAGGAGTGGGATCTCGCCAGCCGCCGGCTTCGCTTGTCTCTTCTCATGCGCAGGTCTCCTTGTACCGATAGTGGGCTCGACTTCGAGCCGGCCCGAGGACTCAAGGTTCGAACGGCTGATCCCGCGCCCCTGCCTTCGAGGCGGCTGGCGGTCTTACGAGAAGAATGTCTGCTGGAGGGATGGTACGGAGCGTTTCTTGCGGGAATCTTGCGGCGCAAGATTCCCGCAAGGAACCATCCTTATGATCCTCACCATCATCACGGGCTACTATGAGTCGAGGAGCCATGGCGGAGAGAGTCCTGGTCATCGAAGACGACGCCAAGCTGGGGGCGCAGGTGGTCGAGCACCTGCGCGGCGCCGGTTATGAACCGTCCTGGTGGCGGGACGGCGACGCGATCGTGGCGGGGGATCGGCCGGAGGTCGCGCTCGTCATCCTCGACCTGATGCTGCCGGGGGCCCACGGCTTCGACATCCTGAAGGCGCTGCGGGCCGGCTCGGAGGTCCCCGTCCTGGTCCTGAGCGCGCGGGTCGACACCCATGACAAGGTGCGGGCGCTGGCCCTCGGCGCCGACGACTACATGACCAAGCCGTTCTGGCCGGAGGAGCTGATGGAGAGGGTGCGCGCCCGGCTGCGCCGGCCGGTGCTCGCGCGCGGCAGCGCTCTCGAGGTCGGCGCGCTGCGGATCGATTCCGCGACCCGCGAGGCGTCGGTCGACGGCCGGGCCGTCGAGCTGACGCGGATCGAATTCGATCTCCTCGCCGCGCTCGCCCGCCGCCCGGGAGCCGCGGTGACCCGGCAGTGGCTGGCCGATCAGGTGCTCGATCCGGAGCGCGACGGAACCGATCGGAACCTGGACGCGCACATGTCGCGGCTGCGCAAGAAGCTCGGCGCCGGCTCGCTGATCCGGACCGTATGGGGGATCGGCTACCGGCTGGCCCCCGAGGACGGCCCCCCTGAAGGCGACCGATGAAGCTGCGCGCCCGCATCGCGCTCACCACCCTGGCGGTGACCTTGCCGCTGGTGGCGGCGCTGGGGGCGATCGACATCGTGGCGCGCCGGCGGGCGGCCGAGGCCGCGCTGGCGGAGCTGGTGGCCACCCGGCTCGAAACGCCCGGCGAGCAGGAGCGCTGCGAGGAGGACCCCGACGCCTGGAGCACCCGGGAGCCGCCCCCCGGGCACGGCGGGCCGCGCGGGTTCGGGCCGCGTGAACCGGGGCCGCGCGGATTCGAGCCGCGCGAACCAGGGCCGCGCGGATTCGAGCCGCGCGAACCAGGGCCGCGCGGATTCAGGCCGCCGCCCCGTCCCGAGGAGCCGCGCGGGTTCGGGCCGCCGCCCGGCGAGGAGGACCGTCCGCCAGGGCCTCCGCGAGGTCCCGAGGAGGGCCACCGCGGACGGCGATTCCACCGCCGGCCGGTATCTTTCGTCGCCTACGACGAGCAACTCCGCGCGGGGAACCCGGGGCCGCCGCTCGATCCATCGCTGGCCGCCGGGCTCGTGCCCGGGGGCATCGCGGTCGCGCCCACCTCGTGGACCCGCGGCGAGGTCGCCGTCCTCGTCCGCGCGCCGTGGGGCACAGGGCGGTGCGCCTTCGTTTTCGCCCGCGGCATCTCGGAGCCGTGGCTGGGCGCGATCATCCCGCCGCTCAAGGATTGGCTCTGGCCCGGGCTGGTCATCCTCGCCGCTCAGTTGGTCGCCATCGCTCCGACCCTGCGCCGGCTGACGCGTCTGACCGCCGGGGTCGAGCGCTCGGCCGCCTCCGGCTACCGGACCGGCGTGCCGGTCGACGCCGACGACGAGATCGGGACCCTGGCCGCCGCCTTCGACGCGGCGGCGCGCGAGGCGCGCACCCAGCTCGACGAGAAGGACCGCCGCGAGCAGGCGCTGCGCGACTTCCTGGCCAATGCCACGCACGACGTGATGATTCCTCTCACCGTCCTGCAAGGCCATCTCGCCAAGGCCCAGGCGCAGGTGGCGGCCGGCGAGCCCGTCGGCCGGTCGCTGCTGGTCGAGGCGCAGGAGGAGGCGCACTACATGGGCGGCCTGATGCACGACCTCGCGACCATGGCGCGGCTCGACAGCGCCGAGCCGCGGCTGCAGGTCGAGCGCGTCGAGCTCGGGAGCCTGGTCGCGAGGGTGATGGGGCGCCACCGGCCGATCGCCCGCGAGCTGGAGGTGGAGATCGAGAGCGCGACGCCGGCCGAGCCCGTCGCCGCGCTCGCCGATCTGACGCTGCTCGAGCAGGCGGTGAGCAACCTCGTCTACAACGCCATCCGCCACAACCGTCCGGGCGGGCACGCCGCCCTGATCCTCGACGACGGCGGGGGCCGCTTCCGCCTGCGGGTGATCGACGACGGCCCGGGGATCCCCGAGGCCGAGCTCGCCCATCTCATCGCCCGGGGGTTTCGCGGCAACGACGCCCGCACCCGCTTCCCGGGCGGGCAGGGGCTCGGGCTCGACATCGCGCACCGGGTCGCGAAGCTCCACGGTTTTGCGCTAGCGTTTCGACGCTCCGAATATGGCGGGCTGGAGGCCGAGCTCGCGGGGCCCCTGGCTTCTTGAAATCTCCCCTTCGGAACGGAGAAAAGAAATGGCAAAAGTCTTCATCACTGGATCGTCCGACGGCCTCGGCCTCCTGGCGGGCCGCCTTCTGGCCGAGCAGGGGCACGAGGTCGTGCTCCATGCCCGGAACGAGGCCCGGGCGGAGGACACGCGGGCCGCGCTGCCGCGAGCCGCGGCGGTGCTGACGGGCGACGTTTCGAGCCTCGCGGCCATGCGCGACGTCGCGGAGCAGGCGAACGGATGGGGGCGATTCGACGCGGTGATCCACAACGTGGCCCTCGGCTACCGCGAGACGCGCCGGATCGAAACCGTCGACGGCCTCTCCCGGCTCTGGGCCGTCAACGTGCTCGCGCCGTACGTTCTCACCGCGCTCCTGCACCAGCCTGGACGGCTGATCTACCTCAGCTCCGGCATGCACACCGGCGGCGATCCGAGCCTGGACGATCTGCAATGGGAACGGCGCCGCTGGAACGGCAGCCAAGCCTATGCGGACACCAAGTTTCACGACGTGCTCCTCGCCTTCGGCGTCGCCCGGCGCTGGCCCGGCGTCCTGTCGAACGCGGTCGATCCGGGATGGGTGCCGACCCGCATGGGCGGCCCGGGCGCGCCGGACGACCTCGCTCAGGGCTACCAGACCCAGGCCTGGCTGGCGGTGAGCGAAGATCCGGCGGCGCGAGTGACCGGCCGCTACTTCCACCACCAGCGGCCCGGGAGCGCGAATCCCGCCGCGCGAGACCCCGAGCGCCAGGACCGTCTCCTCGCGGTCTGCCAGGAGGTTTCAGGGATCGCGCTGCCCTAAAGGCGGCTGAGGTCTTACGGGCCCTGAGTCCGTCAGATCGACAGGCCAGCGTCGCCTTCGAGAACCGATGTCTTGAGCCGCGGGCGGTCTCCGCTCTTCCACAGCGCGGCGGTGTGTACTACCCGATACCTGATGGGCCCGCCGTCCGGTTTTTCGCTGCGCGTGATGGGGCGCGGAACGCAGACGAACTCGGTGCGCATCTCATCGGCCGACAATTGGACCTTCGCATAGCCGTGTCCTCCAAGATCCACGAACTCGAGATGCGGAGCCAGATCCGGGTTGGACAGCGACCGCGCGCGCTTCAGGTCGAAGCTCTTTGCATATTCGAGGCACGCGCGGACGCCGTGCCTCAGCAGCATGTTGAAGGTCCACTCCGGCTTCGCCCCCACCCTGTCGGCAAGAAACAGCGGTCGTAGCGGAGCATCCTTCGGAAGTTTGTGCTCATAGGCCTCCATGGGCCCGGAGCTCGCGAGTGAAGCGCCGACGAAGCTCAGGCCCACCGGCTCGAACTTGCCGGGCGGAAGGTCCGAAGCCGCATATCCGGCCCAGAAGCTGTGGCGGTCGCCCGAGACGATGGCGAAGCCTGTGATCTTCGCGTCGCGCACGAGATCGTAGATTTCAGCACGCTCCGCGTAAGCTGTTCCGTAATCACCCCCGCCCAGGTTGGCGTACGTGTTGGAGGGCCAGGACTTCTTGGTGAGACCCGGGGGGAGGTTCTGCGGATCCGCGCGCCAATCCAGCGCGCCCTGCGAGTTCGCCCAGATTTTCCACGCGGCTGTCGACCTCTTGAGCTGGTCCTTGAACCACGCTTTCTGCTCCGCGCCGAGAATCGTTTGCGGCGGCGCGCTCCGTTGCGGGTTGGCGACATGCGCGTCGTTGAACCGGATTTCCGGCGGGGGATTACCGCCATTGAAGCCGCGCCCGCCGTCCAGGATCTTCATCGAGGGCTCAGGAAGCATTCCGAGGAACTCGTCGCCGATGAGGTTTCCGAGCGACGGATCGCCGAAGGGATCTGAGCTGCGATAGCTGTGCTGGTCGGTAACGATCAGGTCCAGGTGCTGGCCGTACCGCAACGCCCGGTAGCCCTTGAGGCTGTTGATCGCCGTGAGGTTGTTCGGTTCCACCCCCAGCCCATCGCGATCGAACTTGTCGATCGGAACGTTTTTTACAGTGGGTGGATCGAAGCGCTCGAGCGACCCGCTCGGCGGAGCAACACGCGCGGGAAGGTATTCGAACCAGGCCTGATTCGCCGCGACCTTCACTGTCTGGCCAGGCTGCTCGAACTCTCCCGCCTTGACGATGCTCTGCCAACCCTGCCACGAGAATTCGTGGTTGTCCCAAATGGCGACGAACGGCCAGCGCGCGCGCGCGTCCTGGAGGTCGGGATCGGCGAGATAGCCTTGGTAGATGGCCCGGTAGCCATCGACGGTCAACGGGATATGGAAGTTGCCGGCCTTGTGGCCGTCCGGGATGCGCGCAACCTCATAGATCGTGCGATCGTAGCGTGTCTTCACCTCGTCGGGATACTCGACCACCTCGTAGATGAAGTCGCCCAGGTGCAGAATGAAGTCGAGCTGTTGGGCGGCTGGAGCGCGTTCATCCTCGTAGATCATCCGGCGATAGGCGTTGAGCTTGCCCTCATTGACATCCTGACAGCTCACGAAGGCGAAGCTCACGGTGCGGGGATCGTCGGGCAGCGGCGCGGTGATCGTGCGGCCGATCCGGCTGCCGTTGCCGTCGGCGTCGGTAAACCGATACCAGTACGTGCGAGCCGGCTCGAGTCCGCCGATCAGAACGCGCGCGGTCCAGTCCGCGGCGCTCGAGACCGGTGCCTGCGCGTGCGCGATGACTCGGCGGAAGGCCTCATCCTCGGCGACCTCGACAGTCAGGAGCTGGCGTGTGCCCTGGTCAAACGGACGCCTCGTCCACAGGATGACGCTGTGCGGATCGGGATCGCCCGAGGCGACCCCCTGGGGATAGAGATCGCGCCGCTCATGCCAGTGGACACGCGAGCCGCGAGCGGGTTCAACCCATGCGAGCGAAGCACCGATGGCTGCTGCGGCTTTGAGAAAGGATCGGCGGCTGATCGTCATCGTCTCACTCCGTGCGGGCTTGGGTTTCGTCTGGCACCTAGTCTAGCAGGGCACCAAGCGAACGGGGAGTTCTGTTGTCGAATAGGGTGGAACTTGTTCGGGTGCCTCGATGGTCCTGCTCGCCTAAATTAGAAGGTGAGCGAGCGGGACCGCGCTGTTTACGGTTTCCGTCCGCTTGACCGCCTGGGTTGGGCCCTCATAGGACCCCCTCGCTATTCGCACTGCAACGTTGGGGGAACGCTCCGCATACGCAAGACAAGTCTTCGGCGAACGTCTTGCAGTTGAACTCAGTTTGAAGCAAAAACGGACGTTGAGCTTCCAGCATCCATGACACGGTCTCATCCCAACCTTCATCAGCCTGCGTGAGTTTAAACACTGCCTCCGTGACGCCCAACATCGTGTTGTAGCGCCAGAACGCGCTGTCGCCTCTGCGGGGCGGCGGTTTCGTGGCAACTTCCTGTTGTTACTCATTGAGTTCGAGAAACAACTCTGCGGCCTTTATCTCTCGCTCATACTGGAGCGTTTCGGCCTGAAGTTCCAGATTCCTTCGTGTCATTCGCTGTGTCTCAATGAACTGATATAAGCCGAACAGTAAACCCCCGACGGCGATGAGCGCACCGATGGCTGTGGCGAGATGTGCAGCGCGTTCCATCTTCTGCTCCCGCTGTGGGTACCGTTGAGTTAGCTGTATGCATGTGCTAAAGGTGGTCAGGTAGATTCAAATGGCCGAATCGGTTTTGGCTGCCTTTTGGTGGTGGTAAATCTGAGTCCGCGCGCTTAGTCAAGACCTGCTCGCCCGTTGTGCCTTCGGGCAACTCGTCCTCACTCGCTCGGACCAGATTCATGCCCAGTTTGGCTGCTTCAAGTTGCACCTCACCAAGAATTCGATCCTGAACAGCTAATAGATCCCGTGCCGCAGGAAGACCTTCGTCGGGTTTCGCTAGCGCAATCCTGTATGCCCATTCAGAATTGTTCTGAAATCTGGCAGCCTGACACTTAGCGGCCAACATACGGAGTTCCGAGGCTCGAGCTTCATATTTGAAAACCGACTCAATTCCAGCAATTGCTGCAACGGCTACCCCGATCATGGCAAAAAGGATCGATGTCAGGGCACTGTGACCTTCAGATACTTGAAGAACGACACCCTGGGCAGCGCTGAATGCACCCAAAATTATCGTAGTGACTCTCAACTTTCTGCCACGGCGCTCGAATCTGTCTGATTCTTCAGAAAGTAGAGAAATAAAAAGCCCCAACTCCTTATGCCGTACGGTAATACGGTTATTCAGGAAATCAAGGTGTTGTGAGGAAGAGAGCATTACAGTCCTCCCTGAGGCAATCCCCTTTGAATCTCGCCTATCAAAATCTCACCAAACGCCCAACGCCTCGAAGCTCACCGGCGACAAGCGCACTACAGTGCGGCTGGCGTCCGGTGGAGCACCGGTGTTAGACGCTTCGCAAGTAATACTCCTCCTCAAGTCTACGGAATTCTTCTTCCGCTCGCTGATTCTGAATATCCTCATTGATCTTGGGGAGACACTCGGGACAGGCACTGTAGTCTCTGTAGCCATAACTGTTGAGCACGACCCACTGGCCCTCATCGTCGTCGGTATCTAGGTAGTCGGCAAACGAGATCATGTCCTCCTTGAAATTCAACTGCTCGCAGTAGTGACACTCAACCACTGCTTCAGAATGGAAGCACGCATAACAAGCGTCAGTTCCTTCTTCAATAACGAAGGCCTCTTGGCCGCAGTTTGGGCATGCCCAGACGAGCTTCTCATCGATCTTCTCTTCAGTAATCCGTGCTTTTGCACGGAGCACTAGTTCATCAAGAAGCTGCCGAATCTTGACAAGCTGGTCAAACTCTGACCCCGGGATGATGTCAGAAACGCTTGTGTCAAGATGTCGGCGCTGAAAATCGGATACAAACGCAAACACTTCGAAGAACTTCGCAGCAGCGTACTCTCCCGTGAGAGAAAAGTCAGAGTGAGTCACATCGTTCCTCATTTTCATTGCGTGCTGGATCTTCTTCTTGTCTCTTTCCGAGAAGGTCAAGCCCCCGATCCTTGGATTTTCAAGCCGTCTAAGAGCTCCTTGGAGAGTTACAGTATTCCTGGGGTTATCAACCCCCTCATAGACGAGAATTGGATGAATGGCCTTTAAGGCAGCCTTAAGACTCAGCTCAAGTGACTGTACAAGATTCAGAATGGCGAACTGCCAATGCTGGATATCTGTCGTCGCCGCAAGAGCTTTCCTTACAGCCTCCTTAAGGAAGGCATGACTGTTCTCAAGCAAGCTCAGGTGAATGGAATTTCTATTCGGCATGACTATCTCTCAAGTTCCGACTAGGACGCCTAACACCCAAGTTGAGCTGCGAAATGGCCACGTGCGGTCATATCACCGGCATGGAGGGCTGGCCCGTTTCGTCAGCTTCAACGCCATGTTAGGCCGCCGATCGGGATCGATGCGCGGGTGAGCCTATTCTTCGGAGTCCCCGATGGTACAAGCGCCAGTATGGCGGCAAAGGCTCCCAGCACCGCGACGTCACTCCCGGTGGCATCGAACCCTCCGAATGAGCCGACGGCAAGGACGCCACCTGGGCCGCCAGCGCTGCCTACCGGCACACACACGTACGCCTCGGTCAAACAACCCTCCCGATAGACCCACCATGGGTGCTGGCGGATCTGTGACGTAGCCGCTGGCTCCCCGCTCGCCCAGACCTTGCCTGCCAATCCCTCGCCATGATGGAACTCGTACGGAATGTACTCAGCGGGCATGTTTCGCTCTTGGAACACTGCCAGACGACCCGGGGTGCCTTCTAGCGGCCTTAACCAAGCAGCGTAGACGTCGCTCTGCCGACGTCCGAACAGATCGACGAGCATGCCCAGCAGATTGCCTGTCCATTCATAGAAGGAGTGTTCATCCACCAGCTCGGTCTTCGCGCCCATCCGCCCTGCTGGGAGTGCCTCAAGGAGGTCACAGAGGTACTTCTCTGCGAGGCCGGGCGATTGTTCCGCCGCCTGGACGATGGCTCTTGTCGTCGGGGCGGGCGCGTTGTGCATCGCTTCGCGAAGGCGGAGTGCGAGCGGCCGTAACGCAGACCGAAGGTTCTGGTCGACGCGTGGGCGGTACGTTGCGCGAGTGATGCCTGCGAGGTCAGACGGCAAGTCAAGATGATCGGCCTGCGAATGAACGATGAAGGTTCGCTCGGGCCCAATGGCTCCCATGAACAGGCCAAGCTCGAAGATGACGTTATCTCGCGGAGCTGGGCCAACCGCGCCACGCTTCTGAACGAGGTCGTCGGGCGTAACGACTAGAATAGCAAACTGGTACTCGCGTGTCGCTGCGATCAGGCTGCTCAGGAACGAAGCACTCACGCCGAACACACCCTGGTCCCATACGACGGCATCGCAAAAGTCGTCGAGCGCGAGCTGAAGGTACTCGGCGACACTCTTACCCTCGGACGATGATCCGATAAACACGCGCAGCAGCGTGTCAGTTTGCTCGTTAGGCTTTGCCATTGGGTCACCGCTCACGTTGGTACATCTTGCGGATGCATACCATTGGATCCTGATGCGGTCTAACCTTTAAGGGTCTATCTGATGTCCTGCCACACTACCGTTGCGGAGTCCACCTCCCTTTGGAGGATGTCAGATAGACCGAGGTTGAACGAACCGCGGGGGAGTCCAGCCTGCTCCCTATGGAGAATCAATCCGCAGGAGGAGGCCGCGGCACGACCGCTGAGAGCACCGCAAGAGCCCCGCCGTGCGATTTCCGCGCTTGCGAAGTCCTTTTGGGTGAGCTCTGCTGTCGGCATGGAACTCCTTCCACAGCGATTTCGTTTCCACCATTCTACCGTACGTTTGTACAGGACGCACTCTCCCCGGAACTCTTGCCGGAGATACATAGCAACGAGTCAATGGAAGACCTCGGCCGCCGCCTCAAGGGGGTGACCTCCCCGGCAAGCCGGAAAACACGGGAGCCAAGTCCTCCACTCGCCGCAGGCGACCCTGTCCGCAGGCCGGACAGAGGGTCGGATCTCGGCCGGTGAGTCGACTCCACCGGGTTTGCCAATCCTCCTGTGCCTGGGCCTCGGCCGAAGGTTGTCCGAGCAATTCGCGGCACCGCTTCAAGTGACTCGCGCGATGACGGTTGGTAAACAGACCACAGTGACGGATGCGCACGAAGCGCTCGGGCAACACGTGCAAGCAGGAACCGGCGGATGAATTCGCCCACAAGCAGCGTCATCTCCCGCACCTTTGCGCCCTGGGAATAGTCCTTGTAGGTGAAGGTGACACGTGCGGATGCAGCAGGAGCGTCTGAGGGACGCCAGAAGGCTGGGCCGGTCACTGTGCCCTCTGGCACATTTCGGCATCGGCCTCTTGCAGATCTCGGAGCGGAGCCTCTTGGTATACGGACGGCGCGAGGAACCTGGCAACCTGTTGGTGCTGTCCAAGAGCCGGCATAAGCCACCCCCGCCCGGCGGGAACAAAGCGGCCCCCCCTCCGGTTACAATCCCTCTATGGCAGGCTTCCAGCTCGAATCCAAGTTCACGCCGCAGGGGGATCAGCCCGAGGCGATCCGCCAGCTCACCGAGGGGCTGGAGCGGGGGAGAAGGAGCAGGTGCTGCTCGGCATCACCGGCTCCGGCAAGACCTTCACGATCGCCAAGGTCATCGAGACGGTCAACCGGCCGACGCTGATCCTCTCCCACAACAAGACGCTCGCCTCGCAGCTCTACCAAGTGTTCCGCAGCGACGGCGGCGCCAATGGAAAGACGCTGGTTACTTGCTTTTAGCAAGCGAGGCCACCACAAGATTGGACCGCAGACACAAGCTGGGGCTTCGAGGAGAATCTCAGATCACAGCTTCCAGGCCCTTGCGATCCAGCAGGTTGAGCAGCTTGAGCGAAGGCCCACTCGGATGCTTTTCGCCGATTTCCCACTGACGGACCGTCGATAGGCTGGTGTTGAGAATCGACGCCAGGACAGCTTGGCTGATCTTGTATCGCTCTCGTAAGGCGCGAATGGTCTGGCTCGAATACTCCGGAACAGGCACAAGGCACAGGGCGTCGTAATCCTTCATGCGGCGCTTCGAGACGAAACCAGCCGAATGGAGGTCGCGGGCGGTTTCATGGACCGCTTCCAGGATACGGCTCCCTTTCTTTATCTTAGTGGTCATGGCAAATCTCCTGTAAGGCGTCACTGGCAACCTGGCTCTTTAGCTCTTCCGAGGTGAGTTTCAGGAGGTCGGCGGCAATGGCTTTTAAGGCGGCTAATTCTCTGACGCTGACGTTAGCGCGCTCATTCTTCTCGAAACCGAAGACGAAGAACCAACGGCTGCCCTTGTTCGTGGCGAGCAGGGTCCGAGTACTGCCGCTCTTCCCGCGGCCAGGCAGAGGAACGCGCTTCTTGACTACGCCGCCTCCAAGCTCGGCGTCGATGAGGCCCTTCTCCATCTCTGAGATGGCTAGGCAAAGAGCCTCCTCGGTCAGATCGGTCTTGCGCATCCAGCGGCTGAAGTGACGTGTCTTGAAGACCCTCCGCACCGGCAAAGTGTATCACTGAGTGAGGTAGTTTGGTCACTGTCGGTCTGGAGGAGCGACAGGCCATCTTCCATCCCCAGGAGCGCAGTTCTCCGCCCAGCTCAAGGCGGGAACAAAGCGGCCCTCCACCGCGTTATCATCTAGCCATGGCAGGCTTCCAGCTCGAATCCAAGTTCACGCCGCAGGGGGATCAGCCCGAGGCGATCCGCCAGCTCACCGAAGGGCTGGAGCGGGGGGACAAGGAGCAGGTGCTCCTGGGCATCACCGGCTCCGGCAAGACCTTCTCGATCGCCAAGGTCATCGAGGCGGTCAACCGGCCGACGCTGATCCTCTCTCACAACAAGACCCTCGCGGCGCAGCTCTACCAGGAGTTCCGCAGCTTCTTCCCCCACAACGCGGTCGAATACTTCGTCTCCTACTACGACTACTACCAGCCCGAGGCGTACGTGCCGGCCACCGACACGTACATCGAGAAGGAGACCAGCATCAACGAGGAGATCGACCGCCTCCGGCTGCGGGCCACCAAGGCCCTGTTCGAGCGCCGGGACGTGATCATCGTCGCCTCCGTCTCCTGCATCTACGGCCTCGGCTCCCCGGAGGCGTTCTTCGGCATGCTCCAGTTCTTCATCCAGGGGGAGGCCGAGGGGATGGAGGCCGCCCTCAAGCGGCTGGTCACCATGCAGTACGAGCGCACCCAGATGGACCTCTACCACGGCAGCTTCCGCGTCCGCGGCGACGTGCTGGAGATCGTCCCCGCCTATGAGGACCTGGGGATCCGCGTCGAGTACTTCGGCGACGAGGTCGAGCGCATCACCCGCTTCGACGTCCTGCGCGGCGACACCCTGCAGCAGGTCGACCGCATCGCGGTCTATCCCAAGACCCACTACGTGACCCCCAAGCCGCGCCTCGAGCGGGCCATCGAGACGATCGCCGAGGAGCTGGGCCCGCGCCTCGCCGAGCTGGAGGCGGAGGGCAAGCTGCTCGAGCGCCAGCGCCTGGAGCAGCGCACCCGCTTCGATCTCGAGATGCTGAAGGAGATCGGCTACTGCCACGGCATCGAGAACTACTCGCGCCACCTCTCCGGGCGGGCGCCGGGCGAGCCGCCGCCGACTCTCTTCGACTACTTCCCCGACGACTTCCTGCTGGTGGTCGACGAGAGCCACCAGTCGATCCCCCAGGTGCGCGGCATGTGGGCCGGCGACCGCTCGCGCAAGCAGACGCTGGTCGACTTCGGCTTCCGCCTCCCCTCGGCGCTCGACAACCGGCCGCTCACCTTCGACGAGTTCGACGCCCGCATGGGGCAGCGGATCTATGTCTCGGCCACCCCCGCCCCTTGGGAGCTGGAGCGCACCGGCGGCGTCATCGTCGAGCAGCTCATCCGGCCGACCGGCCTGCTCGACCCGGAGATCGACCTCCGTCCGGCGCAGGGGCAGGTGGACGACCTGATCGGCGAGGTGCGCAAGATCGTCGCCCGCAAGGAGCGGGTGCTGATCACCACCCTCACCAAGCGGATGGCGGAGGAGCTGACGCAGTACCTCAACGAGCTCGGGGTGCGCGTGCGCTACATGCACAGCGACATCGAGACCCTGGAGCGGGTGGAGATCGTCACCGGCCTGCGGCGCGGCGACTTCGACGTGCTGGTGGGGATCAACCTGCTGCGCGAGGGGCTCGACCTGCCGGAGGTCTCGCTGGTGGCGATCCTCGACGCCGACAAGGAGGGGTTCCTGCGAAGCGAGACCTCGCTGATCCAGACTGCCGGCCGCGCCGCCCGCAACGTCGCCGGCCGGGTGATCTTCTACGCCGACCGGATGACCGATTCGATGAAGAAGGCGATCGACGAGACCACGCGCCGCCGCATCAAGCAGACCGCCTACAACACCGAGCACGGCATCGAGCCGGCGACCATCCTGAAGGACATCCACAACCCGCTGGTGCAGATGATGAACCTCGACCTCTACGCCGCCGGCGGCCCGCCGAAGCTCGGCGGCGGGGCCGACAGCTCCGACCTCCCGCTCTCCGAGCGCATCTCGCGCCTGGAGAAGGAGATGCGCGCCGCCGCCAAGCGCCTGGAGTTCGAGGAGGCCGCCGCCTTCCGCGATCAGCTCCGCGAGCTGCGGGAGCTGCAGATCTACGCCGGGTAAATCCCCGGCGGGCCATCCGCCAGGGCCGGCGAGCCATCCGCCGGAGCCGGCGAGTCATCCGCCGGAGCCGGCGAGTCATCCGCCGGGGCCGGCGAGTCATCCGCCGGAGCCGGCGAGTCATCCGCCGGAGCCGGCGAGTCATCCGCCGGGGCCGGCGAGTCATCCGCCGGAGCCGGCGAGTCATCCGCCGGGGCCGGCGAGTCATCCGCCGGGGATTTTTCGTCCGGAAAAACCCGTTCGCCGTGCCTACGTTTGAATCCGCTCGTCCAGGATGGCCCCGGCGCGTTCGAGCGCGACCTGTCCGGCGGCCTCCAGCAGGACGGCGAGCGCCTCGGGAGACCGCAGGAGCCCCTCGGCAACATGCAGAGCCTCGGTCAGATTGGGGTCGAACAGCTCCAGATAGCCTATCACCTCGCCGCCGTTGCCGGCCTCGATGGCGAAGCCTCCCGGTCCGGAATCCTGCTGAAGACGGAACGCCGCGTCCCGCCCGGTACCGGGGAGGACGGCCGCCGCCAGCAGGGCCAGCCAGCGCTGCCGGAACACCGCCGCCGGCCGATGTCCGCGCGCGGGGGATTCACCGCTCCGGAACAGGCCGAAGCCACGGCCGGGCAGCTCCAGGACGCGCCAGGGGCCGGCCGCGTCCGCCTCGCCGGCCGTCGGCGGCTCGTTGCGCTCGCCGATGCGATGGAGGAAGGAAGGGGAAAACGCGTTACGGGAAGACGGGATAGAATCGTCTGAGCTTCGCATGGGACCGTAACTCCTTTGCGGGGTCAGGCTCGGACGTGAGCGCCACACTCACTCCGGGCCGTTTTCGTATTTGGACTGGCCAATCCAGCCCACGATAGACGGGGTAGGGCAATGCTGGAAAGGGTCGATCGATGCCGCCGGGCCTCCTTCCAAATCGCGGGCAAGCGTAACGCGCGATTGCGGAAGTGTAGAAAATGGGGCGGCGTAAGTCAAGCGCTAATTGAGATATACTGGAGGCGTCTGAGGTTGGTGGGGTTGCCCCGCAAGGGGCAAAGGCATGTAGCCTGGGGCGTCAGCCCCAGGTGCCGGCCGACCCAAGAATCCAGAGCCCCGAAAGGGGCGACGGCAGGCGACCCCCTGGACCCAGGGCGTTGCCCTGGGCTGAGGAAGGGCGGCCCGTTGGGCCTCAAACAAATTCCGGCTGGGGTGGAAGGGCCAAAGGCCCGGGCTCCCTCAGCCCAGGGCAACGCCCTGGGTCCAGGGGGCTGAGAGACTGAACTATGACGACCCACATCGCCCTCCTCCGCGGCGTCAACGTCGGCGGCAAGACAAAGATCGCCATGGCGGACCTGCGCGCCATGCTCGCGGACCTGGGCTTTGGAGAACCGCGAACCCTGCTCCAGAGCGGCAACGCCGTCTTCCGGAGCGACAAGCTCACGGGCGCCGATCTGGAGCGTCTCCTGGAGATGGAGACCGAAAAGCGCCTCGGCCTCAAGACCGACTTCTTCGTCCGCACCCCGGAGGAGTGGAAGGAGGTCCTCGCGAGCAACCCCTTCCCCGAGGAGGCCAAGAGCGACCCCAGCCATCTCGTCGTCATGTTTCTGAACAGGGCGCCGGACGCCGCGGACGTGGCGGCGCTGCAGGCCGCCATCAAGGGCCGGGAGGTCGTGCGCGCCGCGGGTCGGCAGGCGTACCTCGTCTACCCGGACGGGATCGGGGAATCGAAGCTGACGATCAGCGTGATCGAGAAGAAGCTCGGCTCCCGGGGCACCGGACGCAACTGGAACACTGTCCTGAAGCTTGGCGCTCTGGCCGGGGCTTGACCGGATGTCACGTGCGGAGATCTTTGGGCACCCTCTAATATAGAAAGTTGTGTGCACTTCTGAAAGGAGACCCCAGGTGAAGAGAACGCTGACTCTTTTGGGTATGTTGTTCCTCCTGAGCCCGGTCCTTTTCGCGGCCACCGCGCCGGCGGCGAGCTCGCCGGCCGTTCCCACCCTTGCCGCTCCAGGTGAGACCCCGCTCTTTCTCTCGACCTGCCAGATCTCGAAGGACTGCTACTGCGGAAGCAGCGTTATCCCGATCTCATGCACCGGCAACGTCTCGTGCACCCAGCAGGCCGGTTCCATCACCTGTGACGGCCATCGGTACAGCTGCCTGATGGTCGACTGTAATCCTCCGGCAGGCGGTGGGGACTGACCCATGCGCGTGCGGAAATGGAAAGGAAGGTTCCTTTGAAAAGATACTTTGAGCTCACGATGGTTCTTGGTCTCGTCCTTCTCGGCGCAATGCAGGTACGGGCGGAGGTCATTCCGTCGTTTCTGACTTCCAGGCTGGACGCGCCGGTCTCCTGTCGGACCGACGTAGCTGCCAAGCCTTTCTTGGCTCGGGGCCTGCCGACCAAGGGCACTTGTACGGCGTACTGCCCCGTTGGCGCAACGGTGTCGGCGACCTGCTTCGGCACTTGCACCTCTGTCGACGTCAACTGCCCGAATACCTCCGGTTATGTAGTGTGCAATGGTGTGTACACGGGCTGCGCGCCGTGCCCGCCCGGCCCCTATTGCGAGAGCCTGAACGGCACCTCCTGCTCGCCCAACAACAGCACAACCCAGTGCACGGTCGCGGAGGGCTATCGCAACACATGCACTTGCCGGCTCGGACATTGGTCCTGTCCCTTTTGATCCAGGGATGTTGGAGATGGCCCCTCAGCCCAGGGCGCGCACAATTTTGAGGGGTGAGTTCCTGGGAGCGCCGGGGCTTACGCCGCCGGGCTACTTCCTGACGCCCCTGCGGGGCTGGAGGAAGGATGTCTGGAAGAGGGTGCCTGGAAGCTGAGAGGCTAGCGCTGAGGTTCTTCGACGGTACGGCCGAACCGGGCCAGCCCCTGGAGCCGCCGCATCTCGTCAACCGTTTCTTCCAGCCAGCGGAGACGCTCGGCGGGAGTCAGCCGCAACCCTCGCCGGATGTGGTGGCGGCGGGTGCCGGCAAAATCCCAGGCGTCTTCCTCTCGGTCCGTGCTCATCGTGGGATTCTACCCTGAAGCGATCCGGCGTAAGTCCAGCGCGGAATCGGATAGGATCGCCCCCATGAAAAACAGATCTCGCGCCGGAGCCGTTGTTCTTGCAGGTCTCTGCCTGTCTGTGGGGCTGGGCTCTCCGGGGTCCGCACAGGCGCCGGCTCCAGGTCCGGTCCGGAAGGAGGCGGTCATGACGGCACGTGCCAGTGGAACGTTCGAGGTCAAGCTGAGCCCGCAGGACGACAAGGGCGGGGACCCGACCCTCGGCAGGATGTCGCTCGACAAGCAGTTTCATGGCGACCTCGAGGCGACCAGCAAGGGGCAGATGCTGACCGCCGGCACGGCCGTTCAGGGCTCGGCCGGTTACGTGGCGATCGAGCGGGTCAGCGGAACGCTGAAGGGGCGCAGCGGCACGTTCGCGCTCCAGCACAGCGGCACCATGACGCGCGGCACGCCGCAACTGACGATCACCGTGGTGCCGGACTCCGGCACCGGCGAGCTGGCGGGTCTCGCGGGCAGGATGACGATCGAGATCGCCGGCGGCAAGCATTCGTACGAGCTCGAGTACACGCTGGCCGAAGCGGCGGCGAAAGAGCCTTGAGCCGATGACGGCCCCGGAACCGCCGGAGGTCTGGCTGCGCGGCCCGATTCCCGGGATCCCGCCGCTGCTGCAGCCGGTGGCTCACGCGCTGCTGCAGGCGGTGGAGGAGGTGCGCCGGGTGGTGGGCCCGCTCTCGTCGGATCAGCTCTGGATGCGCCCCGGCGGGGCGGCCTCGGTCGGGTTCCACGTCCGCCACGCCGCCGGCAGCCTGGACAGGCTCTTCACCTACGCTCGTGGGGAGGGGCTCGCGGCGGAGCAGAGGGCCTTCCTCGCCGCGGAGGCGGAGCCCGGATCGCCACCGGAAGAGGCCGCCGCGCTCGTGGCGGCCTTCGAGCGGCAGGTCGATCATGCCCTGGCGCAGCTCCGTGAAACGCGGGAATCGACGCTGCTCGAAGCGCGGGGAGTCGGCCGTCTCCAGTTGCCCTCGACGGTGATCGGGCTGCTGGTGCACGCCGCCGAGCACACGCAGCGTCACGTGGGGCAGATCGTCACCACCGCCAGGATCGCGCGGGGGGCCTGAAAAGCAAGGAGCCCCCGCGGACGGGGGCTCCAGATCCTTCCGGGAAGGGTGTTCTTACCGAGTGCGGATGCAGCCGCCGTTCAGGTTCGACCACTCGTACTGGTAGCCGTAGCCACCGGTGCCGAGGAAGGGCGAGGGGGACCAGGCGCACTTGTCGTCGGCCTCTTCGCCGGTCGTGCCGTCCCACCAGCCGTTCACCGGATCGGTCACGGCCTCGCGGACCTCGTGGCAGACGAAGTGCTCGGCGTTCTGCACGTCCGACCAGCCGGAGACCTTGCAGCCGCTGCAGCTCGGGTAGGGCTCGATGGCGTACTTGGCGGTGCCGCCGGCGGCGGCGTACGAGCCGTGATAGGCGCAGTAGGCGAGGGCCGGGCCACCGCACGAGGTGCTCGAGCCGCTCGAGGAGTACGAGGTCCGCGGGATGACGACCTCGTAGACCGTGCTGCTGTTGAAGGCACCGTGGCCGCCCGAGAAGTACCGGTTGACCTCGGCGCGGACCGTGGAGTCGGTGACGTTGGTCGGCGGCGTCGTGGTGTCGAACCAGTCAGGGGTTCCCGAGCCGAGGTTCGCCAACTGGATGCCGGAGTACTGGGTGATGGTGTTGTACTCGCCGGTGGTGCCGAACTGGTTGCGGAAGGCCTGCAGCGTCCGGGCATACGAGTAGTCGGTGGAAGCGGCGTTGTTGAAGTTCGGTCCCCAGAAGATGTAGACCACCTTGGCCGAGACGATCACGCCGCCGCCGTGGTAGGTGATGTTGGACTTCGTGGGGATGCGCGCGTCGAATTTGGTTGGGGCGTAGATGACGTGATCGGCATCCGCGAAGGGCTTCAGCTTCTCTGCTCCGGGAGCGGCATAAGCGGTGGCGACAGCCACCAGACCGCAAGACAGTGCCAGCACAGACTTCAGAACTTGACTCTTCATCTACATCCTCCAAGTCGAGCTACGGAAAGAAGCCACCCCGGTCGGACCGGATCTCGCAATGAGAGCCGCAATCTCCGGAGTGACGGTTGTCGAGTCGGCAAATTTCGCCGACGCGGAAACTACAGGGCGAATCGACGGCCTAAGCAGGCCGGCGAAGACTCTGTAAACGTTCTGTATCCGTCATGTAAATCAAGGGTGCAGCAAGGTGGGAAAAGCGAGCCACACTCCTGAAAGAGTGAGAGAAGCTCTATTTGGGGAGGTTCAGAGAGAGGAGAAGGCAAAAAAAAGCCGGGCCCCGCGCTTGACGCAGGCCCCGGATGAATGAGGGGAGAGCAGTTGACGCCGGGCCGTGGGACCTGGCAGTCGTCGCTGCATTCCTTGGTGCGTAGTGTCGCTTATCCCCGAGAGGCTGTCGTCCATCAGATGGCGGATTTTGATATCAACAATTGTTGTGGGTGGCTCTCCACGCCCTGTTGGCTCCAGTCATGGCGCAAGTCTTGGCGCGAGCGACTGATAGGCCTGCTCGGCCGCCTCGAGCCGGGGCGCGCAGGCCGCGAGATCCCCCTGCCGGGCCAGCTCCTCGAGCTCGGCGGAGGCCGCGGCGAGTCCGGCCGCCCCGAGGATGCCGGCGCTCCCGGCCAGGGAGTGGGCGGCCGCGGCGAGGGCGCCGCCGTCACCGCGAGCCAGGGCCTGCCGCATGATCCCGAGGTCTCTCGCGCCCTGCTGGATAAAGCTCTCGACCACCTGCTCCAGCAGAGCTTCCCCGGTCTCCTCGCCGAGGCGCGCGAGGGCCGCCAGACGCTCCTCGAGGCGGTCGGATTCGACCTCGGGAAGCGTTCCGGGGCCGGAGCCGCGGGCGCCCTCCGGCCGGCGTTTCAGCGCGGCGGCCAGATCCTCGGACCGCACGGGTTTGACCAGATGATCGTCCATGCCGGCGGCGAGGCATCGCTCCCGGTCCCCCGCCGCGGTGTGGGCGGTGAGGGCGATCACCCAGGTGCGCCGGCCGCCGCCCTCGCTCTGCCGCAGGCGCCGGCAGGTCTCGTAGCCGTCGAGCCGCGGCATCTCGCAATCCAGCAGCACGGCGTCATAGGGCTCCTGCGCCAGGGCGTCGAGAGCCATCTCGCCGTCCTCGGCGGCGTCGACGGCATAGCCGAGCTCGGTGAGCTGGGCGACCGCGACGAGGCGGTTCACGCGGTGGTCGTCGACCACCAGGACGCGCTGGGGGCTCAGGATTCCTCCAGGGTGGCGACCCCGACCCGCAGGGCGTGAAGGGCGGCCTCGACCCGGTTGCTGGCTCCGAGCTTGTCCAGGATGTGGCTGACGTGGGTGCGCACGGTGGCCTCGGCGATGTTCAGCGCGTTGGCGATCTGCTGGTTGGTCCGCCCCTTGGCGACCAGGTTCAGCACGCTGGTCTCCCGGCCGGTGAGCGGCTCGGGAGTCGGGCCGTCGGAGCGCGGCTTGAGGTGCGTCAGCAGCTTGCGGGTCAGTCGCGGCGGCAGCCAGAGCTCGCCATGGGCGACCCGGGAGATCGCCAGGAGGAAATCCTGGGGCTCGGAAGTCTTGGCGAGATAGCCCAGGGCTCCGGCCTCGACGGCGGCGAGGATGCGCTCGTCTCCATCGGTGCCCGTCAGCACCACGATGCCGATGTCCGGCTGCTCGGCGAGGATCGCCCGGATCGCCTCCACGCCGTCGAGGCGGGGGAGCTGGAGATCCATCAGGATCACCTGCGGCCTGAGGCGTCTCGCCTCGATCACCGCCTCCGATCCGTCGCACGCCTCGCCCACGACCGCAACGCCGTCGGCATCCATGAGCAGGGCCCGCACACCCTTGCGCACGACGAGATGGTCGTCGACGACGAGGACTCTGATCAGGACCTCGGTGGATCTTCCTTCTACGATGGGAATCACCTCCGCGCGGTATACTACTGGACACGCCATGAACAGCGAAAGCCGCCTCCGCGTCGCGCGCGGAGGTTCCCGCATCCGTCTCGCGGCACTGCCGTGTCCGTGGGCCCCTCGCGCCGCCTCTTTCCTTCGCGGCGGCGTAGCCTTGCTCGCGTTCCAGATGCTCTTTGCCGCCGCGGGAGCCGCCGCCGAGCCCGGGGCCGCGGGGGCGGGCAGCCCTCTGATCCGCGACGGCTACCGGGTCTTGCGCGACCGGATGGGAGCCGACTGGACCCGGATCCTGCTGGCGGACATCCCCTTCCTTCTCCTGGCCGCGCTGTTCGTGGCCTCGGCCGCTTACCATCTCCTGCTCTACTGCCAGCGCCGGCAGGAGACCGGGCATCTCTGGTTCGGCCTGCTGTCTCTGTGCTTCGCCGCCAACACCTTCGCCAGCTCCTACTGGATCTACCGGTGGACCGACCGCTACGACGTGGCGGTCCGGGTGAGCGATCTCACCGGCCACCTCGCCGCGATGCTGGCGATCCAGTTCCTCTGGACCTTCTTCTCCCGGCCGATCGTGTGGCCGCTACGGGCCTATCAGCTCTCGCACGGCGCCCTGGCCCTCTTCGTAGGCCTGTGGCCCGACCCGCGCCTGGTGATCGCCAGCCAGAGCTTCCGTTCGCTCTGGCTGCTGCCGCTGCTGGGGATGGCGGTGGTCCTCATCGCCCGCGAGACGTGGCGGGGGGACATCGAGGCGCGGACCCTCGCCGTGGGGGGGCTGGCGCTGGTCGCCGCCGTCGGCGGCGAGCTGGCGGGCCAGGCCTTCCCCGGGGTCTTTCCCGGTCTCGGGCACGCCCCGGTCTCGCTGCCGCCGTTCGGTTTCGCGGCGCTCCTGGTGGCGATGAGCGTCTCCCTTTCCAGCCGCTTCCGGCGCGTCCACCGCGAGCTCGACCGGCTGCGCCTGACCCTGGAGCAGGAGGTGCGGGAGCGCACGGGCGCTCTCCAGATCGCCAAGGAGCAGGCCCTGGCGGCCAGCCGGGCGAAGAGCGAGTTCCTGGCCAACATGAGCCACGAGATCCGGACCCCGATGAACGGCGTCATCGGCATGACCAGCCTGCTGCTGGAGACTCCTCTCACCCCCCGGCAGAAGGACTACGTGAAGACCGTTCAGGCCAGCGGCGCGGCCCTGCTGTTGCTGATCAACGACATCCTCGACTTCTCGAAGATGGAGTCGGGGAGCATGGCGGTCGAGAGCGCCCCCTTCAGTCTCCGGGAGCTGATCGAGGAGAGTCTCAAGATGATGGCCCCCCTGGCCGCCGAGCGGGGGCTCGCGTTGCACCACACCATCGCGGAGGGGACCCCGGAGGCCCTGGTGGGCGATCTCGCCCGCACCCGCCAGATCCTGGTCAATCTGCTGGGCAATGCCGTCAAGTTCACGCCGCAGGGGGAGGTGCACGTGGCGCTCTCGGCCCTGCCGCTGGGCGACGGCTGCTTCGAGGCCCATTTCGCCGTCACCGACACCGGGATCGGGATCCCCGGCGAAGAGCTGGACCGCCTGTTCGTCCCCTTCGAGCAGCTCGACGGCTCGCTGGCCCGCCAGCAGGGCGGCACCGGCCTCGGGCTGGCCATCAGCAAGCGGCTGACCGAGCTGATGGGGGGGCGGATCTGGGTCGAGAGCACGGTCGGCCGGGGCTCGACCTTCCACTTCACCATCCTCGGCGAGGCCGCCCTGGCCCCGCCTCGCAACCCGACGGTGCCCATCGCCATCGACCATCTGGCGCACAGCCACCCCTTGAGCATTCTGCTCGCCGAGGACCATCCGGTGAACCGGCAGGTGACGGTCGGCCTGCTCGAGCACCTGGGGTACGAGGCGGACCTCGCGAGCAACGGGCGGGAGGTCCTGGAGGTGCTGGAGTGCCAGGCCTACGACGTGATCCTGATGGATGTCCAGATGCCCGAGATGGACGGCCTGGAGGTCACCCGCCGGATTCGCAGCCAGTTCGCCGGCCGCGCCCAGCCGAAGATCATCGCGCTGACCGCCCACGCCATGCCCGGAGACCGGGAGCGCTGCCTGGCGGCGGGCATGGACGGCTACTTGAGCAAGCCGTTGCAGGTCGCCGACCTCAAGTCCACCCTGGCGGCGATCAGCCTGCGCGGCGCCCGCGAGGGGTGGAAGGAGGAGGAGCCGGAGATCCTCCCGGCCCCCCTCGACCCGACGAGCCTCGAGCTCCTGCGCGGTCTGCGCAATGGCGAGGGGCTGGTCGAGAAGCTGATCCGCACCTTTCTGGCGACCGCGGCCACCGATCTCGCCGCCATCCGCCAGGGAGTGGAGGAGGGCCGATGGGCCGAGGTGGGGCGGACCGTTCACCGGCTGCAGGGGAGCAGCGCGGTCCTCGGCGTCCTCCAGGTGGCCAGTGTCTGCCGTTCCATCGAGGAGCGGGTCCGCGCCTCGCGCACCGACGAGCTCGTCCCGCTGGTCGCGCGATTGGGGCGGGAGCTCACGCGGGCACGGGCCGTGCTCGAAAGGGTGGCCAGCGACAGCGTGGTCTCCCAGCGTTGACGCCTCTGGAGATTGAATCCCATGAATGACAGCAGCCACGACCGCCAGGACCGCGACGCCGAATTCATGACGGCGGCCCTGGAGCAGGCGGAGAAGTCCTACCGCGAAGGGGGCCTGCCGATCGGCGCGGTGATGGTGGAGGCCGGCCGGATCATCGCCCGCGGCCACAACAAGCGGGTGCAGGAAGGCGACCCGATCGCCCACGGGGAGATGGACTGCCTGCGCGACGGCGGGCGGCGTCGCCGTTACGACGGCATCACGATGTACACCACCCTGAGCCCATGCATGATGTGCTCGGGCACCATCCTCCAGTTCGGCATCCCCCGGGTCGTCGTCGGCGAGAACGTGAGCTTCCCCGGCAACCTCGACTTCCTGCGCCAGCACGGCGTCGAGGTGCGTCTGCTCGAGGACGAGCGCTGCCTCCGGCTGATGGAGCGGTTCATCCGCGAGAAGCCGGAGCTCTGGGATGAGGACATCGCGGGGCGGGAGGCGGTGTAGGGGCTCCGGCCCCCCTCAATCCATCCGCACCGACTCCACGAAGGCGGGCTCGCCGGCGGCGAGGTCGAGGCGGGCTTCCTCCGGAGTGCCGAAGGCCCTGGCCCGGGTCTCGTCGAACTCGCCTTCCCAGCGGGCCACGACGCAGGTGGCCAGGCAGTTGCCGATGACGTTGACGCAGGTGCGCCCCATGTCCATCAGCTCGTCGACGCCGAAGATCACGGCGACGCCGATCGGGCCGAGGTTCGCCGGCAGGAAGGTGTTGAGCGTCGCCAGCAGGATCACCAGGGAGGCGCGCGGCACGGCGGCCACCCCCTTGGAGGTGACCATCAGCGTCAGCATCATGACGATCTGCTGGCCGAAGGTCATGTGGAACCCGGTGGCCGCCTCGGCCGCCTGGGCGACGAAGACCGAGGCCATCGCCAGGTAGAGCGTGGTGCCGTCGAGGTTGAAGCTGTAGCCGGTCGGCATCACGAAGCCGACAATCCGCGGCGGCACGCCGAAGCGCTCCATCACCTCCATCGCCTTCGGCAGGGCCGACTCGCTGCTCGTCGTCGCGAAGGCGATCGTCGCCGGCTCGCGCACCGCCCGCAGGAACTTCAGGATGGGGATGCGGAAGAGGACCGCCACCGCTCCCAGCACGAAGACCACGAAGAGGATCAGGGCCAGGTAGAGCGAGCCGATCAGCTTGCCGAGGTTGACCAGCACCCCCAGGCCGTGCGTGCCGATGGTGTGGGCCATGGCCGCGCCGACCCCGATGGGGGCGAACATCATCACGTAGCTGGTGAACCGGAACATGATCTGCGACAGGCTCTCCATCGCCCGCAGGATCGGCTTGCCCTTCTCGCCGATAGCGGAGACGGCCATGGCGAAGAGCACCGCGAAGGCGACGATCTGCAGCACGTCGCCGCGCACCATGGCGTCGACGATGCTCGCCGGGAAGATGTGCACGATCGTCTCGATCAGCGTCTTCGGATGGTTCTCGGCCACCTTCTGCACGGTCTCGGTGACCGGCGCCGCCAGCGCGACGCCGACGCCCGGCTTGATCAGATTGACGACCAGCAGGCCGATGAACAGGGCGATCGTGGTCACGATCTCGAAGTAGAGCAGCGCCTTGGCGCCCATCCGCCCGACCTTCTTGAGGTCGCCGCCGCCGGCGATGCCGACCACCAGGGTGGAGAAGACCAGGGGGGCGATGACCGACTTGATGAGATTCAGGAAGATGTCGCGGAGGAAGTAGACCTTGTTCCCCCAGTCGGGCCGGATCCAGCCGATGAACCCGCCGACCACCAGGCCGATCATGATCCAGGCGGTCAGCGACAGGCGGTACCAGGGCTTGCGCGGGCTCGAAGCGATCTCGGTCGTCATGGCCTTCATCCCCTGTTGATGATTCCGATCAAAAACTTGCCCGGGATCATAGACCACAACCCGGCGGCCGGGAGCGGTCGCCCGGGCATTCCCTCTCGGGCTATCCTGTTCTCCTCAGTTGAGCGCCATGGCCGACCACACGCAACTCGTCGAACGCATCCGGTCCCTGCCCGACCGCCCCGGCATCTACATCTTCAAGGATGCCGAGGGGAAGGTGCTGTACATCGGCAAGGCGAAGTCGCTGCGCAAGCGGGCCTCGTCCTATCTGGTGCGCGACCATGAGCCGCGGCTGGCCGCCATGGTCTCGGAGGCGGTGGATCTGGAGTATGTGGTCACCGACTCCGAGTCGGAAGCGCTCCTGCTCGAGAACAACTGGATCAAGGCCAAGCGCCCGCGCTACAACGTCCTGCTGCGGGACGACAAGACCTACCCCTATCTGAAGCTGACCATGCGGGACGAGTTCCCCCGCATCGCCTTCACCCGCCGGATCTCGAACGACGGCGCCGAGTACTTCGGCCCCTTCCTCCCCGGGGGACTGGCGCGCAAGGCGATCAAGCTGGTCCAGAAGCTCTTCCGGGTCCGCGTCTGCCGGATCGACGTCGACGGCTCCTGGGCCCGCCCCTGCCTCTACTACGACATGCACCGCTGCCTCGGCCCCTGCGTGGCGAAGCTCACCACCAAGACCGCCTACGACGAGGCGGTCGAGCAGGCGCGGCTGTTTCTCGCCGGGCGGACCGAGCCGCTGCTCAAGCGCGTCAAGCGGGAGATGTGGGAGGCCGCCGAGGCCATGGACTACGAGCGCGCGGCCCAGCTCCGCGACACCCTGGCCGAGGTCGAGGCGGTGAGCCAGCGGCGCAAGCTGTCGTCGGTGGACGAGGAGGATCTCGACGTCTACGGCGTACACATCTCCGGGGGCAACGCCGCCGTGGTCTCGCTGATCATGCGCGAGGGTCAGGTGCTCGACCGGCGCGAGCTGTTCTGGGAAGGGGTGGGTCACATCTCTCCCGAGCTCCTGCTCTCCGAGGTGGTGCCGCAGATCTACGACCGCACGACCTTCATCCCCAAGGAGATCCACCTGCCGGTGCCGATCGAGGGGGAGGAGGCGCTGGTCGAGTGGCTGTCGGAGAAGAAGGACGAGCGGGTCTACGTCCGGATGCCCTCGCGCGGCCCGAAGGCCGAGCGGGTGCAGCTTGCGATGCACAACGCCGAGCTCGCCCACAAGCGCCGTTTCCGGGCCGGGGGCGTGGAGTCGCCCGGCGCCACCTCGCTGGAGCGCCATCTCGATCTCCCCGAGCCGCCGCGGCGGATCGAGGGGTTCGACATCTCCCACTTCCAGGGGGGAGAGACGGTGGCGTCGATGGTGGTCTGGGAGGAGGGGAAGATGCGCAAGAGCGAGTACCGCTCCTTCAACGTCCGCGACCTCACCCAGCCGGACGACTTCGCGTCGATGCGCCAGGCGGTCGAGCGCCGCTACCGGCGGGTGCTGGAGGAGGTCGGCGCGATGCCCGACCTGATCCTGATCGACGGCGGCATCGGGCAGCTCAACGCCGCCATCGGAGCCCTGGCGGAGCTGGGGGTGGAGGAGACGTCGATCGTCTCGCTGGCCAAGCGCGAGGAGGAGATCTATGTTCCCGGCGTGCCGGAGCCGCTCCGTCTGAGGCGCGACGACGCCGGCCTGCGCCTGCTCCAGGAGATCCGCGACGAGGCCCACCGCTTCGCCGTCTCCCGCCACCGCCGCCGCCGCTCCGCCCGCACTCTCCACAGCCGTCTCGACGAGCTGGCCGGCATCGGCCCCCGCCGCCGCAAGCTGCTGATCCAGACCTTCGGCAGCGTGCAGGGGGTGCGCGAGGCGAGCCTGGAGGATCTCCAGAGCGCCCTCGGCGCGCTCACCGGAAGGCGGATCTTCGAGCAGTTGCACGCGGAGGAGGGGGCGGTCGAGACGGAGGCGCAGTCAGGGCCGGACAGGACTCCGGGCGTCCCGCCCTTCGAATCCTCACCCTCGGTCCCTCTCCACGAAGTGGAGAGGGAGGGCCCTGCGATTCCACATGATCCTGCTGCCGAAGGGCCCTCCCTCTCCCCCCGGGAGAGGGACCGAGGGTGAGGGTTCGGAGCGCGGAACGCCCCAGATTTCACCGCCCTCCTGAATTCTCTTCTTCCTTCTTTGCTTCCTCCACCGCCGCCGGCCGCGGCCCCCGCTTCAGGATGTAGACCGTCTGCTGGTTGCCGTGGAAGATGCCCGCTCCGGGGTAGGTGGGAATGCCTCCGAACTGCTTTTCGATCCTGTAGTTGGCGAAGATCCAGTTGCGAAGGACACCGGGGATTCTCGGTCTTCCGTCGGCGCGGATCAGCTCTCCCAGCACCAGATAATGGTCCCGCCGCTCGACCACCCGGTTCCGCGACTTCTCCCAGGTCCGGACCTGGACCTTGCCGGGGACGGTCTCGATCCGGTGCGGCAGGAAGGCCATCTCCTTGAGGAAGAGCACCCGCTCGTTGGGCCGCACCTTGCGGGCGAGCCAGCGGACCGCCTGCTCCCGGGAGTCGTCGAGAGCGAGCTGAAAGCCCTCGTAATCGTAGAGCGTCGGGGTGAAGAGGACCACCGGGAGGAGGACGGCGGCGATATTCAGCGAAGGGCGCAGCCAGACCCTGCGGGGGAACCTCTCGCGAGCCCAGGCGTAGAGCAGGGCGACGAGGGCACAGGCCAGGGGGACGAGCGAGAGCAGATTGCGAAACGCCCGAAATTTGTAGGGGGCCACCAGCAGAGCGGTCGCGATGCCGAAGAGGAGCCACCCCGCGACCGCTCCCGACCAGCGGCGGTCGCGCAGACCCACGGCGAGCCCCGCCACGAGGAGGAGCAGGAAGACGATCCCCACCTCGGGGTGCAGCACCGGCAGATCCCACTCCGCCCGGTTCACCGCCTGGTCCCAGTAGGAGCCGATCTCCTGAAAGCCGTAGATGGTGTTCATCTCCCGCAGCCCGGAGAGCACGGCCGACGTGCGCAGCGTCAGCGCCGGCATGGCGAGGAGCAGCACCGCGACGGCGGCGGCGCCGGCCAGCACGAGCCGGCGCAGCTTCTCCGGCCAGCTCGACCGCGCGAGCAGGATGGCCAGGGCGACGGCGAGGCAGATCAGGGCCGCCGGGTACTTGGTCGCTCCCGCGAAGCCGGCCATCGCTCCCGCCAGCAGCGCGTCGCGCCGCGGACGCTCCCCCGTGCGCACCCCCTCGGCGAAGAAGAGCGCGGCGACGACGAAGAAGGCCACGATCGGATTGATGTTGACGATCGAGCTGCGCATCACCAGGGCTGGGATCACCGCCGTGAGCCAGGCCGCGAAGAGGCCCGCCGCGGGGCCGGCGAGGCGGCGGACGAGCAGGCCGGTGAGCACGACGATGCCGAGCGAGAAGGCCAGCGTGACGAGACGGCCGATGACGATCAGCGCCGGCGGCTCGACGATGTCGTAGTACTCCGGGGGGGACGGAGAGAGGTCGTCGACCAGGGGGTGGCCATGGATCAGGGCGTAGACCGGCGACCAGGCCAGGGTCGCCCCGGCGATGAGATAGAAGGGGAAGGTGGGGTAGCTGTAGGTATCCGGTTCCCAGGTGTGATGCTGGAGGAGGTAGCTGACGTGATGGAGGACGTGCCCCTCATCGACGTAGTTCAGGTAGGGGAACCCCGCGGTGAGGGTGGGCAGGCGCAGGGCGGTGGCGACGATCAGGACCGCCAGCCCTGACAGCAGGGACCTCCGGGCTTTCATCAGCACGTCTCCATGATACGAAAAGGCCGCAGGTTTCGCCCGCTCGGGTTAAAATGGCGCTGCTGCTTACTGGAACCCGAAATTATGGAAAGTGAAGCTTACCGGCCCACCGAAGACGAGCTGCGGGTCTTCTCGGAGAAGATCGGCCGCCGGCTTGCGGACCGCCCGATGGATCTTCCGCCCGACTTCCATCGGGAGCGCGTGGCCGGCCTGATGCGGCAGGTGGGCGAGGCGAGCTTTTATCAGCTCCTCGACCTGCCGCCAACCGCCGCGGCCCAGGAGATCCACGAGGCGTACGATCAGGTCGCGCGGCTGGTCCACCCCGCGAACGCCGAGCGGCTGGGGCTCGCCGGCCGCGAGGGGGTGCTCGAGATGCTCTTCGAGCGCCTCACCCAGGGGTATCTCAACCTCTCTCATCCGGAGCGCCGCAAGGCCTATGACCGCGGGCTCTCGTCCCAGGCCTGGTCGGCGGCTCCCGCGCCGGACCAGCGGCGGGGGGAGGTCCGCGAGATCGCCGAGCGCTACTACAAGCGCGCCATGGAGCTGATCTCGAACGACGACTTCTATCCCGCGATCGAGCTGCTGCGGGAGGCGGTGCGCATCTCGCCGCAGCCCGAGCTCTACGCCCTGCTCGGCCGGCTGCAGGCGAAGAACCCCCGCTGGCTGCGGGTGGCGGCGGAGAGCCTGCAGCAGGCGATGGCCCTGGGCTCGAAAGACCCCGACCTGGCGGCCGCCCTCCGCGACGTGCAGGAGCGGCTCGCGGCCGGCGAGTGGCGCGCCACCGATCCGACCACCGGCACGACCTCGCGCGCGGCCCGCTCCAGCGCGCTGGACGCCCCCGACGTCGAGGTGCTCGATCCGGAGGAAGAGATCGGCGGGCGGCGGTAGGCAGGCCTTTTCACGATACAATCCCCGCGCCGGAGATCTCCAGGCGGTCGCTTCGCAAGGGCCTTCGGGTCCGCGCGGAGAGGAAAGTCCGAACTCCTACGGGCAGCATGCTCGCTAACGACGAGGCGTGGCGACGCGACGGAAAGTGCAACAGAGAATAAACCGCCGGGCACCTTCGGGGGTCCGGTAAGGGTGAAACGGTGCGGTAAGAGCGCACCGCTCCGCCGGCGACGGCGGAGGCACGGCAAACCCCATGCGGAGCAAGACCAAATAGGGGAGCGGTACGCGGGCTGCCCGTCCCGCCCTCCCGTCCGGTTCGCCGGGCGTGAGGCCGCTTCCGGGTAGGTTGCTCGAGGCCGGCGGCAACGCCGGTCCCAGAGGAATGACAGCTCACCGGCATTCGCGCCGGGATACAGAACTCGGCTTACGGAGATCTCCGGCACTTGATCCCCCCCGCCAAGCTCCCTCCTCCCGCCGGTCCCGGCGACCGGGTGGGTGTCGCGGCCCTGTCGGGCCCCGTCGATCCGGAACGGCTCGACCGCGGCGTCGAGGCCCTCCGGCGGCTCGGCTTCGAGCCGGTGCTCGCCGATAATCTGCATTCGCGCCACGGGCTGTTCGCCGGCTCCGACGCCGAGCGTCTCGACGCCTTCCATCGCCTCGCCGCCGACCCGCGGCTCCGCGCCATCTTCTTCGCCCGCGGCGGCTACGGCCTGATGCGCGTGCTGCCGGGGATCGACTGGGATCTCCTGCGCCGCCACCCCCGGGCCTATGTGGGCTACTCGGATCTCACCCCTTTTCTCCTCGAGATCGCGCGCCGGTCGGGCCTGGTCGCCTTCCACGGCCCGATGGTCGCCGCCGACCTGGCGCGAGGGCTTACGCCCGACGAAGAGGAGTCGCTGCTCGGCGCGCTCGCCGGCCGCTATCCGGCCGCGCAGCCGTTCGCGGGCTGGCTGCGGGAGCCCGCGGGCGGCGAGGTCCGCGGCACGCTGCTGGGAGGGTGCCTCAGCCTGCTGGTGGCGACTCTCGGCACGCCCTTCGCCCCCGATCTCGAAACGGGGATCGTCTTCTGGGAGGACGTCGGCGAGCCGCCGTACCGCATCGATCGCATGTTGACCCACCTGGGGCTCTCGGGTAATCTCGCGAATATCGCGGGTATGATTGTGGGCAGCCTCGGGGAGGGGCAGGGTCCGGACGGCGGGTCGGTCGACGGGTCGATTGACGGGTCGATAACCGTCGCGGACGCTCTCGCGGGCTTTTCCTGGCCGCTCGCCTGGGGGCTCGAAAGCGGGCACGTCGCTCCCAACCGGACGCTTCCGGTAGGCCTGCCGGCCCGGCTGGAAGGCGCCCGGCTCCTGCTTGGTGATGGATAGAGAAGGATAACGGTCTATGGCCAACACAGTGTTCAAGACCACCGGCCCCACCGGCCCGAATCCCATGCCCTCCGACCAGCCCGCCCCCAGCGGCGGCAAGAAGGGCTATGCGGTCGAGGTCAAGACCGGCGAGTACGTCTTCCGCGAGGGGGACCTCGGGACGGAGATGTACATCATCAACGAGGGGAAGGTAGAGATCCTCAACCAGGTCGGCGACGAGGAGCAGATCCTCGCCGTGCTGGAGAAGGGGGATTTCTTCGGCGAGATGTCGGTGCTGGAGGATCTCCCCCGCGCCGCCTCGGCGCGCGCCCTGACCGACCTCCGCCTGCTGCAGATCAACGGCTCGACCTTCGATCATCTCCTCCAGGGCAACCCCGAGATCGCCGTCCGCATGATGCGCAAGCTCTCGCGGCGCCTGCGCGAGACCGACGAGCTGCTCAGGTCGCAGTTCGGCGGCACCAAGGTGACCTCGCGCGAGATGCCCCGGCCGAACGTCCAGGCGCCGGCGGAAGGCGCGGAGCGGCTGCTGCACGTCCCTTCCGGCATGGAGTTCCACCTCTCGAACGGCTCCGAGACCACGATCGGCCGCAAGGACCCGGTGACCGGCATCTATCCGGACATCGACCTCACGCCGGTGGACAATCAGCGCTCGGTCAGCCGCCGCCACGCCAAGGTCTACCGCCGCGGCAGCAAGTACTTCTTCGGCGAGGAGATCGGCACGATGAACAGCACCTTCCTCAACGGCCGGCGGATGGACACCGGCATCCCCGGCGAGATCAAGCCGGGCGACGAGTTGCGCTGCGGCGTGGTCGTCCTCCGTTTCGAGGGCGCCTGACTCCTGGAAAGCGCGTCTGGATCTCGACGCTCCTCTCCGGACGGTCCGCGGCGTGGGCCCCGCGCGCGCTGAGGCCCTCGCCGGGGCGGGCCTGCGGACGGTCCGCGACCTGATCCTCCATCTCCCCTTTCGCTACGAGGACCGGCGCGGCACGCGGCCGGTCGCCGAGGCGGCCGCCGGCAGCGCCCAGACCTTCCGCGGGCGGCTCGCGGGGCTGCGGCGCCTCCGCACGCGCCGGCGGGGCTTCTCGCTGGTCCGCGGCTTCGTCGAGGACGGCTCGGGGCGGCTGCCGGTGGTCTGGTTCAACCGTCCTTATCTTGCCCATCAAGCGGAGGAGGGGGAGTACCTCCTCCACGGTCCGGTGAAGGCGGCGGCGGACGGCCTGGAGCTGGTGAACCCTTCCTGCGAGCCGGCCGCGCAGGCCGTTCATGGCGACCGCATCGCCCCCATCTACCCGGCGGCGGGCAAGGTGGGGCCGGCGGCCCTGCGGCGGATGCTCGAGGGGGTGCTGCGGGAGATCGACCTCCCGGCCCAGGTGCCGGAGACGGTGCCCGAGGAGCTGCTCCAGCGCTACGGCCTCCCGCCGCTGGGAGAGGCTCTCCGGGACCTCCATCATCCAGGGGCGGACGCGGACGTCGAGGCTCTGAACCAGCGGCGGAGCCCGGCCCACCTGCGGCTGATCTACGGCGAGCTGCTGGAGCTGCAGGTGGCGCTGGCGCTGGTGCGCCGGCGGGAGGAGGCGGTGCCGCGGGCGCGGCGCTACCAGCTTGGCGCCCGCCTGCGCCGGACCCTGGCGGAGATCCCGCCGTTTCCCCTGACCGGCGCCCAGGAGCGGGCGATGGGGGAGATCCTGGCCGATCTCGGCGGCCCGCACCCCATGCTCCGGCTGCTCCAGGGGGACGTCGGAAGCGGCAAGACGATCGTCGCCGCCCTGGCGCTGACGGCCGCTCTGGAGAGCGGCTATCAGGGCGCCTTCATGGCACCCACCGAGCTGCTGGCCGAGCAGCACCACGCGAGCCTCTCGCGGCTGCTGGGGGATCGTTACAGGATCGTCCTCGTCACCGGCACGGCGAGGGGCTCGGCCGCTCTCGCCTCGGGTGAGGCGCGGCTGGCGGTGGGCACGCACGCGCTCTTCCAGGAGTCGGTCGAGTTCCAGGAGCTGGGGCTGGCCGTCATCGACGAGCAGCACCGCTTCGGGGTGGCCCAGCGCGATCTGCTGCGCCGCAAGGGGGACCGCCCGGATCTGCTAGTGATGACGGCGACGCCGATCCCCCGCTCGCTCGCCCTCACCGCCTACGGCGACCTCGCCGTCTCGACCCTCGACGAGCTCCCTCCGGGCCGCTCGGCCGTGCGCACCGAGCTGGCGCCGGCCCGGCAGAGCCGCGAGGTCTACCGCCGGCTGCGCAAGGCCGTCGAAGCGGGGGAGCGGGCCTACGTGGTGGCGCCGTTCATCGAGGAGAGCCTGCTCGACGCGGTCTCGCTCTCCGAGGTGGAGGCCAGGGTGCGCGAGACGCTGGCGGGGTTCCCGGTCGCCACCGTGCACGGCCGCATGCCCGCCGCCGAGCGCGAGCGGGTGCTGCGCGCCTTCGCGGCCGGCGAGGTGCGGGCGCTGGTGGCGACGACGGTGATCGAGGTGGGGATCGACGTGCCCGCGGCCACCTGGATGGTGATCGAGAGCGCCGAGCGCTTCGGCCTCGCCCAGCTCCACCAACTGCGGGGGCGGGTCGGGCGCGGCTCCGGTCTGGCCACCTGCGTGGCCCTTCACGGCCGTCTCTCCGAGACGGCCCGGCAGCGGCTGGAGATCTTCGCGGCCACCACCGACGGTTTCGAGATCGCCGAGCGGGACCTCGTGATGAGAGGTCCGGGCGATCTCCTGGGCACCCGCCAGGCCGGGCTGCCGTCGCTCGCGGTGGCCTGTCTGCCCGAGGACTGGGACTGGCTGGTGCGGGCGCGCGACGACGCCCGCGAGCTGCTGGGGCGTCTTGAAGGCCCGGCATTGAAGGTCCTGGAGGAAAAGGTGACGGCGTGCGCGTCCTCCTGATCGCCAACACCCTGCCGCCGCGGGACGTTTCCGGCGTCGGTGAACAGGTGCTACAGTTGGCGGCCGGCCTGCGCGAGCTTGGAGACGAGGTGGAGGTGCTGGGCCGGGGTCCGCGGGGTCCGAAGGTGCTCTTTCCGCTCACGATCGTTCCGGCAGCCTGGCGGGCGCTCCGCCGCTTCCGTCCCCATGTGGTGCAGGTGCACGAGTCGGACGGCGCTCTGGCGGCGCTGCTGGTCCGGGCCGTGCGCGGCTCGATCGAGCCTCGGCCTCTGCTCGCCGCCCTGCTCCAGGTGAGCTACGTCGAGGAGCTGAAGGCGGTGCGGCCGCTGGTGGCCGGCGGCAGAGTCATCGGGACGCCGGGCCGCGTCGAGATCCGCTTCCGCCGGCTCAAGGCGCCGTTCCAGATCCTGCTCGGGCTGATCACCGCGCGCGCCGCCGATCTCGTGCTGGCGCCCAGCGCGGCCACCGCGGCCGAGATCCGCCGCGATTATCGCGTTGAGGATGTCGGAGTGATCCCCAACGTCACGGGCGGGCTGGAGATCGCGCCCGCCGGGGAGACGGAAGGCCCGCCGGGCTATCTGCTGTTCGTCGGGCGCCTGCGCATCCGCAAGGGAGTGGAGGTCCTGCTGGAGGCCCTTCGCGAGCTGCGCGGCAGGGTCCCCGGGGCGGTCTTGAAGATCGCCGGCGATGGCGAGCACCGGGCCGCCCTGGAGCGCAAGGCCGCCGGGCTGGGGCTGGGGTCCGCCGTCACCTTCCTCGGCACCCGCGACGGCTCGCGGGTCCGGGCGCTGCTCGCGGGGGCGGCGGCGCTGGTGGTCCCCTCGATCTATGAAGGGATGCCGCTGGTGGTGCTCGAGGCCATGGAGCGGGGGGTGCCGGTCGTCGCCAGCGCGGTGAGCGGCATCCCGGAGGTGGTGGTGGATGGGGAGACCGGCTGGCTGGTGCCGCCGGAAAACCCCGAAGCCCTGGCGGGCGCGCTGGAGGAGGTCCTCGCGGACCCTCCGGAAGCGCGGCGGCGGGGAGAGGCCGGGCGCCGGCGGATCGAGGAGCGCTATCGTCCGGCCGTGGCGGCGGCGAGCTGGCGCGCGGCGGTACGAGAAAGGCTTGGAGGATAGATCGCATGATGGGACGCTCTCTTCTGATCGTCGGAGCCCTGGGAACGATCGCCGTCGCCGTCGCGGGCGGGCTCGGCTACGGCCTCAGCTCGCCGGCGGATGCCGGCATGCCGATCCACATCGTCGCGGCGCTGGTGGCGATCCTGCTGGTGATGTTCGCGCACTCGTGGATCCTGCTCTACCTGCTCGGCACCGGCAGGATGATCCGGGACACCGTGCGGGAAGGGGGGCTGGATGCGGCGCTGCTGGCGGAGTCCCGGCGTCTTCGCCGCGTCTGCTATACCTGCCTCGTCGCCGCGGCGTCGCTGGTCATGGCCACCTTCCTCGTCGGCGGCGCCGTGGCCGGCAAGGGGATGACGCCGTGGGTGCACCATCTCCTGGCCTGGGTCGCGGTCGCCGTCCAGGGGCTCGCCCTGTGGATCGAGTGGCGGACCCTCGCCGCCAACGAGCGCCTGATGGGGAACGTCGACCAGGGTCTGGTGGCGGCGTCGCAACGCGTTTCCGCCGCTCTATGATTTGTCTCCGAGGAGGGGTTGAGTGACTGAACAGAAGATTGTGCTCTCGGGGATGCGCTCGACGGGCAAGATCCACCTGGGCAACTATTTCGGCGCCCTGAAGAACTGGATCGACCTGCAGGACCGCTACCGCTGCTACTACTTCGCGGCGGACTGGCACGCCCTGACCAGCGATTACGCCGACCCCTCGCAGATCGCGCAGAACACGATCGAGATGGTGATCGACTGGATCGCCGCCGGTCTCGATCCGGAGCGCTCGACGATCTTCATCCAGTCGATGGTGCCGGACCACGCCGAGCTCCAGCTCCTGATGTCGATGATCACGCCGCTCGGCTGGCTGGAGCGGGTGCCGACCTACAAGGAGCAGATCCAGCAGATCGAGAACAAGGATCTGGCGACCTACGGCTTCCTCGGCTATCCGGTGCTGCAGACGGTGGACATCTGCATCTACCGCGCCCACTTCGTGCCGGTGGGGGAGGACCAGGCGAGCCACCTCGAGATCAGCCGCGAGATCGTGCGCCGCTTCAACTACCTGTACAAATCCGAGGTCTTCCCCGAGCCGCAGGCGCTGTTCACCCCGACCCCCAAGGTGCCGGGGATCGACGGCCGGAAGATGTCGAAGTCCTACGGCAACGCCATCAACCTCTCGGACTCGCCCGAGGTCATCCTGCAGAAGTGCAAGCAGATGTTCACCGATCCGCAGCGGCTGAAGCGCAGCGATCCGGGGCGCCCCGAGGTCTGCAACCTCTACGACTTCCACAAGCTGGTCTCGCCGCCGGAGATCCAGGAGCGCGTGGCGTTCCAGTGCCGGGCGGCCGAGATCGGCTGCGTCGACGACAAGAAGCTGCTGGCGCAGATCCTCTCTGACTTCCTGGAGCCGATCCGCCGCCGCCGCGAGGAGCTGCTGCGCGACCGCGGCACGGTCTACGACATCCTCATCGAGGGGTCGCGCAAGGCCCGCGAGCGCACCGCCGAGACCATGGACGCGGTACGCTCGGCCATGGGGCTCGACTATCGCAAGGTCCTGGAGAAGATGGAGACGGTGGCCGGATGAGCGACGAGAACGAGACGCCCGAGCCGCCCGAGTCCCTGGAAGGCCAGGAGCCGGCGGCCCCCGAAGAGCTCCGTCCGCGCCGCCGCCGCGGCCGCAAGGGAGCCGCCGCCGCGGAAGACGCGGCGCCCGAGGCGGCCAGTGCCGATGCGGAAGAGGCGAGCCTGCTGCCCGAGGCGTGGCACGTCCACCTGCCGATCTTCGACGGCCCGCTCGACCTGCTGCTGCACCTGATCAAGCTCAACCGGGTGGAGATCACCGACATCCCGGTGGCGACGATCTGCGATCAGTTCCACGCCTACATGCAGCTCATGGAGGAGCTCAACCTCGACGTCGCCGGCGAGTACATCTACGAGGCGGCGGTGCTGATCCACATCAAGTCCAAGATGCTCCTCCCGCGGGCGCCGCGGGCCGAGGGGGAGCCCGAGGAGGATCCGCGGCAGGAGCTGGTCGACCGCCTCCTCGAGTACCGGCGCCTGAAGGAGATCGCGCAGTCCTTCGCCGAGGTCGACCGGACGCGGATGGGGATCTGGACGCGCCGCCCGCAGCCGCTCCCGGCGCTGCCTGAGGAGGAGGACGCGACGATCGATCTCGGCGAGGTCTCGCTGTTCGACCTCCTCGGCGCCTTGAAGACCGCCCTCGTGCGCTACGACCGCGAGCATCCGCCGCCGCTCCAGCTCTCGCTGGAGACCTACTCGGTGCGCGGCATGTTCGACCGCCTGATGCGCCTGCTCGACGCCGGCCACCCCTATGACCTGATCGCCGACCTGCGGGGGCTCTCCTGCCGGGCCGAGGCCGTCGCCACCTTCCTGGCGGTGCTCGAGCTGGCGCGGCTCAACCTGATCCGCGTCCACCAGACCGAGAGCGGCGACATCCTGCTCTACCGCACCACGCGCGAGTTGGGGGATCTCGACCGGGAGGCGATCGGCTCATGATCGACCGGAGTGAAATGGAGGCGGCCCTGGAGGCGATCCTCTTCGTCTCCTCCGAGCCGGTGCCGCGCGCGAAGCTGATGGAGATGTTCGAGGAGGGGGAGGAGCGCGAGGAGGCCGCCCGGGCGCTGGGAGCGGTGCTCGCCCGCTACGACGGCGAGGAGGGGCGCGGCATCCTGGTGGAGGACGTGGCCGGGGGCGTGCGGCTGGCGACCCGGCCGGAGGTGGTGGGGTGGCTGCGCCGCTTCTTCGACGTCGCGAGCGGGAACAAGCTCTCGATGGCGGCGCTGGAGACGCTGGCAATCATCGCCTACCGGCAGCCGATGACCGGCCCGGAGATCCAGGAGCTGCGCGGCGTCAGCGCGGCGGGGGTGCTCAAGACGCTGCTCGAGCGGCGGCTGGTGCGCATCGTCGGCCGCAAGGAGGTCGTCGGCAAGCCCTTCCTCTACGGCACGACGCGGGAGTTCCTCGTCCACTTCGGGCTCAACAGCCTCAAGGACCTGCCGCCGCTCGAGGAGTTCGAGGAGACCTTCGGCTCCGGCGACGCCAGCGCCGTGGCGGGCCTCGTCGAGATGGCCGGGCTGCCGCCGCGGCTCGACGAGGTCGAGCCCCGGGGGGAGGACCGCGAGGAACAGATCTTGCGGGAGATCGCCGACTTGGAAGAGCGGCAGGAAGAGGCCGAGACCCATGAGTGAGGAGCGACTCCAGAAGATCCTGGCGAGAGCCGGCATCGCCTCCCGCCGCAAGGCCGAGGAGATGATCGAGGCCGGGCAGGTCACCATCAACGGCCAGGTGGCCGGGCTGGGCGACAAGGCGGACCCGGAGAGGGATGCCATCAAGGTGGACGGCCGGCGGGTGCAGCCCCCGTCTCACGAGCACCGCTACCTCCTGCTCAACAAGCCCAAGGGGGTGATGTCCACCCTCTCCGACCCCGAGGGGCGCAAGACCGTCATCGACTTCGTGCCGCCGGCGATGCGCAAGGCGCTGGTGCCCGTGGGCCGCCTCGACTTCAACACCGAGGGGCTCCTGCTGCTCACCGACGACGGCGAGTTCGCGCAGCGCATCGCCCACCCCCGCTACGGCAGCACCAAGACCTACGAGGTCAAGGTCAAGGGGACGCCCACCGAGGAGCAGCTCGACCGCCTGCGCAACGGCGTCGTGATCGAGGGCAAGCGCACCGCGCCGGCGAAGATCACCGCCCGCAGCTTCAAGAAGGCGCCCCGCCGGCCGGGGGAGCCCGCGAGCGACAACTCCTGGTGGGTGGTCGAGATCGCCGAGGGGCGCACGCGCCAGATCCGCGAGATGTTCTTCCAGATCGGCCACCCCGTCGGCAAGCTCCGCCGCGTGGCGATCGGTTCGCTGCGCGATCCCGGCCTGCCGGTCGGCGCCCTGCGCGAGCTGAGCGACGACGAGGTGCGCAAGCTGATGAAGTCCGCCCGCGCGCCGGAGGAGAGAAGGCCGGCCCGCAAGAAGGCGGCGGCCACGGGGTCCGCCGACGCGGAGGCGGTGAAGGAGAAGCCGAAGCGGCCCGCGCGCCCGGCGGTCACGCCGGTGCGGGCCGGGGCGAGAAAGCCCAAGCCCGCCGCGGCGAAGCGGGCCCCGGCGGCGCCGGCTCCCGCGGCCTCCACGAAGCGGGCTCCGGCCAGGAAAGCTCCGGCGAAGAAGGCTCCGGCCAGGAAACCCGCCCCGCGCGGCGGCGGCCGCCCTTCGGCGAGCCGGCCGGGAAAGGGGCGCCGATGACCGGTTTCCACCCCCTGATCGTCGCCATCGACGGCCCGTCGGGCGTCGGCAAGAGCACCGCGGCGCGGCGGCTCGCCGGGCGCCTGGGCGTCCCCTTCCTCGATACCGGCGCCATGTACAGGGCGATCGGCCTCAAGGTGCTGGAGAGCGGCGTCGATCCGCTCGACCGGGAAGACGTCATCGCGATCGCCGGGGAGGCCGGCGTGAGTCTGGGGCGGCGGGAGGACGGCAGCTTCGAGGTCCTCCTCGACGGCGAGCCCGTCGAGTCGCGCATCCGGACGCCGGAGGTGGGGGAGGCGGCCTCCGCGATCGCCGCCTATCCCGAGGTGCGCCTGCGCATGGCCGGCCTGCAGCGCGAGGCCGCGGAGCATTTCGGCGCCGTCCTCGAGGGGCGCGACATCGGCACCCGGGTCTTCCCGGACACCCCCCACAAGTTCTTCCTCGATTCACGCCCCGACGTGCGCTTCAAGCGCCGCTTCGACGAGCTGACCGCCGCCGGCACGCCGGTCACCTTCGATCAGGTCGTCGCCGAGATCAGCCGCCGCGACCTGCGCGACAGCACCCGCACCGACTCCCCCCTGACCCGCGACGGCTCCTACACCTTCATCGACTCCTCGGACCTCTCGATCGACGACGTGGTGGAGGCGATGGCGCGGCAGATCGACGGCGCCCGGTAGGACTAAGAGCGCCTAGCAAAACCGGTTGCCGGCCCAACGGGCCGGGAGAATCTAGCCCAGGGCTGAGGCCGAAGGCCGATGCCCTGGGGAGAAAGCACAACAAACCAAGCGGCCTGTAGGGCCGCGAGAGCTCTGCTCACCGTCCTCGGTTCTATCCAGCCTATGGTTTGTCAGCACAGCTTTGAGGGGTTCTCTCCTGGGAACGCCGGCGCTCCCAGGGGGCTCCATAAACGTGTCAATTCTGCCGTGACAAACCACTAGGTTCTCGCGGCCTTTCAGGCCGCCGGGAGTTGGCGCCCGTAAACCCAGGGCATCGGCCTTCGGCCTCAGCCCTGGGCTATGCTCTCCCGGCCCGTTGGGCCGGTTTTGTTAGGCGCTCTAAGCTTCGACGAAGAGATTGCGGAACCAAGCGACGAACCGGAGGGCACCTTCCCGGTCCGTCTCGAAGCTTCCCGCCTTGAGCGCGGTCCCGAAAGGCAGGCCGGGCTCCTCTTGCCAGGCGAGCCAGGTATGAAGGGTACTCTTCAGGTGGTCCTTCTCCGGACACTGGGCACCGTGTTGCCGCGCTTCGCGGGTGACTTGGTCGGCAAAGACCCAGAGGGGGTGTTCCGCCGGCACCAGAGTGCTCAGGAAGCTTTCCAGAGTCCCCGCAGACGAGTTGTCCGGCATCAGCCAGACTCCGACGCGAGACCCAGGCAGGCGGCCGTCGACAACAGTTCCGTTCGGTTGTGGCGATTCGGGCAGAATCACGCCGGTTTGGCTCGCGCGATCTCGTATCTGCGCCCATCGATTTGTGAGGCTCGAGTTCGCGTCAAGGACGATCCCGATCCGTTCGTAGGTCCCTTTGAGCGCAACGGCGGCCGACTTCAGAAGCTTCTCGATACCGCCCTCAGGAGAGATAAAGGGACGAGGTGTGCTCTCGTCGTCCCAATCGAACCCGTGCCTCTCCATCAGGTGAATCACCGAGTACTTGTCGTCGGGTCCCTCGACCAGCAGCCGGTAAGGGCTTTCCGAGGGAGGCGGCACTACCGGACCTCCAGTTGGCTTTCGGCGGCGACGACGATTTCATCCGCGTCATAAACCACCGTCCTGGAGGCGTCCTTCTCAACCCGATGGACCGTCACCTCGGCCGCCAGCTCCGGGTACTTCTTGCGGAGCCGGGCCAGCGCGCGGACACAGTCGAGGCTGTGGGTGGTCGCGAAGATCTGGATATCCAGTCTCTTTGCGGTCTCCACGATCAACCTCCACATGTCCACCATCACCGAATAATGGAGACCTGTATCGATCTCGTCGACCAGTAGAAAACCGCCGCGAGCGGAGAAGAGGTGAAGGACCAGGGCGAGCAGGTGCCCCATTCCGCCGCCAAGGCTCCCCAGAGGGAGACGCTGATCGATCCCCCCCAGCTTGACCAGGACCTTTGCCGAAGCTCCACGTCCCTCCCCTACGACGGCCAGTCTTTCGATGCCGGGCTCGATAATCTTCAGGGCTTCCGTTACTCCTTCCTCTTCAGGAGTCAGGACGAGGGCGTCCCAGAGTTGCCCCAGGCGGGCCACATCGGAGGATTCGGCCCGGAGGAAATTCACGCGCGGATTCGGCTCCGGCAAGCGTCCGGGTGGAGGCAAAACACCGCCAGCGGGGGAAACGGTCAGGCGCTGGTCCTGGCGCTGACCGCGAGTGACATGGCTTTGGAAGTGCAGGCTCAGGATCAGGGTTTCCTGAGTCGATGCATGCTCAACCGTACACTCGATCCACCGCCGCGTGTCGCCGAGCCCTTCGATCCGGAACGATTTACCGAGGTAGAACTCGTGGCCAAAGAAAAGGTGAGAGGGATCTGCGACGTGCTCTTTGAACTCTTCTCCAGCCTCGGATCGTCTCAGCACGATCTCGTCCCGCCGCACCGCGCTCCGGACCAACCCCTCGACTCCTCCGATCGCCACCAGCTCGATCGCTTCGAGAAGCGAGGTCTTCCCCGCGTTGTTCTGGCCCACGAAGAGGTTCACCCGCGTCAGGGGTTCGACGCGGATCTCCCGGAAGCAGCGGAAGCCAGTGACGTTTAGCTCACGGATCATGAGGTTTCAGCCCGATACGGCTGGAAGTGTATCTCAGGCCCGTCTCGTCGTCTTCTCGAGCGGCCTCTATCGGGCAGCCATCTTGCACAACGATTAGACCCAGAGAGCGGTGCCGGATCTCGTCCGCGCCATCTCCCACCCCCAGAGCCGTACCTACGAAGGAGAAAATTATGGGTCTCATCGATTTCATCAAGAATGTCGGCCACAAGCTCGACCCCACCCACAACGCCCCGGCTCAGGCCCAGGCGCACCCGCAGGCCGCCCCCCAGGGCCCTTCCGCGCAGGACGTCGCGAAGCTCCATGAGAAGCAGACCGAGACCGCGCTGGCCAATCTCGTCAACAAGATGGGGTTCAACGTGCAGGATCTGGTGATCGACGTCGAGGGCGCCAAGGTCACCGTGAAGGGGAAGGTCAACACCCAGGAAGAGCGGGAGAAGATCGTCCTGCTGCTCGGCAACAGCGAGGGGATCGGCTCGGTGGACGACCAGCTCCAGGTCTCCAACCCGCAGGCCGAGGCCCAGTACTACGACGTCAAGTCGGGCGATACCCTGTCCAAGATCTCCAAGCAGTTCTACGGCGACGCCAACAAGTACAACGCGATCTTCGAGGCCAACCGCCCGATGCTCAAGAACGCGGACGACATCTACCCCGGGCAGAAGCTGCGCATCCCGGCGATGGCCACGGCCCAGGCCTGATTTTCCCGCTGTCAGAGGGGATCTTTACAGGGGCGCCCCCGCGTGGGCGCCTCACTTCGCCGTTTTCAACGCCACGAACCGCGCGTCCGACACGTTCCTGCCGTCGAACACCCGCAGCACCAGTCCCGAGCCCTCCGCCGCCGCCGCGCAGCCGGTGAGGAGGAGCCAGTTGTCCCCCTTGGGGACCAGGATCTGTGTGATCGGCAGGCGCTCGCCGCTCTTGGTCTTCACCTCGCCGTTGACCTCGATCAGCCGGACCCAGTCGCCGCCCTGGGTGAGGCGGGTGAGGATGACCTTCTCCTCCGCGGCGACCCGGTGGTCGAACCAGACGAGGCGGAGCGCCCCCTTGTGGTCGCCGGAGGGAAAGTCCACCCAGTAGTCCTTCCCCTGCCGCCAGATGCCGACCATGTCCTTGGTGCCCCAGGGGGTCCAGGTCGAGCGGCGCCACCCCTTCCCGGAGTCCCCCGAGATATAGGCCACACCGTCCCCGGAGACGTAGGCGGCCGAGGTGCCGGTGAGCGCGATGAGCTGCCCCCGCCGCTCCGCGGTGACCCCGGGCAGGCCGGAGACCCACGTCTGCGGCGGGCCGGAAGCGGAGAAGAGCCCGGTGCCGGTGAGCACGCCGTCCTTGCGCTGTGGCGCCGGGAGCGCCGCCGGCTGGCCCACGGCGGCGACCTGGATCGAGCCGCGGTCGATCCACTGCCGCCCCTCGAGCCGGAAGGCCCAGGCCTGCTTCTGCCCCGCCTTCGAGCTGGCGCCGTGCAGGAGGAACCAGGGCGCGCCGGTCTGGTCGTAGGTGGAGCTCACCGTCGAGGCGGTGGGCGCGGCGAGGGGCTCCCCCACGGGCTCCCAGGTTCCCGCGTTCCAGCGCACCGGCTGCAGGCAGGAGGGGCCGCAGGGAGTGGCGGCCAGCACCGGGCCCGGCCCGATGGAGCCGCCGTAGCGCCCCTTGGGATCGTCGGGCCAGGCGCGGGCCTCCCGGCCGTCGCCGTCCAGCTCTACGAGCCAACCCGGCTGGCCGTCCCTGGCGGCGGCGATGGAGAAGAGCGTGCGGCCGGACGCGGTGTCCATGCCGATCAGCGTCAGGTCGGTCGAGCTGTCGCAGATCGGTGGAGCGGCCATGGCCGGGAAAGCTCCCAGGGAGAGCGCCAGGACGGCCGCCGCGCAAGAGACGCTGGAAGCTTTCATCGGGTCCTCCTCGATACGTTTACGGCTCCGCCGCGTGGCGCTTGATCGTCCGCACCCAGTGCTGCCCGCCGAGCCCCTTCATCCGGGCGATGCGCTGCTCGGCCAGGCGGTCGGCCGCCATATAGGTGGGGATCGACTGCGTGCGGGAGATCTCGAACAGGCGCGACATGTTGGCGAAGATGCCGCGGGCCATCCGCATGGCGACCTCGCGGTTGTAGCCCACCAGCTCGTTGTAGACGTTGATCAGGCCGCCGGCGTTGATCACGTAGTCCGGGGCGTAGAGGATCCCGCGGTCGTGCAACTCCTGGCCGTGCCGGTCCTCCTTGAGCTGGTTGTTGGCGGCCCCGGCCACGATGCGGCAGCGCAGCTTGGGGATCGAGTCGTCGTTGATCACCGCCCCGAGGGCGCAGGGGGCCACGACGTCGCACTCGACCTCCAGGATCTCGGCGGTGGGGACGATCTCGACGCCGATCTCGCGCGCCTTTTCGATCGCCTCGGCGTCGATGTCGGCGCCGAAGACCTTGGCCCCCTCGTCGCGCAGGAACTTCGCGAGGTGATAGCCGACGCTGCCGAGCCCCTGGACGACGACCGAGCGCCCCTTGAGCGGATCGCCGTGGAGATGCTCGACGGCGGCCTTGATCCCCTGCAGGGTGCCGAACGCCGTCACCGGCGACGGATCGCCGCCGCCTCCCAATTCGGGCGGCAGGCCGGTGACCCAGCGGGTCTCGTGCTGGACGACCTCCATGTCGTCCGTATTGGTGCCGACGTCCTCGGCGGTGATGTAGAAGCCGCCGAGCGACTCGACGTAGCGGCCGAAGGCGCGCAACAGCTCCTCGGACTTGTCCTTCTTGGCGTCGCCGATGATCACGGCCTTGCCGCCGCCGAGGTTGAGGCCGGCCGCCGCGGCCTTGTAGGTCATGCCGCGGGAGAGGCGGAGAACGTCGGTCAGCGCCTCCTCGGTGCTGGCGTAGGGCCACATCCGGCAGCCGCCGAGCCCCGGGCCGAGCACCGTCGAATGAACGGCGATGATGGCCTCGAGGCCGACGTCCGGGTTCGAGCAGAAGAGCACCCGCTCGTGACCCATCTCCACCATCTGCTGGAAGAAATCCATCACAACCCATCCCTTTCTGTCGGGGAAACTTTGAGAGGAATCACGGGGTCCCCTGGGAGGACCTCGGGAAAACGCGCGTAGTTTACTCGATGGCGGGGGTGGGGAGAAGGGCGGGAAGGACGCGGCCGCCCCGCCCGGGCCGGCGCGCTACAGCATTCCGAGCGCGTCGAGGACGGCCTCGTCGTGGCCGTCGACGTTGACCTTCTTCCAGACCTTGCGGACCTTGCCGTCGGCGCCGATCAGGAAGGTGGAGCGCTGGATGCCCATCGAGACCTTGCCGTACATGTTCTTCTCCCGCCAGGCGCCATAGCGCTCGGCCACCTGGTGGCCGTCATCGGCGAGGAGGGGGAAGTTGAGGCTGTACTTGTCGCGGAACTGGCCGTGGCTGGCGACGTCGTCGGGGGAGACCCCGAGCACCACGGCCCCCTTGGCCGCGAGCTCCTGGCTGCGGTCGCGGAAGGCGCAAGCCTCCTTGGTGCAGCCGGGCGTATCGTCTTTCGGATAGAAATAGAGCACCACGGGCTTGCCGCGGAGATCAGAAAGCTTGACCTGCCGCCCGTCGTCGGCGGGCAGGGTGAAATCAGGGGCGGTCTCGCCCTCTTCGACCCAGTTGGACATTCCGGATTCTCCTCTGGAAGTGACTCTCTCGAATAAAAAAGCGCGGCGCGGGGGAACGCGGCGCGGAGGGGAGTCTATCTCAGGAGACCCAGGGCGTTGCCCTGGGCTGAGGAAGGGCGGCCCGTTGGGCCTCAAACCAATTCCGGTCGGGGGAAAGGCCAAAGGCCCGGGCTCCCTCAGCCCAGGGCAACGCCCTGGGTCTGCTACCCCTTCCGCATCCGGAACGCTACCCCGTCCCAGAGCTTGAACGGCTGGGCGCCGTTCATCACCACGGTGAAGCCGGTCGCCCGGCAGAGCTTGCGGACCTCGGCGCGGTCGGCGTGGGTGCTGTCGCGGTAGGAGAAGTGGAGGATGACGAGCTCCCCTCCGGGGCGCAGCACCCGCGCCGCCTCGTGGAAGTGGGTCTCGACGATCGCCGGGCCGGCCTGGTGGACATAGGGGAAGGAGTCGACCGCGTAGACGAGATCGAAGCGCTCCTCCGGGAAATCCGCCAGGTCGCGGCCGGAGGTGACGGTGAAGAAGACGTTCAGGAGCCCGGCGCAGCGCCTGCGGGCGGCGTCGATCATCTTCGGCGAGATGTCGATCCCGTGCGCCTCGGCCACGTGGGGGGAGAGGGCGGCCTGCATGCGGCCGATGCCGCAGCCGATCTCCAGCGTGGTCCGCTCCGGCCCGAGCAGCCCCCACTCCTGGAAACGCTCGACGACCTCCTCCGCCGCCCGCGAGAGGATCCCGGAGTCCCCCAGCGAGTAGGCGGCGACGCTCGCCTCCTCGTTGCGGGTGACCGAGCGGTCGAAGAAGCGCCGGAAGGTGGCGACCACCTCCTCCGGCGGACCGGACATCTTGGCTGGGTCGGGGTGCTCGCGCAGCATGTCCGCCACCCGCTCGCACCCCTCCCGGTGATCGTGGAAGAGGACGGCCATCTCCCGCAGACGGGGGTCGAGCGGGCGCCCCCAGCGGCGGGATACGGAGGCGAGGAGCTCTTCCGTCTCCTCGGTGCCGCCGAGCGCGAGGAGGAGCCGGGAGAGCGCAATGACGGGCGAGATGTCGTCCGCCAGCAGGTCGAGGATCACCTCGCGAGCGATCGCCGGCTCGACCTCTCCCAGGCGGGCTTCGATCTCTTTCTCGTCGAGGGCGGTGGATTCCAGGTCGGCCATGGCCCGCCCATTGTCGGGGCGCCCAGCCGTCCTGGCAAGCTCCCCTTCGGTGTTTCGCCGCGGCCCATCCGTCCGTCGCGACGGCCCTCGCCCTCGGCGGTCGCGCCCAGGATGCCGGCGTCAGGCCCCCCCGATCCGGCGCGACGGCCCTCGCTTCCGCGGTGACGGCCCAGGGCTTCGCGGTCTCCGCCCAGAGGTTCCCGTTCTGGCCCATCAATGGGCCGTCAGCGCCCATCAATGGGCCGGCAGATCCCCGTGTTGGGCCGGACCGCCCCCCTCGGGGGACTTACGAGATCTCGTAAGGGGCCGACCGGCCCATTAGAGGGGCGCTCTGGCCCATTGGTGGGCCGGTCCGTCCCCATCGGGGGGCCATCCGGCCCATTGATGGGGCCACCCAGCCCATTAGAGGGGCGGTCCGGCCCAAGAATGGGCGCTGACGGCCCATTGATGGGCCAGAGCGCCCCCGCGAGGGGGCCGAGTGGTCCCCGCGCAGGTACTTCAAGAGGCCGGGGTCTCAGCGCTTCACCCAGCGCAAGCTATCCTACCCCCATGGACCCCCGCGCCACCGCCGATCTCCTCAAGTCCTGGGCCCTGGAGGCCGGGTTCGACCGCGCCGGGGTGGCCGCGCTCGACGCCCTGGAGCATGGGGAGGCCCTGGTGCGGTGGCTCGACAGGGGAGATCAGGCGGGGATGGGGTACCTCGGGCGGCGGCTGGAGGCGCGGCTCGATCCGTCCCAGGTCTTTCCCGGTGCCCGGAGCGCCCTCTGCGTGGCCCTTCAATATCACCCCCTATATATAGAGGAAGGGGAGCGGCAGCCGGAGCCCTCGGGAGACTTCTGGCGCCGGGTGGCCCGGTATGCCCGGGGGAAGGACTACCACGACGTCATGGGGGAGCGGCTCCGGGCGCTGGAGGAACGCGTCCGCTCGGCGTTTCCCGGTTGCGAGACGCGGCGCTACGTGGACACCGGGCCGGTCCTCGAGCGGGAGTTGGCGGCGCGGGCGGGGATGGGGGCGGTGGGGAAGAACACGATGCTGCTCCATCCGGAGGGGGGCTCCTGGTTCCTCCTCGGCGAGTTGTTCCTAGGGCTCGACCTCGCCCCCGATCAGCCGCTCGCGGATCTCTGCGGGAGCTGCACCCGCTGCCTCGACGCCTGCCCGACGGGCGCGCTGGCCGAGCCCTACCGGCTGGACAGCAACCGCTGCATCTCCTACTGGACGATCGAGCACCGCGGGCCGCTCCCCCCCGAGGCGCGGCGGATGGTGGGGGGGTGGGTCTTCGGCTGCGACGTCTGCCAGGAGGTCTGCCCCTGGAACGCCGGGGCGGCCGGCGCCGTCCACCCGGAGATGGAGCTGCCGCCGGAGCGCGGGGAGCTCACCCTGGCGCGGCTGCTGCGGCTGCCGCGCGAGGAGTACGTCGAGCGCTTCCGGGGGAGCCCGATGAAGCGGGCCAAGCTGGAGGGATTGCAGCGCAACGCCGCCGTCGCGATGGGGAATCGCCGGGAGTCCCGTTATGTTCAACCCCTCACGGAAGCCCTGAGAGATGGGGAGTCCCTGGCGCGCGGCCACGCGGCCTGGGCGCTGGGACGGATCGGGGGGGAGGAGGCCCGCGCCGCCCTGGAGGCGGCGCTCGCCGCCGAGGTGGACGAGGCCGTGCGGACGGAGATCCGGGCGGCTCTGGACCCCGGATTGACACCCCACCCCCCGAGCCCTATACTCGAAGGCCCGAGTTCTCAATGAGTTGCGCAGAACTCGCATCCCCACGACCGTGGGGAGCACAGGCTTTGAGAGCCTGAATCCAAGCCCAAGGAGGTACGTTTTTCTATGCCGGCTAGCGAAAAACTCGAGGACCAGGCACTGCTTGAGTCCGAGGAGGAGCGGGACGCGGACGAGTACCGCAAGCTCCTGGAACTGTACGACGAAAGCATGCGCAATCTCACCGAGGGTGAGATCGTGACGGGGCGCATCATTGGCGTCACGTCCAACGCGGTGATCGTCGACGTGGGGTACAAGTCGGAAGGCCTGATCCCCATCGAGGAGTTCACCGACCGTGGCGGCGAGCTGTCCGTCAAGGTCGGCGAGGACATTGACGTCCTGCTCGAAAAGACCGAAGACCTTGAGGGGCATGTGCTCCTGTCCTACTCGAAGGCGCTGCGGATGCGGCGCTGGACCGAGGTGGAGCGGGCCTACAAGGATGGCCGGATCATCAAGGGCCGGATCACCGATCGCATCAAGGGCGGCCTGACGGTGGACGTCGGCCTGCGCGCGTTCCTGCCGGGTTCGCTGGTGGACATCAAGCCGGTCAAGAATCTGGAGTCGCTGCGCGGCCAGGAGCTGGAGTTCAAGGTCATCAGCCTCGACCGCCGGCGCAACAACATCGTCCTGTCGCGCAAGGCGGTGCTCGAGACCGAGCTGGTGAAGAAGAAGGCCGAGACCCTCAAGCGGCTCGAAGAGGGCGCGCGCCTGCGCGGCACGGTCAAGAACATCACCGACTACGGCGTGTTCATCGACCTCGGCGGCATCGACGGCCTGCTGCACATCACCGACATCTCGTGGGGCCGGGTCAACCACCCCTCCGAGCACTTCACGGTGGGCGACGAGGTCGAGGTGGTCGTGCTCAAGTTCGACCCCGAGACCGAGCGCGTCTCGCTCGGCTACAAGCAGCGCAGCGACGATCCCTGGACGCTGGTCGACAAGAAGTACCCGATCGGCTCGCGGGTGCAGGGCCGGGTGGTGTCGATCGTCGACTACGGCGCCTTCGTCGAGATCGAGGAGGGGGTCGAGGGCCTGATCCACGTCAGCGAGATGTCGTGGACCAAGAAGGTCGTCAACCCCGCCAAGATCCTCGAGGTGGGCGACGAGGTGGCGGCGATCGTCTCCGAGCTCGACATGGACCAGCGGCGCATCAGCCTGTCGCTGCGGCAGACCGAGCGCAATCCGTGGGAGGAGCTGGAGGACACCCACCCCGAGGGGAGCGTCATCGAGGGGAAGGTCCGCAACCTCACGGAGTTCGGCGCCTTCGTCGAGATCACCGACGGCATCGACGGCCTGATCCATGTCTCCGACATGAGCTGGACCAAGCGGGTCAAGCACCCCAGCGAGGTGCTCAAGAAGGGTGACACGGTCAAGGCGCGGATCACCAACATCGACGTCGAGAACCAGCGCGTCTCGCTGTCGATCAAGGAGTTCATGCCCAACGAGTGGGAGGAGTTCGCCGACAAGCACAACCCCGGCGACACGCTCGAGGGCAAGGTCGTGAACGTCACCGACTTCGGGCTGTTCATCGACATCTACAACGGTCTCGAGGGGCTCGCCCACGTCAGCGAGATCGAGGTTCCCGCCGGCGCCAAGCTGGAGGACTACTACAAGGTCGGCGACTGGGTGCGCACGCGCATCCTGCGGGTCGAGGAGGAAGAGAAGAAGGTCGGCCTCTCGATGCGCGGAGTGGAGCAGCCCACCGAGGAGGAGATCGCCGAGCTCCAGGCCCAGGACAAGGAACGCCGGGGTGGCGAGGAGGAGCGCGGCAAGAAGCGCGATGCCTCCAGGGATTCCGAGTCCGAGTCCGAGGCTGAGGCGGTGGAGGAAGAGGGAGACGTGGAGTAGGTCACGGGACCCGGAAACGGCGGGCGGACTCAGGGAGAGCGCCCGCCGTCGCCATGTCGACAAAAGGGGTGGGAGATGACGGAGCCCTTGAAGGACGGGATGACCAAGGCGGAGCTGGTCGAAGAGGTCGCCCGTACGACTCAACTCACCAAGAAGCACGCTGAGATCATCGTCAACACGGTGTTCGACAGCATCGTCGATTCGCTCAAGGATGGGGAGAAGATCGAGCTGCGCGGCTTCGGCAGCTTCCGGATCCGCCATCGCGGAGCTCGCACCGGGCGCAATCCCAAGACCGGTGACAAGGTGAAGGTCCCGCCCAAGCGGATCCCCTACTTCAAGCCGGGCAAGGAGCTGAGGGAACTGCTCAACGACGAGTGTTGACGGCTCCGGGGGCGCCGCCCGCCGGGCGCCCTCGCGGTCTCTCCTCAAGCGACCCGGATGCAACAGCTTTTCACCCCCTGGAGGCACGCGTACATCACCGCGGGTTCGGAGACGGACTCCGGGTGCTTCTTCTGTGCCGCGGCGCGCAATCTGGACGATCCTGACGGTCTGGTGGTCCATACCGGCCGGCATCATCTGGTGATGCTCAACCTCCACCCCTACTCGAACGGCCACCTCATGGTGGCCCCCCTCGAGCACCAGGCCACACCGCAGGAGAGCGGGCCGGAAGCGCGGGCCGAGTTCTGGCCGCTGGTGCTCAAGGTCCAGAAGATCCTCGCGGAGGCGTACAATCCCCACGGCTTCAACCTGGGGTTGAACGTCGGCGCGGCGGCCGGTGCCGGCGTGCCCGGACACTTCCACTTCCACCTCGTCCCGCGGTGGACGGGGGACACGAACTTCATGACCGTCCTGGCGGAGGTCCGGCTGATCCCGGAAGACCTGCGCCAGTCGCGGGAGCGCCTGCGGGCGCTCTTCGCCCGAGAGGAGAATTGATTGGCCGAATTGGGCAGCCCTTCCATGCCGCAGCCGCCGGCGGTCCCCGAAAGACGGGGGAACGCGGTGGTGGCGGTGCTCTCGGCCTGGTTGGTTCCGGGACTGGGCCAGTTCTATCTCAAGAGGCCCCTGCGCGGCCTCGCCTTCTTCGCGCTGGTCGTCGCCTCGGCCCTCATCGGCTGCCATCTGGAAGGGAACCTCTACAAAGTCCTGGCCGGACAGCCGCTCACCATGCTGGCGACGTTCGCCTCGATGGGCATGGGCTTCCTCTACTTTCTCCTCCGCTACGCTCTCCACTACCAGGGGAACATCATGGGGGCGGGCTACGAGTACGGCACCGCCTTCCTGCTCACGGCGGGGCTGATGAACCTGCTGCTGGTGCTCGACGTCTGGGACATCGTCCGCGGCAAGAAGGAGTGAGCCCGTGCTGAGCCATTTTCTGCTGATGGTGCTGTACGCCCTGATCGTGAGCCTGTTCTTCACCCTCCTCTGGCGCCGCGAGCGCAAGGAGCAGATCCGGCTCTTCCTCCAGATCTTCCTCGGCATGGTGGGGGGCGGCCTGCTGGTGGCCTGGCTGATGTATCCCTTCCCCTCGGGACCGCCGGCGCCGATTCCATGACGGAGCTGCTGGTCGTCGCCGGGGAGGCCTCGGGCGATCTCCACGGCGCGCGGCTGATCACCGAGCTGCGCCGCCATGTGCCGGACCTCGCCCCGTTCGGGCTCGGCGGCGACGAGATGCGGGCCGCCGGCCTGGAGGCGGTCGCCCACAGCTCGGAGATCTCGGTGGTCGGCATCACCGAGGTGCTCAAGATCCTGCCGCGCGCCCGCGAGGTCTTCGCCGACCTGCTGCGCGAGGTGGACCGCCGGCGCCCGGCCCTCGCCGTGCTCGTCGACTTCCCCGATTTCAACCTCCGCCTGGCCAAGGAGCTCAAGGCCCGCGGCCTGGAAGTGCTCTACTACATCAGCCCGCAGGTCTGGGCCTGGCGCCGCGGGCGGGTGAAGACGATCGCCCGGCTGGTGGACCGCATGCTGGTGCTCTTCCCCTTCGAGGTCGACTTCTACCGCGAGCACGACGTCGACGTCGTCCACGTCGGCCATCCGCTGGTGGACGAGGTGCCGGTGCTGCCGCGGGCCTGGGACCGCGACGGGGCGTCGTTCGGCGGCCCCTACCGGGTGGCGCTGCTGCCCGGCTCGCGCAAGAGCGAGGTCGAGTCCCTGCTCCCCACGCTGCTGGAGGCGGCGCGGCGGCTGGCCGGCGAGCTCCCCGTCGAGGTGCGGATCATCCGGGCGCCGACGATCCCGCCCGAGCTGGTGGACGAGGCCGTCGAGCTCGCCGGGCTGCCGGTCGAGATCGTCGCCGAGGACCGCTTCGCCGCCATCGCCGACTCCCACTTGGCGCTCTGCGCCTCGGGCACGGCGACCCTGGAGGTCGGCCTGCTGGGGACGCCGATGATCATGGTCTACCGCCTGGCGAGCTGGACCTACCTCCTGGCGAAGCTGCTGGTCCATCTTCCCAACGTCAGCCTGGTCAATCTCGTACTAGGAAGAAGAGTGGTCCCCGAGCTGATCCAGGGGGATGCCAACCCGCGGCGGATCGCGGCCGAGGCGGCGCGGCTGCTGACCGACGCCGGCGAGCGTGGCCGCATGCGCGAGGCGCTCGCCGAGGTGCGCGGCCGGCTGGGAGAGGGCGGAGCGAGCCGGCGGGCGGCGGCGGAGGTGGCGGCGATGCTGGGGACGATCATGGGGTCGACAGCGGGAATGACGGCGGAGGCTGCCCGGCCTTGAAGTCCAAGACCACCTCCTTCCTCTGGCACTACCTGCGCGGCTACGCGGGATGGGCGATGCTGGCCGCGGCCGGCATCCTCGTCTACGCGGCGGCTACCGCCGGGACCGCCGCGCTGATCAAGCCGATCTTCAGCGAGGTGCTGCTGGCGGGGGACGACATGAACCCGCTCGGCGGGCTCACCGGCTCCAGCTCCGTGAAACCCGGGGAGAAGCCGCAGCCCGGGGTGGTCGCCGATCTCAAGAAGCGGCTCAACGTCGCCGACCAGATCGACGACACCTACAGGTCGGTGAAGCGGCGGCTGGGGGTGAATCGCGATAACGTGATCTACTTCCTGCCCGCCCTCTTCGTCATCGTCTTCCTGCTGCGCTGCCTCGCCGACTTCGTCTCCGGCTACGCCTTCCAGCACATCGGCCTGGGGGTGACGACCGACATCCGCAACGATCTCTACCGCAGCATCCTGGAGCAGTCGAGCCGCTTCCACGCCGAGCACCCCTCGGGGGAGCTGGTGGCGCGCGTCATCAACGACGTGTCGATGATGCAGAACGCCGTCTCCAACCGGCTGCTCGACCTCTTCCAGCAGTCCTTCACGCTGGTCGCGCTGCTCGCCCTGCTGCTCTCGACCCACTTCCGGCTGGCGCTGATCTCGCTGATCGCCGCGCCGCTGCTGATCTATCCCATCGTCCGCTTCGGCAAGGGGATGCGCCGCACCAGCCACCGCAGCCAGGAGCGCATGGCCGACCTCGCCAGCCTGATGACCGAGGGGGTGCGCGGGCACCGGGTGGTCAAGGCGTTCGGCATGGAGGAGTTCGAGCTCAACCGCTTCCGCGAGGCGACCCGGCGCCACCTGCGGGTGAACCTGTGGGCGCAGATGCTCGCCAACTCGGCGGGGCCGGTGGTCGAGTCGCTCGCCGTCATCGGCGCTGCGGCGCTGCTGACGTACGCCGGCAAGGCGATCCGGGCACACCAGTTCTCGACCCCCGAGCTGGTGCAGTTCCTGACCACGCTGCTGATGCTCTACGACCCCATCCGCAAGCTCAACAAGGTCAACCTGATCCTGCAGGAGGCGACGGCCGCCAGCCAGCGGGTGTCGCGGCTGATCGCGGTCCCCAACGACATCGCCGAGCGGCCGGGGGCGCGCGACGTCGACACCGTCCGCCAGGGGATCTCCTACGAGCGGGTCTCCTTCTCCTACGACGACCGGCCGGTGCTGCGCGAGGTCTCGCTGGAGATCAAGGCGGGGGAGATCGTGGCGCTGGTCGGCCCCTCGGGCGCCGGCAAGACGACGATGGTCAATCTCCTGCCGCGCTTCTTCGATCCGACCTCCGGACGGCTGGCGATCGACGGCGTGGACACCCGCGACCTCAAGATCAAGGGGCTGCGGTCGCTGATCGGCATCGTCACCCAGGACACGGTGCTGTTCAACGACACGATCCGCAACAACATCGCCTACGGCCGCTTCGACCTGCCGCTCGAGCGGGTGCGCGAGGCGGCGGCCGCGGCCTACGCCGACGAGTTCATCATGCAGCTCCCGAAGGGGTACGACACGGTGATCGGCGAGTCGGGCGTCCGCCTCTCGGGCGGGCAGCGGCAGCGGCTGGCGATCGCGCGCGCGCTGCTGAAGAACGCGCCCATCCTGATCCTCGACGAGGCGACGTCCCATCTCGACAGCGAGTCCGAGGCGCTGGTCCAGAAGGCGCTCTACAACCTGATCCAGGGGAGGACGACGCTGGTCATCGCCCACCGCCTCTCGACCGTGACCCGGGCGGACCGCATTGTGGTCATGGAAGCCGGCAAGATCATCGAGGAGGGCTCGCACGGCGAGCTGCTGGCCCTCGGCGGCTCCTACAAGCGATTGTTCGACATCCAGTTCCGGGTGTGAGCCCTCACCCCCCGGCCCCCTCTCCCGTCCCCTCCCACCCTCCCTCACCGGGAGAGGGGGAGAAGGATTGGAGGATCGGGGCAATCTCGCTTCTTGCGGCCAATTTCATCCGTGGCCTGCGCGCCACCGTGCGCCTCCGGTATCACGGGGACGAGCGGATCCGGGAGTGGGAGCGGCGGGGGGACCACTTCATCCTCGCCTTCTGGCACCGGCACCTGCTGCTGATGCCCTACGCCTATCGCGGCTGGCGGATCTCGGTGCTGGTCAGCCAGAGCAGGGACGGCGAGCTGATCGCCCGCACCGTCGCCCGTCTCGGGATCGACTCCAGCCGGGGCTCCAGCAGCCGGGGTGGCATCGCGGGGATGCGGTCGCTCCTCCGCAAGGCCGCCGAGGGGTGGGACATCGCCTTCACTCCCGACGGCCCCCGGGGTCCCCTGCGCGAGGTCCAGCCCGGGGTGATCCTGGCCGCCGCCTCGACCGGCCTGCCGATCCTGCCGGTGGCGATCGCCGCCTCCCGCGCCAGGCTGCTCAGCTCCTGGGACCGCTTCCTGGTGCCGCTGCCGTTCTCGACCGTCCACATCGTCTACGGCGAACCGCTCGCCGTGGAGCGGCGGGGGAACCTGGATGCGGCCGCCGCCGAGCTCAAGCGGCGGCTGGAGGGGGTGGAGGCGGCGGCGGAGGCGCTGGCGAAGAGGGGTGCGGGTGCTAGGATGGCCGGCCAGTAATGAGCAGACTCTCGAGGACTCACATATGCGAAGCATGACCGGCTACGGCGAGGCGTCGGGGGAGAACCCCCGGCATGGGATCACGGTGAGCCTGCGGGCGGTCAACCACCGCTTTCTGGACCTTCAGCTCCGGATCGGCGAGGAGCTGCGGGGGAGCGAGGCGGCGCTGCGCGACACGATCGGGCGGGAGATCTCGCGCGGGCGGGTCGAGGCGCGGGTGGAGATGCGGTCGGTGGCGGAGAGGCGGGCGACCGTGCAGGTCAACATGGGGGTGATCCGCGAGGCGCACGTGGCGGTCCACCAGCTCGTGGACGCCGGGCTGATCGACCGCGGGCTCTCCGCCGGGGACCTGATGCGGCTCCCCGAGGCCTTCCGGGTGGAGCTCGGGAACGAGGAGTGGACGCCGGAAGACGAGGAGCTGCTGCTCGAGGTGGCCCGCGGGGCCGTGACCCAGCTCGTCGCCAGCCGCGAGAAGGAAGGGGGGAGCCTCGTCGCCGCCATGGAGGAGAAGCTCCATGGAGTGGAGGAGGCTGTCCAGAAGCTCGACACCCTTCGCGGCCCGGTCCGCGAGGAGATGGCGGCCACCCTCAAGCGCCGACTCGCCGAGCTGCTCGGCAGCCAGCCCCTCGACGAGGCGCGGGTCGCCCAGGAGGTGGCCCTGCTCGTCGACCGCTGCGACGTCAGCGAGGAGATCGACCGCCTGCGCTCGCACGTCGAGCACTTCCGCGCCGTGATGCGCGAGAAGACCGCCGGCGGCAAGCGCCTCGACTTCCTCACCCAGGAGGTCTTCCGCGAGCTCAACACGCTCGGCGCCAAGTGCCGCAACGCCGAGATGACCCGCGCCGTGCTCGACGCCAAAGTTCTCTGCGAGCAGATCCGCGAGCAGGTGCAGAACGTGGAGTAAGTGGTACGATACCGCCCGTCGTACCCTCCTTCTGCACTTTTTGAGCGAATCTATGCCACTTGGCGAGCTGTTTATCCTTTCCGCACCCTCGGGAGCGGGCAAGACGACCCTCATCCAGAGTCTGGTGGCGGGGGGCTTCGCCGACCTCGGCGGGCTGGCCTTCTCGGTGAGCCACTCCACCCGCAGGCCGCGCCAGGGGGAGATCGACGGCCGGGACTACCATTTCGTGGATCGCGCCGCGTTCGAGGCCATGGTCCAGGCCGACGCCTTCCTGGAATGGGCGAGGGTGCACGACAACTTCTACGGCACCTCCCGCGACGAGGTGTTCCCGCGCCTGGAGCGGGGGATCGACGTCCTGCTCGACATCGACGTCCAGGGGGCCGAGCAGGTGATGGCGCGCTGCCCGGAGGCGCACGGCATCTTCGTCCTGCCGCCGAGCTACGAGGACCTGGAGCGGCGGCTGCGCAGCCGGGGCCTCGACGACGACCCGACGATCGCCAAGCGCCTGGCCGTCTCCTTGACGGAAATCAAACGTTACGATCAGTATCAATATGTTATCATCAATGATGATGCCCGCCGGGCGAGCGAGGTGCTCGCGGCTATCATCCTGGAGAAGCGCCACCGGCGGGAGCGCATGAAGACCAGAGTCCAGGAGATCCTTCACGATTTCCAGGACCGGAGCATTCCCCTCCGATCGAATAAGATGGATTGAACCGGCGGCGATCCGGAACGCCGCCAAGGAGAACGTTTCCATGGATGAAAAAGGCCCGACGATGGACAGCAAGTTCCGTCGTGTTCTCGTGTCCGCCGGCCGCGCCGAGCAGCTCATGCGGGGCGCCCGCCCCAAGGTCGAGGCGGGGAAGCGCAAGCCCACCCGGGTGGCGCTGGAAGAGGTCGACCACCAGTTGATCGAGTGGGGCTACGGCCCGGCGCCGCAGCCCGTCGAGGAGGCCGAGGCCCCGGCCGCCGAGGAGCAGCCGCAGCCCGCCGAGGTGCACTAGCTCCCGACCGGACATGAGCCGCTCCCTGCGAGTCCTGCTCGGCGTCAGCGGTGGCATCGCGGCCTACAAGTCGGCGGAGCTGGTGCGCCGGCTGCGCTCGCGCGGCCACGAGGTGCGCTGTGCTCTCACCCGGAGCGCGGTCTCGTTCGTGGCGCCGCTGACGCTCGAGGTGCTCTCCGGCCATCGCGTCTACCAGGAGGAGTACCTCGCCGCCACCGGCTCGGGCGAGGAGGCGCACATCACCGCCGCGGCCTGGGGCCAGGTGCTGTGCGTGGCCCCGGCGACCACCCACATCCTCGCCCGTCTGGCCCTCGGGCTCGGCGACGACTTCCTGACCACGACCGCGCTCGCCTTCGCCGGCCCGGTGGTGGTCGCACCCGCCATGCATTCCGTGATGTGGGAGGCCGAGCCGACCCGCCAGCACGTCGAGACGCTGAAGCGGCGCGGCGTCTGGTTCGCCGGTCCGGTCGAGGGACCGCTCGCCTCGGGGGAGGTGGGCATGGGGCGGATGGTCGAGCCGGAGGAAATCGCGCGGGCGGTCGAGGCGGCCGCCGGAGCCGGGCCGCTCGCCGGGCGGACGGTGCTGGTCACCGCCGGCCCCACCCACGAGCCGGTCGATCCCGTCCGCTTCCTGGGCAACCGCTCGAGCGGCAAGATGGGCTTCGCGCTCGCCGCCGAGGCGGCGCGGCGGGGGGCGCGGACGATCCTGGTGGCGGGACCGGTCGCGCTGCCGACTCCGCCGGGCGTCACCCGCGTCGACGTCGTCACCGCCCGGGAGATGGAGCAGGCCGTCCATCATCACGCGCCGTCGGCCGGCCTGATCGTGATGGCGGCGGCGGTGGCCGACTACCGGCCGAGCCGGCCGGCGGACCGCAAGATCAAGAAGGAACAGGGTCTGCCGGCGATCGAGCTGGAGGAGAACCCGGACATCCTCGCCGGCCTGCGAGCCGTGGCGCCCGGCGCCGTCCTGGTCGGCTTCGCGGCCGAGACCCACGATCTGGAGCGCAACGCCCGCGCCAAGCTGGAGCGCAAAGGGGCGGACTTCCTGGTCGCCAACGACGTCTCCCGCTCGGACATCGCCTTCGGCAGCGGCGACAACGAGGTGACCGTCTACCGCCGGGAGGGGGAGCCGGTTTTCCTCGCCCGGCGGCCCAAGGGTGAGCTCGCGGCCTCGCTCTTCGACCTGTTCGCGGCTACACTTTCCAGCAGTGAGCACCTATCCGCGGCCAGCCCTCTCTGACCTCCTCGCCTATCTGGGCGAGATGGGGTACGGCGATCTCTACCTGAATCCACCCTCCCGCGGAGCGGCGCGCTCCGCATCCGTTCCAGTCTCCGCGGCGGTGGCGCCCGCGGCACCCGTTACACCGGTAGCGCCAGTATCCGTGGCGCCGGTCGCCATGGACGGCGAGGCCGCGCCGCGGATCGCCGAGCTGGCCGCTCTCGCCGCGGTGGCGGCGGGGTGCACCCGCTGCCGTCTCGCCGAGGGGAGGACCAAGGTCGTGTTCGGCTCGGGCAATCCCGACGCCGAGCTGATGTTCGTCGGCGAGGGGCCGGGCGCCGAGGAGGACCGCCAGGGGCTCCCCTTCGTGGGCGCCGCCGGCGAGCTCCTGACCAAGATCATCCAGGCGATCGAGCGGACGCGCGAGGAGGTCTACATCGCCAACGTCGTGAAGTGCCGCCCCCCGGGCAACCGCGACCCCCAGCCGGACGAGATCGCCGCCTGCCGGGGCTATCTCGACAGGCAGATCGCCCTCGTCCGTCCCAGGATCCTCGTCGTCCTCGGGAAGGTCGCGGCGCTGACCCTGCTCGGCAACGAGGTCGGCAACGACGCGCCGATCGGACGCATGCGCGGCCAGTGGTTCCAGGTCCAGGGGATACCGACCATGGTCACCTACCATCCCGCGGCCCTGCTGCGCAATCCGGCCCTGAAGCGCCCCACCTGGGAAGATATGCAGCAAGTGCGCGATTTTCTACGTAGTAGTGTTTCTGGAAGTCTTTGATTCCAGGACAGCTATAAGCTGGACAGCTCTTGAGAAAGAGTGTTAATTTCAGGTCGTTACCGACCCTTTTCGCGACCTATTCTGGCCTGGATGCTTACTCCGGAACCCACCGAGAACGCCGCCTCTTTCGAGGACTTCCTGAAGGCGGTCGAGCCGAGGCTCAAGCGTCTCCTGGCGGTCTACCGCATTCCGGGCGACGACGCCGAGGACGTGCTCCAGCAGGCCCTGCTCGCCCTGCTCTATCAGTGGGAGCGGGTGCGCGACCCCGAGAGCTGGCTGTTCGGCACGGTGCGGCGCCACTGCCTGATGTACTGGCGCACGCACCGGCGGCGGATCTACTCCGCCGTCGACTCGGCGATCCTGGAGTGGCTGTCCGAGCCGATCGCCCCCTCGCAGGAACGGACGGATCTCCTCTGCGATCTGGAGAGCCTGATCCAGCGCCTCCCCACGCGGTGCCGCTCGGTGCTCCGGCTGCGGTTCCGGCTGGGTTACGAGCCTCCCGAGGTGGCGCGGCTGCTCGGCTACCGGGAATCGAGCATCGGCAAGATCACCACGCGGTGCCTCGCGGCCCTGTCGCGCGAGATGATGGCTTCCGGGCTGACGGACGAGCTCTCCGCGTCCCGGGGCGGCTCCCGCTGACCGGAGGCCGCTGGAGCCCGCCCGCGCCGGATGGCCGCGGTTGCTGTGATTCCCGGGTGCTGCAATGAATCTCGGTCGACATGTCTGATCTCATCCATTTTCCACAAACCGACCGTCTGATCTCCAGGATCGAAGCGCTGGACACCCCGCTCGTCCAGCTCTGGGGCTGGCCGGGGAGCGGCCGGACGGCCGTGCTGGAGGCGCTGCTCGCGAAGTATGGCCAGCGCGCCGTAGCCCTGCCGCTGGCGGCGGTGGCGAGCGAGGAGAGCCTGGCGGCGGCGCTCGAGGCGGCGCACGAGGTCGGCGTTCCCTGGCTGGTGGCCGGGGGCGGGCCGGCCGCCGAGCGGATCTCCGAGGCCGAGCGCTGGCTGCGCCCGGGGCAGAAGCTGGTCTTCGCGACCCAGCAGCGCCACGGTCCGGGGGCCCTCCTCCGCGGCATCGTGCCGCCTCAGGAGCTGCTGCTGGACGAGCGCGAGGTCGCGACGCTCTGGAACCTGCTGACCGGCGACGACCCCACGCCGCAGGCGGTCCGCTCTCTCCTGGCGGCGACCGACGGCTGGTACCGGCCGCTGCGGCTGGCGCTGGAGGCCACCGGCGGCGCGGGTCTCGACGGCGGCGCCGAGGAAATCCTGGAGATCCCGTCCGTGCGTCTCTTCCTGCGCCACGAGGTGCTCGACGCCTTCCCGGCGGAGGAGCGCGAGCTCGTCCTCGACGCTCCGGACGCCCGGCCCGCCCTGGGGGGCTCCGGGGAGGAAGCCTGGCGGATCCTCGACGAGCGCGGCTTGTGGATCGAAGGGCCGGAGCGGGACTGCCTGCCGCGGCTGCTCGCCGCCGCGCTCGACCGGGAACGCCGCCGCCGCCGTCCGCCGCCGCGCCCGGTCGTCTCCGCGCGGGCGCCGGTGGAGGAGAAGGGCGCCGAGGCGCCGCCGCTGGTCTATGTCCTGGGTCTCCTGGGCAGCCCGATCGCCCGGCAGCGGGACGAGGAGGGGGAGCGCGATCTCGACTGGCGGCTGCGGCGCTCCTTCCAGGTGCTCGCCTTCCTCGCCTCCTCCCCCGGGCTCCAGGCGGGCCGCGAGGAGGTGATCGAGGCCGTCTGGCCGACAGAAGGGGAGCGCACGATCGAGCGCAACTTCCACCCCACGCTCAGCCATCTCCGCCGGGCCCTGGAGGGGGGGAACCGGGGGAAGGAGCGGCCGGCCCCCCTCCTGTTCCGCAACGGCGTCTACCGGCTGAACCCGGAGGTCGGCTGGGAGATCGACGCCCTCGAGTTCATCCGCCTGGCGGACGAGGGGAAGGAGTTGGCCGGCCGCGGCGATCCCGAGGCGGCCGCCGCCGCCTGGCAGCGGGCCTGGAAGCTCTACCGCGGCCCTTTCCTCCAGGGGTATTACGAGAGCTGGGTCACCGCCCGCCGGGACGTCTACCAGCCCCGCTACCTCGAGCTGCTGCGCGATCTGGGCAATCTCTACGTGCGCCTGGGACGCAACGAGGAGGCGATGGACGCCTACCGCTCCTACCTGGTGGAGGACCCGTTCCAGGAGCGCATCCACGTCGAGGTCATGCGCCTCTACGCCGGGCAGGGGAGGCGCGATCTCGTGCGGCGCCAGTACGACCATCTCTGCCGGGTCCTGCTGGAAGATCTGGGGCAGGCCCCCACCGAGGAGACGGCGCGCGAGTATCACCTGTTGATGGGCTAGGGGCGATCTGTTACCGTCTCGCGTGCCCCAGCGTACCCCTTTCCCTGGACCTTTCCCGCTCCGCTTCCGTACAAGAACGCCGGCATGAGACTGCGAGCCCTGCGAGACGCCTGCCTTGGCGGCTTCCTCTATGGAGCCCTGCTCTACGGCGCCGTCCTCTCCCTCGTCCACGTCGTCCACAACCATCTCGGCTCGGCGCGCGACGCGCTGATCGCCTACGCCGTCTGCCTCCTGCTCTACGGCCTCTGGAGCGCGGCGTTCTTCGCGCTGGCGAGCCTGGCGGCGATCCCCTTCTCGCGGCCGGAGGCGCAAGGGCGGCGCGGCCTCCTGCTGGGGCTGTTCGCCTTCAACCTGTTCTTCTGGGAGGTCTTCTTCCTCTACGGGTTGACCTACGACCAGGCGCCCCTCCATCCAACCGGCAAGTGGGGCATGGCGGGGGTGCTCGTGATGCTCGCGATCCCCATCGCCCTGGGCGTGGCGCTCGGCTCCTGGGCGCTGTTCCGGCTCTTCGCGGCGCTCCGGCGCGGCGGCGGCCTGGGCTGGGCGGCCGCGAGCCTCTTCGCGATCGGCTTCGCGGTCCACGCCGCGGCGCCGCTCTACGCGGGGCGGGAGCCGGCCGCGAAGCCGGCGAAGGGGCCGCCGCGGATCGAGGCCGCCGATACCGGGCTCAAGGTGATCGTCGTCGGCTTCGACGGGGCGGACTGGCGGGTGGCGCGGCCGCTGATGGCCAAGGGGGAGCTCCCCACCTTCTCGGCGATCGTCCACGACGGGGCGTCCGGCCCCCTGGAGTCGATCCACGACTCCAACTCGGCCGTCATCTGGGCCTCGATCTACACCGGGATGTTCCCCGAGCGGCACGGCGTCCTCGACTTCTACCGGATCGCGCTGCCCGGCATGGAGTCTCAAGGGCTCTACCCGGTCCACCGCACCTATTTCAAGGAGCTGGCGGATCTCGTGGCGCCGCTCGGGCTGACCCGTCTGATCCCGGTCGACCGCTTCTCGCTGGCGTCCCCGCCGTACTGGGAGATCGCCGATCGGGCGGGGCTCTCGACCGGCGTCGTGGACGGCTACTTCTACTCCTTCCCGGCGCTGCGCCCGTCGGGACCCGAGAGCTGGTTCCTCTCCTATGGGCTCGACGAGATGGCGGCGCGCCCCTCGCCGCAGGTCGCGCTGTTCATGCAGCCGGTGTCGCTCTTCCGGGACTACCGGCAGCTGCTCGCCGGCGGCGACTTCAACTGGCAGTCGGCGGCCCTCCTGAAGCTGCTGGCCGAGCGCCCGCACCCGCGGCTGGTCAACTTCTACACCCACCAGCCGGACAGCGACCAGCACTGGTTCTGGAAGTGGTACGAGCCGGGCCGCTTCTTCAACGTCAGGGCGAAGGACCTCCAGAAGAGGGGGGGGATCATCCCCGGGGTCTACCGCGATTTCGACGGCTTCCTGGCCCGCCTCCTCGCCGCGGCCGGGCCGGACACCGTCGTGATCGTCGCCTCCGACCATGGCCACAGCCCGACGATCGTCCACGACCTCTACTCCCAGCACCGGCACGGCCCCCCGGGCATCCTGCTGATGCGGGGCGGGCCGGTGAAGCGCGGCATGGCGCTGCAGGGGGAGAGCGTCTTCGATGTCTATCCCACCGTCCTCTATCTCCTGGGCCTGCCGGTGCCCCGGGATGCCGCCGGCAAGGTGATGGTCGACGCTCTCGACCCGGGCTTCGTCCGCCTGCACCCCGTGCGCACGGTGCCGACCTACACCGACCTCGGCCTTCCCGCCGGGCTGCCGGGAGCCAAGCGCGACGGCGCGATGAATCAGGAAGAGATCGATAAGCTGCGGGCTCTCGGTTATCTTTAGGATCTGACCCGGAAGGAGATACGAGTTGAGCAGGCCTGCGAAGAGCGAAGTGCCGGTGGTGATCCTCTGCGGAGGGCAGGGGACGCGTCTGCGCGAGGAGACCGAGTACCGGCCGAAGCCGATGGTCGAGATTGGCCCGCAGCCGATCCTCTGGCACATCATGAAGATCTACGGCACCCACGGCCTCGACCGGTTCGTCCTCTGCCTCGGCTACAAGGGGTGGGAGATCAAGCAGTACTTCCTCCGCTACAAGGAGATGCACTGCGACTTCACGCTGGCGATGGACGGCAGCCGGCCGCCCGAGATCCACAACCAGGACGGCTACGAGAGCTGGCGGGTGACCTGTGCCGAGACCGGTGCCGAGACCGCCACCGGCGCCCGGCTCCGGCGGGTGAAGCGTTACGTCGACGACGCGCCCACCTTCTGCCTCACCTACGGCGACGCGGTCGGCAACGTCGACATCGACAAGCTCCTCCAGTTCCACTGGGACCAGGGGCGGCTCGCCACCGTCACCGGCGTCCACCCGACCTCGCGCTACGGCGAGATGCGGGCCGACGGCCCGAAGGTGCTGGAGTTCGACGAGAAGCCTACCCTCGCCGAGGGGGTGGTGAGCGGCGGCTTCTTCGTCTTCCAGCGCGAGGTCTTCGACTACCTGGACGAGGATCCCAACCTCTTCCTGGAGCAGAAGCCGCTGCAGCGCCTCGCCCGCGACGGCCAGCTCTCCGTCTACCTCCACGAGGGGTTCTGGCATCCGATGGATACCTACCGCGACTACCTCCACCTGAACGATCTCTGGAAGCGCGAGGAGACGCCGTGGAAGATCTGGTGAGTCTTTCGTGCCGTTTCTGCGGCGCGCCGCTCTCGGAGATCTTCGTGGACCTCGGGGCCTCGCCGCTCGCCAACTCCTACCTGGAGCCGGAGGACCTCGGCCGCGCGGAGGCGTTCTATCCGCTCGCCGTCTACACCTGCGGCGAGTGCCTGCTGGTGCAGCTCCCCGAGGCGGAGCGGCCGGAGGCGATCTTCTCCGACTACGCCTACTTCTCCTCCTTTTCCGAGAGCTGGCTGCGCCATGCCGAGGCCTACGCCGTAGCGATGATCGAGCGTTTCGGCTTCGGCGCCGGGCATCAGGTCATCGAGATCGCCAGCAATGACGGCTACCTGCTGCGCTGGTTCAAGGAGCGGGGGGTGCCGGTGCTCGGCGTCGAGCCGGCCGGGAACGTCGCCCAGGAGGCGGTGGCGGCGGGCATCCCGACAGTGGTGAAGTTCTTCGGCGCGGCGACCGCCCGCGAGCTGGTCGACGAGGGGAAGCGGGCCGACCTCCTGGTCGGCAACAACGTGCTCGCCCACGTGCCGGACCTGAACGACTTCGTGGCCGGCCTAGCGATCCTCCTCGCCCCCGCCGGGGTGCTCACGATGGAGTTCCCCCATCTCCTGCGGCTGATGGCGGAGGATCAGTTCGACACCATCTACCACGAGCACTACTCCTACTTCTCCTTCGCCACGGTGCGGAAGGTCTTCGCCGCGCACGGGCTCACCCTGTTCGACGTCGAGGAGCTGCCCACGCACGGCGGCTCGCTCCGCATCTATGCCCGCCACGACGAGGACGCCTCGAAGCCGGTGGGGGAGCGGGTGGCGGATCTCCTGGCCCGCGAGGAGGCCGCCGGCCTCGGACGGCTGGAGACCTACCGCTCCTTCGGCGAGCGGGTCCGCCGGGTGAAGTGGGGGCTGCTGCGCTTCCTGATCTCTTCCAAGGAGGAGGGGAAGTCGATCGCCGCCTACGGCGCTCCGGCCAAGGGGAACACGCTGCTCAACTACTGCGGCGTCCGCACCGACTTCCTCGACTACACGGTCGACCGCAGCCCGCACAAGCAGGGGCGCTTCCTGCCGGGCACGCGCATCCCCATTCACGGGCCGGACCGCCTGCGCGAGACGCGGCCGGACTACGTGCTGATCCTCCCCTGGAACCTCAAGGAGGAGATCGTCGAGCAGATGGCGGACGTCCGCTCCTGGGGCGGCCGCTTCGTGGTGGCGATCCCGGAGGTCAGGGTCCTCGAATGATCTTCCGCGAGACCCCGCTCGCCGGCGCCTGGGTTCTGGAGCCGGAACGTTTCGAGGACGAGCGGGGCTTCTTCGCGCGCACGTATTGCCGCCGCGACTTCGAGGCGCGCGGGCTCGATCCCGCGATCGCCCAGTGCAGCGTCTCCTGGAATCACCGCCGGGGGACCCTGCGCGGCCTCCATCTCCAGATCGCCCCACACGAGGAGGTCAAGCTGGTCCGGGTCACCCGCGGCGCGGTCTGGGACGTGATCGTGGACCTGCGGCCGGAGTCGCCTTCGTTCAAGCGTCACTTCGGGATCACCCTCTCGGCGGAGAACCGGCACGAGCTGTACATCCCGAAGGGGATGGCGCACGGGTTCCAGACGCTGGAGGACGGGACGGAGGTCTTCTACCAGATCTCCGAGTTCTACGCCCCCGACTCCGCCCGCGGCTACCGCTGGGACGATCCCGCCTTCGCGATCCCCTGGCCCGAGCCGGTAACGGTGATGTCGGAAAAGGATCGAACGCTGCCGCTGTTCGAGGGAACGGCATGATCGACCTCATCCGGGACGCCTACCCGATCTGCCGCAGCATCACGGGCGATGGCGTCCGCCGCACGCTCGCGATGCTTCAGGAGCGCATCCCCCTGGAGATCCGTGAGGTCCCCACCGGCACGCCCGTGTTCGACTGGACGGTGCCGCGGGAGTGGAACATCCGCGACGCCTGGATCAAAGACCCCTCCGGCCGCAAGGTGGTCAATTTCCAGGAGTGCAACCTCCACGTCCTCAACTACAGCGTGCCGGTCCACGAAAAGCTGCCGCTGGCGGAGCTGAAAAAGCGCCTGTTCACCCTGCCGGACAAGCCGGACCTGATCCCCTACCGCACGTCTTATTACAAAGAAACCTGGGGTTTCTGCCTGCGCCACCGCACCCTGGAGGAGCTGCCGGAGGGGGAGTACGAGGTCTTCGTCGATTCGACCCTGGAGGACGGCGCGCTCACCTACGGCGAATGCCTCCTGCCGGGGGACTCCGAGCGCGAGGTGCTGCTCTCGACCCACGTCTGCCATCCGTCGCTGTGCAACGACAACCTGTCGGGGATCGCGGTGATGACCGAGCTCGCCCGCGAGCTCCAGGCCCGTCCGCGGCGGCGCTACTCGTACCGGTTCCTCTTCATCCCGGGGACGATCGGCTCGATCACTTGGCTGGCCCTCAATGAGGTGAAGGTCGATCACGGCCTGGTGGCCGCGAACCTCGGCGATCCGGGAGCGTTCCACTACAAGAAGAGCCGCAGAGGCAATGCCGAGATCGACCGTGCCGTGCTGGCGGTGCTCAAAGGTGCGGGCGAGCCCTTCGGCGTCGAGGAGTTCGTCCCCTTCGGCTATGACGAGCGGCAGTACGGCTCGCCGGGGTTCAACCTCGCGGTCGGTTCCCTGACCCGAACTCCCTACGGCCGGTATCCCGAGTACCACACCTCGGCGGACAACCTGGATTTCGTGAAGCCCGAGGCGCTGGAGGGCTCGCTCCGCACCTATCTAGCCGTCATCGACGTGCTCGAAGGGAACCGGCGCTACCTGAATCTCAATCCCAAATGCGAGCCGCAGCTCGGCCGCCGGGGGCTCTACCGGACGATCGGCGGCGACGAGTCCGGCCGCTCCCGCGAGCTGGCCCTGCTCTGGGTGCTGAACCTCTCCGACGGGGAGAACAGCCTGCTCGACATCGCGGAGCGGTCCGGCATGGGCTTCGCGGCGATCCGGACGGCGGCGGACGCGCTGCTGGAAGTGGGACTGCTACGCGAGGAGGGCGCATGATCGAGTTCCGGGGCAAGGTGGCGTTGATCACGGGAGCGAGCGGCGGGATCGGCGAGGCGATCGCGATCCAACTGGCCCGGGCGGGGGCGCGATTGATGCTCTCCGGGCGGACGGCCGAGAAGCTCGACCTGGTGGCGGAGCGGGCGCGGGATCTGACGCCGGGCGTCGAAACCTTCGCCGCGGATCTGGCCGAGGACGCGCAGGTGAGCGCCCTGGCGGACCGTACGGTCAAGGCCTACGGCGGGGTGGACCTGCTGATCCACAGCATCGGCCTCTTCCTCGGCGGCCCGTTCGCGACCTCGCCGGTGGAGGATCTCGACCGGCAGTACCGGATCAACGTCCACGCGCCGTACCTCCTCACCCAGACGCTGCTGCCGTCGCTCGTCGCGCGCCAGGGGCAGGTCGTCTTCATGAACTCCAGCTCGGGGTTTCACCCCGCCCGCGCCGGCTGGGTCGCCTACTCGGCCTCCAAGCACGCCCTCCGCGCCGTGGCCGACGGCCTGCGCGACGAGGTCAACCGGCAGGGAGTCCGGGTGATCACCGTCTTCCCCGGCCGCACCGCGACTCCCATGCAGGAGGAGGTGCACCGCTACGAGGGGAAGCCCTACGAACCCGAGCGCTTCCTCCAGCCCCGCGACGTGGCCGCCGCCACGCTGAACGCCCTCGCCCTGCCGCGCACGGCCGAGGTCACCGACCTGCACATCCGGCCGATGCAGGGGGCGCGGTAGCACTCCCGACAAACAAATTCTTCCTCTCGCACGTACTATGGGACGATCGAACGGGGTCCCATCGACATGAAACAGGTTCAACAGGCCGCCGAGGCGGTCCTTCAACAGCTGGAAACCGTCATCTACGGCAAGCGGCCGGTCCTCGAGCTGGTCCTCACCTGCCTGCTCGCGGAGGGGCACCTCCTGCTGGAGGACGTCCCCGGCACCGCCAAGACGCTGCTCGCCAAGACCCTCGCCCGCACGCTCGGCGGCGGCTTCCGGCGGCTCCAGTGCACGCCCGACCTGCTGCCGGGGGACGTCACCGGATCGAGCGTCTTCAATCAGAAGACCGGCGACTTCGAGTTCCACCCCGGCCCGGTCTTCACCCAGATCCTGCTGGCCGACGAGATCAACCGCGCCACCCCGCGCGCCCAGGCCTCGCTGCTCGAATGCATGGCCGAGCGGCAGGTGAGCGTCGACAACCGGACCTACCCGCTGAGGCGGCCGTTCTTCGTCATCGCCACCCAGAACCCGATCGAGCACGAGGGGACCTTCCCGCTGCCCGAGGCGCAGCTCGACCGCTTCCTGATGCGCCTGTCGATCGGCTATCCCAGCCTGCAGGCCGAGGAGCAGATGCTGGTGCGCGGCGAGCGGAGCGATCCGCTGGAGGGAGTCGTGCCGGTGATGAGCCTGGAGGCGTTGGCGAAGCTCCAGGACCAGGTCCGCGAGGTGCACGTCCACCCCGAGGTGCGGCGCTACATCGTGTCGGTGATCTCGGCGACCCGCAACGCCCGCGAGCTGGTGCTGGGCGCCGGCCCCCGCGCCACCCAGGGGCTCTACCGGGCCTGTCAGGCCAAGGCGGCGCTCGCCGGCCGGAGCTTCGTGCTGCCCGACGACGTCAAGCGCCTCTATCCGGCGATGCTCTATCACCGGGTGATCCTCGGCACCGAGGGGCGGCTCTCCAAGCGCAGCGCGCAGCAGGTGGTGGACCAGGCGGTCGGTCTGGTGCCGGCCCCCCTCGTCGATGCCGGCCCCGCCGCCACCGGCCGCCCCGTGGCCGGATGATCCCCGCCGTTGCCGGCCGCGAGGTCCGGGACCTTCGCCGCCGCCAGGCTCTCTTCTGGATCCTGGGGGTGGGCCTGCTCGCCGTGCTGGTCTCCCTGTTCTCCGCCGGCTTCTTCCTCTACGCCGCCGTGGTGACCGGCGCCGTACTCGGCCTCGCCGCGCTGCTGCCCGCCGCCAGCCTGATCGGGCTCGAGGTGCGCAGGAGCCTCGCGGCGAGCGAGATCGAGCTCGGGGGAACGGTCGAATCACGGCTGGTGATCCACAACCGCAAGAGCCTGCCGGCCCCCTGGCTGTTCTGGCGGGAGGCGGTCGATCCCGGCCTCGACGTCGAGGGGGTGAGCTGCGGCTTCCGGACCCTGGCGAGCGAGCAGACGATGCGCGTGGCCTGCACCCTCCACAGCACCCGCCGGGGACTGTTCCGGGTGGGACCGGCGGTGATCGAAGCGAGCGATCCGTTCGGCCTGGTGAGGCGGTTCAAGGTGGACCCGGAGGTGCGCTTCGTCACCGTGATGCCGCGCACCGTGCCCCTCGGCCAGGGGTGGCCGCTCGGCCACCGGCCGGTCCACGAGATCCCCCGGCGGCGGAGCGCGCTGGAGGACCCCGCGCGCTTCCTCGGCGTGCGCGACTACCGCCCGGGGGACGCCCTGCGGCGCATCCACTGGCGTGCCACCGCCCGCACCGGGATCCTGCAGGTGAAGCTCTTCGAGCCGACGGTGCTGGAAGGGGTGCTCCTCGCCGTGGAGATGGGGCGGTCCGCCTACCCCCGCGCCTCGGCGGAGACGGGGACCGACCCCGGCGTCGAGCTCGCCGTGACCGCCGCGGCCTCGATCGCCGAGCTCGTCCTCGCCGGCGGCCAATCCGCGGGGATGATCTCGAACGGCGGCGACGCGGCCGAGCGCTTTCCAACCGACTGGACCGGCGGCAGCTTCCGGCGCTACGAGGACGCCCTGGAGGATGCCGGCGCCCGCCGCCTGATCCCCGCCTACCGGCCGCTGGAGGTGGAGCCCGGCCGCGGCGACTGGCAGCGCGACCGTCTCCGCGCCGCCCTGGCGCGGCTGACCCTGGCTCCCGGCCTCACCCTGCCCGAGCTGCTGGTCTCCGAAGGCCCCCGCCTGCCGCGTTCGATGGTGCTGATGGTGATCACTCCCGATCTCGGACCTGCTCTCGGCGGCGCTCTCACCGGGCTCAAGCGCTCGGGGTTCGACGTCGGCGTGGTCTGGATCCAGACCGGCGGCCCCGGGACGGTCGCCACCAGCCTGCTCGAAGGGGTGCCGGTCTATCCGATCAGGGAGGAATCGGACCTCGAACGGATGGGGGCGCGGAGCCTGTGAACCCCTCCGGCGAGCCACTCGACGACGACCTGTTCACCTTCGTCCTGCATCACGTCGTGGTGCCGGCGGCGGTCATCGCCATGGTCGCCTCGCTGCTCTCCTATCTGGTGGACGTGCGCTCGGCCTTCCTGGGCGGCGGACCGCAGCTCAAGTGGATCGGCTTCTGCTTCGCCGCCGCGACCGTGCTGATCGAGCGCTACGCCCACACGCAGGGAGATCGCGAGCTCCAGGGGTGCTACACGATCGCGCTGAGCGTGGCCACGGTGCTCGTGATGATGCTCGAGCCCTGGGAGAACCGGCCCGTGGGGCTCGGCGAGAAGGCCGCCAATCTGCTGATCATCGCCGCCGTCTGGCATCTGGCCAGGGGGGTGACCCGGGGGTTGAGCCCCGAGGAGGGACGGCCGGCTGTGCAGGCGTTGCGCCTCTTCGGGCTGGACCGCCTGCACGCCGAGGCCTGGCAGCGCAAGAAACAGGAGCAGACGGGCGCCCCGCCACCGGAGAAGAAGAAGGCGCCGGCCATCCCGGCCAATCCGGCGATGTCGGTGGCGCGTCTGGCCGCCTTCGCCCTCCTCGCCTTCGCCGTCGGCGAGCCGGTGCTGCTGGGTGCCACGCCGCAGACGGGCATCCGGGCGCTGGCGGCGGTGGTCGTCTTCCTCTTCGCCACCGGCATCGTGCTCGCCGCCGGCTCGGGGCTGGATGCCCACCGCCGTGCCGAATGGGCGGGCGGCCTGGTCTCGCCTGGGCTGGTCCCGGGCCGTGTGGCGATCGCGGGGGCGCTCCTCGTCGTGGTGCTGGCCGCCGCCCTGGCCGTGCCCGGGCTCCAGTTCCAGGGCTCCGGCCGGCTCCGGCCGCCGATGGCCCACGGCGAGGGGGCGGAGGCGGACCGCGGCTATCAGCAGGCGGACCAGGCGGGCGAGGTCTCGCGGCAACGTCCTCCCGACGAGCAGGCCCCGAAGGGACCGGAGTCCCGTCAGGGAGATCTCCAGGGGGACTCCAACTCCCAGAGCCGTCAGGCGGCAATCCCGGGGCCGGCCGCCAGCCTGATCCGGCTGCTGACCGCCGCCGGGAAATGGCTGATCATCCCGCTCGTCCTGGTCCTCGCCTTCGCCGCTCTCTGGGCCCTCTCCCGGCTCTGGCCGAACCTCGCCGGCTGGCGGGGGAGGATGGCGGAGCGCTGGCGGGGTCTCCTGAACCGCCTGACCGCTCTCCTGGGCCGCCTTCGCTGGTCCGCGCGCCCGGCGAGTCGGGCCGTCGATCCGCTCGCCAACCTGGAGGTCCTCGCCGGCCTGCCGTCCCGCGACGCGGTTCTCGCGGCCTATCACCGCTTCCTGGACCTGCTCGAGAGCCGCGGCTATCCGCGGCCGGTGAAGTCCACCCCCTACGAGGTGCTCAATGCCCTGCCGTTCGACTTCCGGGGCCTCGCCGATCCGGCGCGCAGCCTGACCGAGCTCTACGTGCAAGCCGCCTACTCCGGCGAGCCGGTCGAGCCCGGCGCCCGCGAGCAGGCGATCTTCATCCTAAAGGGGATGCGGGGTCTGCTGGAGAAGCCCGCGGCTTAGTTAGTAGTCTGTTCCCTGGGAGCGCCGGCGTCCCGCCGGCCTACTTACTTGAGTTAGTTGCCGGCGGGACGCCGGCGCTCCCAGGAGGCAGCCACCTAGCCACTCAACCGCGCCGCTTGCAGCAGCAGGTAGTTCCGCTCCGGCAGGCTCGTCGTGCGGCCGGCCGCTTTTCTGAAATGCGCGATCGCGCCCTCCCGGTCGCCGGCCCGTTCCAGCAGGTGCGCGCGGACGGCGTCGAGGCGATGATGGCCCGCCAGCCGCTCGTCGGCGTCGAGCGCCTCCAGCAGCTCGAGCCCCGCCGCCGGGCCGTCCACCATGGCCGCCGCGATCGCATGGTTGAGCCTGACCATCGGATTGCCCGACATCCGCATCAGCACGCCGTACAGCGCCAGGATCTGCGGCCAGTCCGTCTCCTCGACGCGCGCCGCCTCGTCGTGCACGGCCGCGATCGCGGCCTGCAACTGATATTCGCCGATCGAGCCTCTCGAAAGCGCCGCGGTGACCAGCGCAACGCCTTCGGCGATCGCACGCCGGTCCCACCGGCTGCGGTCCTGCTCGTCGAGCGGGATCAGCTCGCCCGCCGGCCCGGTCCGCGCCGCCCGGCGCGCGTCGGTCAGCAGCATCAGCGCCAGCAGCCCCGCGACCTCGCCGTCGTCCGGGAGGATTCTGTGGACCGCGCGCGTCAGGCGGATCGCTTCGCTCGACAGGTCGTTGCGGTTCAGCTCGGGGCCGGAGCTCGCCGTATACCCCTCGTTGAAGATCAGGTAGAGCACGTGCAGCACGGCGCCGAGCCGCTGCGCGCGCTCTTCCGGCGTGGGCATCTGGAACGGCACGCCGGAGGCCTTGATGCTCTGCTTGGCCCGGCTGATCCGCTGCGCCATCGTGGCCTCGGGGACCAGGAACGCCGCGGCGATCTCGGACGTCCTCAAGCCCCCGACGGCGCGCAGCGTCAAGGCGATCGCGGAGGGTGTCGAGAGCGCGGGGTGGCAGCACATGAAGAGCAGGACGAGCGTGTCGTCCTTCTCCTCCATGGCGATCTGCTGCTCCGGCGGCACGAGGCTGACCACGATCTCCTCGCGGCGGCGGCGGGCCGCCTCGCTCCGGACGTGATCCGCGATGCGCCGCGACGCGACCTGGATCAGCCAGCCGTGCGGGTTGGCGGGCACGCCCTCGCGAGGCCATTGCGTGGCCGCCGCGATCAACGCCTCCTGCACCGCGTCCTCTGCGGCTCCGAAATCGCGGAACCGGCGGAGGAGCGCGCCGAGCACCTGTGGCGCGAGGTCGCGCAGCAGGTGCTCGGTTTGGACATCGAGAGACTGCGAGGTCACAGCAGGTCTTTGGGCGGCCCGCTCATCACCTGCCGCACCTCGATCGCCATGTTGAGCGGCGCCCCGCCGGGTCCGGGCGCGGCGGACGCTTCCGCGGCGATCTCGTAGGCGCGCTCGGGGCTCTCGACGTCGACGATCCAGTAGCCGGCGAGGAACTCCTTGGCCTCCGGGAACACGCCGTCGGTGACCGGCTTGCCGTCCTTGCCGGCGCGCACGAGCCTGGCCTGGTCGGGTCCGGCCAGCCCTTCGGCTCCCACCAGCTCGCCCGACTCGCCGAGCTTCTTGCTGAAGCTCATCATGAACGCGATGTGCGCCTGGAAGTCCTCCTTCGGCCAGTTGGCTACCTGGTACGGTCCCTTGCCCGGGGTGTTCATCATCAGGATGTATTTCATGGTCGGCTCCCTTTCGTTGTCAGCGCCCCTTGATCGGTGCGTTCAGGGGGTAGTCGGAGCCGAAGATGGATTCTCGACATCGCGCCGCGGCGAAATCTCGATTTCCGATGCGCAGAGCACCCGGCTGCCGCTGGGGACGTCCCGGGCCACGATGGCGTTGACCCCGATGAAGACGTCGTCTCCCACCGTGATATCGCCGATCACCTTCGCCCCGGCGCCGATGAAGACGTTGTCCCCGATCACCGGCATCTTCTCGACCCGCCCCGGGTGCGGGGAGCCGATGGTGACGCCGTGGAGGAGGAGCGCGCCGCGGCCGATGCGGGCGTAGCCGCCGATCACCAGCCCCGTGCCGTGGCTGATCCGCAACCCCGGGCCGATCGCCGCGCCGGGAGCGATGTCCACCCCGGTCAGGAACTGGTTGCAGCGGGCGAAGAGGGGCCCGAGGACCGGGATACCCCGGCTCTTGAACCAGCGGGCAATCCGGTAGAGCACCACCGCCTGATAGCCGGTCTCGAAGAGCAGCGACTCGATCACGTACCAGGGGGCACCCTTGGTCTTGATCTCGCGCAGCCGGCGCGTGTCCGCGCGGAGGTTATCGAGCATCAGATCCGCCTGGCAGAACCTCGACCGGGATCCGCAGCGTCTTGCCGCCGTTCTTCTGCGAGAACCAGGCGACGGTCTCGAACACCGGGTCGAGCTCCAGGATATAGCTCCCCGGCGCCGGCGGCGCGAGCACCTTCTGCTGCACGCTGACCCGCCCGCCTGGCGGCACCGGCCAGGGCATGGGTGTGCGCAGGCCGTCCTCGACGATCTGCTTCCCACCCGCGTCGAGCCAGTGATAGGCGAGATTCACGCGGGCGGCGCCGTCCGCGGTCCAGGGGAAGCGGCTCTGGTTGAACAGGCGGGTGGTGACGGCGAACGCCTCGCCCGCCCGGACCTGGGGCGGCGCCACCGTGTTCCCCCACTGGACCTCGTAGAGATCGGCGTCGAGCTGCGCGCCCGCGCCCAGGTAGGCGAGGGCGACGCCGGTGAAGAAGTTCTCGTTCGTCCGGTCGTCCTGGACGAAGGTGGGGCAGTTGTTGGGCGGGTACTGCCGCACCCAGTGCTTGACGCTGCCGGTGCGCGAGGTCACCACCATCTTGTAGACGTAGAACGTCGCCCACTTCTGCCGGCGAACCCGGAACGGCTCGCCGGGATCGAGCGACACCCGGCGCGTCTCCTCGCCGCCGAAGTCGAGAACCTCGCGGGCCTTGCCCATCCGGATCTCGACGTGGTTCCCGGGCGCGAAGTTGGTCACCTGGAAGACCGCCCGGGGGATCGGATGCTCGCCGATGAAGTAGAGCTCCACTGAGGTTCCGCCGCCCACCCACATCTGCGCCCCCTGCGGCGCGAAGACGTCCTTCCTCCCCACGATCCGCAGGCCGTCGATCGATACCCGCTCGTAGCCCGGCACGTTGCGCAGCGAGAGCTCCAGCGGCAGGAAGCGGAACGGAATGCCCCGCACGTGCGCCTGCAGGGTGGGCTCGGGGACGGGCGCCCCGAACGGCGTGAAGAGCAGAGGGGCCAGGAAGAGCCCGGCGACCACGTACCCGGCGAGGAGGAGCCGCGGCGGGCGGATCTCCTGGACCAGGAAGAGGAACGCCGGGATCGCCGTGATGAAGTAGCGGTTGCCGACGAAGCCGCCGCCCCCCTGCCAGTTCCAGGCGATGAAGGTCAGGAAGTAGAGCCCCACCACGGTGACCGACCCCAGGAGCACCCAGAGCTCCCCGGCGCGCCGCCGGCCCCGCAGGAGGAAGAAGATCAAAGCGAGCGCGGCGAACGGCGTATAGACCAGCATCCCGGTGTGCCGCCCCACCAGGAAGTAGCCGATGTTCTCCACCTCCTCGTAGGGGGTCACGTCCACGGACCGCAAGAGCCACGTCCAGGTGTTGCCGGTGGTGGAGTTGGGCACCGAGGACGGCCTGGCTCCGTCCTCGTCTCCGCCGCCGCCTCCTCCCATCCGGGCCTTGACGATCTCGGGGGTGATCGGCACCTTGCCCGGCTCGCAGAGCGTCACTCCCTGCCGCTGGACGCCGAGGTAGGCGGACGGGTGGCCGGTCAGCTTGACGGCGATTCCGGCGATGGCCCCCATGCTCACGATCGCGCCCAGCATCCAGACGCCGAGCGTCTTCCAGCGGCGGTCCCGCAGGTGGGCGTAGAGCGGGGCGAGCCCCACGGCGGCGAACATCGGCTTGTTGTAGACGGCGAGGGCGAGCACGGCGCCCGAGAGGAAGGCCAGGAGCAGCTCGCGGCGGCGGTCCGGCAGGCCGGCCTCGTCGGCGCGCGGCAGGCCGAAGAAGAGGCAGGCCGCCACCGAGAACATGTTGAAGACCTCGGGCTGGATCCAGAAGACGTAGGAGAAGCCGACGCTGAGCAGGAAGAACGAGGCCGAGAAGAGGGCCGCGAGCCCGGGCGGGTTGTATCTGCGCAGGTAGAGGTAGCCCATCCAGACCATCGCCATCGTCATCAGCATGTTGAAGAACAGCATGCCGTTGGCGCCGAACAGCCGGGCGAACGGAGCGCCGAGCAGCGAATAGATGTAGGGCTTGGCGAAGTAGACCGTGTGCCACCCGTCGTCGGTCATCACGATCATGTTGTTGACCGGCCCGTACGGGAACTCCTGGAAGGCGCGGTCGACGTCCTTGGGCTCGACCCTCAGGTCGCGGTCGAAGGCGAGGCTCTGCGCGGCGAGATAATAGGCCCCCTCGTCCGCCTTGAGGTGGGTCGGCAGACCGGGTTTGCCGAGCGTCAGCGGAAACAGCAGGAAGAACGCCGTGACCGCCGCGAGGGCCAGATGGGCCAGATTGAGAGTGCGGCTCACGGCGGGGCAGTCTAGCGCAGTCCCGGGGAGCGCCATATACTGGCCGAGCCGAAGTTCTTACCGTTTCAAGGGTTTTCTGAGATCAGATCCCGCAGCCGCGAGGGTAATTCCATGAGCACCATCTACTTCGATACGCACCTGGGCGATGAGGAGCGGCGCCGCCGGCTCTACTCCGGGGACGTGTTCGTCTATTCGCCGCGCCCGAGCACCAGGGCGCTCACCGAGCTGGCCCGCGAGCTGATCGAGGCGGCGTTCGCGCCTCTCGACCCGCAGCATGCCCAGGACAGCCTGCCGGTCGAGAAGTTCGTCGAGATCGTCGGCCCCCTCAAGCCACGGTTCATCCACCACCCGCGCACCAAGGAGCTGCTGCTCGAGCTGCTCCGCGACCTCGGGTGCGACATGGACAAGACCTACTTCGACGTCCCCCGCATGCGGGTCTCCACCAGCGGTGGGTATCTCACGGCCGGCGTCGCCTACGTGCTCCATCCGCACCGCGACATCTGGTACTCCTCGCCCCCCAGCCAGCTCAACTGGTGGCTGCCGGTCTTTCCGTTCGAGTCGGAGAGCTCCTTCGCCTTCCACCCGAAGTACTGGGACACGCCGGTCGCCAACTCCTCGAACGAGTACAACCACTATGAGTGGAACAAGGTCGGCCGCGCCAACGCCTCCAAGGAGGTCAAGGCGGACACCCGCAAGCAGCCGAAGCCGACGGAGCCGCTGGAGCTGGAGCCGGACTTCCGCGTCGTCTGCCCGCCGGGCGGTCTGATCCTCTTCTCCGGCGCCCACCTGCACTCGAGCGTGCCCAACAGCTCGGGGCGCTCCCGCTTCAGCATCGACTTCCGTACCGCCCACCTCGACGAGCTGAAGTCGCTCGGCGGCGCGCCCAACATCGACCGCCACTGCACCGGCACCACTCTCTTCGAGCTGCGGCGTGCCTCGGACCTCTCGCCGGTCCCCGAGGACGTCATCCGCCTCTACGATCCCAACCCGCCCGAGGATCGAGACGGGCTCGTCTTCAAGCCCCCGGCGGACGTCGTCCCCGCCGCGGGGATGTAGACCAGGGTTGAGCCAGACGGATCGCGACGCTTTGGTGATGGGCGCCCCTTCAGGGGGCGCCGTCGCCGCCGTCAAGGAGCTGGTCAAGCGCGCCCTTGCGGAGAGCGCCTTCCTGCTCGGCACCACCATCCGCGTCTCGACGGCCGAGCCGGCGATCGCCCTCACCTTCGACGACGGGCCGCATCCTCAGGACACGCCGCCGCTGCTCGACCTCCTGGACCGCCACGGCGCCAAGGCGACCTTCTTCGTGGTGGGGAAGAGCGCCCGCCGCCATCCGGAGCTGATCGAGAGGATCGCCCGCGCCGGCCACGCGCTCGGCAATCACACCTGGGACCACCTCTCCCTTCCATCGCTGAAGGGGCGCTACCGCCGCCGGCAGCTCACCTGGACGCAGGAGGCGCTCGGCCCCCACGCCTCGGGGTTGTTCCGCCCCCCCTACGGCGAGCAAACTCCCGGCTCGCGGATGGACGCCCTCCGCCTCGGGCTTCGGGTCGTCTGCTGGGACGTGATCGCCGAGGACTGGCGGGACGACTCGCCCGAGGTGATGCTGGCGCGGATCTACCGCCGTCTCCGGCGGGGGAGCATCGTGCTCTTCCACGACACGCTCTACTCGACCATTGACGAGCGCTACAGCGACCGCGGACCCACGCTCGCCACTGTCGAGCGGCTCCTTCAGGATCTCGGGGACCGCTACCGCTTCGTCACCGTCCCCGAACTGCTGAAGCTGGGGCGTCCGGTGCGGTGGCACTGGTACCACCGGTCGCGGCTGGATTGGCTGAAGCAGGTGAAGTGAGGGGCGGAGGAGGCGGGATCTTCGCCTTCAGCCCCTCGCGGATCCCTTTCAGCTTGGCCGCCACCGCCGCCTGATTCCCCTTGCGCAGCTCGCGCAGCCAGGCCACCGCCAGGGCGGCGGCGTTGAAGGCGAGATAGCTGAGCCACTGCCAGGGCTTCGCGTAGCGCCGGGCGTAGATCGCGCCGCTCCTGCCGAACTGGAAGTTCCGCCCCGGGCTGTAGCCGCCGGTCGTGTAGGCCACCATGTGGTAGAGCACGGCGCGGTGCGCGTAGAGGCAGCGGAAGCCGTGACGCTTCACGCGGGTGCAGAAGTCGGCGTCGTCCACGCAGATGTAGAAGACGTCGTCCCACATCCCGGCGGCCTCGGCGGCGGCGCGGCGGATCAGGATGGCGCAGCCGTTGACGTAGTCCACCTCGGCGTCGCGGTCGTACTGGCCGCGGTCGATCTCCCCGTAGCCACGCTCGCGGGTGATCGACTCGCGGAAGCGCAGGATGCCCCCCGCCGACCAGAGCCGCTGGCGGTCGCCGTGGAAGTAGCACTTCGGACCCACGCAGCCGACGTCCGGGGCCGACTCGGCCAGCTTCACCAGCTCCGTCAGCAGGTCCGGCTCGACCTCGATGTCGTTATTGAGCAGCAGCACGTAGTCGTAGCCGTTCTCGAAGGCCCAGCGGAAGCCGTGGGCGTAGCCGGAAGAGCTGCCGCGGTTGACCTCCACCCGCACCTGCCGGAGATCGGGGTAGGCGGCGGCGATGGCCTCGGGAGAGCCGTCCGTCGAGGCGTTGTCGAGCACCACCAGATCAAAATCGGGATAGGTCATCCGCCGCAGGCTCTCGACGGCCTGCAGGGTGATCTCCTTGCCGTTGTAGTTGACGACGACGGCGGCGACGCGGGGGAGGGAGGTGGGCATTGGGGCGATTCAACCACAGGGCCGCTAGGGATGCCATCCTGCGCTGCCCGGGATTGAAATCCCGGGCTACCCACGGCCGTCCCATCCGGGACTCCAGAAGCGGTTCCTTACAGAGCCCCGGGAGGGGCGACTGTCGGTAGCCCGGGATTTCAATCCCGGGCGGGGCTCTGGTTGAATTCGCCACCTGATACCATCCCGCCCCGTCATGCCCCTCCGCCGAGTCGCCGCCCGCCTCCTCCTGCTCGGGATCAGCCTCCTCCTCAGCCTTCTGATCGCCGAGGCCGCCGTGCGACTGGTCCGGCCGCAGCCGGTGATGACCGTCTCGCGCGGCCTCTACGCGCCGGACCCGCCGCGGCGCTACCGCCTCCAGTCAGGATTCCGGGGCACGGTCGGCAACCGGGTGGAGTTCGACACCCGCGTCGCCATCAACCAGCAGGGGCTCCGCGGGACGGAGATCGGCCCCAAGGCGCCGGGCACGCTCCGCGTCCTGGCGCTCGGCGACTCCTTTACCTTCGGCGTCGGCGCCCGGGAGAGAGAGACCTTCCCGGCGCGGCTCCAGGAGATCCTGCGCTCGCAAGGCGTCCGCGCCGAGGTGCTCAACGCCGGGGCCCCGGGCTACGGCGTGCCCGACGAAGCCGCCTGGTTCGAGCGCTGGGGGCGGCCGCTCGCTCCGGACGTGATCCTGGTCGCCGTTTTCGTCGGCAACGACCTCCAGGATGCGGCGCCAGGCCCCAAGCCGATGGCGGTGGACGGCGCCCTGGTCATGCCGGGGGAGAAGAGCGGGAGCCTCTCGCGCTGGCTCTACTATCACTCCCAGCTCTTCGTGCTGCTCAAGAATTCGTCCCTGGGCGGCTCGCTCCGCCGGCTTCTGGGCCGTCCGGAGCCGCTGGAGACTCGGCAGCAGCGGGAGGAGTTCGAGCTCTACGCACAGGATGCTCCCTCCGAGACCGTCCGGGAGGGCGCGGCGGCGACGGAGCGGGCCGTCGCCCAACTGGCGGCGAACGCCGGGAACACGCGCGTCCTCGCCGTCATCATCCCGTCGCTGATCCAGGTCGACCCCCACCGCTGGCAGGCCAACCTGCGGCGGTTCGGGCTCGACCCCTCCCGCTACGACCCCGCCCGCCCGAACCGGATTTTCGAGGGGATCTTCGCCCGCCACGGCATCCCCGTCCTCGATCTGACGGCGCCCTTCGCCCGCGAAATCGCCCGGGGCGGCAGGATCTACTACGCGCTCGATCAGCACCTCACGCCCGCCGGCTACGCCTTGACCGCGCGTCAGGTGGCCGGCCGACTCCAGGGACTTGATAGACTCCAACGCTAACGAATCGGAGACCTCCATGGACGACCAGACCCTTCTTCAGCGCATCCAACACCTCGTCGACGAGGAGCACCGGCTGGACCAGCATACCGACCGCTCGCCCGGAGACCACGAACGCTATCGCGCCCTCCAGGTCGAGCTCGACCAGTGCTGGGACCTCCTGCGCCAGCGGCGCGCCAAGCGCGAGTTCGACCAGGACCCCGACAAGGCGAAGGTCCGGGACGAGAAGATCGTCGAGAGCTACGAGCAGTAGCTCAAGGGGCGTTCTTCTCCGGCTCCGCGAACAGGGAGAAGCGCTCGCGCCGGGGGACCAGCGGGATGAAGCGGTTGATCCAGGTGAAGACGCCCAGCAGCGCGAACCGCCAGCGCAGCGCCCAGGCGGGGCGCGGGAAGACGTAGCCGGAGAGGATCGACATCGCGGCGCGGTGCACCTTGAGCGGCCCCTGGCCGTTGAGGAAGAGCTCGCGGAACGAATGGTCGTAGTAGAGGTCGACCAGGCGGAAGAACATCGACGAGCTCTCCTTGATGAAGCGGATGTACCCCCGCCGCAGCCGCGCCGGCTCCGCTCCCTCCTTGACGGCGGCGATGATCGCCCGCCCCGCTTCGGCGCCGCTCATCATCCCCATGCAGACGCCGGTGGAGAAGATCGGGTCGATGAAGGTCGCGGCGTCCCCCGCCAGGAAGTAGCCGGGGCCGGCGTACGGCGCGCAGCGATAGCTGAAATCGGCCAGCACGTGGGTCTCGGTGGGGAAGGTCGCGCCGGCGGTGCGCTCGCGCAGCACCGGGCAGCGGGAGATCCCCCAGGCGAGCATCTGGTCGGGGGGTAACCCGACCTTGCGCGCCTCGTGATCGTGCATGACCATACCGATGCTGGTGCGGGTCTCGTCGAGGGGGATGATCCAGAACCACCCTTCCTCGCAGACCACGATCACGATGTACCCCCCCTCAGCCCCGGGCCGGCGCCAGACGTTCTCGAAGTGCCCGAAGTAGGCGATCTTCTTCAGGTGGGGGAGGACGCGGCGGGTTCCCAGGTGCTTGCCGAGCAGGGTGGACTGGCCGCTGGCGTCGATCAGAAAGCGGGCCGAGAGATCCCCCTCGTCGGTGGCGATCTCGACGTGCCCATCCTCCAGGCGCAGGATCTTGCGCACCGCGATCCCCTCGCTGATCTCGGCGCCGGCCTCGCGGGCGATCTCCATCAGCCGTTCGTCGAAGGGCGCGCGCTCGAGGTTGAACGACTCCGTCTCACCCCCCAGGCTCATGGTGAAGGGGAAGAGCGAGGCCTCCCCCCCATTCCCCACGATGAACTCCGCCCCCTTCTTTTCCACCTTGGGGATCCCCTTGAGACCCTCCAGGAGATCGAGCTCCTTGAACAGTTGGAAGTTGCGCGGCAGCAGCGATTCGCCGATGTGGAAGCGGGGGAACCGGGTGCGCTCGAGGACCCGCACGCGGAGCCCGGCGCGGGCCATGACCAGAGCGGCGGTCGACCCGGCCGGGCCGCCGCCGATGATGACGGCGTCGTAGGAAGTTGAATCTGGCGTCATGGCGGGGATTCTACCCTGCGAATCCGACCGGGCGCTCCGGGGAGGCTGTGGCACAATGCCATCCGTATCTATAACGTGAGACCAGCCATCGTGCACCCGCCAAGGCGTCCCCGCCTCTGGACACGTCCCGATCCGGCATCCGCCAGGGCCGGGCGGGAGGGCGAGCTCCTGGCCGCGCGCGTCCGCATCGGGTGCGCGGCGGCGGCGGCCCTGGGGCCGCTCGGGAGCATCCTCTTCCAGCCCGCCGATCGCGAGCCCTGGATCGGTCTGTCCGGCGCGCTGCTGACCATGCTGCTGGGCTTCGCCGTGCTGGGCTTCGCCCGCCGGTCCACCCCGCCCCCCTGGCTGGGGTTCTTCACCTGCGTTCTCGACGTCAGCATCGTGAGCGCGGCCAACCTGGGCCTGATCATTTCCGGAAGCCCGCTCGCGGTCACCAACGGTCGCACGATCTTCAGCATCTATCTCCTGGCCCTGGCGTTCACCTGCCTGCGGCAGGACGCCCGGATGTGCGTCACCGCGGGGCTCTCCGCCATCCTGCAGTACGGCGCCCTCGTCGCCTGGGTGGTGGCGCGGAGCGAGGCCCTGGGCCTCCCGCTCTCCAGCGTCACGTATGGCGTTTTCCGCTGGGACAATCAGATCACCCGCCTGGTGATCCTCGGCATCGCGACCGCGGTCAACGTCGCAATCGTCCGTCAGAGCCGCGACCTGCGCCAGCAGCGCGACCTGGCCGAAGAGGCCAGCCAGTCCAAGAGCGAGTTCCTGGCCAATATGAGCCACGAGATCCGCACCCCCTTGAACGCGGTCCTCGGCATGATGAGCCTCCTCCTCGAGACCCCTCTCTCGCAGGCTCAGCGGGAGTACGTGACCACGGCCCGCGGCAGCGGCGCGGCGCTGCTGGCGGTCATCAACGACATCCTGGACGTCTCGAAAATCGAGGCCGGCAAGCTGGAGATCGAGCTCGCTCCGTTCGTCCTGCGCGAATGCCTGGACGAGGCGATGGCGATCCTGATCCCCAAGGCGCGGAGCAAGGGGCTGACCCTCCACTGCCGGGTGGCGGACGGCGTTCCCGCGGCCATCGAGAGCGACGCGGCCCGTCTGCGCCAGATCCTGGTCAACCTGCTGGACAACGCCATCAAGTTCACGGCGCGCGGGGAGGTGAGCCTGGAAGTCGAGCCCGGGCCGGAGCGCGAAGGCCTCCGCGAGCTCCGCTTCGCCGTGCGCGACACGGGGATCGGCATTCCGCCCGAACGCCTGGACCGGCTGTTCAAGCCGTTCAGCCAGGCCGACTCCTCGATGTCCCGCCTCTATGGCGGCACCGGCCTGGGGCTGGTGATCAGCCAGCGTCTCGCCGAGTGTCTGGGCGGGCGCATGTGGGTGGAGAGCGAGCCGGGCCGCGGCTCGTCCTTCCTCTTCACCCTTCGCGGCCGGCCCGACCCGACGTTCCCCATCCGCCCTGTCGTCGACGATCCCGGAGGCTCCCGGCTGGTCGAGCGCCTCCCGCTGCGCATCCTGCTGGCGGAGGACAATTCCATCAACCAGCGGGTGGGCCTGCTCCTGCTCGAACGGATGGGCTATCTGGCCGACGTGGCCGGGAGCGGCAGCGAGGTCCTGGAGGCGTTGCGCCGCCAACCGTACGACCTGATCCTGATGGATGTCCAGATGCCGGGCATGGATGGCCTGGAGGCGACGCGCCGCATCCGCGCCGAGTTTTCCCCCGAGCGCCAGCCGCGCATCGCCGCGCTGACCGCGAACGTCCTGCGCGAGCAGCGGGAGGCGTGCCTCGCCGCCGGAATGGACGACTTCGTGCCGAAGCCCATCGCCCTCGCGGACCTGCGGGCGGCGCTCTCCCGCTGCGGCGTCCCGGAGCCCGCCGGCACGGCGTCCGCCGGCGTGGAGTGGACCGCTCCCCTGCTGGACGACGGCTCGTCCCCGCTGGACCCGGAGCGCCTCGCCGGCCTGCGCCAACTGGGCGGGGTATCCGGCAAGCCCATCTTGCCGATCCTCGTGGAGACCTACTTGGCCGAGACGCCGCGCCGCCTCGCGCGGATGCGGGAGGCGGTGGCCCGGGCCGACGCGGCGGACCTCAACTTCGTGGCCCACAGCCTCAAAGGGATCAGCGCCCAGCTCGGCGTGCTGCGTGTCTCCGATCTCAGCGCCGAGCTCGAGCGGATGGGGAGGGACGCCGAGCTCGGCGGCGCCGCCGCCCTCCTCGCCCAACTCGAACGCGAGATCGAGTGCGCCGTGCCTCTTCTCGAACAGGAGCGGTTGGCGTCGCTCCAGGATCTCCGTGATATCGTATAGCAGCATAAGAATGGTCCGGTTCGAGTCAGCTTTGGCCCAGAGGCAACGGCATGGACAACTCGCAGTCCAACGACGTGTACGCTCCCGGAGGTTCGGAACCGCCGGCGGAGCGCGACCGGCTCGACGGGCTGATCCCCGTCGTCTATGAGGAGCTGCGCGGGCTGGCGGGGTTGCTGCTGAGGGGCAAGGCCGCCCATCTCACGTTGCAGCCGACCAGCCTGGTCCACGAGGTCTATCTGCGCCTGCTCGACCAGCGGCGGGTGGACTGGCAGGACCGGCTGCACTTCCTGCGGATCGCGGCGAAGGTGATGCGGCGGGTGCTGGTCGACCAGTGCCGGGCGCGGGTCGCCAAGAAGCGCGCGGGCATCCGGGTCGCCCTGGAGGATGAGGTGGGACTCGCCACCGCCGCCCCCGAGGAGGCCGACATCCTCACCATCGACCGCCTGCTGGACGATCTCCAGGCCCACGACCCACAACAGGCCCGCATCATCGAGCTGCGCTTCTTCGCCGGGTTGACGGTGGAGGAGACCGCGGCCGCCCTGGGGATCTCGAAAGCGACGGTGAAGCGGGACTGGGCGGTCGCCAAGGCCTGGCTGACGCTCGAGATGGGACGCGAGATCGGGCGCGAGCGCCAAGCCGATGGAAGCTGAGCGCTGGCGGCGGGTCAAGCAGCTCTTTGGCGACGCGCTCGACCAGCCCCTCGCCGCCCGCGGCTCCTGGCTGGACGTGGCGGCGGGCGATCCCTCGCTGATCGCCGAGGTCGGCGCCCTGCTCGCCGCCTATGAGCAGGCGGACGACCGCCTCGAACAGGGCGCGGCGGCGGTAGCTCCCGGCCTCTGGGAGGATCTGCAGACGGCGGTGGCCGGCCGCTTGATCGGCCCGTACCGGATCGTCTCCGAACTCGGCCGGGGGGGCATGGGCGCCGTCTATCTGGCCGCCCGCGATGAGGCGGGGTTCGAGCAGCAGGTCGCCGTCAAGCTGATCAAGCGCGGCATGGACACCGACGGCATCGTCCGGCGCTTCCTCCACGAGCGGCGTATCCTGGCCGGGCTGGCCCACCCCAACATCGCCCGCCTCTACGACGGCGGCTCCACCGCCGATGGCCGGCCCTACTTCGTCATGGAGTACGTGGCGGGGGAGCCGGTCACCCAGTTCGCTGCGGCGCGCGGCTTGAGGATCGAGGCCCGGCTGGATCTGTTCCTCAAGGTCTGCTCCGCCGTCCAGTACGCCCACCAGCGCCTGATCGTCCATCGCGACCTGAAGCCGGCCAACATCCTGGTGGGAGCGGACGGCGAGCCCAAGCTCCTCGACTTCGGGATCGCCAAGCTCCTCGATCCGGCCGAGTCCGCCGGCGGATTGACCGATCTCCACCAGCGCCCGATGACCCCGGACTACGCCAGCCCCGAGCAGCTCGACGGCGGCCCGGTAACCACCGCGACCGACGTCTACGGCCTGGGCATCCTCCTCTATGAGCTGCTGGTGGGGAAGAGCCCCGCCGCCGTGGAGCGCCAGCTTGGGGCCGGCTGGGCGGCGCGGCCGCCGAGCCAGGCCGTCAGGGCGCTGACAGGAAGTGCCGAAGCCCGCCGGCTGCGGGGGGATCTCGACACCATCGTGGCGACCGCCCGGGAGCCCGCCGCCGCGCGGCGCTACGGCACGGCGGCGGCGCTGGCGGAGGACGTCTCGCGCCATCTCACGCATCGGCCGGTGGCGGCCCGCCGTCCCACCCTGGCCTACCGGCTGGGCCGCGCGGTGAGGCGCCACAAGCTGGCGGCCGCCTTCGCCGTCTTCCTCGCCCTGTTCGCCGCCACCGCGGCCTGGCAGGCCTACGAGATCGACCGCCAGCGTGAACGGGCGGAGGCTCTCTCGGGGTTCCTCACCGGGCTCTTCCGCGGCGCCGATCCCGAGCAGACCCGCGGCGACACGCTCACCGTGCGGGAGCTGCTGGACCAGGGCGCGAAACGCCTGCTCGGCGAGCCGGGCGCCGCGCCGGAGTGGCGGGCCGACTTCCTGGGCACGGTGGGGGAGGTCTACGCCAACCTCGGGCTCTACAACGACGCCGAGAAGCACCTGCGGGCGGCCCTCGCCCTACGCTCCCGCCGGGGGGGACGGGAGTCCGAGCGCGAGGCGGCCCCCCTGCTCACCCTGCTCGGGCACGTGGCCTGGCAGCGAGGGGACGGCCCGGAGGCGCGGCGGCTCTACGAACGGGCGATCGCGGTCAAGCGCCGGCTCTTCGGTCCGCGGGCCCTGCCGGTGGCCGAGGATCTCAACGGCCTCGGGCTGGTCGCCGCCGAGGCGGGCGATCCGTCCCGGGCGGCCCGCTGCTTCGCGGAGGCGGTGGAGATCGCCCGCCGGGCGGGGCGCGCGGGGAGGAAGTCGCTGGCCGACGGCGTCAACAATCAGGGGTGGCTCGCCCGCCGCCAGGGGGACCTGGGAACGGCGCAGGCGCGTTTCGGGGAGAGCCTGCGGCTCAGCCGCGAGGCGTTGGGGGAGAGCCATCCGGAGACCGTCCGGGTGCGCAGCAACCTGGCGTCCATCCTGTTCCAGCGCGGCGATCTGGAGGGCGCCGAGAGCTCCTACCGGGAGATCCTGGGCATCCGCCGGCACCTGCTCGGCCCCGACCATCCCGACATCGCCCGCACCCTCAACTACCTGGGCACGGTGGAGGAGAAGCGGGGCCGTCTCGCGGCGGCGGAAGGCTCGTTCCGCGAGGCCCTGGCGATGTGCCGCCGGCTCGCTCCGCCGCAGGAGCTTACGGCGGCCCTGGCCCTCGACGGCCTGGCGGCGATTGCCCGCCGGCAAGGGGACCTCGCCGCGGCGGAGGCCGCCTACGCCGAGAGCTGCGAGCTCTTCCAGCGCCATCTCGGGGACGAGCCCCAGGGGTTCGCCAACGCCCTCCAGGGGCGGGCGGTGGTGCAGCGGGACCGCGGGAACCTCGCCGCCGCCAAGAGCGGGCTGCGGCAGGGGATCGGCCGGCTCGCCGGCATCGGCGGCACCGGGCCGCAGATCGCCCAGGCCCGGCGGCTCCTCGCCAAACTGGAGCGGATGCCGGAGCGTTCCCCGCGCTGAGGGCGTGAGCCCGTTTTTTCCGCGTTTCCGCGTAGAGGGGCGATCCAGACTTTCGGGCTGCCTTGCAGCGTCCCGAGCTCCCGCCCTTGAGGGCGAATCAGGAGGGCCTCTCTTGCGTCTTATCTTGAAACTTTCATGCCTCTGTCTGCTCGGCCTGCCGTCTTCGCCGCTCGCGGCGCAGCCGGGGGCGGTGCCGCCCGTCATCCAGACCGGCTCCGTCGACGTCGTCCTCGATCCCGCGGCGGTCTCGTTCCTGCCGATCGACGGCGAAGAGCTGCGGGCGAGCCTCTGCTCCGGCCGTCCCCCTGTCAACCATTGGGGCACGCTCGCCCCCCGGGGGGAGTGCAACGTTTCGGTGGCCCCACCTCCGGACTTCCCCGTGGAGGTCGACAGCGCCGTTCAGAGGGGGAGCTCTATCAGGGTTTTCCTCCATCCAGGAGGCGCGGAGATCTGGCGGGGGAGCGCGCCGGTCGACACCCCGTGCGGCCTCTGGGATCTGTCCCTGATCGTCGACTCGGATGCGGCGCAGCCGGCTTCCGAGCTGGACCTCGAGACCTCCGGGGTGACTTCGGAGGAGAGTCCCGCCCAGGGGGTGTTCGCGGGAGTGATGAAGCTCGCCGTCCGCTACCGCTTCTTCAATCGTGCCAAGGGTGCCTTCCTCGAGCTGCCGACCGTGGTCTCGCTCGAGCTCTCGGGACACTGGGCGGCGGCGCCGGCGGGGACGAGCCTCGGCCCCGGCGCCAGCAATCTGACGCTGTTCACTGGCGTCTCCGGCGGCGTCTCCGGTGGGCAATGGGCGAGCGCTCCCGCCTGCGGGACCTGGGGCGGCACCCGCTGCCAGGTCTGTTTCACGCCGGGTCCGGACGTCATACCGGTGTTGAACGGGGATCATTGATCCCGTTCGACTGACCTTCAGAAACCGATCACTTTTCGAAGCGCGCGCCTGATTCCAGGCGCGCCTCTTCCGGCGCCCATGGACGCCGCCGGGGGGAGGTGTACCTCATTGCGTTCAATTCATGTTCGATAAGGAGAAACCTGATGTCGATGAACCCGTTCGCGCGCCGCCCCGTCCACCGCGGTCCGATGCTGATCCTCGGCCTGCTGCTCTGCGGGCTGGCTCTCCAGATCCGTCCGGCCGCCGCCGCCCTGAGCCCGATCCTGCAAGGTTACTGGGGGAAGCCGAACCTCGAATTCGGCAACGGCAACAAGATCGCCGTCGGCCGGTTCAACCATCTCCATGCCGTGTTCGAGAACGAGGACACGAGCACTCTCACCTCCGACGTCTTCTACACGGACATGGGATACGACACCACCAATTCCACCGATCCCTACCTCTGGAATTACGAGCAGCTCTCTTTCGACGGCGTCTCCTCGCAACCGGCGGTGGCGGTGGACGGCAGCGGCCTGGCCGTGGTCGTCTGGGTCTCCAGGCCCTCCTCGTCGAACCCTATGGGAGCCATCTGGTACCGCCGCCAGACGGCGGTCAACTGCCAGAGCGGCTGCTGGGCGCAGCCGCAGCAGGTCGTCTATCAGGGATCGGAGCCTTCCGTCGCCGCCATGAACGGAACCGTCCATCTCACCTGGACGTCCGGCGACCGGGTGCAGTACACCTCATTTCCCATCGCGTCCCCGCCGTCGCTCCCGCTCTGGCTGGGCGAGGTGGTCGATTCCACCAACTGCCCCGGCACCCGCTTCCACCAGCCTTCGGTCGCCCTGGCCTTGCCCCCCTGCGGGACGCTGAGTGTCAAAATCGCTTCGCTGATCTCTGCCAACGAGCAGGCGACGGTGGGGGTCTGCCACTCGGCCGCCACCCAGTCCGGTCCGCGGGTCTACGAGCGCAACGTCAACACCCAGACCTGGTCCACGGTCTTCCAGGAACTGACCAGCGATCCGGCGTCGAACCAGCCGGACCCGGTGGCCGTCTCGATCTCGATGAACGCCAACCGGATCACCAACGATTTCTATCTCGCCTGGTCGGACGTGCAGAACTCCGCGGGACGCACCCGTATCGGACATGGCAAGGCTGCCGTCTGGGACGTTTCGCAGCAGGTCTCCCCGCAGTCGCACGACGTCCACGTGGCGGCGAAGAGCGGGGGAGCCGCCGGGCACTTCCGCCTCGCCCTGGGCGGTCCGGACTGGAGCACCGTCGCCTACACCCAGACCGGGAGATGGAACGGCGGCGGCCTGACCTGGGCCGGGCCGGCGATCACGATTCCCACCTCGGCCTACCCGCTGGCCGGGCACCCCGAGGCCCTCTACTGGACCCGCTGCGCCAGCAGTCAGCTCCGCGAGATCAAGACCTACACCCAGGCCTCGGGATGGAACACCAACTGGTTCACGGAAGTCGCCATCGACCCGTCGCTGAACAGCCCGGTGAACTGCTTCCAGCTTGTCCTCAATAGCGCGGTTCAGCTCTCCAACTGCTTCCAGAGCCACCTGTTTCTCGCCCAGATGGCCGTCGGGAGGGACGACGCGGTCGTGGTGGACTTCGGAGATACCTTCTCGGCGTTCAAGCTGACCGATTCGGGCGCCGAGCTCACCACCCTCGCCGGCGCCACCATCCAGGTGACCTGGGCGCCGGGGGCGGTGCTCTACTCCTGGGAGAACGGCTTCGCCGTCGCCACCTCGCGGGAGAGCGTCCGTTTCTCCAGCAAGGACGCGCGGTTCGACGTCCAGGACCTCGGCCGGCTGGATCCGCCCGCCGGCAAGTAAGGCCTGCGGGATGGCACCTGATCTGCACGGTTCCGGCGGAATGGCGAGCCAGACGATCGACCGTCCTGATGGAATCGCAGCCCAGGTGCCGTCCCTCGGCCGGCGGCAGATCATCGTGGTGTTCAGCGGGCTGCTGCTGGCCATGCTGCTCGCGGCGCTCGACTCGACCATCGTGTCGACGGCGCTGCCGACCATCGTCGGCGATCTCGGCGGGCTCGAGCATCTCGCCTGGGTGGTCACCGGCTACCTGCTGGCGCAGACGATCGTGACGCCGATCTACGGCAAGCTCGGCGATCTCTACGGCCGCAAGATCGTCCTGCAGTCGGCGGTCGTCCTGTTCCTTGTTGGCTCGGTTTTGTGCGGCCTGAGCCGGACGATGACGCAGCTCATCCTCTTCCGGGCCATCCAGGGGCTCGGCGGCGGCGGCCTGATGGTGACCTCGCAGGCGGTGGTCGGCGACATCATTCCGCCGCGCGACCGCGGCCGCTACCAGGGGATCTTCGGCGCCGTATTCGGCATCGCCAGCATCGCCGGTCCGCTCCTCGGGGGCTATTTCACCACCCACCTCTCCTGGCGCTGGATCTTCTACATCAACCTGCCGCTGGGGATCGCCGCCCTGGGAGTGCTGGCCGTCACGCTCCCCGCGCGGTCCGAGCGCCGCTCGCATGCGATCGACTACGCCGGCGCCGCGCTGCTCGCGGTGGTGCTGAGCGCGGTGACGCTGTTCTCGGACCTGGGCGGCGGCATCTATCCGTGGTCGTCGCCGCTGATCCTCGGGCTGCTCGCCACCGCCGCCGTGGCGCTGGTGGTCTTCGTCTTCGTCGAGCGGGGGGCGAAGGAACCGGTCCTGCCGCCGCGGCTCTTCTTCGAGCGGTCGTTCGCGATCACCTCGATCGTCGGGCTGATCGTGGGCTTCGCAATGTTCGGCTCGATCACCTACTTCCCGGTCTTTCTGCAGGTGGTCAAGGGGGTGAGCCCGACCGCGTCGGGGATGCAGATGCTGCCGATGATGGGCGGGCTGCTGGCGATGTCGGTGCTCTCCGGTCAGCTGATCAGCCGCACGGGGCGCTACAAATTCTTTCCAATCCTCGGCACGGGAATCATGACCTTCGGGCTGTTCCTGCTCTCGCGGCTCTCCCCCGGCACCAGCACCTTGCTGACCTCGGCGTACATTCTGCTGCTCGGCATCGGCCTGGGCATGGTGATGCAGGTGCTGGTGATCGCCGTGCAGAACGCGGTGGATTACCGCGATCTCGGCGTCGCGACCTCGGGCGCCACGCTGTTCCGCCTGATCGGCGGCTCCCTCGGCACGGCGATCCTTGGCGCGATCTTCGCCACGCGCCTGACGGGAAACCTGGCCCGGATGATGCCGTCCGGTGCCGGCGGCCCCGGCGGACAACTGTCGGACGCCGGCCACATGACTTCCGCCGCGCTCGCCGCCATGTCGCCCGCGGCGCGGGCGGCGTACGGCGCGGCGTTCACCGCCTCGCTCAACACCGTCTTTCTCGTCGCGGCGGTCGTGTGCGCGATCGGTTTCGCCTTCACCTGGCTGCTACCGGAGCGCCCGCTGCGGGCGACCGTCGCCGCGACGGCCGGCGAGACGGGCAACGAGGCGGGGGAGGCGTTCGGGCGTCCAGCCGGTGAGGAGAGCGCCGAGGCGCAGCTCTACGGCGCGCTGGCGTCGCTCTCCGACCGCGCGGTGCAGCGCCAGCACATCGAGCAGATCGTGGCCCGCGCCGGCGAGACGCTGACCCCGCTCGCCGCCTGGCTCCTCACCCGGCTCGAGCGCGACCCGGGGCGCGACCCCCTTGCGGTGGGACATGAGCGCGGCATCGCCGCCGACCGCGTGCGTCTCGCCCTGGAGGAGCTGCGCCGGCGGGATCTGATCGAAGCCCGCAACGGCGGCGGCCCGGCGTTCGCGCTGACGCCGGCCGGCTGCGACGTGCTCGACCGGCTGGTGGCGGCGCGCCGGGCTCATCTCTCCGATCTCGCCGCCGACTGGGACCCCGGCCGCAACCCCGATCTGGCGGCCTTCCTGACCCAGGCGGCCGAGCGCGTGGTGCCGGACGCGCAGCGCGCCGGCCGCGGCTGACCGGGTCAGCTCAAATGCCGGTCAGAAGAAAATCGATGGCTGCGATGATCTCGGAGCGGTACTGCTCGGCCCGGGTGACCGGGACTCCCAACTCGCTCTTTGGGATTCCTGCCATCTGGGGCGTCAGCATGACGAAGCGCTCTCCCTCGATTTCGAGAACGGGCATCAAGAGTCTCAGCGGCTTGCCATGAATCGCGGAGACCGGGCAGAGAGGAACCACAACCCGGGTTTCCAGGTCTCGGAACAGGTCATTTTGAACGTCCAGCAGAAAGGGGACCGCTGAAAGAGTCTGAGGATTCTTGTTCCGGCAGACGGTAAACTGGGGCATCAAAAGCCCCGCAAGCCGGTGCTGAACACGCCATCCCGCGCCACGAGCTCGTTGTAGGTCGCGATCGCCTCGCGATTCTCCGTCAACCAAGCCTCGCGTTGCCTCCTGTGAACTTCCAGGGTGAGGGCCTCTTCCAGGGTGGTGTCAAGGTCAACGCCGAGCTCGCGGGCCTTCTCCAGGAGATCGCCGTTTACCCTGAGCCTCGCGGGCTTCCTGGAGGCTTCCCGGTCATAGAGAACGTGGCTATCGGCCGCGAGCTTGTGGGCTTTCATCCAGCAAGTATATCTCCTCAGTGGATGGGGTGCGCGCACCCCCACCCACAGCCCACCCGGCGGGGTGGTTCGCATTGCGATATAACTGCGCCATCATGTCGCGCATGGTTGCGCAACCTTCCAACACCCGCCCCCTGATCCTGGGGACGCTCTCGTTCGCGGTCAGCTTCGCGGCCTGGGGGCTGATCAGCGCCTTCGCGCCCCGGTTCCGCGAGATGTTCTCGCTGACCGCCACCCAGACGGCGCTGCTGGTGGCGGTGCCGGTGCTGCTCGGCGCCCTGCTGCGGCTCCCCATGGGCATGCTCGCCGACCGCTTCGGCGGGCGGGCCGTGTTCACGGTCCTGCTGCTCGCGGTGGCCGGCCCGGCCTGGCTGGTGCCGGCCGCGGGGAGCTACCGGGGGCTCCTCCTCGTCGCCTTCTTTCTCGGCATCGCCGGCTCGGCGTTCCCGATCGGCGTCGGCTTCGTCTCGCGCTGGACCCCGGCGCAGCGCCAGGGCTCGGCGCTCGGCGTCTACGGGCTGGGGAACATCGGCCAGTCGGCGGTGGTCTTCCTGGGGCCGCTGCTGGCGGCGCGGATCGGCTGGCAGCCGGTGTTCCAGGGGATGACCGCCCTGCTCATCGCCTGGGGGATCGCCTTCGGCCTGCTGGCCCGCAACGCCCCGTCGGCGGCGCGCCCGAAGGGGATCGGCGAGATGCTCGGCGTGCTGCGCAGGGAGCGGCTCGCCTGGGTGCTCTCGCTCTTCTACTTCCTCACCTTCGGCGGCTTCGTAGCCTTCTCGATCTACCTGCCGAGCCTGCTCAAGGATCAGTTCGGCCTCAAGGCCGCCGACGCCGGCTTCCGCGCCGCCGGATTCGTGGTGCTGGCGACCCTGATGCGCCCGGCCGGCGGCTGGCTCGCCGACCGCATCGGCGGCGCCCGCGTGCTCGCCGTGGTCTTCCTCGGCGTCGCCCCCTTCGCGCTGCTGATGACCTGGCCGGCGATGGTGCCGTTCACCGTCGGCGCGCTCGGCTGCGCGGCCCTGCTCGGCACCGGCAACGGCGCGGTGTTCAAGCTGGTGCCGGAGTACTTCCCCAAGGAGACGGGCACGGTGACCGGCCTGGTCGGCGCCATGGGCGGCCTCGGCGGCTTCTTCCCGCCCCTGCTGCTGGGCGTCTTCCGCGACCGCCTGGGCGTGATCTGGCCGGGGTTCGTGCTGCTCGCCGCCATGGCGCTGCTGCTCGCCGTGATCAACCGGCGGGTCTTCCTGGCGCGGCAGGAGGCGCGGGAGACCTCGGCTCCGGCCCCGCACCGGCGCGCCTCGGAGCGGGTGCGCGCCGGCGCCTGGGCGACGCTCTGGACCGGGCTGCTGGCGGCCTCGATCGTGGTCGGCTCACGCAACCTGGCGAATTTCGATCCGGCGCTGGTGATCTATACCTTCGCCGTGATCTTCGCCACCTGGGGGGTGTCCTACCACTACTTCGTCTGGCTGCAGAAGCCGCCGACGCGGATCTACTGGCAGCGCGGCTGGCAGCTCATGCGGCGGCGGGGCGTGGCGCGCGGCCTCGCCACCCTGCTGCCGGCCGTCTGGACCCACCTCGCGGCGCAGACGTTCATCCGCCGGCGCTCGACCCTGCGCTGGTGGATGCACATGCTCCTCTCCTGGGGGTGCCTGCTGGCGGCGGCGATCACCTTCCCCCTGGTCTTCGGCTGGATCCACTTCCGCAGCGCCGGCCAGGACCAGGGGAGCTACGTGACCTATCTGTTCGGTTTTCCCACCGGCTCGTTCACCCTCCATACGATCGTCGCCTGGCTGCTCTTCCACGGGCTCGACGTCGCGGCGGTGATGGTGCTCGCCGGCATCACCCTCTCGCTCTGGCGGCGGATGCGCGACCGCGGGGCGGGAGCGGTGCAGGACTTCGGCCGCGACTTCTTCCCGCTGATCCTGCTGTTCGCCATCTCGGTCACCGGCCTGGCGCTCACCGCCTCGACCCTCTGGCTGCGCGGCGGCTTCTACGGATTCCTGGCGATCCTCCACGCGGCGACGGTGATCGCGGCGCTGCTCTTCCTGCCGTTCGGAAAGTTTTTTCACATCTTCCAGCGGCCGGCGCAACTCGGCGTGAAGCTCTATCAAAAGGCCGGGGAAGAAGGGCCGGGGGCGCTCTGCGCGCGCTGCGGCGAGCGGTTCGCCTCGCGGATGCACGTCGACGATCTCAGGCTCGGCCTCGCGCAGCTCGGTTTCGATTACGGTTTCGATTCCACCACGGAAGGTCCCGCGGGCCACTGGCAGGAGCTCTGCCCGGCCTGCAAGCGCAAGACGATCGCAACCGCCCAACTCCGCCTGAAGCACCCCGCGATCCATGTGGCCAATAATGCGGCGGACGCGGTCTACCAGGAGACGCCGATCCATGGCTGAACGTCCCATCCCCTACGAAGAGCTGATCGCCCGCCACGGGCCGCATCTCAACTACACGCCCACCGGCGGCTGGGACGAGCAGCGCGAGAAGCCGCTGGACCGGCTGGTGAAGACCCACTGCTGTTTCTGCGGCCAGCAGTGCGGCATCCAGCTCAAGGTGCGCGACAACCAGGTGGTGGGTTTCGAGCCCTGGGAGGAGTTCCCGTTCAATCAGGGGATGCTCTGCCCGAAGGGGGTCAAGCGCTACCTGCAGAACGGCCACCCCGACCGCCTGCTCGATCCGCTGCTGCGCGCGCCGGACGGCTTCCGCAAGGCCACCTGGGACGAGTCGCTCGACTTCACCGCCCGGCGCCTCACCGAGATCCAGGAAAAGTACGGGAAGGACGCCGTCGCCATGTACGGCGGCGCCTCGCTCACCACCGAGAAGGCCTACCTGCTCGGCAAGTTCGCCCGTGTCGCCCTCGGCACCCGCCACATCGACTACAACGGCCGCCTCTGCATGGTCTCGGCGGGCACCGCCTACAAGCTGGCCTTCGGCGTCGACCGCTCGCCCAACCCGTGGAGCGACATCCCGAAGGCGGAGGTGATCTTCGTGATCGGCGCCAACATCGCCGAGTGCGCGCCGATCACCACCAGCTACATCTGGCGCTGCCGCGACCAGGGGGGGCGGCTGATCGCCGCCGATCCGCGGATGACGCCGATCACCCGCAACGCCGATCTCTACCTGCCGCTGCGCCCCGGCACCGACCTCGCGCTGCTGATGGGCATCCTCCACGTGATCCTGCGCGACGGCCTGGAGAACCGCGCCTTCATAGCAGCCCATACCACCGGCTTCGAGGCGGTGGCGAAGTCGGCCGAGGCCTGGGACCCGCTGACCGTGGCGCGCGAGACCGGCGTGCCGCCCGACGCGATCGAGAAGGCGGCGCGCTGGATCGGCGGCGCCGAGCGGGCGATCATCCTCCACGCCCGCGGCCTGGAGCACCAGTCGAAAGGGGTGGAGAACTGCCTGGCGGTGATCAACATCGCGCTCGCCACCGGCAACATCGGCCGCGAGGGGGCCGGCTGCATGATGGTCACCGGCCAGGGCAACGGCCAGGGGGGGCGCGAGCACGGCCAGAAATGCGATCAGTTGCCGGGGCAGCGCTCGATCTCCGATCCGGCCGCCCGCGAGCACGTGGCGCGGGTCTGGGGGATCGCCCCCGAGGAGATCCCGCAGGCCGGGCTCTCGGCGGTCGAGATCATGGAGGCGATCCACCGCGGCGAGATCAAGGGGCTGCTCTCGATCTGCTTCAACCCCATGGTCTCGCTGCCGGACGCCAACTACGTCCGCGCGGCGCTCGAAAAGCTGGAGTTCTTCGGCGTCGTCGACTTCTTCCTCTCCGAGACCGCGCAGTTCGCCGACGTCGTCCTCGCCGGCAGTCTGCAGGAAGAGGAGGAGGGGGTCGTCTGCAGCGCGGAGGGGCGGGTGATCCACATTCAGAAGGCGGTCGATCCGCCGGGCAACGCCTGGCAGGACAGCCGGATCTACATCGAGCTGGCCAAGCGCCTGGGAAAAGAAAGGTTTTTTCCGTATCGCGAGCCGCGCGAGATCTTCGCGGAGCTGCGCGAGGCCTCGCGCGGCGGCGTCGCCGATTATTACGGCATCACCTACGAACGGATCGACGCCGAGCTCGGCGTCTTCTGGCCCTGTCCGAGCGTGGACCATCCAGGCACGCCGCGGCTATTCGAGGGGGGGCGGTTCTTCCATCCCGACGGCAAGGCCCGCTTCCAGGTCACCGAATGGCGGCCGAGCGGCGATCCGGTGGACGCGGCCTTCCCGGTCTTTCTCACCACCGGGCGCGTCGTCAGCCAGTACCTCTCCGGTACCCAGACGCGCCGGATCGGCGCGCTGGTCGATCAGTTCCCCCGGCCGCGGCTGGAGATCCACCCGCGGCTGGCGGAGCCCGCCGGCATCGCCACCGGCGACTGGGTGACGATCACCACCCGGCGCGACGCCATCACCCTGGAGGCGTCGGTGGTGCGAACGATCCGTCCGGACACGGTGTTCATCGCCTACCACTGGCCCGGCGGCCAGAGCGCCAACCGGCTGACCCACCGCACGCTCGATCCGCGCAGCAAGATCCCGGAGTTCAAGGTCTCGGCCTGCCGGATCGAAAAGGCGGACCGGGCGCCGGAGTGGGTGCGCACCGAGCTGCCGCCGGGCGTGGCGAAACCGGGCAGAGGGTTGCCGGTCCTCTCCGCGGACGAGGGGGGCAGATAGTGTTCGGCTACGAGTTCTACCTCGATCCCGAGCGCTGCATCGGCTGCCAGGCGTGCGTCAACGCCTGCGCCGAGTGCGACACCCACAAGGGCGTGCCGATGATCACCGTTGACTATCTCGACCGCGCGCACAGCATCGCCACCGTGCCGGCGATCTGCATGCACTGCGATGATCCCACCTGCGCCGAGGTCTGCCCGGCGGACGCGATCAAGAAGGGGGAGGACGGGGTGGTGCAGTCGGCGCTCAAGCCCCGCTGCATCGCCTGCTCGAACTGCGTGCTGGCCTGCCCGTTCGGCATCCCGAAGATGATGTCGAAGCTCGAGCTGATGATGAAATGTGACATGTGCTACGACCGCACGTCGGTGGGGAAGCGGCCGATGTGCGCCACCGTCTGCCCGAGCCAGGCGCTCTCCTACGTGACTCCCGAGCGGATCGAGCGCGAGCGGCGGGAGAAGCCGGTCAACGTCTTCCAGTTCGGCCGCCAGACGGTCACCACGAAGGTCCACATGATGCTGCCGCCGGAGGAGACCGCGCTGACAGTGGATATCGTTGATTTCCTGTGGGAGAAGGAGGCCGGGGAATGAATCCGTTGCGCGTCATCGAGAACAGGAACGAGACCGGGCAGGAGCCGCTCTGGCGCGAGGAGGTGTCGATCTTCGCGGCCGACGAGCGGTACGTGAACCGCCGCCAGTTCGCTAAGTTTCTGGTGCTGACCAGCGCCGGCATGTTCGCGGGCAATCTCTGGATCCTGATCCGGAGCTGGCTGACGGGCAAGGCCGTCTATCCGATCAAGCCGGTGGCGCTCGTCGGCGAGATCCCGGTGGGCGGCAGCCGGCTGTTCACCTATCCCGGACCGAACGATCCGTGCATCCTGATCCGGCCGTCGGAGAACGAGTTCGCCGCCTACAGCCAGAAGTGCACGCACCTCTCCTGCGCCGTCTATTACGCGCCGGGGAAAGGCCGCTTCGAGTGTCCCTGCCACCAGGGGTACTTCTCGGCCCGGGACGGGCGGGTGCTCCAGGGGCCGCCGCAGCGTCCGCTGCCGCGCATCCTGCTGCGGCGCCAGGGGGACCGGCTGATCGCGGTGGGCGTCGACCTCCAGACCGAGGGGGCCTGAGCTGATGCAACATCCACCCGAGCATCTGTCCGGGCCGCCGTCCCAGCGCCGGGGGCTGACCGCCATCGACGGCGCGCTCGCGCTGATCGCCATCCTGCTGATCGTTCAGATGTGGCTGCTAACCGCCACCCTGGAGGGGTTCCTCGCCGGCCATCGCGAGGGGGTCCTGCCGGCGGCGGTCATCTCGGGAATCCTCCTGCTCGCCTGCTTCGGGCTCTACCGGTTCGTGCGTGCGGTGGACCGGGAAGCGCGCCGGCGGTAGGGGGCGCCCTATTCGATCCGTTTGGTCATGATGTCGCGCTGGTGGGCGACGAAGCCCGCCCGGCGGTAGAGCGCCTGGGCGCCGTCCTTGTAGCGCTCGACGACGAGATGGACGGCGCGGATCCCCTGCTCGCGGCAGGCCGCCTCGGCGGCGTCGAGGGCCCGGATCCCCAGGCCGCGCCCCCGGTGCCCGGGGGAGACATAGAGCTCGTCGACGAGAGCGTCGCGCCCGCCGAACTCCAGGCTGAAACCGAAGGTGAGGACGAGGTAGCCCACCACCGTGCCCTCCTCGTCCATCACGAAGACCCGGCCCAGCCCGGGCTCCGCCAGCAGCCGCGCCAGGTTGGCCCGTGACTCCTCCTCGCGGAAAGCGTAGCCGTCCTCCGCGAAGAAGTCCCGGTGAAGGGCCAGCACGGCTTCGAGGTCCGAGGGGGTGGCGGGGCGGATGGCGGTCATGGCGTCGGGGGCGGCGCCTGGCGCTCGGCCACCAGCTTCCGCACCTTCTCTATCATCTCCGGATGACTCAGACCCGCGGCTCTGGCCTTGCCCAGGGCCTTCGCGGGCGATTCCTTGCCCTCCAGCACCAGCCACGCGTAGAGCAGGCCGCCCACACGGTTCGAGTTGCTGCAATGGAGGAGCACCGGCCTCTCGGCCTTGCGCAGGGCGTTGAAAAACCGGTCGATCGTCGCCTGATCGAGCGTCGCCGGAGTGACCGGGATGTTGATGTAGGCGAGCCCGCTCTGCTTCGCCGCGTCGGGCTCGTCGAAGCCACGCGGCTCGCCGGGGGGGCGCAGGTCGATCACCGTGCGATACCCCTCCTCGGCGAGCAACTGGATCTGCTCGCCGGTGGGCTGGCCGGCCGCCATGACTCCGGGCAGCGGGAACGTGGCGTTGGCGATGCCGTAGGTCTGCGTCTCTTTCGCCGCCAGAACCAGGGCCGGCGCCAGGGCGAGGAGCCCTGCCAGGGCGAGGATTCTCAAGCTACGGGAACGCATCGAGTTGCTCCTTTCAGCGGCGCGCGCGAGGGCGCCCCTCTCTACGTTATCCGAAGCCGTGCCCATCCGGAGAGGTCCGCGGCCTGGAGAATGCCGCGACGACGAAGATCCGCCGGCGCCGGAGCTCCGCCATCCAGCGCTGCGGATCGTCCGCGGACAGGAGAGCCGAGAGAACGCGCTCCACATTTTGGCTGCGGCGGTGTCTTCTCAATGAAAGAAGCCGCTGCCGAGGTCCTGTTCGCCCGGGTAGGGGAGTGCTGCGGCTGTTAACCGTAACTCCAAAGGAGTCATGCCCATGAGACGTGGACGCCCAGTAATTCTCCTCGCCCTTGCCATCGTATCCCTCCTGCTCCTGACGCCGGCGGCGATGTTCGGCCAGGCCGGCGGAACGCTCGATCTCGGCTCGCTTCTGCGCGAACGTGATCCGGCGACCGTGATCGGCAAAGAGGATGAGGATATGCAGGAGAAGGTCAGAGAGCGCTGGGCTCAGATGGTGATAGAAGACTCACAGACCGCGTTGAAGCGTAATCAGGCCGAGCTTTACCCCAACCCCATTCTCCAGACGTATGTCAACGATCTGGGGCAATCGCTGATTCCCAAGGAGGCTTTGGATAACCTTCCGATCAGCTTCAAGATCGTCGAAAGTCCCCTTCCGTATGCCGATTCCTTGACAACCGGCACCGTCTATCTCAGCACTGGAATGATCTCGCTCCTCGACAACGAGTCGCAGCTCGCCTTCCTGCTGATGCACGAAGCCGGACATGTCATGCTCGCGCACCACATCCAGCAGGCCATCACACAGGAGAAATGGGAGAAGAAGGCCGACAAGATCAAGATGTTCAGCAAGGTGGGAGGGGCTATTGTCGGCGGCCTTCTGGGTGGGGGTGGCAAGGGAGATGTAGTGAGCATGATGAACGCTGGTGCCGGAGTCTATGTAGGAAATGTTTTAGGGCGAGTTGGCTCTGAGAAGGGGCTCGACATCGCGGGGGCTTTCCGGAATCACCGCTTCATGAAGGAGATCCAGCTCGAATCCGATCACTTTGCGACCCAGGTCCTGCTGCAACACAGCTTCGATGCCCGCGAGGCGCCGGCTCTCATGACCAAGATCGGCGACATCGTTCATCGCAGTGGCGCCGCGACCGAGCTGGCTTTCGGCGACGCCGGCGATCTCCCCCAGCGGTCCACCAAAGTCAAGGAGCTTCTCGGCGGTCCTTACCAGCCGCTCGTCGCCCGCATTCTCAGCGGCAATGGATTCCAAATGTCCTCGCCGAACTACAGCCAATTGATGTCGGAGCTCAAGCGGGACAATGGCCTGCTGGCTTTGAAAAGCGATCTCTTCGTCATGGCTCGCAAGAACCTCGAGGAGGCAGCCTCCGTACGCACGGACGACCCGCTCACCATGTACGGTCTCGGGGTGCTCTACCGGACCGTGGGCCGCACCGAGGAGGACATCTCCCGGGCCGCGACCTACCTCAAGTCGGCCATGGAGTTCGACGAGGTTCGCCATCGGTTCCCCGAGGTCTATCTCCAATATGCCGTCCAATTGCTGAGCCGCCGGGATCCTCAGCGCTTTCCCGAGATCCAGAAGGTGCTCAGGAAGTATGTCGTGCTCTACCAGAGGAAGTCGGGGGGGGAACTGCCGCGAGAGATGCCGTTTGTGTACGACTACCTCGACTTGGCCGGCGACCGCGACTGGGTCGCTTTCAAGGTCAACAATGTGAACCCTGAAGCACCGTACCAGCTCCTGGAAGATGAGAGGACCAACAGTACTGGCCAGCCGGCAGAGACAAAATCGTCCAAGAAGTAGGCGGAACCTCTTCCCATGCGAACCCTGACCTGGATGGTTTGGCTTGGAACGGCGCTGACCAGGCTGTGGCTCTCCACGGCTCCCGGTCAGTTCGCCGAGGCGACTCTCTCACCGGGGGCCATTCAGCTCGAGCTTCCGGAGCTCGGTGAGCACAGGTATGCGCCAGGGATCCTGCGAATCCCCGAGCCTGAGAAGATCCGGCGCCTCGTCCTGCACATCCCGTTGACCCGGATCCATCAGGCCTTTCCGAAGATCAACGCCATCGGTATAGGACTCGTCCAATCGATCAGGGTTCGCGGGGACGAGGTGCTCTGTGAGATCAACCTGGCACTCCACCAGGGGCGCTACTACGCCCTGAGCGCGGCGGACAACACGGTGGAGATCAAGGTCGTGCCAAAGCCCGGGGCCGATCCGCTGTACGCCAAATGGGTCATCGCGCCGCCCAAGGAGCCGCAGGCCTGGCAGACTCATCAGCGCCTTAGCGGCAGCGACGGCTCCCTGGCTCAAGCGGAGATGGGCGCCGAAGGCCTGGTGGTGATGGAAGAGCTCGAGGACGGACGGCTGAGCAAACTCGACAAGGGCGTCACGATCGCCAAGCGGGTCTTCCTCCAGGCGCGCTTTCCCCGCCGGGAGGAATCGGTCTCGCTGCGGGTCCATTGGACCGGCGAGGAGGGGGCCGAGAGGGCGTTTTCGGTTGGCGATTGGAGGGGCGGATCAGGCGAGGGAGGGAAGGCCGGCACCGAGAGCCTTCCGACGCTGGAGGGTGATGTGGAGCTCAAGCTGGGCCAGAACCGGTTGGACGTCGAGGTGATGCACGGTTACACGGCCCTCTCCCGCAGCACCTACAAGATTTACCGGCGAGCTCCCAGCTCACCCACCGCGGTGATCGGCGAAAAGTGGGCGGTCGTCATCGGAATCTCCGATTATCGGGCCGATGGCCTCGACCTGCGGTACGCAGACCGCGACGCCGAGGCAATGCGCGACTTCCTGATCGAGAAGGGTGACTTCCGCCCCGAACGGGTCAAGTTCCTCAGCGATCAGCGCGCGACCCATGAGGGAATCCGCTCAGCCCTTTTCAGCTTCCTGGCCGCGACGCAGCCGGACGACATGGTCCTGATCTTCCTGGCGGGGCACGGCGTGCAGGATGCGGTCAACCCCGATAACTTCTTCTTTCTGGCCCACGACTCCGAGGTCGGAGATCTGGGGGGAACGGCCATCCCGATGTGGGACCTGGGCAACGTCATGGATTACACCATCCGCGCCCAGCGCATCCTGGTCTTTGCCGATACCTGCCACAGTGGCGCCGCGCTCGACCGGGGTGGGGCGAACGACGGCAAGAGTCTCAACTTCTTCAACAAGTATCTCGAGGTGCTGGCTAAGAAGAAAGGACGGCTGGTGCTGACGGCGAGCCAGGCCCACGAAAACTCGCTGGAAACGGCGAAGCTCGCCCATGGGGTGTTCACCAATTCGATCCTCCTCGGGCTTCGCGGCTCGGCGGACGACAACCCCGCCGATGGAGTCGTCACCGCCGGCGAGCTGGTCGACTACGTGCGCGCCAAGGTACCGGAAGAGACGGCGGGGGAGCAGCACCCCTCCTATAGCGAACAGGGTTTCGACATGAACTTTCCCCTGGCGTATGTGCGGCGAGAGAAGACCTCGAAACATTGAGGACCGCAAGGACCGTCCCATCGCATGAAATATGAAAATTTCTCGATGCGGATCGAGCCCGCCGCCGGCGACTCGTATGCTGTATCCGTGCAATCGCCGCAGGGCGAGGGACGGGAAGCGTTTCAGCTCCCACGGCTCGGTGAGCCGCCCCGGGCAGGAGCCCGGCCCGGGGCCGGCCGGACCGGCGAGGTCCGGGACCTGCGCGTGCTTCTCTCCGCCACCCCGGAGACACCGGCGCTCGATACGGGGAAGGAGCTGTTCCAGGCACTGTTCCGAGGTGAGGTCGCCAACCTGTTTCACGCCAGTCTCGGAAGCCTTCGGGGGCGGAACCAGGGTCTGCGGATCGACGTTTCGATCAATCCACGGCGTCCTGAGCTGGCGCCTCTCCAGAAATTGCCCTGGGAGTTGCTCTGCCGCCCCGAGACGGAGGATTTTCTCTGTCTGAGCCGGCGTACACCGGTCGTCCGCTCCCTGGAGGCGCATCGAGAACGGCGGCCGGCGCTCGCCCGTCCGCGCCGGCTCCGGATCCTCGTCGTGGCGGCGAGCCCGACGGACTGTGCCTCGCTCGCCGTGGCGCGAGAGCGCGCGAATCTCGAAGCGGCCTGGAAAGGGCAGGAGAAAAAAGTCGAGATCGTGTTCCTGGAGCGTGGGGGAGTGGAAGAGATGCGCCAAGTCCTTCTGGCGGCGCCCTTTCACATCCTCCACTTCATGGGGCATGGGAAATTCGACGAGGAGAGCGGCGAGGGTGTGCTCTTCTTCGAGCGGTACGACGGCACCGGCCAGCCTTTCGAGGGGCGGCGCCTGGCCCAGTTGCTCCACGATTTCGAGTCGCTGCGTCTCGTCGTCCTCAATGCCTGCCATACGGCGGAAGCCGCCGGGACGCACGGTTCGAATCCGTTCGCCGGAGCGGCCTCGTCCCTGGTGATGGGCGGTGTGCCCGCCGTGGTGGCGATGAGCGGGCCCGTATCGGACCTCGCGGCCGTGGCCTTCAGCCGCACGTTCTATCAGAGGCTGGCCGCCGGAGATGCCATCGATGCGGCGGTGACCGAGGGGCGTCTCGCGATCCAGCGCGCCGATCCGGGGGACGGCGCCTGGGCGATACCCGCGCTGTTCCTGCGCAGCCCGGACGGGATGCTGTTTGCTCCCCGCTCGACGGTCTGGGCTCGCCGTGCCGCTCTGCTGGCGGGCGTTGCCGTGGCTCTCACGCTCGTTTTTATCCTGGCCTCGTGCTTGTGGAGGGAGCGCCGCGCCGCCGAAGCGGTGCGGTACGCCAATGAAGGAATCGGCCTTCTGGAGCTCGGCAAGAAGGAAGAAGCCCGGAAAGCTTTCCGCCACGCTCTGGCCAGCGACCCGGACAACGTCGCTGCGCTGGGAAACCTGGCCATCGTGGAAATGCAACTCGGCGACGACGAGGCCGCCCTCGTGCATCTCCAGGCGGCGGTGAGAGCGGCCCCCCGGGAAGCCGTCCATCGCTACAATCTCGGCAACCTGCTGGCGCTCAGGAAGCGCTACGAGGAAGCGATCCACAGTCTGCTGTGGGCTACCGAGATCGATCCGGACTATGTGAACGCCTACAACGAGCTCGGCAACGTCTATCTCGAGCTCGATCGTCCGGCCGAAGCCCGCAGAGCTTTCGAGGACGGCCTGAAACGCGATCGCACGCAGGCCAAGCTGCATAAGAATCTCGCCAGGGTGGCCCTCGCCGAAGGAGATGCCAGAGAAGCGATCCTCCATCTGGAAGAGGCTCTGCCGCTCTATCCTCCTGCCGACCCTGCCGGGAAGGCGGAAGCCATCTACTGGCTGGCATCCGCCCAGGCGGCGGCTGGCCGCGCCCCAGAGACCTGTGCGGCGCTGCAAAAGTTCGCAGTCCTCGATCCGCATCTGCTGAGCCCGTTCGCCAAGGCCGCAACGCTCCTGGCGCGGCAACACAGGTGCACGCCATGGCCTTGATGGATTTCAGGCGAGCTCTCATGGGATCGATCCTCTTTCTCCTGGCGAGCCGGGGCGCGGCGCAGAAACCCGCGGATCTGACCGCCATCCTGACCCAGATCGAAGGTCAGGTGACCCTCTCCGCGGAAAGCCGGGCCGAATTTCGTCCGGTGAGCCGCGCGGCGCAGCGTCAGATCCTTCGCCGGGGAGAAGTAGTCCATGTGCCCACCGGTGCCCAGGCGACCTTGATCTGCTCGGCGGAGAGGCTGGTGAGCCTGACCGGACCGCGGGACTGGGTTCTGGACGCAACGGCCTGCGGGCGCGGCCTGCCGCTCCCGGAGGGCTCCTATCGGAATCTGGCGTCGTACGCGGGAAGAATCCTTGCCAGGAACGGCGCCCTGCTGCTCGAGCTCGAAACCCGGAATGTGGAAGCGGGGCTCGGTCCGATTCTCTTGAGCCCGCGCGACACGGCGGTGATGGATGCCCACCCTCGCCTTGTCTGGACGCGAGTGCCGGATGCCGTCGAATACGAGATCAAGCTCCGAGGGCCGGTCGGGACCTCGATCCGGTTGGCGGCCGCCGGCCTCGACTGTGGCCCCGGCTCGGGTCCCTGGCACGGTCTCGAGGTCTGCTCCTGGGCATCCTCCGGCAAGTGGCCCGCTCTGGAACCTGAAAAACCCGTCTTCCTGGAATTCGGTTCCCGCCAGGCCTTGACGGCTCCGTTGCGGCAGGTCCGGGAGGTCTACGAGATCCACCTCCTGCCTGCCAGCGAGCAGAGCCGTGTGCGGGAAAGCCTGAGCCAGATCGCCGCTCTTTCCATGGATAAGGCAAGCCGCCTTCTCCTGGCCGCGGGTGTCTACGCCCAAAGTGGGCTGTACGCCGACGCCATCGCCACCTATGACGAGGCGCTGCAGGTTCAGGAGATGCCCGAGGCCCGAGTGACTCTGGGCGATCTCTACCTGACCGCCGGTCTGACAGCGTTTGCCGACCGCGAGTATCGGCAGGTCCTGACGGGCGCTCCTGACTCCGCCGCGCGAGCCGCGGCGGAGCTCGGCCTCGGGTATGTGTCCTGCTTCCGCAAGCTCTTCAGCGACGCGCGAGCCCACTTCGAGCGCTCCCGTGAGCTCTACGCCAGGCTCGGTCTGCAGGTGGAGGCGGAGGACGCAGGAGCGGCGGCCGCGCGCCTTCAGGCCTCCGGCGGGAACGGCTCCCCCTGACCGAGAGGGCTCCACACGCCTCTTCCATGCCGCTGGGCCACTTCGCGGCCCAGGGTCTCGTCGGCGCTCCGTCCGTAGATCGCCAGTCTCCCTGCGCATAACTTTAGAGAATTTATATTTTTAATCTATAGTTTCACAATTTTTGCAGTTTGATGCTGATGGCTTCTCGGGAGCCACGTTTTTAGATGGACGATCCGCCCGCTAACACAAGTCTGAGCCACGCGGCTGGAGTGGTGAGCCGCAGGCTCGGACGCAACGTGGAAACGAGAGGTTCCCATGCGAAAGATGTCCCTCCTGCTCGCGGTCCTGCTCCTTACGATCCTCGCTCTGCCTGCCTGGGGAGCCCCCAAATCTCCAGCCCTGTTCCGCGAGGCTCCAGGCAAGGCGAAGGTGCCGGATGACGATCCGGCCGTGGTGCGAAGCCGCCTGGTGACGGTCGCCTTCAAATCCCTCGCGCTTCCCCGCCCACGGAAGCCGACCGGTAGACCCGGCTCCGCATCCCCTGCCTCAGGTCGCCATCCCGCCCGGGTCCGTGCCCGGGCGGTTTTTCGTCGAAGCGACCTGCCGGGCGCTCCACAGAATGGCTGAAATTTTAAGTGGCTCGCTTTTCCGATACTGCGCACCTTCTCCTTTGTGGGTCGGACTCTTACCCGGCCCTATACCGAATTGGAGGTCTCGTGCGATCGAACAAAATCTTCCTGGGTCTAGGTCTCTTCATGGTCTTTCTCCTGGTGGCCCAGCAGGCGGATGCGCATGCGTGGTGCACGACGAGGAACAAGTGCCACTGGTGGGCCAAGAAGTTCACCGCCAACGCGCAAGTCGGTTGCATCGGTTTCTCCGTGCCCCTGTGCTACCGGCATTCGGGAGATTGTGACTGGACCGCCAACCTCTCCTGCGGCTGGCGCAATTGTCTCTGGGGCGGCGGAGATGCCGCCGCGAGCAACGGCTGGAACGGCTGCTCGACCTGGACCACCCGCTCAGGGCAGGGACTCGCGGGCGAGCCCACGACCACCACGACCACCCGGGACGACGATCAGGGCGGGCATGACGTCATCAGCCGGGCCGACTTCGACGATGCCACGCACACGGTGACGATCAACCTCGACCGCGGCGAGATCAGCGCCCTCCAGGGCGGAATGGCCGCGCGGTTCGACGTCTACGTCCTGCGCGACGACGTGACGGAGGATCAGGTGAAGCCGGGAGACGAGGCGCCGGACCCGGAGCCGACGCCGGCGAACACGCTCTGGAAGGGCTCGATCGTCTTGCGCGACGGCCGGTTGACCGTGACCGGCTTCGATCCGGCCGCGTTCAGAGTCGCCACCGATGAGAAGGGCCTCAGCCACGTCACGTTCGCGAACGTGCGGACCGTCCAGAAGCTCGACGTGACGGATGCGGACTTCGCCAATCTCGTGGTCCGGGTGGTCGCGGACGAGGAGTAGTTCCGGGCTCGCCGGACAAGATCAGATTTTTTAGCGCCGGCGCGGCCTTTGGTGCCGCGCCGGTCGGAGTCATCAGCAAAACTGGTAGATCGATCTATCAAGGAGAATCCATGAACAGGATAGCTCGTCTCGGATGGGTCCTGGCCCTGTCGGCTCTTGCGTCGCCTGCGTTCTCGCGCCCCGATCCCGTGGCCCCGACTCCTCTTCCATACTGCTGGGATGCAAACAACACCCCGTGTACGAATCAGTGGGACACGGTCTCCTGCACGGATGGCATTTACAACGATTACCTCTGCGTCTGCCGCTACAACGAATTCACCGGGAGGAACACCTGGGACTGCCCGATCACTCGCTGATCGTTTCACGGCCCAGGATCTTGTCTCTTTTTTTCGAGTTGCAGCACCCTGTTAAGTTGTAAGCGACCGGTCGCTCCCTGTTTCCAAACCATCAAACCCGCTCCGGCGAGAAACGGCGGAGCGCAGGAGGTCTGTCTCTATGCATGGCAAGACGAAAGCTGGCGTGCCCCTGTTCGCGATGCTGCTTCTGGCCGCGGCCGGTCCGACCCTGGCCACAAGCGGCGGCGCGGCGTCCTCGCTGGACCCCGGTACCCCCGCACCTGCCGCCGCTCGCCCCAACACGGGCATCAACACGGACGGTCATTTCCCCCCGGACGTCGATCCGATCTGCGGCGTGAGGATCACTGTCTACGGCTCCCAGCCCGTGAACTTCTATACGGGTGGTCGCAATCCCTGGGGAGCGCCGGTGATCGCGCCGGGTACGAGCCCCGGCTCCTGGACGGTGACCTTCGGAGATCCGGTGTCCGGGCCCTGCTTCTCCAGGAACGACGACATCTTCAAGGAATGTGGCGTCTTCAAGGGGCTGCATTTCGGCTTCTACACCGACGACCCGATCGTCAACCTGCTGAACCCGAATACGGGTATCTGGAGCAACCTCGGTCCCCCTTGCGTTTACTTTGGCCCGAATGGAGAGGTTCCCTGCAGCGGGCTGAGCAGCCACTCCACGGGAAACGTGGGACTGGGGCAAGTCGAGATCATCAACGCCAGTCCCAATGCCGCCGCCAGCGCCAAAGACGTCGGCCAGGCACTCAAAATCCAGAACGTGCGGATCGCGGTCGCGCCCGACCTCGTCGCGATCAACGATCTGGGCCCCTGCGCCCTCAAGAATCTGCAGTGGCAAGACGTGCAACTCACCGAGTCCCTGCTGCCGGCCTCCACGGAAGGCAATCCCGGCACCCTGACCGTGAAGATTCCGGAGAACATCCGGGCTCAGAGCGGCTGGGCCGTGATGGTCTACGACGTCACCGACCTTGAAACCGGAGAGGTCTTGACGACCTCGACCCTCGACTTCCCCCTCCATCAGGAGTAGACGCCCCCGGCCGTCCGGGCTCATCCCGGACGGCCAGTTTCGGAGCCTACGCGCTGCGCCGAAACGGAGCCCGCCCACCTTGAAATGGAACCCTGCGGGGTTTCAACGGAGCTCGGCAACGTTCCGGAGGAGCTCCGCAACGTTGCGGAAGAGCTCCGCAGCATTGCGGAGGAGCGCGGGAACGTAGCGGCGGAGCTCCGCAACGTAGCGGAGAAGCTCCGGAACGTAGAGGAGAAGCTCCGCAACTTTGTGGAGGAGCGCGGGAACCTTTCCGGGTAGCTTGGCAACGCGGGCGAGATACAAATTAACGCGGGCGAGCCCCGAAAAAGCCGCGGCGAGCTGTCCGTCAGGGTCTCGAAGACTCATCGAAACGTGCCGGGCCGCCTCCAGAAGGGGGACGGGGCTCACGAAATCGCTCCCGGGCATGCCGGCAACGGTGCGGGCAATGCTGAAAAGCCGGGGCTGGTAGCGCGGCCCTCTCCGAAGTGCCACCCAATTCGCAAACACTTGTTCCGGTCTGGCCGGACCCTGCTATCGTCACCTCTCCCGCGGTTCCGCCAATGACGGCCGGCACCGCGACTGGAGGTGAAGCCGTGCGGAAGATCCTGTTCGTAACGCTGACTCTTCTCATCGCTCTGACCGCCACCCTCACCCAGCCGAAGGCCGAGGCGACCACCAACGACTGCCACTGGCAGTGCGGGCTCTGCGGAACGGTCTGCCCCTGCAGAGTCTGCTACGGCCCTCTGCCGGTTTGTCCCTGCGGATAGAGACGCTCCCCACCACGCCACCGGTACGGCTCCCGGTGGCGTCAGTGTCTTTGCCGGCAACGGTGCGGGCAAGGCTGAAAGAGAATCGCTCCCCGCCTCAATTTCTCCCTGTAACTTGTTGACCCGTAACCGCTTGTCAGAGGAGACCTGACGCGAAGCGGTGCTCCAGCCGATCGAGAGCTTTGTCTGCTGACTTGCAATTCACGTATTTTTTGTCGCATGATGTGCCCGGAAGTTGTCCCCTAGCCCATACCCCAGACAGCAGAGGAGAGACTGTGAGTCCAAAGACCCCGATCACTGTAGCCTACGGCGACGGCATCGGCCCGGAAATCATGGAGGCTACGCTTCGCATCCTCGAGGCCGCCGGCGCCCAATTGGATATCGAGGTCATCGAAATTGGAGAAAGTGTGTACCTCCGTGGACACACGGCAGGGATCGAGCCCTGCTCCTGGGAATCGCTACGGCGCACCAGGGTGTTCCTCAAGGCTCCCATCACCACCCCGCAAGGCGGGGGGTTCAAAAGCCTCAACGTCACGATCCGCAAGACTCTGGGTCTTTATGCCAACGTGCGGCCCTCCGTGTCCTATCACCCCTTCATCGCCACCAAGCACCCGGTCATGGATGTGGTTATCATCCGTGAGAACGAGGAGGACCTTTACGCGGGCATCGAGCATCGCCAGACCGATCAGGTGGTCCAGTGCCTGAAGCTGATCACCCGGCCGGGCTGCGAGAAGATCGTCCACTACGCCTTCGAATACGCCCGCCGCAACCACCGGAAGAAGGTGACGTGCTTCACGAAGGACAACATCATGAAGATGACCGACGGCCTGTTCCACAAGGTCTTCGACGAGATCGGCGCGGCCTATCCGGACATCGAGAAAGAACACTGGATCGTGGATATCGGCGTCGCCAAGCTCGCGGACACACCCGAGGCTTTCGACGTGGTCGTGACGCCGAATCTCTACGGCGACATCCTTTCCGACGTGGCCGCCCAGATCGCGGGATCGGTCGGGCTTGCCGGTTCCGCGAACATCGGCGAGCACGTGTCGATGTTCGAGGCGATCCACGGCTCGGCCCCTCGGATCGCCGGACAGAACGTCGCGAATCCTTCCGGCCTTTTGCTCGGCGCGGTGATGATGCTCGTGCACATCGGCCAGACCGAGGTCGCCGAGCGCGTGCACAACGCATTACTTCGGACCCTCGAAGAGGGGATTCACACTCACGATGTGTTTGACGACGCGGTGAGCAGCCAGAGGGTGGGGACCCGTGAGTTTGCGACGGCGGTGATCGCCCGGCTCGGCCAGCGGCCGCGGCAACTCAAGCCGGTGCAATACAGGGCTGCCGGGCATGCGATCGCGACCGGCTGGACGTCGCAGCCGGCGGCTGACAAGAAGCTCGTGGGAATGGATCTGTTCCTGGATTGGCGCCAAGGCACGGCCGACCAGTTGGCGGCGGCGCTGGCCTCCGTGGCAAGCGACGAAATGTCGCTGTCTATGATCACGAACCGCGGCGTCAAGGTGTGGCCCGGAGGGGTGCCGGAAACCTTCTGCACCGATCATTGGCGCTGCCGCTTCCTGGCCAAGGAGCAGGCATCCTTTGGCCACAAGCATCTGGTCTCGCTGCTCACGCGCGTCGAAAACGCCGGGTTCGATTTCATCAAGACCGAAAATCTCTTCACCTTCGACGGCGAACCGGGATTCTCCCTGGGGCAGGGGCAATGAGGGGGGCGCCTTGGCTTGCCGTTTGTGGGCGGGTAAGCTCGTCCACGCCGTATCCCTGACCTGACGACTGGCACCTGTCAGCCCAACTGGACCGGTGCCGGAGGCGGCCGGGGATTCAGGAGAGGTTCCCCCGGCCGCTTCTCGAGGTCGTCTCTAGCCGCCGGTGGGAGTGCCACAGGCGTCCGAGGGACGTACGATCGTGTCGTTGGCGCCTCCCAGGGCTCCCTTTATCTCGCCGTTCGTCAACGAGCTCAGGGTCTCCTTGAACAGCGTCAGCTTCTTGGACGGGGTCGTCTTCTTCACGGCGATCTCCTTTTGAGAGGCACGTCCCATCGCGTGCGCTACTCGAGAGAACGACACAGACCTCAAGAGTCCCTCAGGTGGCGGCCCGGTATTACAGAGACCTCCTGGTCCTCTCTTCTACGTGCCACCCGATTCGCAGGCTGGCCCTGCGGGATCATGCTGACGGCAACCTGTCCCGCTACCTCTCACGAGCTCGCCAGTCCGCTCTCGGCGCGGTACCACTCCAAAGATTTTTTCAAGGTGCCCAAAATCATCCTTGTAAGTTACTGAGCGACAATGGTTTGTCAGGGGATGCCATTTTTTACGTCTTATCTGGGGTATGAGCCGACGACTCCGCTTCATCCCAGAAGAGGGCGCCCTGGTCGAAGTGACCTGCCGGGCGCTCCACAGCCGTCTCCTGTTCCGCCCCAGTTTGACCTTGAACGAGATCATCATCGGGGCCCTCGCCCGGGCCAAGCGCCGCTACGAAGTCCGGGTCTGTTTTTTTGCGTTTGTCTCCAACCACTTCCATCTGCTACTGGAGGTCGACGACGCCAAGCAACTCGCTCGCTTCATGGGGTACTTCAATTCCAAGCTGGCGCGCGAGGTCGGTCGGCTTACCGGCTGGAAGCAGAAGATCCTCGGCCGGCGTTACCAGGCGATCGTGGTGAGCTCCGAGGAAGGGGACCAGGTCGAGAGGCTGCGGTACGCTCTCGCACATGGCTGTAAAGAGGATCTTGTCGAGGGACCTCGGGATTGGCCTGGGGTCCACGGCGTCCAGGCCTTGACCGAGGGTAAGATCCCGGAAGGCCTCTGGTTCGACCGCACCCAGGAGTACGCCGCCCGCCGCCGTGGGAAGGACTTCAGCCTTCTCCAGTACGCCACCCGGGAGATCCTGACCCTCGATCCCCTCCCTTGCTGGAAGGATCTGACCCAGGAGCAGCGACAGAGGCGTGCGGCGGCTCTGGTGGCCGACATCGAAGCGGAAGCCGCCGCTCGCCGGAAGAAGACAGGCGTCAAGCCCATGGGGCCGGCCGCCATCCTGACTCAAGACCCCCACCATCGGCCCGCGAAGTCCAAGAAGTCTCCAGCCCCGGCCTTCCATGCCGCCAGCCAAGCCGTGCGTCATGGACTCCGCGAGGCCTACGCTCTATTCGTGGCCGCCTACCGCGAAGCCGCCGAGAAACTCCGGGCGGGGAACCGCGATGCGCGCTTTCCGGCCGGGAGTTTCCCGCCAGGATTGCCGTTCGTGGGCGGGTAAGCCGTCCGCACCGTGTTCTTGAGCTGACGACAGGCCGTGAATTGGTGCTCGGACGCGGGTGGTAGGTGGAGGTGTGTCAGCGCGGGCTCTTTGAACGATAATTCATGACATTTGTGTCGCCAATCGTGGTCCAAGTCCGCCCCAGATTGCGCGGGGAAGGCCCAGAAATCGCCCAGTAGGTGGGCGTCAGGAGCGGGAGAGGGGATAATGCGCGTCTATCGAGGTTCTTCTATGCCTAGAAGGATGGCACCTGTTCCCCCCGGGCCGCACTTGCTCCTGGGGAGGGAATAAATGGCTACTCATAGAGGCTCTTCTATGGCTTAGAAGGCTGACACCTGTCTCTCCGCGGCTCTCCTTGGCAGAAACGGGATAGAGTATACTTCTCCTGGAAAGGAGGAGCTATGAGACGGAAGAGCGCATTTTATGGGTTCTTTTTGCTGGTCTTTGTGATTAGAGCCTCTGCAGCTTCGATAGTATCTGATGAGGCTCTTTTTTTGAGAAACTTGGGTATAACGCACGTAGAAGGAAGCGCGGTTATATTATTGCGCGATAGCGAAGGTTACGCTTGCTTTGAACTGGTGCAAGATACGAATTATTCGCATCACCTGCGAGCTAAGGCTAATTATTCTTGCCTATTACCTACTAGTGCGTCGCTCTGCTGTATGACATGTGACTCCGTAACAGTTTGTGCTGCTTCAGTGTCCATGACCTGCGGTAGTTGTGGCAAGGGCGATGGGGGACAGATATAGTTGATAGAGCACCTGGGATAAGCGCCATGAAATTACAAGTTATCGCTATTTGGGTCGCCTGCCTAGTCGCATGTAGCTCTTCGCTCTGCGCACAGTTCGGTGTGCCGATCTCAAATCGAGTGTTCCTTCTTGAGATTAAGGAAGATGCATCAAAGAGCCATGTGTCTTTTGTTAATATTCGAGAGGGAGCTATGGTAACCATTCGCAGCGATACGCAAGGGTATTGGTTCGGTATCATTCCTGTCCTCAAGGAGAAGTCCGTCCAGTGGATTCCATTTAGTCTTAAAGCCCGGGAGGGTGGTGCTGCGGACCTGGTTCAAACAGAGATGCGATCCGTCATGGATATCGCCAGCCCAGCAACTCTTGGAGTGAAAAACATCAAGTTTTATGTTAGCATCATAAAAGTGGAGGAGCGTAGATTTCCAAATCAGCAACTAACAGATCCGCGCGGTAAGGATCCTCGCTACTTGCAAAAAATATATGGTGCTTCAGGTGGTGGAATTTGTTGCGTCAGCTGCTCGGACATGACTGTTTGCGGGACTGACGTTAAGATGGCTTGTGGCGAATGTAACGCTCGATAAATGTCTCTGGCTAGCTAAATAGGGCTTGTCTTACATTGAGTGGCCCGATGCCCCTGTAGGTTTAGCTTTTTGATCGCATGATACTGTGGCTTAGACGGTCGGGATTCCGTGCATCATCTCGCAAACCGTTTTCGTAGCAAAGATAGGCCACTCAAGAGGGCAAGCAGGCTGCTGATCAGGAGCATGCAAGTCTGGCCAGTAGTTATGCCTTGACTCTTAATTGAACCTATGTGTATTGCGCCTTCAGTAGTATAAGCGTATTGTTCTCCTAGCGCGGACACATGGTCGACCACCGATGGTGTGTTTATTTTGAACGTCCCTCCTTTTGCTAGAAAGTAGACAGAATTATAGCGGCCAGATGCTAGAAGTACGCTCTCGGCCGCGAACACAAGCGAGTGTACTGGTTGGTCTAATTGCGCTAGAGTTTTTTCAGTATTCCTTTCCAGCAGGACGATTCTTCCAGACTCCGTGCCTATAGCGACTTCTCGTTTTGGTGATAGCGCTGCGGTAGAACCGCTTAGATGATTCGGACGAAAGAGCGCAAGAAGATTTATCTTGTCCTTTCCGTAAGTATGTATTACGCAAAAATCGCCAGTCTGCCGAGAGCCTGTGAGCAGTGGATTTCCTTTTGAAAATAACTCCCAGTCGCCATCTTCCAGCCAGCTGCCGGCACGGCCTTTTGTTAGGGGGTGCCCTCCCCAGAGTTCAAGCTTTCCGTCTGCATGAATCAGGCATAAGGCTGCATTCTCGATGAAGGCTAACGTCAATGTCTTGCTGCCAGATACTTCTGCCTCCTCGGGGTTTGAGATGCCGTGCTGTGGCAAAGTAGACTGATGTAATTTGTTCTTCCAAACCCAGGCAAGCTGTTGGCCATCTTGTGAGATAGAGTAGATTACTCCATCATGAAGTTCTTTCTTTTTTTGGTAGATCAGGGAGGCTGATGCGGGTGCCCTTAGTGCTTCCGAAGTGAGGTTGAGGCTTTGTTTAGATAGCTTGCCATTGGTATGCCAAAAGGTAACGCTGGCTTGATGGTCCTTGGTATGGCTAATTACGATCAGGGTGTGAGGGTCTTTGAACCAAATATCTTCAATGTTTCCGTCCTCTTGGGCTCGGTAAGATTCTTTTGGTAACATTGCTTCATGTTCCCGCAAGGCCATGAAGCTGTAAGAGAAGAGGGATAGTACAGAAATAATAAAGGTGATTAGGGGGATTCGATGGCTTCTCATAATGCGCAGATCCTAGTCCCCGCAAGAGCCGCAGAGATAAGATATATGATTGCCCATGTTGGAGCAAATTTTTATAGAATTGCACGTAAAGCAGCATAGACCCTTCCCGGTTCTGAGAGAGTCGTGGCTCGTTCTGCATGTGGGCTCAGTGCTAAGAGAGGTATCAGGCAATGCGGTTTGCAGGATGTTGTCAATATACATGCTGACACTTGCGTCTGTTTTGCTTATGTATCGCCAAGTTCCCTTGGCTATTGTAACAGTATCTATTTTGGCATCTATGGCTGAGCTTCCTGCGCCATTGGATGTGTCTTCGTATGTGGCAACTTTCACCGGCTTATCGATTCCTTCCGCATCTGGCTCAAGGCAAAGCCAGTAGCCATCCTCTTCATTACGTATGCTAATCACGCTGCGCTCATTTACCTTAAAGCTCGCCACCCCAGTGTCTTGTGTCAGGCCGATTCTTCCGTCAATTCTGTAGGGCCAATGCTCTGGTGCATGACATCGCACCTGCAAGGAGATGGCCAAAAAAAGTATGAATGTTGATTTAGATCTCATTGAGTAGCGGAATCCCTAGATCTTCTTTTTGATAATTTCGGAAAGAACATCTAGTATTGCTTGGTTGGTTTGTATCTCATTTTCAGGCTTTTCGTTTAGAGCTCCGCTTCCGTATCCAAGCTTTACAAATTCCTGCAAAACGCTACGCTGTAAGTCGGTATCCTGGCCTGCGCAGCGAAAGGCTACATAAAAGCGACGTACAGCGAGATCATCACGCTCGGCCTTTATGACCTCATCAAGGTGGTGTCGATACACCATGGCAAGGTATCTTAGGACAGCCAAGAAAAACGATGCAACTACAATTCCGAGTGTAAGGCGTTTTAAGAGTTCTGTTATACGGCTCTCGCCCGAATTTAACTTGGTTTCTATGCTCGGGAGAAGTGCCTGGAGTCGTTCGACCGAGGACTGAATGGGAGATAGCGTTGCAGCATTGCTGCCAATTAACTCTTCAAGGTTAACCATGGAGTTCTGTAGTCGAACGCCGAATTGATTGTGCTGCGATTGCATTGTTTGAGCGGTACGCTCAATCGAGCCTAGAAGAGTGGCTAACTGTTCGGTGGGAGAACCTGAAGCAAGGGACATGCGAATCTCATGCTTCAATGCGTCTTCGCTAAGAATGGGTTGAAAGACGACGCCTTGAGCTTTAGCCTCTCTGGTACAGTTAACGATATTTGCAATAATGTTCTTTGCTTGCTGTTCAGATAACTTAAGGCTCGTAAGCGTCTGCAAGATCTCTTTATTAGTATCGAACAACTGTTCAATGCGCCGTGGGGTTCCGGCGGCACTTTCGTTAACCAAAATGTATCCTAATCCTACGAGGATGAAGACGAAAAGAACTCCCATTGACAGTGTTGAGTAGAGGAAAAAACGTGCCGATCTTTGGAAGCGTTCTCTTCTCTCGGCAATGCTCTTCAATAAATAAGGAACGTAGTCAAACCCGTATTCATGATCTTTATCTCCCTTTGGTAGTGCATTACTGAGTGTGGAGAGAAATTCATTAGAATCAAAGAAGCGAAGTAATAATTCCTTCATTCGCAGGTCTAAATTTTGGGCCTCAGTGCCACCAAGGACGCTCTCTGGATTTAAGGGTAGCCAAAAACCGATCAGGAGAGAGGGTAGACACATCAGCATGCCAGTAAGGGTCGTTCCGATGACTGTGCTCGGCAATACTCTTTGCCCGTATGTTGCTAAGGCAAAGGCAATGAAAAATGCGACGTAGCTCAAGACGAATGCTGAAGCCAGTGTCGGGGTGGAGAGCATAAATGGCTTCATGCCTGTTTTATGATTTCGTGCTAACCAATTCTTGTAAGCATTCCCGACGATAAACCCCAAAATAGGCGATATCACCGGTATGGGATTCAGATATGGCGGCAAGCCCAAATACGTCGATAAGATACTGGATAGTGCGAGGCTTACGCCTAGTAGGAAGGCGAACGGGACTAAGATCCTAAGGTGGAGCAGGGCTAATATTTGTCGAGTCATGTAAAAATTTCAATAATCAGTGCGGAGTAGGATGCGTCAGTCACAATCCATAGAGATCCTGTAGGAGCACTATAGATTCATAGAGTTAGTTGAATTGACTTCTTCGAGACTGAGATTATACAGGAGTCTCATGAGTTAAGAAAGCCAAGCTCTCGTGCATCCTCCTGTCCTGGATCTATCTTCCCGACCTACTCCGCATCTCCGAGGGATGGTCTGCCTCTACGATTGCCACCTTCCGTCATCTTTGGGCAGAGGGTTGTGGCGCCAGCCTTCTTGGCTGTTGACGGAGATCCGGAGATGCGACGCGAGGTGCCAGCCGATTCTCAGGCTGGCGCGCGGTGAGGTATGCTGGGATATACCGAAAGAGGTATAACGAGGCATGGCTTGGTCCCCGACAACCCCAGATCCCTCCAATGGATTGGCTCGGCGAAGAAGGACCTGCTGGCCTTTCCCAGCGATGTGGTGGACGACCTCGGGTATGCCCTGAGCGTCGTCCAGCATGGCGGTATGCCACCGGCGGCCAAGGCATGGAAGGGTGAAGGACCGGGTGTTTTTGAGCTGGTCGAAGAACATCGTGGCGATGCGTTCAGGGCCGTCTACACGGTGCGCTTTGAGCAGGCGGTCTATGTCCTGCACTGTTTTCAGAAGAAGTCGCCCTCGGGCGTGCGCACGGCCAAACAGGACGTCGTCCTGATCCATGAGCGCCTGAGAACGGCACAAAGCGACTACGAGGTACGTTATGCGAAAAAAGAAGACTGAGACTGAGACGAAGACTGTCGACGCGGGAAGTGGGGACGTGCTGGTGGATCTTGGTTTCCCGGACGCCGACGAACGGAAGCTGCGCGTGCAGCTCGCGATGCGGCTCAACGAGTTGATCGCGGCTCGCCGCTTGACCCAGGCGCGCGCTGCACAGTTGTTCGGCATTCCGCAGCCCCATGTCTCGGAGCTGAAGAACTACAAGCTGAACCGATTCTCCTCAGAACGGCTGCTGCGTTTCGTTACTCTCCTCGACCGCGATGTCGAGATCATCATCCGGCCAAAGGCAAAGGGGCATGCGTCAGGAGTCGTGTCTGTGTTGGTCGCGACCTGAGTACCTACACAGAGGCCGTCCGCCGGGCGCGGCTCCGCTCAGAGAGCAGAGGGCGCCCAACACCTAATGCTGCAGAATCGCGTTCCAAACCAACGGATGACTCCCAACCGTCGATCCCCGCCAAACCGGATTGATCGCGAACAGCAGCACGTGCCCCTTGCCGACCGGCACTTCGACCACCGCGGCCCGGCGCGCCAGCTCACCACCTCCCTCGAGCAGGCCGGAGACCAGCAGGTCGTCGGCGTCGCCGAAACGCACCACGGTCTTTGGGCGGAGGGCTTCGGGGATCACAGAGGGATTGTTGCGCAGCTCTTCGATCTCTAGCGGCCTCGCTTCCCAGCGCTCGACTTTCGTGGGGGTGGGGCGCGTGGGCTGGGCGGGGCGCCCCTGGGGAGTGTCGGTGTCCTTGGGGCCGCCGCGGCCGGTGGGGCGGTCGGCTTCCTCTTGGGCCCAGCCTCCGGCGGCGGAGTTGCTCAGCTCGAAGCTCATCCCCTCGGCGCTGTAGACGGAGAGGCGATCTCCCAGGCCGGCGACGAGGGGGGAGGTGGGGTCTGGGAAACGGGCGTCGAGGACGCTGCCGACCACCTTGAGGTTCTTGGGGTTCGCGACCCGCACGCCGGGGGCCAGGCCGGTGGCGATCATCAATTGCGCGGTGTCCTCGACTCCGACCAGCAGGCCCCCCTGCTGCACGAACTGGCGGAGGTGATCGAGACCGGCGAAGCCCAGGCCGGGGCGCATGTCGTCGGTGGCGTCGATCTTCCCGAGGTTCGGCGTCTCCGGCGTCGTCTTCCAGGGCATCGGCTCGCCCCACATCGGCAGGCCGTTGACGATGCGCAGCGGATCCCCGACTCCCACGGGCGGGAAGAGGATGACGTCGTATCGCTCCCCCAGGCTCGCGTCGGCGGCGACGTCCTGGGTGCTGATGTAGGTGTAGGGGATTTTCAGCAGATCGAGGCGCTGGCGCCACCAGCCCTCGGTCTGGGTGTTGAGCCAGGTGTGCAGCAATGCGATGCGCGGCTTTCCGATGGGGCGCGTCGCGATCTTGGGCGCGGCGGCGACCGTCTCTACCGTGACGCCGGCATCAATGGCGGCGCGGTCTAGCGCGTCCTTGGCGATTCCTCGCACCAGCCAGGTACCGCGCGGGTAGTCTTGCCCGCCGGCCTTGAAGGGCTCGGAGGCGGCTTCGACCTTGGCGTCCCCGAGCGCGTAGCGGAGGCTGAACATGGCGTCGTCGCCGTGCTGCGCGACGATGAAGACGGGGCCACCACCCGTCACGCCGCCTCGCGGCCGGGCGGGGATCTCGGCGCGGCTCATCGACGCGGCCAGCACCTGGCGGTCGGTGACGCGGACGGCCTCGGTGTCGAACAGAGCGGGGAAGCTCCAGCCGGTGTCGTCGTAGGGGTGCTTCTGCGGATCGTCGGGGCTCCAGTACTGGCGGTCGAGCAGGGCGTCGGCGATGCGGCTGTAGGGCTGGTCCATGCGCACGACGTAGCTGCCGGCGGGGAACTTCCGGGTCGCCGGGGTTTTATCCGCTTTCGTGTCGCTCTTTTCCTTGTCGGATGGCTTGGTTGGGCTCTCCACGGCCACGGTGAACGCCTTGTCGGCGCGCGAGATCTCGACGTGCTGCAGCCGCAGCACCCGCAGCAGCTCGGCCTGGGCTCCTGGCCGCCGGTCGTCGGCGGGGAGGACGTAGGCCGCCGGCCCTTCCTTCTCGGGCTTGATGATCGAACGCTTGCTCTTCGCCCAGAAGTTCCGCAGCAGCAGCTCGCGGTTCTCCGCCGTGAAGGCCAGCGAGACCAGGAGACCGGTCTGCTGATAATTGTTGTTGTTGCGCTGCGACCAGGAGACGGTCCGGTAGGGCGGGTCCTGGCGGTACCAGGTGCGGGACGTTTCGTCGGCATCGAGCTCGCGGGTCTCGGTGTCGGCGCCGCCGTTGCCGAAAGTCTCGTAGAGCCGCGAGACGCCGTTGTGCATCGCCGCCATGAACATCAGATAGCCCGGGCTCCAGGTGTCGAAGTTACCGTGGGTGTAGACGCCCGGCATCCCGAACCTGGTCATCTGGGCGACGTTCATCCACCCGAACAGTTGCCATTCGTTGGTGAGGAGGGGATCGACCCAGGCGTTGTAGGGGCCGTCGCCCACGGTGTTGTCGTAGAGGAACGGCACCGACTCGTGCAGGTCGTGCAGCACCTGGGCGTGCCAGCCGAGATAGGTGTCGAGCACCTGCCGGGAGAGGGAGAGCGTGAGGCCCATGGCGTCGCGGTTGTTGTCGTGCGCCACGTAGTGCCCCCAGTACATCAGGCGGGGCGGGGTGGCCTTGGGGTGCGCGAGGTGCCAGCGGTAGACGTCCACCATGCGGTCGCGGCCGTCGACCTCGACGACCGGGGTGATCAGGGTGATCACGTTGTCGCGGATGGAGCGGATGTACGGGCTCTCGTCGACCGCCAGCCGGTAGGCGAGCTCCATCAGCGCGGTGGGCGAGCCGGTCTCGGGGGAGTGGATGGTGCCCGTGATGTAGTAGACCGGAACGCTCGCGGTGATCAGGCCCTCGGCGCGCGCGTCGTCCAGCTTCAGGAGCCGCGGGTCCGCCAGTTGCGCCAGCCGCGCGTCGTTCTCTTTCTGCCCCTCGAGGTTCTTCTCCGAGCTGACCGCCACCGCGATCCGCTCGCGCCCCTCTTCGCTCGTCCCGATCGAGATCACCCGCACCCGCGGGCTCGCCGCCGCCAGCATCCGGAAGTAGCGGTGCACGTCCGCCGCGTACGGCAGGATCCCCGGCGCTCCGGCGACGTCGCCGAGCACCGCGCTCGGGCTCGGCACGGTCGTTGACGCCGGCAGGTAGTCGGTGAGCGGCGAGTTGAACTCCGGCGCCGTCGTGTACTTGCGGATCTTCGCCGTGGCGTCGGCATCGATGGGCTGATCGAGATTGGGCTTGAGCTCGGCGGGAACGCGGGTCTGGGCGGCCAGGGGAGCCAGCACGGTCGACGACAGCAGGACGGCAAGGGCGAATCGGCGCATTCGTAATCCTCCGGGGCGCATCCTATCTCTTCTCCGCGATACCCAGATTCACAAGCCTTGACACTCTAGGCATCGTTGCCTAACATGCCTGGGCGTTCTAGGTATGGCTGAAACCGGGAGGTGAACGAGTGCCAGAGAAGAAAGCGGACCTGCTGCAGGGCACGCTCGACATGCTCATCCTGAAGGCCGTGTCGCTGGGGCCTCTGCACGGCTACGGGATCATCCAGCGCATTCACCAGATGTCCGGCGAGATGCTGCAGGTGGAGCAGGGGTCGCTCTATCCGGCGCTCTACCGGATCGAGCAGCGGGGGTGGGTCTCCTCGCAATGGGACGTCAACGAGACGGGGCGGCGCGCCAAGTTCTACACGCTCAGCGAGGCCGGCCGGAGCCATCTCGAGGCGGAGGAGGCGAGCTGGGACCGCCTGGTGCTCGCCATCACCAAGATGCGGCAGGCCACCTGAGGAGCGATGGCGGCCATGAGTCTGCTCAAGATTTTCTCGGCGCGCCTGCACGGCCTGCTCCGGCGCGAGGCGGTGATCGAGGACATGGCGGAGGAGATGCGCCTCCATCTCGAGATGGCGACGGAGGCCAACGTTGAGAGGGGCATGCCGCCGGCGGAAGCGCGGCGGGCGGCGCTCCGGAGCTTCGGCAATCTGGACAGCATCAGGGAGCGGGCCTATGCGGTCCGCGGAGGCGGCATGGCAGAGACTTTCTTGCAGGATCTCCGGTACGGCGCGCGGGTTCTCGCCAGGAACTTAGGCTTCACGTTGATCGCGGTGCTCACCCTCGGCCTGGGGATCGGCGCCAACACGGCCATCTTCTCGGTGGTCGACGAGCTGCTCCTGCGCCCGCTGCCCTACGCCGACGCGGAGCGGCTCGTCCTGGTCTGGGAGGTCACCCCAAAGGGCGATCACCAGAACGTGACCTCGCGCGCCAATTTCCGGACCTGGCGCGAGCAGAACACGACGTTCGAGGGGATGGCGGCGTTCTCCGACCAGCGTCTCAACCTGAGCGGCGACGGCGAGCCGGAGGAGCTGGCGGCCCAGTTCGCCACCCCGGAGCTGTTCCAGGTCCTGGGCGTCAAGCCGATCCTCGGGCGGGGCATGACGCCGGCGGACGGCCGGAAGGACGCGCCCCACGTCGCCGTCCTGAGCCATGGCCTTTGGCAGCGGCGGTTCGGGGGGGACCCCGGGATCGTTGGCAAGCCGATCACGCTCAACGGCGCGCCGTTCGTCGTGGTCGGCGTCCTCCCCGCGGGTTTTCAGTGGCACGTGGAAAAAAATTCGGGAACGGGCAAGTCCGCCGAGCTCTGGACGGTGCTCACGATGCCCACGGAGGAGGGGCCCAGCCTGCGCGGCCGGTTCCTCTCGGTGGTGGCGCGCCTGAAGCGCGGCGTCTCCCTGCCGGCGGCGGAGGCCGAGATGAAGACCATCGCGGCCCGGATCAGTCAGGCGGAGCCGGAGTACAGCAAGGGGGTGGGGACGGAGATCATCCCACTGCGCGAGCAACGGGTCGGCAACGTCCGGCCCGCGCTCCTGATCCTGCTCGGCGCGGTCGGCTTCGTGCTACTGATCGCGTGCGCCAACGTCGCGAACCTCCTGCTCTCCCGCGCCGCGGCCCGCGAGAAGGAGATCGCGCTGCGGACGGCGGTCGGCGCCCACCGCCTGCGGGTCGTCCGGCAGTTGCTCACCGAGAGCATGCTGCTCGCCCTGCTGGGGAGCCTGCTCGGTCTGGCCTTCGCGGGGTGGGGCATCCGGGCGCTGGTGGCGTTCAGCCCGCGCGATCTGGTCGATCTGCACGGCGTCCACCTCAACCTGCCGCTGTTCGTCCTGACGCTGGCGGTTTCGCTGGCGACGGGGATCCTCTTCGGCTTGGCGCCCGCCCTCGAGGCGACGCGCCTGAACCTCAACGACGCCCTCAAGGAAGGGGGGAAGGGGGGCGGAGGGCAGGGCGTCCGCAGCCGGCGCCTGCGCGGCGCCCTGGTGATCGCGGAGGTCGCCCTGGCGCTGGTGCTGCTGGTTAGCGCGGGGCTGCTGGTGAAGAGCTTCGTCCGCCTGCGGACGATCGACACCGGATTCGACACGAAGAACGTGCTGACGATGGTGGCGCGCCTGTCGGGCAAGAAGTACGGCGCCGACCCGCAGGTGGTCAGTTTCTTCCGCGAGGCCACGGAGCGCATCCGGGCTCTCCCCGGCGTCCGCTCGGTCGGCGCGGTGAACTACCTGCCGCTGTACGGCGGGCTCGGCGCCCGGACCGGCTTCACCGTCGAGGGGCGGCCCGGACCGCCGCTGGGCGAGGGGCCGTCGGTCGACGTGCGGGTGACCGACCCCGGCTATTTCAACGCGATGGGCATCCCCCTGCTGCGCGGCCGCAATTTCACCGACGTCGAGGCCCGGGAGGCGCGGCACGTCGTGCTGATCAGCGAGTCGATGGCCCGGCGGGACTTCCCGGGAGAAAATCCGCTGGGGAAGCGCATCACCGTCCCGATGTCCGAAAACCCGGTGCCGGCGGAGATCGTCGGCATCGTCGGCGACGTCCGCTACGAGAGCCTGGTGGGCCAGGCGGAGCCGACCGTCTACTTCCCGCACCCGGAGCTCGTCTACGATGCCATGACCCTGGTCATCCGCACCACCGGCGATCCCGGGGAGATGGTCCCCGCAGTGCGGCGCGTGTTGCGCGCGATCGATCCGAACCAGCCCGTCTCCGATGTGCGGACGATGGATCAGGTGATGATCGAGACGGTGGGCCGCGCCCGCTTCAACACGATTCTGCTCGGGCTCTTCGCGGCGCTGGCGACCCTGCTGGCGACGGCCGGCATCTTCGGCGTGATGAACTACTCGGTGACCCTGCGGACCCGCGAGATCGGGCTCCGGATGGCGCTCGGCGCGCCGCGGAGACAGGTGCTGATGCTGATCCTGAGGCAGGGGCTGCTCCTCACCTCGCTCGGCATCGGCATCGGACTGCTCGGCGCGCTGGCCCTGACGCGCCTGATGTCGGGCCTGCTGTTCGGCGTTGGCTCTACGGACCCGGCGACGTTCGCGGCCATCGTGCTGCTGCTCACGGCCGTGTCGTTGATCGCCTGTTACATCCCGGCCCGGCGGGCGACGCGCGTCGACCCCTTGATCGCCCTGAGGTACGAGTAGGCGTTGCAAAAATAGTAGGAGAGCCGATGGCGTAGGATGGGTCGATCATGACCCTGCGCGAGATCATGGAGCTGGCATCACGGAGCGGTGTCCTCTCGTTCGCGATCGGCTTGCCGGCGTCCGAGCTGTTCCCCCGCGAGGCGCTCGCCGAGCAGGCGTCCCGCGTGCTGCGCATGGACGCCTCGTCCCTCCAGTACGGGCTCCCGTACCAGCCGCTCAAGGCGCGGATCGTCGAATTGATGTCCCTGCGGGGCGTCCGCTGCACGGAGGAGCAGATCTTCCTCACCTCCGGCGCCCAGCAGGGGATGGATCTCCTGAGCCGCCTGCTTCTCCCTCCGGGCGGGCAGGTCCTGTTCGAGCGGGCCATCTACGACGGCATCCGGCTGGCGACCCGGGGCCAGCGTCCCGAGATCCTGACCGTCGCCGCCGATCTCGACTCCGGCATGGACGTGGACGCGGTCGAGGCCCTGCTCGCCGGCGGCGCGCGCCCGGCGTTCCTCTACGCGATTACCGACGGCCACAACCCGCTGGGCGTCAGCCTGAGCGCCGGAAAGCGGCACCGCCTCGCCGGGCTGGCGCGCCGGTACCGGATGCCCATTCTGGAGGACGACGCCTACGGGTTTCTCTATTACGGCGAGGAGCCGGCGCCGCCGATCCGCGCCCTGGAGGAGGAGTGGGTCTTCTACCTCGGGTCGTTCTCGAAAATCCTCGCGCCCGCGCTGCGGGCGGGCTGGGTGGTCGTGCCCCCGGAGCTCGCGGCCTGCCTCTCGCCGTTGAAGCACGGCGTAGACCTCGATACGCCCTCCCTCGGCCACCGCATGATTTCGGCTTATCTGGAGTCGGGGCTCCTCCCCGCCCATCTGGCGATGCTGCGCGAGGAGTACCGGCGCCGCCGGGACGCGATGCTCGCGGCCCTGCGGGAGCACTTCCCGGCCGAGGTCGTGTGGAACCACCCCACGAGCGGCATGTTCGTCTGGGCGGAGCTGCCGCCCGGCCTCGACGCCGCCGAGCTGCTGCGCAATGCCGTGGAGACGGAGAGCGTCGCCTTCAGTCCGGGCGTGGTCTTCTGCGCCGGAGACCCGGGCGGCGACCGTTCGATGCGGCTGAACTTCACCAGCCTCCCGCCGGAGCGGATCGAAGAGGGCATCCGCCGCCTCGGACGGGCGATCCGGGCCGTGATGGAAAGGTCAGACCGCGCTTAGATCTCGCAGGGCCTCGCCCAGAGCCCGCCGTGCCCCCTCCCGCACCGGATCCTCATCCAGAGGATCCATGTAAAGGACCTGGTACCCGAGCCGGAACATCCGCCGCACCCAGTCCGCGTCCCCTCCGATCCCCCAGAGGTGATCGGTATCCACGATCACCACTTTCCTGCCATCCGCCGGCGGAGGGTTTTTGCGCCAGCCCCCCTTGTTGCCGGGGGAGATCCAGTCGGCGGGGCTATTGAAAAGGTCTTCGTTGCGATTGCCGGGGAAGGTGGCCGTCATGCCGATGGGATGACGGCCGGAATCGATCACTTTCAGCGAATCGATCAGATGATATTGCCAGGGGACCGACTCCCTCGGGCTCTCGTTCGAGATCTCCCAGAGAACGTGATCGAGATCCCCCACGGTCTCCACGACCTTTTGAATATAGGTCTTCTGGAGGCCCGTGATCTCCGGGACGCGCAGGGTGTGGACGTCCGAGCCCTCGCCGCGGGCGTCGGGGTCGCCGTCGATGCGGTGGATGTTGTTCTCGCGGTTAAAGGGGTGGCGGTCCCAGGGGTTGCCCTCGCCCTTGTTGTGGATCGACCAGCCGTTGAAGAGCATCACCGAGACATGGAAGCCCCGTTCGCCGGCGCGGACCACCCGGCCGCGGAGGCGGTCGAAGTACTCGGGATCGAAGCGGGTGAGGTCGAAGCGCGGGCGGCCGTCGAGAGCGCGGCCGGGGCCGGTGCGCTCGTAGACGCGGGGGTGGAGGTCGTGCGTCCAGGCCTCGTGGGCCCAGAGGCGGATGAAATTGTGCCCCCAACGGCCGAGGCGGTCCAGGTAGCGCTCGAAGTCGAAGCCGCCGGGGCGTTCGGCGTTGTCGATCAGACTGTCCCAGTGATGGGAGCCGGCGAGAACGACGCGGCGGCCCGCGGCGTCCGCGAAGTAGCGGGGGTCGGTGGGGTGGACGCGGAGGGGGGGCATGGCGGGATCCGGAGGCGCTGAAACGATCCGCTATGATTGCGCATTCTTCCGTGGAGGCGAAGCGCGATGCACGTCGGAATCGATCTCGGGACGACCAACTCCGTTCTGGCCACTTTCGATGGGACCACTCTCTCCGTGGTGCCGAATGCGCTGGGGGAGATGCTGACCCCTTCCGTGGTGCGGGCCGACGCCCGCGGCGCGCTCCTGGTGGGGCGGCGCGCCTTCCGGTTCCTGGAGACCGATCCGGCCAACACGCGGGGCGAGTTCAAGCGGCTGATGGGGACCGAGGAGCGGCTCCGGTTCGAGGCCGCCGGGAAGACCTTCCTGCCGGAGGAGCTCTCGGCCCAGATCCTGACCTCGCTGCTGGCGGACGCCGAGGCGGCCCTGGGCTACCGGCCGGCGGCGGCGGTGATCTCCACGCCGGCCCTGTTCGAGCTCCCTCAGAACCATGCCACGATGCAGGCGGGCAAGCTCGCGGGCCTCGCCGAGGTGGCCCTCATCCAGGAGCCCGTCGCCAGTGCCATCGCCGCCGGCTGGCGGGCGGACTCGGAGGGGTTCTGGCTGGTCTACGACCTGGGCGGGGGCACGCTGGACGTCTCCCTCCTCGAGACCCGCGAGGGGTGGCTGCGGGTGGTCGATCACGGCGGCGACAACTTCCTGGGCGGCAAGGACTTCGACAACGTCCTGACCGATTGGGCGGCGGCCCGGCTGGCGGCGGAGACCGGCCGGCCGCCGCTCAGCCGGGCCAATCCGGCCCATCGCCGGGCGCTGGGGAAGCTCAAGGCCGCCTGCGAGCAGGCGAAGATCGATCTCTCGCGCCTGGAGCGCACGTCGATCGTCTGCGCCGAGCTGCTGCTCGATCCGGCGGGAGAGCCGGTGGACGCCGACGTGCCGGTGAGCCGCGCCGAGCTGGAGAGCCTGGTGGCGCCGCTGATCGAGCGCAGCCTCGGCGCCTGCCAGACGGTGCTGGAGCGGAACCGCGTGGGCGCCGACGACGTCGGCCGGGTGGTCTTCGTGGGTGGTCCCACGCTCATGCCGGCCTTGCGGGCGCGGATCGGCGGCTTTTTCGGCGGCCGGGCGGCCGAGGGGATCGATCCGATGACTCTGGTCGCGCGGGGCGCCGCCCTCTACGCCGCCACCGTGGGCCTGAGCGCGCGGCCGGCCGCGCCGGCCGCCAAGGCGCCCACGGGAATGGTCGTGCGGATGGAGCACCCGGCGGTGACGGCGGACACCGAGCCGTTCGTGGTCGGGCGCTTTCTGCCGGAGAAGGGGGAGGCCCTGCCGGCGCGTGTGAGGATCGTCCGGCGGGACGGCGGCTTCGCCGGCGAGGAGGCCGCGGTGAGCCCGGAGGGGAGCTTCGTGGTCCAGGTCCGGCTCGAGCGCCACTGCCAGAACCATTTTCGTCTCTCCGCGTTCGACTCCGCCGGCCGGGAGTTGGAGCTGAGGACGCCGGAGATCGCCATCGTTCACGGCGTTTCGATCGCCGACCCTCCGCTCTCCCGTAGCGTCGGAGTCGCCTGCTCGGACGACACGGTCAAGCCCTATTTCGAGAAGGGGACGCCCCTGCCGGCGCGGCGGATGGCGGTGCACGAGACGATCCGGCGCGTGGCCGCCGGGAGCGCCGAGGACGCGCTGGCGATCCCGGTGGTCCAGGGTGAGTTCGCCACCGCCCATCTCAACCGGCTGATCGGAACCCTGCAGATCCGCGGCGCCCGGCTGAAGCGCGACCTGCCGGCGGGCTCGCGGGTGGAGGTCATGCTGCACCTGGACCGCTCGGGCCAGCTCCACGCCCGCGCCGACCTGCCGGCGGTGGGGGAGAGCTTCGAGGACGTGGTCCACGTGCTGGTGCCCTCCGCCTCTCCCGAGGTGCTGGCGGCCGAGCTCGCGGCCGCGGAGCAGCGGGTCGCCGAGGTGCGGCGGCGCGGGTTCGCCGGCGGCGATCCCGCCCTGGTGCGGACGATGAACGGGGCCGCCGAGCTGCTCGCCGAGGCGCGGAGCGGTCTGCAGGCGGCGCAGGGTGGCGACGCCGACGCCGCGGCCCGGGTCCACCGTCTCCTGCTGGATCTGAACGGCGCGCTCGAAGCCACCGAGTCGCAGCTCGACTGGCCGGCCTTCGAGTTCGAGGCGGACGAGGAGATCGAGCGCTCGCTCTCCTGGATCTTCAACCTCGGCACGCCGGCCGAGCAGCAGCTCTGCGAGCGCGCCCTCCACGCCGTGGCGGAAGCCCGGGAGACCCGTAACGCCGTGGCCCTGGAACGCCAGACCCGGGTGCTCAGGACGCTGGCGAACGCCGCCTGTTCCCGCGATCCGCGCTCGCCCGGCTGGAGTTACGACTGGTATCTGGAGCATGCGGCGGAGGCCACCGATCCGGAGCGGCTCCGCGCCCTGCTCGACGAGGGGCAGAGGGCCCGCGACCGCGGGGATCAGGCGGAGCTGCGGCGGATCAACGGTCAGATGGACCTTCTCTTCCCGGGCACCGCCGAGGAGCGCGCCCGCAGCTTCGGATCGGGGGTGCGCTGATGGCGGCTCCCAGCCCGGAGTGCGAGAACCTCCTCCAGCGCCATCTCGGCAACCCCTTCCTGGTCCTCGAGCTCTCCCCCGCCGCGGGACGGGAGGAGCTCGAGCGCCAGGGGGCCAAGCTGCTGGCGATGCTGGCCGCCGGCCTCGCCGCCGCGGCGAGCTATGCCACCCCCCTGGGAAGCCGCGAGCGGACGCCTGAAATGGTCCGGTCGGCGCTGGCCGAGCTGCGCGACCCGGCCCGGCGGCTGGCCCATGAGTGGTGGGTGAAGGGCTTTTCGGCGGGGGCCGAGTGAGATGGCGTTCCCGGTCGTACCGCTCATCTGGCTGCTGATCGGCCTGTATCGCGCGCTCAAGGGGCGCGACGGGAATCCGTCCGCCGGTCAACGCCGGGCGGCGGCGGAGATCACGGGGCCGCTGGGGGTCAGCCGCGGCTTTTACATCGCTCTCTACCTGTCCTTCATAACGCTCCCGCTGGGGCTCTTCGGGATGGCGCTGGCGGCCGAGGAATTCGACGACAACCTCTCCCTGGCGTTGCTGGCCGGCGGCCTCTGCGTCTATGCGTCTCTCCAGGGGCCGCACTGGCTGGCTTGGCGAGTGCTGGCGCCGCGGGGGTGGATCCGCGCGGCGAGGGTGGTGCTCTGGCCGGCGTTCCATCTGAGCCGCGACGATCGGAGAGGAGCGGCTCAGCTCCTCGAGGCCGCCTACGGCGAGGGCTGGCAGCCGGGCCCGGGCAAGGTGACGGTCTGGACGGCCTTCGCTCTGGCTCTCGAGGCCGAGGAGGAGGATCCGCGGCGCGCGGACCTGATCCTCGCCGGGATTCACCGGTTCGGCAAGCTCCCCCGGAACCGTCTGAAGACCCAGGGCATGGAGCTCGTGGCCTGGCCCGCGCTCCGCCGGCACGACTGGCGGCGCGTCCAGCGGCGCGTCGAGGAGGGGCGCGGCCGCGGCGTGCGCCTGCTGGGACGGATCGCCAGGGCCCATCTCGAGGCTGCGCCGTGGCCCCCTTTCCTCTGGCTCGCCTGGGCTCTGGCGCCAAACCGGCGGGCCACCCTGCCCTACGTCAAGGAAGCCCTGGCGGCGGGGCGAAAGCGGGGACCGGCCTCTCGTCCGGCACCTCGTCCGGCGGAGGATACCGGCAGCGTCTGGCTGCGCCACCTGCGGCTCCTCGAGCGGGCCGCCTCCGGCCGGACCGTCCGCGTGACCGAGCTGGAAGCTCTGGCCCGGGACTGGGAGGAGGCGCTGGAGGGCGCCGGACATTCCCGGATCCTGGCGCGGGGGCTGGAGCTCGGGATGCAGGACGTCGCCCGCGCGGCGAGCGCCTTGCGGGAGTCCCTGGAGAAAGAGCTCGAAACCCTCGCGGCGGTGGCCGAAGGGGCCTGGAGCCAGGGCGGGGGAGCGGGGCTCGCCGGGCTGCTGCGCTCGCGCCAGATCGAGGGGCTCATCCAACTCGCCGAGCGGGAGACGGCGGGCTTTCCCGCCAGCGGCGGCGTGGCCCGCGCGCTGGACCCGCCGCTCGTGGAGCTGGAGCGCTGGTACAGGTTCCAGCGCGACATCGAGCGGCTCCGCGCCGCGGGGGGGCGCGACGCGGTCCAGACCGCCTGGTTCAACGGCCTGCGCTACGTCGCCTGCAACTGGCCGGTCTATCTGGAGAGGGCCTACACCGAGGAATCCGCCTGGGCCTGCCGGGAGATGCACCTCTGGTGCGCGAGCCTCTCGGCGGAGGTCATGGACCAGCAGATCCATAGCCTGAGCGCCGACAACGCGGCCCGCTATCTGGGATGACGAATCGAGCCGCTGTAGTAGCATCTCCCGTCCGCTGGAGATGACCTTGCCCTTCAAGCCCACGAAAACCCTCTGGATTCTCTGCGTCGTTCTCGCGCTCGCCGGCTGCCGTGGCAAGGAGGGAACGGAGAGCGCCGCCGCCTCACCGTCGCCCGGTTTTCACGCGCCCCGGCGGGTGTTCTTCATCACGGTGGATACCCTGCGGGCCGATCACATGAGCCTGTACGGGTATCCGCGCGCCACCACGCCGAATCTCGAGAAGCTGGCGGCGGCCGGGGTGACCTTCGATCACGCGATCACCCAGTGGCCGAAGACGGGGAGCTCGTTCGCGGCGATGTTCACCGGGCTCTATCCGCACACCACCGGCCTCACCCACCGGGCGGCCCTGCGCATCCCCGCCCCCTACCTGACGCTGCCGGAGCTCTTCAAGGAGCAGGGCTACCAGACCTTCGGCGTGGTCTCGAACGCCGTTCTCGGGGCGAATCTCGGCTGGGGCACCGGCTTCGACGAGTTCCAGGAGACCTGGGGGGGCGGCGAGTTCCCGGACGAGCCCAAGCGGTTCCGGCCCCTGGCGAGCGCTCCCCGGGTGAACGAGCTCGCCCTGCCGCTGCTCCGCAAGTACGCCAAGGCGGACCGCCTCTTCGCCTGGATCCACTACTCGGACCCGCACGCGCCCTATATCCTGCCGGAGGGGGAGAAGAATCCCTTCCTGGGCGACGCCGTTTTCCAGGGCCCCGGCGACCGCCCGATCCCGGCCCGTATCGTCTCCAAGGGGTACACCCTCGAGGGGCACACCGATCTCAAGTACTACGTGGCCCAGTACGACGCCAACGTCCTGGTGGCCGACCGGCACATCCAGAAGCTGCTCGACGAGATGCGCTCGCTCGGGCTGCTCGAGGACAGCCTGATCGTCTTCGCCGCCGACCATGGCGAGGAGCTGGGGGAGCACAACTCCTGGTTCGAGCACGGGCCGCTGCCCTACAACACCACGGCCCACGTGCCGCTGTTCTTCGTGATGAACGGCCTGGCTGCCGGGAAACGCATCGACCGGCCGGTGGAGCTGGTCGACCTCTATCCGACCCTGCGGGACGCCATCGCGCCGGACCGCCAGATCCCCGGCATCGAGGGGCACAGCCTCTGGCCCCTGATCCGAGGGGATCAGATCCGGGGGGATCGGACCGGCGGGGCCGATCTCTTCCGCGAGGCGTTCTCGGAGGCCGGGCACCATCCGAACCTCTACCACAGCGTCCAGGAGGGCACCTGGAAGCTGATCTTCAACTCGGGCGGCAAGCACTCCCGCGCCGCCGACTCGCCCACCGGCGGCTTCGAGCTCTACGATCTGAAGACGGACCCCCTGGAGACGAACAACCTCGCCGCCACTCATACCGACGAGGTGCGCCGTCTGAAGCGCGCCCTGGTCGAGTGGATGCGGAAGGCCCGCGCCAGCGGCGGCGAGGAGGACGAGGGGAACGGGGAAACGGAGCGGGCGCTCAAGGCGCTCGGGTACGTGAACTAGGGGCGGGGAGGGCTACGTCCCCGCCGGCTTCGACTGCCCGAAGTTCGCCGACAGGATCGCGAGGTCGAGGCCGTCGATCCGGCCGTCGTCGTTGAAGTCGGCCTCGGCGTTGTAGTGGGTGTCGCCGCGCAGGGAGCCGAAGTGGAGGCCGAAGGCGATGAGGTCGGCGCCGTCCACCCGGCGATCCTGGTTGATGTCCCCCTGGAGAGTGCTGGTCGCCCCCTGGATCGTGAAGCGGGAGATCACGCGATCGATCGTGTTGGGCGGCGTCGCGAGGTCGCGCGACCGCAGGGATACGTTCACGGTGCCGCTGAGGGGAACCAGCGACTGGTAGGTGAGCGTGGCATGCATCGTCGTACCCTGCGGAACGGCCGCGACCTGCTGGCCGTTGACCAGCAGGAAGGTGTTCGCGAGGTCGATGCCGAGGCCGAAGTCCCAGACGTTCACCAGGATCGTCTCGTCGGGCTTGACCTTGGTGGCGCCGTTCACCGGATTGATGGTCCCGGGCACGGGGGAGACGGTGTCGATCCCCTGGATGACGTTGAAAAAGAGCCGGGCGAGGATGTCGTACCCCGCGGCGTTGGGGTGGCCCACATGGTCGTCCGGGTCTTTGCTGTAGAAGCTGCCGAAGAGGTTCGGCAGGTTGCGGAAGACCTCGTTGGGGTCAGCCTCGCGGTTTCCGCGGAAGCCTGCGAGGTTGCGGATGCGGCCGTTGAGCTGCTCGGTCAGCAGGTTGTCGCCGTCGACCTTGGCATCGGGCGGACGGGGGATCACCGTGGCATGGATCACGCCGATGCCGAGCGCCGCGGCTTTGCCGGCCATCGCGTCGAGATCGCCGATGGTGGTCTCGAGGGAGATGTCCCGGTTGATGTTGTTCGTCCCCTCCATCAGGATCAGCACGTCGCCGAGCTTGCCCGTGGCAAGGACGCCGTCGATGCGGGCGATCCCCATCGGGGTCTTCTCGCCGGGGACTCCGAAGTTCTTGACCGTGGCGTTCACGCCGGCCGCCTGGAGGAGCGACTGCAGGCGGGGCGGATAGCCCGTTTCGGTCCGCGTCGTATCGTCCCCCACCCCGGCGGTGATGCTGTCGCCGAAGGCGATGTAGGTCTTCCCGGTCGTCTGCGCGGCGGCGGGCAGCCCCAGCACGGAGCCCAGGAGAACGGCGGCGGACGCGAGGCGGGGGAATCTCACGGGACCCTTTCCATTTCCATGGAAGCCGACACCTGCCGCTTCTCGGAGGGCCAGCGCATCCGGACCGTGCTCCCCTCGAAGGTGACCACGGGGCGGTCCAGCGGGGAGGCGACCGTCGCCCGGGCCTTCACGCGCCCCGCGGCGTCGAGGTCGAGCACCGTCCAGGCGTGGGGCACGGCGTTGACGTAGAGCAGGCGCGAGCCGCCGAGGAACTTCGGGAAGAGCGAGCCGGCGGGAGCGGCCGCGCGCTCGTCGCGCCAGCCTTCGCCCTTGAAGCGGGCCATCCGCATCTCGTAGCTCTTGCCGTCGAAGTGGTTCCAGGCGATCAGGGCGCCGCCGTCCGGGGTGGCGGTGAGAGCGGGGGTGATGTCGGGCACGGAGTTGCCGGGCGAGAGGCGCTTGACCGGCTGCCAGGCGTTGCCCGCGCGGCGAGCCCAGACGATCTCGTCGTCCTCGCCGTCGAAGGCGCTCCAGGCGAGCAGCCAGGAGCCGTCGGTCAGCACGGCGCCGGCGAGCGCGACCTGGCTCCCCGGACCCGGGAAGGAGACGCGCTCGGGGGCCTGCCAGCGCTGGCCGTTCCAGAGGGCGGCGCGCACGGAGAGGGAGCGGTCGTCCTCCCCTTCGAGCCAGGCGAGGCCGGCGAGCCGGCCGCCATCCACCAGGAAGACCGGTCCGCGCCGCTGCCGCCCCTCCTGGCCGGGGGGCTCGGCCAGCGGCCGGGAGGCGCGGTCGTTGCCGCGCAGCAGGAACAGACGCTGGCGGCCGTTCGCGTCCCGCACGGTTCCGGCGGCCACCCAGCCGCCGTCGATCGCCGCCAGGGCGGTGAGCTCGGCGCGCTCCGGTAGGGCAATCTGCACCGCGCGCCCTCCCGGCAGCTCGATCCGGGCGCCGCCTGCCGCGGCGAGGAGCGTCAGGGCCTGGCCGTCGCGAAACGCCTGGACAGGCTCCTCCTGGCCGAAGGCAGCGACGGCGGAGCAAAGGAGGAAGCCGGTGAAGATCCCCCTGAACAAGCGGACGGGTGGTGTACGCACGTAAGGTATCCTACCGCAGTTCCGGAACCCTCGCCGGAGTGGAGAAATTTCGTCTTGTCCTCAAGAAACTGCTACCGCTTGCTTTCTACGATCGCGCTCGGCGCTCTGGCTCTCGGTTGCCACCGGGCTCCCGAGGTGCCGGTCCACCGCGGCCCGATCGTGCTGATCACCATCGACGCCCTGCGGGCGGACACCGTCGGCGCCCTCGGCGGACCTGCCAGAGTGATGCCAGCGCTCTCCGGTCTGGCCCGGGAGGCGACCTGGGCCGGCCGGGCGATCTCGCCGTCGAGCTGGACGGTGCCGTCGATGGCCTCGCTGTTCACCGGCTTCCAGCCCTGGCGGTCGCGGAGCTGGGCGAGCGACCGCTCGGTGCTCGACGACCGCTTCGTCACCCTTCCGGAGTCGCTGCGGAAGGCGGGTTACCGCACCGCCGCCTTCCGCTCCAACCACTGGCTGGAGTCGCAGTTCGGCTACTCCCAGGGGTTCGACGACTTCCGCTATCTGAAAGAGGGGAAGCGGGCCGAGCGCTACCTGGAGGAGCTCAAGGGGAAGCGGGACTTCGTCTGGATCCACATCCTGGCGCCGCACGCGCCGTACGTCCGCCGCGACACTCTCCTCGACCGGCTCGACGAGATCCCGCCCGATCTCCCGAAGCAGGTGCGCCCGCTCGATCTTGAGCCCTACTACGACCCGGCGGTGAAGCTGCCGGCGGACCGGGAGCGGATCTTCCGGGCCATGTACCGGCTCAACGCCGCCTACGCCGACCAGGTGCTCTCCCGGCTGCTGGCCGCGCTGAAAAAGAGCGGCCAGTGGGACAAGACCCTCCTCGTCGTCACCTCCGACCATGGCGAGGAGTTCGGCGAGAACGGCCAGATCGCCCACGGCGGCAACCTCGGGCACGTGCTGGTCGAGGTGCCGCTGGTGGTCAAGCTGCCGGCGGGCTTCCAGCGCAGGCTCGCGATGCCGGCCAGCCACGTCGCCAACGTGCGGGTGGCGCCGACGCTGATCGAGGCCGCCGGCGGCAAGCCGGAGCCGGGCGTCGCGCCCAGCCTCTTCCAGCCGTTCGACAAGGGAGCGCTCTCCGAGCTCTACCTGGGCGACGGCGTCAACCGCTTCTCGCTGGTCGACGGCGACCTCCAGCTCCTCTGGGAGAGTCGTTTCGCGCCTCCCGAGCCGGACTACTACCGGGCTCGCTACGCGGGGATCGGCGGCACCCCGGAGCCGCCACTGGCCGAGCCGGTGCAGGCGATCTTCGGCCGGCTGGAGAAGGCGTTCGGGAGCGTCCTGCCGCTCTCCGGCCGGCGCGGCGATCCGCCGCGGCTCACCCTGGTGCGCTGGAGCTCAGGGAGCGTCCAGCCGGTGAACGATCCGCGCGAGATCAACCGCATGGCCCGGCGGCTCAAGAACGCCTGGCTGGCCGCCAACGGCTCCGAGGTGCCGCCGGGCCGTTCCACGGGCCACCAGCCCAAGCTCACGCCGAAGGAAGAGGAAGACCTGAAGGCGCTGGGGTACGTGGCGGGGGGGAACTGAGGACCGCCACCCCCGCCGCCGCCAGCAGGAACACCCCGTTCATCGCCACCACCGTCCAGGCGAACTCCAGGGGGGAGCCGTGGAAGAGGGCGAGCACGCCGGCCTCCACGGGGACGAGCAGGGGGAGCAGCGTCCAGAAGCGCAGCCGGCCGGTGGAGAGCCGGTAGAGCAGGAGGGCGTTGCTGAACGACATCAGCGCCATCGCGATCCCCAGCGGCAGCACGAGCTCCGCCGCCCCCTGGTAGCCCCGGCCGCCCACCGCCCGCATCAGCGGTTCCGGAAACAGCCCGAAGAGGGCGATCACCGGCGTCACGCAGAGGGCGAGCAGCCCCAGGGTGCCGGCGAGGACGTGCCGCGACCGGCCGCTGCGCGCCGCCGCCGCCGAATGCGGGAACGCCGCCTTGGTGACCGCCGCCGTGCCGAGCAGGATCGACTTGCCGAGGAACGAGGCCACCGCGTACCCGCCCGCCACGGTATCGGGGAAGAATGCCCGCGCGAGCAGGACGTCGAGGCTGTAGAAGCCCATCACCGTGGCCGTCACCGCGAACACCGGCAGGCTGTAGCGATAGATGTCCGGCGCCTCGGCCGGCACCGCCGGAGTGCGGTAGACGTCGCGCAGGGGGAAATACGAGACGGCGAAGGCGAAGCAGAGGCTGAGGGCGATCCCCGCCACGGCGCCGTACTCTCCTGGGTAATATCGTCCGGCGCCGATCCAGACCAGCCCGATGCCGATCGCGAGTTTCGCCAGCACCTCCCAGATCATGTTGAGCCCGAGATCGCTGAAGCGCTTCCACCCCTGGAGAGCCCCGCGGTGCACCGGCAGCAGCCCGACGCCGGCCAGCGACAGGCCGAACAGGGCCATCAGCGGATAGGGGATGCGCAGCCAGCGCCCGAGCGGCACCGCCGCCGCCAGGTAGAGCGCCGCCAGCGCCAGCGTCGCCCGCCCCCCCTTGCGCAGCCCCCGGCGGAGGAGATCGTGCAGCCGCCCCGGATCGGGCTCGTGCGCGGTGTAGCGGGCGAGCACCGTCTGCACCGACTCGGCGAAGACGTTCAGCACGTAGAGGATGGCGAGCAGCGCCGCGATCGCCCCATAGCTGGCGGGGCCGAGCAGGCGCGCCATGGCGATGTGGAAGGCGAAGTGGAGGGCGCTCGCCAGGTTGAGCGTGACGAGGAGGAGGGCGCTCCCGCCGAGCAGGCCGGAGGCGGCGAGCCGGCGCGGTTTCGACGCCTTCAAGCGCTTCAAGGGTGTGGCGCCGGAGCCGGCCCCGGCCGCCACGGGTAGATCTCCAGGCCGTAGCCCCGCGGGCGGTCGACCGGAGTCGAGGGGACCCGCACCCGCAGCTCGGTCCCGGTCAGCGCGAAGCGCGGGCTGGTCCGGAACAGGCGGTTGAGGCGGCGGCCGGTGTCGAACACCGCCACCGGCTTGCCGCCCGGATCGAGCCGCAGCTCGTACGCTCCGCGATCCTCCGAATCGCGAGGGATCCAGAGCAGCAGCGAGACGGCCTCTCCCGGCCGGACGATCCCGGCGGGCAGGCGGCCCACCAGATAGGGCGGGTCCCCCTCGGGACGCCTGACCAGGAGATCGACGGGGTCCCGGGCGAGCGTCCAGGGGTGGCGGAGGATCACCAGCGGCTCGCCCCGCCTGCGGAACCAGAGGTCGCCGACGATCTCGACCTGCTTGCTGGGCAGGCGGGCGACGCGGGCGCGATAGAAATCGGCGTCCGATCCCTGGAGCCGCCGCTGCGGGAAGATCTCGACGTCCGCCCGGTCGAGGAAGCCCGGCTCGAGAGCGGTGAGCCGGGGCACCGGGGTCAGCAGCGGCCGGCGGGGCTTGCCGCCGGCGTCGAAAGCGCCCATCCCCCGCTCGTAGACCACGTGGCGCAGGCCGACCGGATCGAGCTCGGCGAGCAGCGCGTCGTTGGTCCGCTCGAACGTGGTGGGCACCACGCGGGTGTAGACGATCGTCCCCTGCTGCGCCAGCAGGGCGGCGCCCACCGCCAGCCCGGCCAGCGCCGCTACCGGCCGCCACGCCAGCCAGGGGAGGCGGGCCGCCAGGACTCGCCAGAGCTCCACCATCGCCCAGGCGGCCACCAGCGAGGAGAAGGGGACGACCGGCAGGTAGTTCTGGCCGCGGAACAGCGTCATCCCCAGCGCGTGGAGGGCGGAGTAGCCGAGGAGCAGGCTGAGGACGAGGATCGAGCCGAGGCGCCGCTCCCGGGTCTCCCCTGGAATGGGACGGAAGATCCTCCATACGAGCCAGACGACGCCCAGCGCCACGAACGCGGTGACGATCGGCCCGTGTTGCTCGATCAGGAATCGCACCTGCCGCTCGAACACCACCCAGTGATCGCTCCGCTCCTCGACCCCCTTGGCCGCGTAGCCGTGGACCAGCTTGGGGATGAACTCGAACACCACGTCGAGAAACGGGTTGAGCGCCACGAAGGTGACCACCGAGGCGACGCCCGCGAGCAGCAGCCAGAGCCACTGCCGGCGGTCGCGCCGCCCTTCGGCGAGCACCGCAGCGGTGATCGGGATCGCCCCCGCGATCCCCGTGTACTTGGTCGAGACGCCGAGTCCGACCCCAAAGCCCACCAGCAGGAAGCGGCGGAGGGAGGGGCGGAAGGCGGCGCCGAGGGTCCAGTAGACGGTCAGCGTCACCAGGAAGATGACGAGGATGTCCGGTTTGAACTCCGACGAGCTCAGCACGTGGCGGCCGAACGCCGCCAGGATGGCCGCCGCGAGCAGCCCCACCCCGGATGAGTAGATGCGCCTGCCGATCAGGAAGAGGATCCAGAGGCTCAGCGTCCCGTAGATCACGTTGATCATCCGGCAGAGCCAGTAGGCGGTGGGGGAGTAGCCGTCGCTGGTCGCCCTGTAGATCGAGAACGGCTCGTAGCGGGTGACGTGAAAGAGCCACTGGCTGGCGGCGAGCACGGCCGTCTGGGGGAGGTAGGAGAGGCTCAGGTAGAAGGCGTGCCGGGGGCGGAACTCGCCGTGGAGGAGCAGCCCGGAGACGTTCTTCAGCGGGAAGCGCTCGTCGTAGTACCGGCTGGCGTTGAGCCCCTGGCTGGCGTCCCAGGTCCGCAGGGCGAAGCTGATGAGGAGCAGCCCGAGGAGGGCGATCCCGATCCAGCGCTTCGGCTCGGCTGGGGAGTCGGATGGGACCATGGAAGTCGGTGTAGGCAAGGGAGTTGATGGTTGCCCGGCGATTGCCCGAAAGTCGCGGCGGATGGTAGCATGCCGCGTTCCTCTTCAAGCGCTTCCCCCGCGGGTTCCTCGGGCTCTTGCAATAACTCTTATCATGCCGAGCAGCGATCGAGACGTCAGCCCGAGCATCCTGATCTGCCTGCTCTACTACGTGCCGCACCGGACGGGCCTCACGCTCTACGTTCGGCAGCTCGCCGAGGGGCTGGCGGCGCGCGGCCACCGGGTCACCGTCCTCTGCGCCCACCACTCCACGGACACGCCGCTCGGCGAGTCGGTCGAGAACGGCGTCCGGGTGGTCCGTCTCTGGCCGCTCCCCTTCGGCATCAGCCGCGGCATGATCCTGCCCGGCTACCCCAGGGCGCTCGCCCGGCTGATCCGGGAGCACGACGTGGTGAGCGTCCATACGCCGATGCTGGAGACGGCCCTGATCGCGCTCGCCGCCCGGGCGGCGGGCAAGCGGGTGGTCGTCACCCATCACGGCGATCTGGTGCTCCCTGCGGGGGCGCTCAACCGGATCATCACAACCGTGATGTTCGCCTTCTACCGCACCCTGGCGGGCGCGGCTCCGGCGCTCGTCTGCCACACGCTGGACTACGCCCGGCACTCGGAGTACCTGAGCCCCTACCTGGAGAAGGTGGTGGTCATCCCGCCGTTCGTCGATGTGCCGGCGCCGGATGCGGAAAGAGTGCGCGAGCTGCGCCAGGCCTGGGCCCCCGGCGGCGGGCCGGTCATCGGTTTCGCCGGCCGGTTCGTCGAGGAGAAGCGGCCAGACCTGCTGATCCGCTCGCTGGAGGTGGTCAACCGCGCCTTCCCGGGCGCGAGGATCGTCTTCGCCGGCCAGCACCAGATCCCCTATGAGTCCTACTGGCCGCGCCACCAGCCGCTGGTGGACCGCTTCCGGGACCAGCTCGTCTTTCTGGGGGTCGTCCCCTCACCCCAAGAGATGGCGGACTTCTACGCCGCCTGCGACGTCCTCGCCCTGCCGAGCGACACCGAGTGTTTCGCCCTGGTGCAGGTCGAAGCCATGCTCTGCGGCACTCCGGTGGTGATGACCGACACCCCCGGCGGCCGGGTCCCCGTGCAGCTCACCGGCATGGGAAAGATCGTCCCGCGCGACGACTGGCGCGCTCTGGGCGAGGGGATCGTCGAGGTCCTGAGCGATCGAGGCCGTTTCGTCCGGCCGGTCACGGAGATCGAACGGCATTTTTCGGCCGGGGTGACGATCGGGCGTTATGAGGAGCTGTTCCGGCGGTATGCGGTGGCGGGGACGGAGAGGACGTCAGCGCCAGGAGCTCAGCCAGAGCAAGCGTCCTTCCATATCGCGGGGGTCGGCCTCAGCGAGGAATCGGTCCAAAGCGGCGACTAATTCCGAGAGTGTCCAGCTCTTCTGCGCTGCCAATACGATTCCCCGATGCTGCGGGTGCAATCTCGACAGAGCCGTGAAGTCCCGGATGTTGAAGGTGAAGATGCAGCGTCCTTGCGCCGTAGCGGAGAGAAGCTGAATCTCATCGCTTGCGTCCTTCTGGACCCAGTCTGAAGGTGTTCGCGTGACGTCGTGTCCTCGATCGACCAGCGCTTGATGGAGCGCCTTTCTCGACGTGTCAGCGTCGAGGTGGAGTCGGACCTCAGGCATTCGCAGGTTCGCTCTGCTGCTCGTCCGCGAGCGAAGCCTCGATCTCGCCGCGATGGGCGTCGTAGAAGGCGAAGGCTTCCGTGACCTGCTCCGCCGTCAAGCCATAGTCGGCCGCGATCTCCGGCGGGCCCATTCTCCAACTCTGGTGAGCTACGACAATCGTCTGAACGCGGATTCCAGTGCCTCGGAGGACGGGTTCAGGCCAGCCCGCGGCACCGCGCCGGTAGGCCACCAGGGGAAATCGTGGATCGTCGACCGCCTGTTTCAGGCCGCCCACTTTTTCGGCGACAGCCCAGACGATGAACTGGTCGAGGGAAACCCCCTGTCGGTTCGCCCACTCCTCGGCCTCTTGCTTTAGCTGAAAGGGGAGATTCAATGCGTTGGATGCCATGGTATTGTCCATCTTACAGCGTCTTTTAGGACTTGGCATCCTCGCGATGCCGCCGATCGCTCGCAGATCCTGAGGCGTGAAGACCTTTTTTGCTGGCGAAAAACGCCCGGCGGATCGCTCGCCGGTCCCGGCGGACGACTCGCCGGCTCCGGCGGATGACTCGCCGGTCCCGGCGGATGACTCGCCGGCCCCGGCGGATGACTCGCCGGCCCCGGCGGATGACTCGCCGGTCCCGGCGGATGACTCGCCGGCTCCGTTATGCGACGAAATTTTCCCGGCGAGCCATCCGCCGGCCTCTCGATGCCGCTCGCCGGCCTTTTTACGCGGGCTTCCGCGCCTTCAAACAGAGATTGACCGTCGATCGCCCCGACGGCTCGTTCATCCGGTTCCCGCGATCGATCCGGTTCAGCAGCCTGAGCCCCAGGTTGACGGGGTGGAGCGGGCTTCCACCCTCCTGATCGAAGCTGCCGCGGTCCGCCACGTCCGTGAGGCCGCGGCCGAAGATCCCGGATTCGAGGAGCGGCTTGCCGAGCCCGTAGAGCAGGTTGTGGACGAACGGGAAGGCGTGATGGGTGAAGGAGCGCTCCTCCTCGACCTTGAGGCCCGCCGCGAGCGCCGCCTGCCGCAACTTCTCCGGCGTGTAGAGGCGGACGTGGAGAGCCCAGATGCCGGCGAGCGGCCCACGGCCGATGTGGGTATGGAAGAGCGTCTCCAGGGTCTTGTTGATCGGGTCCCACCAGAAGGGGTAGTTCGCGTGGGGCACGGTGAGGAGGGCCAAGCCGCCCGGTTTGAGGACGCGGCGGATCTCTTGGAGGGCGTCCACGTCACGGTCGACGTGTTCCAGGATCTCGGAGAGGATGACGGCGTCGAAGGTCTCGTCCGGGAAGGGGAGATCGTAGATCGAGGCGTTGCCCACCAGGATCGCGGGCAGGTGGGCCGTGTTGCGCCGCGCCTTCCTTAGATAGGGGAACTCCAGATCGACCCCGAAGAGCCGGGCGGTCCCCAGGTGGCGCAGCATCTTGAGATAGAACCCCCGTCCGCATCCGCAGTCGAGGATGGTCTGGCCGTCCGTTGGCCCCAGCCACTCGAAGATCGTCCACGCCCGCCGCTTGAAGGCCATGTCGGCCTCCTTGCGGGTGAGGTACTCGTAGGCGGCGGGCTCGGCCATGGGGCGGGATCTTACTCCGGGTGGTGCTAGCATCGGGAAGTCTTGAGTACCCACACCCTCGTCGGCCTCATCCCCGCCGCTGGCCGGGCCGAGCGCCTCGGACCGCTGCCGTGCAGCAAGGAGCTGCTTCCGATCGGCTTCCGGGAGACTCCGCGCGGACCGGCGCCCAAGGTGGCGGGGCATTATCTGCTGGAGCGGTTCCGGACGGCCGGGGTGCGGCGGGTCTTCATGGTGCTCCATGAATCCAAGCAGGACGTTCCGCGCTACTTCGGAACCGGGGAGATCGCGGACGTGGCGCTCGCCTATCTCGCCATCCCCGGATCGCGGAGCGTGCCGGAGACGCTCGATCGGGCGTTCCCGTTCGTTGAGGAGTCGATCGTGGCCCTCGGCTTTCCGGACGTGATCTTCGAGCCGGCCGACGCCTACGCTCCCCTGATCGCGCGGCAGGCGGCGACGGCGGCCGACCTCGTCCTCGGGCTCTTCCCGACCGAGCGGTTCCGCTCCACCGACATGGTCGAGTTGGCTCCGGATGGCCGGGTGGTCCGCGTCGAGGTGCGGCCGGAGAGCACGGCGCTGCGGTACAACTGGCTGATCGCGGTCTGGAGCCCGGTCTTCACACGATTCCTCCATGAGGCGGTGCGGAACGCGCCATCTGACGCAGGGGAGTTCCAGATCGGCGCCGTGGTGCGGTCGGCCGTCGAGGCCGGGCTCCATGTCCAGGGGGTCGAGTTCCCGGCGGGGCGGTATCGCGACGTCGGGACTCCCGGGGAGCTGGCGGCGGCCATCCGCGAGCACGCGCGGCTCTCTCCGATCCCGTCTGATCCCGCCTGAGGTAAGATACGCCGCCGTTCCGGCGTTCCGAGCCTCTCCCCATGACGAAACCGAACACATCCAAGGTCCGCCTCGCCGTCGTCGGCTGCGGCGCCGTGGCGCAGATCCACCACCTGCCCGCCATCGCCGCCTCCGGCCGGGTCGAGGCCGCCGTGCTCGTAGACGCGGACGAGAAGCGCGCCCGCGCCCTCGCCGAGCGCTTCGGCGTGCCCGAGGTGGCTACCGATTTCACGGGCCTGCCTGGGAAGGTCGAGGCCGCCGTCGTCGCCCTGCCCAACAGCCTGCACGCGCCGGTCTCGATCGACCTGCTGCGGCGGGGCGTCCACGTGCTGGTCGAAAAGCCGATGGCGATGAACGTGCGCGAGTGCGACGAGATGATCGACGCCGCCCGCACCGGCCGCGCGGTGCTGGCCGTGGGGCTCGATTTCCGCTTCTTCGACGCCTCGCTGTTCGTCCGCAACCTGCTGCGCGACGGCCTGATCGGGGAGATCCGCGGCTTCGACCTGCGCCAGGGGGTGATCCCCCGCTGGCCGTTCGCCACCGACTTCCTGCTCAAGAAGGAGATGGCGGGCGGCGGCGTGCTGGCCGACTTCGGCGTCCACGTGCTCGACCTGCTGCTCTGGTGGCTGGGGGACCTGACGGTGACCGGGTACCGGGACGATGCCATGGGCGGCGTCGAGTCGGACTGCGAGATGACCCTCGCCACTGCCTCTGGTATCAGAGGAGAGGTCGAGGTCAGCCGCACGCGCACCCTGCGCAATACCTGCGTCTTCGAAGGGACGCGGGCGAAGCTCGAGGTCGGCGTCTGGGATCCCGATCCCGAGATCCGCCTCTCGATCGCCGGCAGTGAGGTCTCCCTCTCCGGTCATGCCCGTGGAGATCGCGGCTCCGCCCTCAACTTCACCGACGTCTTCGTGCGGCAGATCGACGACTTCGCGCGCGCGATCCGCCTGCGGCGCGAGCCGTTCATCCCGGGAGCCGAGGGGCGCCGGTCGCTGGCGCTGATCGAGGCCTGCTACGCGCAGCGCCAGCTCCTGGAGCTCCCCTGGTCGGTCCTCCCCGCTCGGGAGCGGGTCTCGTGAGCCTCGCCGAGATCGCGGGCGCCCTGGCGGGCCGCCGGGTCCTGGTCACCGGCGCCACCGGCTTCATCGGAGGCCGGCTGGTCGAGCGCCTGATCGTCGAGCATGGCGCCGAGGTGCGCGTCCTGGTGCGCAACCTGGCGGCGGCGGCCCGCCTCGCCCGTTTTCCGGTGACCGTGCTGCGCGGCGACATCACCAGCTCCCCCGATCTCGCGGTGGCCATCCAGGGGTGCGACGCCGTCTTCCACTGCGCCTACGGCACCTCCGGCAGCCAGAAGCACCGCGCCCACATCAATCGCGAGGGGACGCGGCGGGTGCTGGAGGCGTCGCGGGCCGCCCATGTCGGACGCATCGTCTACCTGAGCACACTGATGGTCTACGGCCAAACCACCGACGGCGACCTCGACGAGACCGCTCCCCGGCGCCGCTTCGGCAACGCCTACTCGGACAGCAAGCTGGAGGCCGAGCAGATCGCCCTCACCTCGGGGCTGCCGGTCGCCGTGCTGCAGCCGACGGCGGTCTACGGACCCTATGGCGGGGTGTGGACCGAGTCGGTGATCCGGGCGCTCAAGGCCGGCCGGCAGATCCTGGTCAACGGCGGCGAGGGCCTGGGCAACGCCGTCTATGTGGACGACCTGGTGAGCGCCATGCTCCTCGCGGCGGTCCAGGACGCGGCGGTGGGGGAGGCGTTCCTGATCTCCGGCGAGGAGCCGGTGACCTGGCGGGAGCTCTACGGCCGTTTCGAGCGGATGCTCGGGATGGAGCGGCGGACGGTCGACATGACCGAGGCCGAGGCGCTCGCCTTCTGGCGCCAGTGGAAGCGGGCGCAGCCGCACGCGGTGGGGGAGGCGCTGCGCATCCTCAAGTCGGAGCAGCCGATCCGCGAGCGGATCGAGCGCACCCGCGAGGGGGTCTGGCTGCGCGAGATGGCGAGCACGGTGCTGCCGGAGAAGGTGCAGCAGCGGATCAAGGCCGGCCTGGGGAGCGGCGGCCGGCCGTCCCGCACCGCCGCCGAGCTGCCGATCCATCCGTTGAGCCCCGAGATGATCGGCTTCTTCCGCCCCCGGACCCGCGTCCGCATCGACAAGGCGAAGCGGCTCCTGGGCTACCGGCCGGCCTTCGATTTTGAGACCGGGATGGATCTCACCGAAAAATGGGCGCGCTGGGCGAACCTCCTCTAGACGTGCCGTTCTCCCCCTCTCCCGGTGAGGGAGGGGGGAGGGGACGGGAGAGGGGGCCGGGGGGTGAGGGCCCGGAGGGCGGCGGCACCACCGAGCAGCGCGTCCTGCGCTCGACGTTCGCCTCCTACGCCATCCAGCTCGCCCGGCTGGGGATCAACTTCGGGGTGAAGCTGGCGCTCGTCCGCCTGATCCTCCCGCACGGGCATGGGGTCTACGAGCTGGCCCTGCGGATCGTGACGCTCGCCTCGGCCGTGCGCGATCTCGGGCTGCCCTATCACCTGGTACGCGACAAGCGTCGCCCCTACGGCACCGTGCTCGCCTTCACCAGCGCGATGGGCGTGCTGATCACCGTCGCGCTGATCGCCGGCGCGCCCCTGTTCGGCCGTCTGGCGCCGGAGCTGCCGTCGGTGCTGCGCGTCTTCGCGCTCTGGATCCTTCTGGACGGCCTGGCTGTGGTGCCCAGGACTTTCTTCGAGCGGGAGCTGAGGATCGGCAATCTGATCGCTCCGGAGATCGGGCGCGGCCTCGTCCTCGCCGCCGTCTCGGTGGGGTTGGCGTGGCTGGGCTGGGGGTACTGGAGCCTGGTGATCGGCGATCTGGTCGGCGCCGCCCTCCTCGCCGTCTACTCGTGGGCGAAAGCGTGGGGGAAGATCCCCCTGAAGGCCGATCTGGATCTCGTGCCCGACCTCGTCCGCCGCAGCTTTTTCCTCTTCCTGATCTGGCTCACCCTTCAGCTCGTCACCTACATCGACGTCTTCATCGTCGACTGGTACCGCGGCACGACCACGGTGGGTCTCTACTCGCGGGCCTATTGGCTGGTGTTCCTGGTCGCGACGATCGTCTACCCTCGCGCCCTCTTCCCGACGCTGGTCGAATATCTGAACGATCGCCGCCGTTTCGTCGAATTCTTCCGCCTGAGCACGATCCAGCTCCTCGGCTGCCAGATCGTGGCCAGCTATTTCCTGTTCTTCAACGCGGAGCGGGTGGTCCGTATCGTTCTCGGCGAGAACTGGCTGGCGGCGGCGCCGATCCTGCGCGTGCTCGCGTTCATCCCGTTTTTCGATCAGTTCACCATCCTCGGCGGCGAGATGCTCAAGGCGGAGCACCGGGACGGTTCCTGGCTGAGGATCGAGATCCTCAACCTCGTCTCGCTGGTGGGCTTCGGCATCCTCTTCACCCTGCGCTTCGGCGCCGCGGGCATGGGGGCCGCGAACTATCTGCTGATCGGGAACCTCGTGATGGCCTGGGAGGTCGCCCGCGTGTTCGGGCCGCGCTTCCGCACGCTCCTGGGCGACCTCGCCCTGCTGTATCTCATTCCGTTGCCATTTTTCGCTCTCGCCGCCTGGCTCTTCGCGCCGGGGAGCTGGGAGCGGTTCCTCGTCTCCATGATCGCCGCCGCCCTCGCCGCCGGCGGGATCGCGGCGCGGTACTGGCGGCCGTTCCGGACGTTCTTTACGCAGGCTCCCTTGCAAGGATAGAGAATGGATCAACCGTCTTCCCGGAAATTCTCTTTCGGCCTGGCCGTCCTGCTGCTCGTCTTCGGGCTCTGGGCGGGATGGTTCATCCATCGCTCCTCGTTCGAGGTCGAGGGGCAGCGCTACTACTCCCTGTTCGACGACGCGATGATCTCGATGACCTACGCCCGCAACCTGGTCGAGGGGCACGGGCTCGAATGGGCGCGGTGGGGGGAGCCGGTCGAGGGTTTCACCCATCCGCTCTGGACCTTTCTGATGGTCCCGGTCAACGCGCTGCCGATCCCGCTGCGCGAGCGCAGTCTGCCGATCCAACTCCTCTCGCTGCTGACCCTGGCCGGCACCGTGATCGCCTCCCGCCGCCTGATGATCGATCACTTTTCGCCCCCGGGAGCGCGGCACTGGATGCCCGCCGCCGTGCTCACGGCCTTCTACTACCCGCTCGCCTACTGGGCGCTGATGGGGATGGAGACCGGCCTGCAGGCGCTGCTCACGGTGCTCGCCGTCCAACTCGCCCTCTCGACGGCCCACTCTGGGCGCGACCACAACCTCTCCCTGTGGATCGTCTGCGCCGCGTCCTTCCTGCTGCGCATGGACATGCTGCTGCTGGTCGCCGCGGTCCAGCTCTACGTGCTTCTGCAGGGAGGGTTCTGGCAGGTGAGAAAGCGGAGCTGGCTCGCCGGCCTCGGAATCTTCTGCGCCATGACCCTGGCGTACGGCGCCTTCCGCTGGACCTATTACCACGACCTGCTGCCGAACACGTACTATCTCAAGCTCACCGGCGTGCCGCTCGCCGTGCGCGTGCTGCGCGGCCTCGTGGTCGCCACCCAATTCCTGCGCGACCATCTGGCGGTGCTGCTGGCCGCGGGGATCGGGCTCGGCGTCTTCCTGCGGCGGAACCGCCGGATGATCCTGCCGGCCGTGATCTTCGCCCTCTACTGCGCCTACAGCGTCTATGTGGGAGGGGACGCCTGGGACGGCGACCTGCCGATCCGCGCCAACCGCTTCATCGCCTTCGTCGTGCCGCTCCTCTTCGTGCTGTTCAACGCCACGCTCAACGAGGCGCTCGCGGCCTGGCGGAGCCGGAGGGGATCGGCTGGGGACGATCCGGCCGGGCGTTTTGTTCTCGCCGCCGCGACCGCCGCCGCTCTGCTGCTGGTCGACGGGCTCTGGCTCTCTCCGCGGGCGGACCTCTTCTGGCGCGAGGTCACGCTGACCGATCGTCCGCCGGTGACCAGCCGTCACCAGCGGGTGGTCGCCGGGATCCTGGGCTTCCGGCGGCTCGTCCAGCCCGGCGCCGTGGTGGCCACCGCGTGGGCCGGCATTCCCGCCTATTTTTCCGATTACAAGATGATCGACATCCTCGGCTACAACGACCGCACCATCGCGCACATGCGGCCGATCATGCCGCTCGACGAGGACCATTTCGACACCTTCCGGCCCGGCCACACGAAATGGAACGAGCTGCGGCTGCTCAACGAGCAGCGGCCCGACGCCTTCTTTCAGATCTGGGGGATACGGCGCGGCATGGGGAGGGTGGCGGACGTCCTGCCGAGCTATGGCTACCGGAAGGTGTCGGGCTTCTGGGTACGGGCGGATTCCCCCTACATCCTCAAGGGGGTCCGGGTGCCGCCGCCGGCTCCCGCCGACGGCGACCTGGACGACGCGGCGAATCAGTAGGGCACGAACTCGATCCGCAGGTTCGAGTACTGCCAGCCGTAGCTCGGCACCTCGGGGCCATCCTGGCCGGGATAGTGGCCGAACTCCACCGTCATGCCCGTCGTCGGGATGTCGAGCACCCCGTTCGGGGCCGTGCTGGGGAAATTCAGCGTCTTGACCGTCGCTCCGTTCGAGGAGAGCACCGCCGTGACCGACCCGTGCTCGGCGTCGTAGGTGTATTTCAGGTGGTAGCGCTGCCCCTGCACCCAGGCGACCCCCTGATCATCCTGGGTGGTGCTGGCCGGCGGCAGGTCGACGTTCTGCGCCGCCTTGAGCGACATCTTGGGCGGGCTGAAGGCGTTCACGTTGGCGAACGTGTTGCTGCGGAACTTGGAGCGATAGAGCCAGACGATCGCGTGGTTGCCCGGGCTCTTCGACCGGTTCCAGGGGCCGGGGACGAAGTCCATGTCGAGGACCATGCGCCGGGCCGGCATCGCCTTCGCGAGCTCGATTTTGTACGTCTTCTTCTCATTGCCGGTGGTGACGGTGTGGAACAGGCCGGAAACGGAGTAGACAACCGAGCCGGTGCTGGACGGCGGCGGCTCGTTGGTGCCGCCCGGTCCGGTCAGCGTCGAGGCGCCCGAGGCGGAGGGGGTGATGAAGAGGACCTGCGAGTTGGCCTGGCTGAACAGCGTCGCGTAGGTGTAGAACGGCTGGTTGCAGCTCACCTCGGCGCGCGCGTCGGCCGCCTGCTGCTCGCCGAGGAGGCTGAAGGCGTCGTTGAAAGAGCGCAGCGAAAGCGGCTTGAACGTCAACGTCGCCGGGCCGCCGATCGGCGAGCCGTCGGCGCGGACGAACTTGATGACGCATTGCGCGGCCTGCTTGCCGAGGTTGACGACCCCCAGGCTGGTGATGTCCCCCCGGGCAGGGTCGCGGCGCAGCCCCAGGACCACCGCCGTCTTGCCGGCTTCGAACATGTTGTCCGAGGAGATCAGCGGCACCGGGCTCACCGAAGATCTCAGCGCGTCGGCCGAGGTGTTGAACAGCCGGGCGTCGACCGACATCGCGGCGCTGGCGTTGATCTCCAGAAGACCGGACTTGCCAGGGGAGCTGACGCCGCCGAGGACCGAGGTGCGTCCGGCGGCGATCGGAGTCTGCGCCGGCGGTGTGGAGGGGCGCTGCGTGCCGTCGCTCTCGGCGTTCAGGAACGCCGTCGTGTACGGGCGCTGGTCGGAGCCGCCGTTGGTGATCCAGATCTGAATCGCGTGCGTGCTCCCGGTCGAGCTGATCGGATCGGGGACCGGAACATAGACCGCGCCGGCGAAAGCGGCTCCAGCCGTTCCCAGCAGCAAAATTCCGACAGAAACGGCGGCACGAGCAGCGCCGGGACGAGCGGCCAGCGGCTTCCTCATCGGATCCATCCTCCTTCGGGCGGCGTACTGCAATATATTGAAACATCCGTATGGTATCGCCGCAAGGGACGGAACGCAACCCCAAAAGCAGCGAGCCCGCCACCGCGCGCGTTTCGCGCACGGGAGGCGGGCTCGGATGCCGGCCGGAAAGAGACCGGCCGGAAAAGAGACCGGTCAGATCGCCGGCGTGATCTCGACGTGGAAGTTGGCGAACCTCCAGCCCAGGCTCGACACCTCGGGGAGCTCCTGATTGTTGTAGTTCCCGAACTCGGCCACCAGGCCGGTCCCCGGCACCGTGATCAAATGGTTGCGGGCGCTGCCGTCATACTGCCCGCCCTTCACCAGCTTGCCGCCCTGGTAGATGCCGTAGGTGACCTTGTTGTCGAGCGCGCTGTAGAGGAGGCTGACGTGATAGGTCTGCCCCTGCTGAAATGCGAACCCGACCTTGGCGCTGGTGCTGTAGCGCGCCGGCAGGTCGAGGTTCTGGGCGGACTTGAAGTTGTTGTTGTTCGGCCCGAAGGCGTTGACGTTGGCCAGGGTGTTGCTGCGGAACCGGCCGCGGTGGAAGAAGATCAGGTTGTGCGCGCCCTTCTTCAGCCGCGGGTTCCAGGGGCCGGCCACGACGTCGAACTCGGCGCTGACGCGGGACGCGTTCAACTGTTTGGGCACCGGGACGCGGAGGATCTTCTTGGGAACCGCCTTGGTGGCGAGATGGAAGCTGCCACTCTGGGTGAAGGTGATCACCGAATCGGCGGCCGACGCTTTCCGCGCCTTGACCTTCTCGACGGCATCCGCCGGGTTGACGAAGGAGACCTCGGAGGTCTTGCTGTCGACCATCGCGGCCAGCGCGTAGAACGGCTGGTCGCACGCGACCTTGGCGGTCACCGCGGCCTCGCCGCGCAGCCCGAGGGCGTCGTCGAACCGGCTCATCGACCTCGCCGGAACCTCCACCGACCCGGCGTTGCGGACCAGGGAGCCGTCCAGTGCCACGACGTCCACCTGGCACTGCGCGGCGGTCTCGCCGAGGTTGACCAGGGCGAGCTGGGTGACGTCGCGGCTGCCGTCACGCCCGACGCCGTTGAGGTAGGTGGCGGTCCCCGCCGCGATCTGGTTCTCCGCGGTGATCACCGGCACGCCGGCATAGAAGACGCGCTTGCCGCGGGTGCTCTTGATCCAGGCGCTGATCGCCAGCTCCGGTGAAGCGTCGACCGCCAGCAGGCCGGTCTCTCCAGCCGCGGCGACCTTCTCCAGATAGATCGCGCGGTCGGCGGGCACGGTCGAGCTGGCCGACTTGGGCGCGGCCTCCGCGCGGTCCGCCTGGAAGAAGGCGGTGGCGTAAGGGCGCTCCACACCGTCGAAGTTGGAGATCCAGAGCTGGGTGGCGAGCGGGGCTCCGGCGGCGTTCACGGGCTCGACGACGGGGATGAACACGGTGTCGGCTCTCATCGGGGCGGCGAGCCCCAGCGCGGAGAGAGCGAGGGCACAGGCGAGCGACTTCTTCATGCGGCGGGCCTCCTTCTACGACCTTCTACGGCGAATTCTGTTGAACCAGGACTTCCCTTGAACGAATTGATGCTACGAGGATCAAGCTGGGATTGCAACATGGAATGTGCAACTTTCTCTGTAAAACATGCCAGAGCCATGGAATCCCGGTCTCGCGTTAGGATGGCGCCGGATGATGGGACGTTTCGGCCGCCGGGCCTTCAAGCCGGTCTACATTGTTTATTACAGGTTCCTTTTCGGGCGCCGGTTCCCGTTCGCGGAGCGGCTCGCGGCGCGGGTCCGTGCCTTCGAGGCGGCCACCGGCCGGGGGGACGCGCCGGCGTCCAAGGCGGTCTGGGAGGAGCAGTACCGCGAGGGGGGGTGGGAGTTCATGCGCGGGCTTGACGAGCTCGCCCGCTACAGCGTGATCGCCGGCTACCTCCACCACCTCCGGGCCGGCGGCTCCGTGCTCGACGTGGGGAGCGGCGAGGGGCTGCTCGCCGACCATCTCCGCCCCCTCGGATGCTCCCGCTACCTCGGCGTCGACCTCTCCGAGGCGGCCATCCGCCAGACCGCCGGCCGGGCGGACGCGAAGACCGCCTTCGCCGCCGCCGACGCCGAGTCCTACACCCCGCCAGGGCGCTGGGACGCCATCGTCTTCAACGAGTGTGTCTACTACTTCAACGATCCCGTGGGGACGGTCCGCCGCTACGAGCGGTTTCTGGAAGACGGGGGCGTCTTCATCGTCTCGACCTTCCGCTCGCGCCGGGCGGACGTCATCGTGCGCCGCCTGCTGGAGACCTGCCGGCTCCTGGAGGAGACCGCGATCACCAACCGCAAGGGGACCTGGGTGGTGCGGGTGCTGGAGCCTGGATCTAAATCGTAACCGGCGCCCGCCACCGCAGCGCCTCGTCTAGCCGACCCTCGCTCTGGAGCTCCTGGATCCGCTTCAGGCGGATGAAGCGGGAGCCGAGGAACTCCCCGGCGGTGAGGCCCGCCTCGCGGTAGGCGTCATAGAGCTCGCGAGCTCCCAGGCGGGCGTCCCAGCGGGGCTGGAAGGCGGGCAGGACGCGCCGGATCTTCTCGCAGTCCACGCGGTAGCAGCGCTTGTCCGGGCCGGCGTCCTCGGCGTAGGTGATCGCGCACCCGGGCACCGTCTCGGCCACGATCTCCGCCAGCTCGCGGATGCGGTAGTTCTCCGCCGTGCGGCCGACGTTGAACGCCTGGTCGTGCACCAGCTCGCGGGGGGCGTCCAGCACGGCGAGGAAGGCGCGGCTGATGTCCTCGATGTGGACGATCGGCCGCCAGGGGGTGCCGTCGCTCATCAGGTGGATGCGCCCGGTCGTCACCGCGTAGCCCACCAGGTTGTTGAGCACCAGGTCCACCCGCAGGCGGGGGGAGACGCCGTAGGCGGTGGCGTTCCTCAGGTAGGTGGGGGTGAAGCGCTCGTCCGCGAGCTCCGCGAGCTGCTGCTCGAGCCGCACCTTGGAGACGCCGTAGGGGGTGACGGGATTGAACGCGGCGTTCTCGTCCAGGAAGTCGTCGCCGGCCGCGCCGTAGGTGCTGCACGAGGAGGAGAAGAGGAAGCGCTCGACCCCTGCTTCCTTGGCGAGCCGGGCGAAGCGGATCGAGGCCGCGTCGTTGATCTCGTAGGTCAGCGAGGAGTTGACGTTCCCCAGCGGATCGTTGGAGAGCCCGGCGAGATGGATCACCGCCTCGAATCCCGCGAAATCCTCGCGCTCGACGTCGCGCAGGTCCTTCCGCAGCGAGGGGACCGCCCGGTCCACGGGCCGCCCCTCCAGCAGGCAGGGCTCGAACCAGTCGCTGTCGAGCCCCACGACCTCGTGCCCCGCCGCCCGCAGCAGCGGCACCATGACGCTGCCGATGTATCCAGTGTGTCCGGTGACCAGGATTTTCATGGCGGCAGGAGCCTAGCAGAAACGCCGGGCCTGGAATGTCCCCGCTCATCCGCGGCTGATACGATCCGTCTTCGCCGGGAGGGACTCTATGAAGCTGGGAGGGATCGGGCAGAACCCCATCGAGCACATCGCGGGAATGCTGGGCCTGCTGCCGCAGCCGCTGCTCGACACGCACATCGCCATGCTGCTGGCGCGGACGGTGATGGAAGGGGCGCGCCTGGGCGTCTTCGAGACCTTGAAGGACGGGGCCCTCACCGCCGCGGAGGTCGCAGCGCGCTGTGGCGGCCAGCCGCGGTCGATGGGCAAGCTCCTCGGCGCGCTGGCCGGCTGCGAGTATCTTCGCTACGACGCCGGGCGCTACTCCCTGGCGCCGGTGGCCCGCAAGTGGATGCTCGGGGACGCCGCGCAGCCGCTCGGCGACAAGATGCTCCTGCAGTTCCTCGAGTGGAATTTCCTCGAGCACATCGGCGACTTCGTGCGGACCGGCAAGCCCCTGGACCTCCACGGCAGGCTCACCCCGGAAGAGTGGGGGATCTACCAGCGGGGGATGCGGGCCACGGCCTTGAGCTGGGCGCCGGAGCTGGCGAGGCGGACCCCGGTGCCGAAGCGGGCCAAGGACATGCTGGACATCGGCGGCTCGCACGGCCTCCTGTCGGTGGCCCTCTGCCGCCGGCACCCCGGCCTGCGCTCGGTGATCCTCGACCTGCCCGAGGCGGTGGAGCACGCCGCTCCTCTGCTCGCCAGCGAGGGAATGGGGGACCGGATCACCTACCGCGCCGGCGACGCCCTCACCGCGGATCTCGGCACCGGGGCCTGGGACGTGATCCTCGTCGCCAATCTCGTCCATCACTTCGACGACGCCACCAACCGCGCCCTGGCGAAGCGGATCGCGAAAGCCCTGCGCCCCGGCGGGGTCTTCGTCATCCAGGAGCTCTACCGCGCGAGCTCACCCCGCGAAGCCGGCCAGATCGGCGCCCTCCTCGACCTCTACTTCGCCCTCACCAGCGAGGCCGGCACCTGGTCCTTCGAAGAGATGGCCGGCTGGCAGCGCGAGGCCGGCCTCAAGCCGCGCAAGCCGGTCAAGTTCATGACCGCCCCGGGGAATGGCCAGCAGTCGGCGGTGAAAGCGGGCTGACTCTCTCTCTTCAGGCGGGCTTCAGGTGGACTTCATCTCCGCCATCGCCGTGCTGATGACCTCCTCGTCGACCCCGTGGCGCCGCAGGCTCTCGACCAGCCGCTCCAGCCCGGGATTCCGCTCCAGCCGCTCGAGATCCTGCCGCAATCCCTGCCCGATGTAGGCGCGGATGAGAGGCTGGTAGCCCATGAAGCCCAGGGCGGGGGCGATGCGCTTGAGATCCTCCACCACGTCCTCGGGCATCCGGATGCTGATGGTCGACATGGGGCGGTCCTTCTGGAGCCGCTCACGGAGTTGCTGAGCCTTCATAGGTGTTCCTTTCTCCCCAGGTGGCCGGGCGGGCCGAAATGATCCGGATCCCTTCTTTCCGGAAGGTGTAGACAACCACCAGCAGGTGCCAGCTCTCCGTCAGTCCCATCGCCGTCTCGCGCTCCTCGCCGCCCAGCATTTCGGAGCGGTGCAGGCGGATGAACGGATCCGAGAAGATCTCGCAGGCCCCCTTGATCGAGACCCCATGCTTCCGGAGGTTGGACTCCCCTTTTTCCCGGTCCCAGGTGAAGCGGATGCCGTTCCGTTCATGGACGACATCACCGGCTGAGAGTCTACCACGGTGTATATACGTCGACAATACGTTTTTTCTCCTATCCTCTCGTCGAGCTCCTCTGGAGTCATCGATTCACACCTGGATAAGACGTAAAATCGGTGCCGAAACTTCTTCGCCCTAGAACGGTATGGGTTTGCGAGGGGGGTATGGCGTATTTTCAGAGATTCAGGAAGTTTTCAGCAACGATTCCGCCCGCGCCCCTGATCCCGCTCGCCCTGCTCCTGGCCTGCCGGAGCGCGCCCCCGGCGCCTCCGCGGCCTCCGGACTTCGCGAGCTGCCCGGACCTCGCCGGCACGTACCTTTTCGAGGACCTCGCGGCCTCCTGCGCGCTCGACGGCCCCAAGGGGGTGTTCCCGACCTATGCCTTCATCAGGAACGGGAAGCTCCGGCAGCCCCGCGACCGCCAGGAGGTCCTCCCCCTGCCGCTCTACCACTGGGCCGACCCGGGCAGCCGGTTGAAGGTCGAGCAGAAGGGCTGCGGCCGGATCGCGCTGAGCCTCTACGATCCCGGGCCCGCCTCCGATCCCTACAACAGCTACGAGATCGACCTCGCGGACCTCGCCCGCCGCGGCACGCTCGAGATGAGCACGTCCCGGCTGAGCTTCCAGGGAAGCGGGGAATGGGAGGCCGCGCAGATCCCGGTCGGGGCCGCGCGCCGGCGGGAAAACTGGTCGTTCTCCCGCGACCCGCAGGGGCGGCTGGTCTTTTCCCAGTCCTTCCGCACGGTGGGAGCGTTCCTGGTGATCCCCGTACGGCGCACCGCCGAGGTGAGATGCGTGCTGCCGCCGGGATGAGCGGGGCCGCCCTGCCATGACCCTCTACCTCCTGAGCCTCCTCGGCGTCGCCGTCTTCGCCGTCATCCTCTGGCGGCTCCGGCTGCCGGTCTTCCAGGTTCCCGATGAGGAGTCGTAACGCGGCGAGGAGACCGGATGATCTCTTCAGGTCGAGTCCATCTCAGGGACCCAAAGAGGCTGGAATCAACGCATATCCAAGTGGGAGGGATTCTCCTCCCAGACTTCAGGAGGATACGATATGTCCAGAGCTTGTCTTCGCCGCACCATTCTGGCTGTCCCCCTCTTCACCGTCCTTTGGATGCTTCTCCAGCCAGGCTTTCTGGAAGCGCGGCCGGCGGACTGCGTGACCTGCGCCGAGATCGGCTGCAAGACATGCGAGCTCAGCGGCGGCTTGTACCGATGCTCGGATTGCGGCAGATAGCCCGGCCGCCGATTCGATGACCCGGCGCGCTACCCGATAACGGTAGCTCCCCTGGAGGAGCCCGGTCGCCGGGCTCCTCCAGGTTCCAGGAGCCGCTTATCTGCATAACATTATTTTATGGTACAGTGGTGAGAGGAGGTGTCCTATGGTCCGCAAAACTCGGATTCCGCTCCTTCTTCTCTGGGTAGCTCTCTTCGCCCTGGTCGAGGCCCCGGCCTTTGCCGCCACCTGCTCCGGAGGGCCCCGCAACGGTCTTTCCTGCTTCTCGACCTCGGACTGCGGCACGGCTTGCGCGGGAGGCCCGCGCAACAACTTGTCCTGCTTTTCAACTTCGGACTGCGGCATGATTTGCTCCGGGGGGCCGCGCAACGGACTCTCCTGTTCTTCGACTTCGTCCTGTGGCATGACCTGCTCCGGAGGACCGCGCAATGGCCTCACCTGCAGCTCGACCTCGGACTGCGGCATGACCTGCAGCGGCGGATCGCGTAACGGCCTGTCGTGCTTTTCGAGCTCCGATTGCCCGGGCGGCGGCTTCTGCAAGAGCTACGTCTGCCAGTCGTTCGTCTGCCAATCCTTCGTCTGCCAGTCCTTCTTGTGTGTAGGCTCGTTTGCCGCCTCCATTGAAGGGGGCGAAGCTCCGGCCTGCGTTCCGCCGCTCTTTGAGCTGTCGACGGCGGAGGGCGATCCCGGCCGGTAACGTCTCGATCCTGGTGGTCATACAGGAATCGGCTTGACTGGTTATTGCCGTCCTCCTCTTCCGGGAACAGACTTCTGGTGGCCGAGAGACACGGCCGCGGGGCAACCAGAAGGGGAGGGCGATGCGGGTTCTCGAGCTGCGGAACTATCTTCTAGGGGAAGGCGCCACCGGCGAGTTCATCCGGTTCTTCGAGGAACACTTCCTCTTCTCGCAGAGGGAAGAGGGGATGACCGTTCTCGGGCAGTTCGCGGTAGTGGGGGAGCCGGACCGCTTCGTCTGGATCCGCGCCTTCGAGAGCCTGGATACCCGCCGGCGCGGGCTCGGCGGCTTCTACGGCGGGCCGGTCTGGAAAGCCCATGGCCCCACGGCCAATGGCATGATGCTCGAATTCCACGACGTGCACCTGCTGCGGCCCCTCGCGCCCATCGCGGACCTCACCGGCGGCCTCTCGCTGGAGGATCGGGCGGCGGAGCCGGCCGGCGCCCTGCCGCCGCACACCGGGCTCGTCGCCGTCGATTTCTACCGGAGCCCGCCGGGCGGGCTGGATCGGCTGGCCGAGCTCTTCGAGCGGCGCCTGCGGCCGGCCCTCGTCGAGCAGGGAGCCCGGGTGCTCGGCCACTTCGTCGCCGAGATGGCGCCCAACGACTATCCGGGGCTGCCCGTCTATCAGGATGAGAATCTCCTCGTGGTCCTCTCGGCGTACCGGGATCGCGAGCATCACGCCGCCCTGAACACCTCCGCGCTCCCGGCCACGGAGGTGGAGACGACGCTCCTGCGGCCGACGGCGAGGTCGGTGATCCGGTACTGATCAGGGCACGGGCCGGGATTCTCAATCCGCCCCTCCGCAAGCTATGATGCCGCGATTTTTCACCAGATCCGGCTCTCGGCGGCAGGAGGCTCATGCCCACTCCGGTCCTTTCCCTGTTCGACGTCCTGGCGGCGGAGTATGAAAGCCAGGGGCTCGAGCCCCGGTTTCCCCGCGAGGACTTCGCGGCGCGCCGCGAGCGCCATGGCGCGGCGCTCGCCGGTGCCTACGCTCCGGAGTCGGAAGAGTTCCGCCGGCGGCTCGACGCCGCGATGGTCAAGGAGTTCTACGCCTGGCTCCATGCCGGCGGCGTCCGGCGCTCGGCGCTCTGCTTCTCGGGGGGCGGCATCCGGAGCGCGACGTTCGGCCTCGGAGTCGCGCAGGGGCTCGCCCGCAACGGGTTGCTCAAGCGCTTCGATTTCCTGTCGACCGTCTCGGGCGGCGGGTATCTGGGGAGCTGGCTGTCGGCGTGGATCCACCGTACGCGGCGGGAGCTCGAGCGGACGCAGGACCCGCGCTCCGCCGTCGAGGTGGTCGAGGAGCAGCTCCGCGGCCAGCCCGCCTCGCCGCTGGTGCCCGAGCCGGAGCCGGTGCGCCATCTGCGCGCCTACAGCCGCTACATGAGCCCCAGCCTGGGCCTCCTCTCGGCGGACACCTGGGCGCTGGTCGCGGTCTTCCTGGGCAACCTGTTCCTGAACTGGCTCGTCCTGCTGCCGCTGCTCGCCGCGGCGCTGATGGTCCCGCGATTGAGCGTGCTCCTCGTCCGCGTGGGGACGCGCCCCTGGTTCCCGGCGCAGGCCGGGTGGCTCCTGCCGGCGACCTTCTGGGGGGCGGCCCTCCTCGGCATGATCGCCATCGCCTACACCGCCCTCAACCGATCGGGAATCGAGGCGCGCCGGCCCATCCCGCCGCGCCTGCGCGGCCAGAGATCGTTTCTCCTCCTCTTCCTGCTGCCGCTCTATCTCATGTCCGTGCTGATCTCCCTCTACGGAGCGTGGCGGCGGAGCCTGCCGGACCCGGTCTCGGGGTTGAGCGTGCTGGGCCGGCAGCTCCACCCCATGGAGAGCTGCATCCTGTTCGCCCTGCTGGTCTACCTGGGCGGCTTCCTGCTCTCCCGGATCTGGGTGCGGCGGAGCGCGCGCGGGCAGCTCCTGGTGATCCTCGCCTCGGGGGTGCTCGCCGGCGGTGCGGCATGGCTGGTGGTCGAGCGGATCTTTCCGCGCTCCTTCGGCCGGCCGCTCGTCGCGGAGCTCTACGCCTGCCTCGCGGCCCCTCTGCTGCTGTTGATCTTCCTACTCGCCGTCACCCTGTTCGTGGGCCTGTCGAGCTATTACACCAGCGACGCCGACCGCGAATGGCTGGCCCGCGCCGGCGCCTGGGTGCTGATCGCGGTCGCCGTCCGCGCTGCCCTTGCCGTGATCGTGATCTTCGGGCCGGACGCGCTCGTCCAGGGCTTCGCGTGGGCCGCCTCGATCGGCGGCGTCTCCGGCCTGGTGACCCTCGTCCTCGGCCGCCGGTCCTCATCTGGTGAAGCCGGCGAAGCCCGCGGCGCGGAATCGCCGTCCGCCGAGCCGCCAGGGAAGAAGAGCTCCTTCCTGAAGCTGGCGCTGGCGCTCGCGGCGCCGGTGTTCGCTCTCTTCGTCCTGGTCGTCCTCTCGCTGGCGACCACCCTGCTGATCTACGGGCTGACGAAGGCGCTGCGGCCGGGCTACGTCTGGCCGAGCCAGCAGGGGGTGCTGCCCGACGTCGCGCTGCTGATGGACGTCGTCTACGGCTCCCCCGGGTGGGCGGTCGCCGCCGTGTTCGCCGGCCTGACCGCGGCCGGGTGCCTGATGGGCTGGTTCGTGGACATCAACCGGTTCTCCCTCCACGCCGCCTACCGCGACCGGCTGATCCGGGCCTACATGGGCGCCTCGCGAGGGGGCCGGCGGCGGCCGCACCCGTTCACCGGCTTCGACGAGGACGACAACCTCCCGATGGCGGCGCTGCGCGGCAACCGCCCGTTCCACCTCGTGAACATGACGCTGAACCTGGTGGCCGGCAAGGATCTCGCCTGGCGGGACCGCAAGGCGGAGACCTTCACCGCCTCGCCGCTGCACGCCGGGAGCTTCCGGCTGGGCTACCGCGACGTGGCGGAGTACGGCCGCCGCCGGGACGGCAGCGGCGCGCTGTCGCTCGGCACCGCGATGGCGATCTCCGGCGCCGCGGCGAGCCCGAACATGGGGTACAACTCCTCGCCGCTGGTCACCTTCCTGCTCGCCCTGTTCAACGTCCGCCTCGGCTGGTGGCTGGGCAATCCGGGCCGGGCCGGCGACCAGACCTGGGACACCCCCGGCCCGCGCTTCGCGCCGTCGCCGCTGTGCGCCGAGGCGTTCGGCCTCACCGACGACCGCAACCCCTACGTCTATCTCTCGGACGGCGGGCACTTCGAGAATCTCGGTCTCTACGAGATGGTCCTGCGCCGCTGCCACTTCCTGGTGGTCTCCGACGCCGCCAGCGACGCCGCCTTCACCTTCCAGAGCCTGGGCAACGCCGTCGCCAAGATCCGGATCGACCTCGGTGTGCCGATCCGGTTCGAAAAGATCCTGATGCGGCCGCGGCCGAAGAACGCCGAGACCTACGACCTGGGGGCCGGACAGGAGCGGGGGAGCGCGCAGCCCTACTGCGCCATCGCGCGCGTCTGCTACTCCTGCGTCGACCGTCTCCCGGACGGCGGCGAGGTCGCGGACGGGCTGCTCCTCTATCTCCGGCCATCGCTGAACGGCACCGAGCCGGTCGACGTCTTCCACTATGCCCGGCGCCATCCGTCGTTCCCGCACGAGTCCACCGCCGACCAGCTCTACACCGAGCCGCAGTTCGAGAGCTACCGCGAGCTGGGCTCGCACGCGATGAGCGCGATCCTCGCGGGTCTCCCTGCGGAGGCCTCGTTCGAGGAGCTGTTCGAGAAGATCGGAAAGGAGCTGGGGCTGCCCGGCTGCTAGCCCCGCCGGCTCAGCGTCACCCGCACGCCGTTCTTCGGCCGCAGGGTGATGCGCGGGTGGGGCTCGATCCGCTGGCCGGGGACCAGCCGCATCCGCCACCGGCGGCCGATCGTGGCCAGCAGCACCGCCCCCTCCATCCTCGCGAAGCCCATGCCGATGCAGAGCCTGGGGCCGCCGCCGAACGGGAAGTAGGCGAGCTTCGGCAGCCCCGCCTCGAACTCCTCCGTCCAGCGCTCCGGGCGGAAGGCGAGCGGGTCCGGAAAGAAGCGCGGATCGCGGTGGGCCACCCACTGGGAGGCGAGGACCCCGGTGCCGGCGGG